>Ga0105355_10000004_pt1 | contig 323070 bp, 294 predicted proteins | sample GOMGulsemesocosm_2_FD_83508 | JGI IMG/M metagenome (GOLD analysis project Ga0105355, IMG submission 83508) | Methane-oxidizing microbial communities from mesocosms in the Gulf of Mexico - GOM9C Gulf of Mexico | ecosystem: Environmental > Aquatic > Marine > Cold seeps | place: Gulf of Mexico...
ACCTAAAAACGCCACACTTACTGTTGGTACTTGAATGTTAGGATTTGCTAAAGTCTGTAAATAAGCTTGTTGGTTTAGCACTGAATCTTCAATAATGGTTTGAAAAATACAAGTAACGTAATGGGCGTCAAGCCCAAGAGACTTCCCTTGCTTGATCAAGCGAATTAACAGCTCTTGTTCACGTTTTTGATCTCTTACTGGGCGTATTTGATGTGCTTTGCTTTTAGCTACGTTTAACGTTAAAGCGCGCCGTTGAGAAAACAACTCAAGCAATTGGTTATCAAGTGAGGTTATTTTTTCGCGTATTTTATTAAGATCTAGTTCTTCGTTCACTTGATTTTCCTGTTACTTATGTTGATTAAAAAATGATTTTTACATCATAAAAAAGCGTACATCCATGTATCAATCCTGTTCATATGCCATCCATGGCCTCACTGGATATAATACATCCATGTATAAAAAAACCTCCAGTAGGAGGTTTTATCGATTTGAAAAAATAACGATAACAACACTCCCTACAAGGGTTGCATAAAAAAGAGTATAAAAATGTGGGTGATCATTAAATTTTTCATCATTCAACCTTATCGAGCAAGGGCTAGTAGTGTCAACCGTTTCTTTATATCAATTTGTCTATATTCTGGTGATAAATGCTATACCGGTAGCTTTAAAAGTTAAAGCGGCAAACATTGCCAAATAATAGTGAATGAGCAAACAATACCTATGCCCCATACAATTGATCGTAGTGTCCCAACGTTATACAAATACAAAATATTATAAAGTACTCTGGCGATAACATGGGTAACGGCTAATTGCTGAATAAACTCTCCAGTGTGGTTGGTGATAATTGCTAGCAGTATGGCTGGAGCAAAAATAATGACTGACTCAAAGGCATTTTGATGTGCTGCTAATGCACGAGCGCCAAAACCAGTCAACTTCGCTTGTTGATCTCTAGGGTGGTTGTTGTCATAACCACCTTGTTTATTCATTGCTATTGCTAAAGGAAGTTTTGCTAGAAAAGGCAAAATTAGGGCGGTAAACAAACAGGTTATAAGTAGTGTCATAAGGTTTCCTTTTTTGAAATATTTTTTTTTAGTAACTTAATAGAGTCAGTGTATATTTAGTTTTCCCAGGGAGAAAAGGTGTGGCTTTTCCTTGCTCCCAATCCTTATGACCTAAACCATAATAAGGACTCCAAGGGTGACCGGCTTGACTAGTAGGCATATGTAAAATACCCGACTCTTCGTGACCGGGGGATACAACCATACGTTCAGACGCACCAAAAGCCTTACCTTGCACACGAGGCATATAACTATCGCCCGAAAGTTGTGTTGATGGCATATCAAGCCATTGACCAATAAAGGGAACTGCACTACTTAATGGATGACGAATGAAAGTGGTATTTTGTTGTCCCCATGTTGCAGCTGTTAATGGCTGTTCCTCACTCATATCATCAAGGGTTTTATTTAATGCTCGCTGCAGAACTTCAGACCAACTTCCTTGCGATTGAGAGAGAAAATCATCAGGTTGTTGATTGATTAAAGTCCATAATGGCGTTTCTATTTGATGCCTGATGGTATGAAAATCATATCTTTCACTTATGTTTTTTAAATTTTCATTTAGTGTATGAAAGACACTATTGCGAACATTGATGCGGAAGTTTTGTGTCATCCGATAAGCGACTGAATCAACAGCTGCGTGTAATGATTTTTCTTGTAATAATTGCTTGGCTAATGGCCATTGAGAATTTAGTTTAAGTGATTCAGTTGTCATCACTTTTTCTAAAATGAACTGTTGCCAGCGTTTAAGGAAGACAGCTTTATCGTCTAATGCTATGGCGAGTAAGGCTTGTTCATCAAATTCATCTTTGGCGAACAAGTTATCTCTTATTTGTTGTGAGCGAGCACCTAATGCGTAACCGCCATTACCGAGTTTGTCATACATTTCGCCGCCAACAACACGAGAGTTTGCAGTCCATAAACGTTTTTTCTGTGGATTCTTAACTTTCGGGTATTCATCAGGTGTTAAGTACCCTTGCCATGTATGTTGACCATTAGCCCATGACGTAGGGATATCGCCAAATTCAGCTGATTTTCTTGGTATTGGTCCGGCAATTGTCCAACCAATATTACCAGTTTTATCGCCTATCATTATATTTTGTGCTGGCATACCCGATTGTGCAGCAATAAGGAAAGCGTTTTCAACACTCGTTGCTTGCTCAATATCAAGATGTTTAAAGTTAACTGCTTCAACATCGTGAGCTACCCAACGATACGCTAATAAGTTTTGATTATGATCATTGCCTATTACAGGCCCCCAAATGGTTTCTTTAACGGTAATCTCAATCGCCGGTTCATCTTTGATGGCAATAATTTGGTTATGCTCAGTAAAGTCGAGGTAGCCTTGAGGTGTTAAGTATTGGCTTTGATCCGAATTGGTTTCTAATATGATGACGTCATTCCAATCGCCATAGCTATTGGTAAATCCCCATGCAATATGACCATTACTACCAGCAATAATATTAGGGGTGCCGGGTAAGGTTAAACCGGTAACCTTTATTGCTCTGTTTTGTTTTGAAGAATTCTCGTTTGATGAATATTCAAATGAAGCCCTAAACCAAGTATTAGGCACACGAATGCCTAAATGCATATCATTGGCAACAATAGCACTTCCTGTATTGCTTATTTCTCCAGCTATCGCCCAGTTATTTGACCCCGGAAATTCACCACTTTGATAGTCAGTTTTACCGTGCTTAATAATATTGTTTTTACTCAACTTTGCCGAAGTTGGCAACCATAAGTGCTCAGGCATAGGACTAGGCTGATACTGGCTATTGTCAATGGCAGCATCCCAAATACTACCTTTAGGATTTAAAAAAGCATAAGCTTCAGGGCTTAATGTTGATTGCAATAACCCTAATGTTTGTTCTCGTTGACCTTGTTTGTATTGTAAATCTAAATACATGCTAAGTACGGTCAATACGGTATCTTCTTCCTGCCATTCAACAGGATCTTGCTGTAGTAATAAATATTCAAATGGGGAGGACTTTAATTGTCTTAAACCTGCGTTTACGCCATTAGTATAGGCTTTTAAAATATCCAATTGTTCTAGAGGTAATTGCTGAACGATAGTGCGAGCGCGCTGCCTAAATCTATGCTGTCGAATAGACTTATCATAATCTAGTGCAACCTTGCCAAATAAACTGGACAGCTCACCAGCGGCATTTTTTCTCAATAAATCCATTTGAAAAAAACGCTCCTGAGCGTGAATAAATCCCGTGGCAACGGCAAGGTCAACTCTGTTTTTTGCCTTAATGGTAGGAATACCTTGTTGGTCTCTAGCTATTACCACGCTATTAGCTAAACCAAATATGGTGGTTTTTCCCTCAAGTTTGGGTAATGCACCGTTTACTTGACTATAAAACCAAGTAAAAAACATCGAAATAATGAGTAATAAAATAAGTAGCAGACTGATGATTATTTTTTTTGTATTTTTCATACTATTTTTAAAAAAGGCTGTGAGATGAAAAAGAAGTTATTTAAGAGTACCTTAATTAAAAATACTTCTCAATTGCAGGTTTTGGTTATCGAAATATTATTGCTCTGTGCCTTTAGTTACTAGATATTCAGCCCACGCAGTAGTACATTACCATTTAAGTACCGCCTTTTTCGTATTTATTGTTTGTAAGGCGTGTTTTAAATATACAATTAAAGAAAATTTGAGAGCTAAATGACACAAACACATTCCCGTTATATTCAAATTGATGATTGGCTTTTTGAATTAAAATCAGTCCGTGCAGTGAAAGTAGATGAGTATGGCGATCCTTACAACGCAATTGCTAACTGCAATATTAATGGCAATCAAATGTATATTGATGGTTTACTCACAAAAAATAATGAAGAGTTTACTAAAAAAGACTTTGCCAGCTTTTATAAGTTTTGCCAAAAAATGGGTATTGATGAATGTAGTTATCATCGTTTTCAAGATGGAAAATCAGTCAATAAAGCGGTAACTGTATACCATGATAAAAAAGGAAAATATGCTCAAAGTAGCTCCAAAATTCAGCAGCTAAAAACTCAAGACAGTGATGCTTTTGAAAATGAGAAACGCTCTTTTCATTTAGTTAAGTAGTTGAGGGAAATTTTAATTATGTGACTTCATTAAAAGTTACATTTGAGCAATTGTAATTGTACTGATGCACTGATAATTTTATGAGTAACTTATTATTGTTTCAATCGTAATCTATTCATATGCCTACTGTTAGCCCGTGGAAACAAGACTTTCCTATATTTTCTTATCACGCTCATCCCAATTTATGCTACTTGGATAGCGCTGCCACCTGTCTAACTCCAAAGCATGTTGCAGATGCGATGTTTCACTATCAATGTTTCTCTCATGCCAATAGCCACAAAGGTTTATATCAGTTGAGTGCCAATGTTACTGAAATTGTTGAACAGGCGCGCGATAAAGTTGCTAATTTTTTAGGGGCGGAAAGCGCAAATAATATTGTCTTTAATTCAGGTACTACAGAAGCACTGAATTTAATTGCTTATAGTTTTGTTGAGCCTATTTTAATGTCGGACTGTTCAGGTAGAGCAAAAAACATTGTGATAAGTGCAGTAGAGCATCATGCGAATTTGTTGCCATGGCAAAGACTTGCTAAACAGTATGATGTCGAATTACGCATTGCTCCTATTGATGATTTTGGTGATATTGATTTAGCGATGTTAGCGACATTGTTGGACGAAAATACCGCAGTTTTAGCTTTTACACACTGTTCAAATGTAATAGGCAAATTTACCCCTGTTGGTGATATATGCCGACTAGCGAAAAGTAAAAATATTCCCACAATTATTGATGGTGCCCAGGCTGTTGCTCATGGTCCGGTGAATGTAAAAAATATTGGGTGTGATTTTTATGTATTTTCAGCTCATAAATTATACGGACCTACTGGTTGCGGAATTCTTTATTGCCGTAGTGAATTACTTGAGCATATGCGACCCTATCAACTGGGGGGCGGCATGATAAATTCAGTCGACTTTACTGATAGTGATTATATTAGTGGTCCTCTAAAGTTAGAACCAGGCTCACATAATGTTGCTAGTATTGTTGGATTGGTTGAGGCAATAGATTACTTAAATGATATTTCTTGGTCAGATATTAGTTTATACATGAATAAGTTAAACCACTATTTATCGCAATCACTCATTGAGTTAAATTATTTTAAACCTATCATTAGTGCTGTTGAACCTTCTCAAACTACAGGTGGAAAAAGCCCATCTTTAATAAGTTTTGAGCTTGATAGTGTGCATTGTCATGATGTCGCGAGTTTATTAGACAGTGAAAATATAGCCGTAAGGGCGGGTCACCATTGTGCCCAACCACTGCATAAAAGTTTAGGTATTAATGCGAGTATTCGTGTTTCTCTGGGTCTTTACAATGGCTATGAAGATATTGATAGGCTGATCACCAGCTTGCACGGAATACATCAATTGATGGCAACAAAGTAGGAGGCTCTAAGTTTGATTCAAAGTGGTTTATATCAAGAAGCATTATTAGCACATCATAAAGATCCTATCGGTTTTGAGCTTAATATTAATGTATCTCACTCTGCACAAGGTTTTAATGCCGCTTGCGGTGATGAAATCGAGGTAGCACTTGAAATTAACAATGCCGGTAAGCAACAACAAATTAAGTATATTACTTTTCATGGTGACAGTTGTGCAATATGTCGAGCATCAGCATCGATGTTATGTCAGAATTTATCTGGCTATTCTATTGAAAAGGTTAGTTGCCTGGCGCAGGAAATAGTTCAATCGTTACAAGGGGATGTTGAGTTTAACCGCGAGCATAGTGAAATGTTTGCACCACTCCTTGCGGTTAAAAAATTTCCAGTGCGTAAACAGTGCGCTATATTGCCTTGGACAACGTTGTTAAGTGCAATATCTTCAATCGATGAGTAGTATTGATAAGTAAAACCCTATTTGCTGTCAAATCACTGACAAGCTCTGAGTGTCAATAAAATTAATGGAAATGGTTTAAGTAAATTATGCAAGAAAACTGGCAACAGCTCATTAGTGCTTTTGATGAAAACCAAAATTATGTTTTAGCAACAATTGTTGCAACCCGAGGCTCAACATACCGAAAAACCGGTACTATGATGTTGATTTCATCAACAGGCGTCTGTATCGGATTGCTCAGTGGTGGTTGTTTAGAAGCGGATATTAGTTTGCATGCTGAACAAGTCATTAAGAGTAAAACTAATCAATTATTAACTTATGATTTGAAAGCTGATGCTGAGCTTTTGTGGGGGTTAGGACTAGGCTGTGATGGTGCTATAGATATATTGTTGCAACCTTTACTCGTTGAAAATAATCATTTGGCATTTGGCGCAATGATCTCTGCTGTTAAAAACAGAAAAAGCGGCTTTTATTGTCAACTAATAAAAGATGATGTACTTGCTTTATCCTATTTCATTGTTGGAGATATCCAAGATCAAACCAGCTTAAACAAAGAAATACAGCAAAGAGTGATTGATAAGCTCATTACAAACGAAAATGAATTATTAATTACGCCTATTATTCCGCCCTTTTCATTATTAATTTGTGGTGCTGGTCCTGATGTTGTGCCATTAGTTATTCTTGCAGCTCAACAAGGCTGGCAATTAACTTTATGGGATCATCGTCCGGCATATCTAGAGCAAAGTGAGTTTAGTGTTTGTGCGGTGCGTACTAAAGTTCGAGCAGAGAATGTAGCTGAAAAGGCGATGGCTGATTTTGATGGTGTGGTTATTATGAGTCACAATTTAACCAACGATGGCTTTTTTCTAAAACATGCATTAGCTGATAGTGTAAATTATATTGGTTTATTAGGTCCTGTAGGGCGACGTGATAAACTATTAAAAGAGCTTTCATTAACCGCTTCTGATGTTAAAAACCAAGTGTATGGTCCGGTTGGTTTAGATTTAGGAGGTCGTAGTCCTCAAGCTATTGCTTTATCTATTTGTGCAGAAATACAGCAACATATCAGTCAAAAATTCGAAAGTAAACATTATAAAAGTTGGCTGTTAGACCAAAAAAGAGCTAAATAAAAGTGCGTAAGTTATCAATTATACTTTTAGCGGCAGGCAGTTCATCTCGCCTTGGTCAACCTAAGCAGTTGGTGCCTTTTCAGCAAACTAATTTATTAGTTCACCAATGCCAACAAGCGTTACAAGTGTCTGAACAATTGAATCAAGTGTTATCAATTCAGGTGCATTGTGTTTTGGGCTTTCAAGCAGATGAAATATCAAAGCACATCGCTCATTTACCAGTCAGTATTGTAGTTAACAATGTCTGGAAACAAGGACTTTCTTCATCGATTGCTCGTGGTATTGCCAGTTTATCTACTGAAGTTGATGCCGCGTTATTATTATTGATTGATCAATGGCGAGTGACACCGTCAGATTTACAGTTACTTATTGAGCAATGGCAACAATCACCTCAAAGTCTTTTTACCGCAACAAAAACTACTAGAGCAAAACAGACATTAACGGGCCCACCAATAATTTTTCCAAAACGCTATTTTCAGCAATTATCAAAATTAAAAGCAGGACAGGGCGCTAAACACTTTGTTAATGAGCATTTAAAGCAAGTGAAAATGGTGAAGCTTGAACATGCTTTTATTGATTTAGATACGCCTGAGCAATTAAGCCAAATGCGAACTTTCTTAGAGCAAAAACCTTAGCTAAAGTAATTTATTAGTAATCAAAACTTTTCACGACAAAAGCATGATTGAACTGTTAGAATCATTGGCATAATATCTATTTTATTTGAATACACAGTAGAGTTCAGAGTTTTATGGCATCGTTACAAGAGCAATTATTAAAAGCAGGTTTAACCACCAAACAAAAAGCCCGTCAAGCAAATACTGATAAACGCAAAAAGAATAAAAAAAAGCGTAGTGGCGTTGAAATTGAAGCAAGCTTGCAAGAGAAAGTTAAACAAGACCTGGTTAAAAGCCAGCAAGAAAAGACAGCAAAAGATAGTGCATTAAATGCTCAGCAACAACAACAGCGTGCTGAAAAAGAATTGGCTCTTCGTATTCAACAAATTTTGCAACATCATCAAATAAAAAGTAGTCAAGGTGAAGTGGAATATAACTACACCTTTAACAATAAAGTGAAGAAGCTTTATCTTGATAGTATTACACATCGTGCTTTGGTCAATGGTCGTTTAGCTCTGTGTGGTCAAGACGACATTACTTATATTGTCACCAGTGAAACTGCCGATAAATTAGCCACTTTAGATGAAAGCGTACTGTTATTACAAAATGAAAAAATTGATACTGAAGAAATTGAAGCAGATGATCCGTATGCAGATTATCAAATTCCTGATGATATGATGTGGTAAATGGCAAACCTTGTTCATCCTTGTATTAGCAAGGTTCGCTTGCTCATGATAGAATTGCCACCCTTAACTTTTCAAACAAAGTAGTAATTAAAGATGTTTCTTATTCGTTGGCCGATAGGCCGTCTTATCTTGTTGTTAAACTTTATTTTTTCACCATCATCACCTAAAAGAACAACACAACAGCAGCAAAACGTTGATGCAAGTACTGCACATTTAAGTTTGTATCAACTTCCTGCGTGTCCATTTTGTGTGAAAGTGCGTAGAGCGTTAAAGCGTGAAGGTTTAAATATTGAATTAAGAAATATCAATAAAGAAGAGAAATACCTTGAAGAGCTTGTTAGAGAAGGTGGGAAAAGAACAGTACCTTGTTTGAAAATTACCGATAACCAGCAAAAAGTTACTTGGTTATACGAGTCTTCAGAAATCATTAACTATATGCAAAAATTTGCTTAGAATAACTTTTTTAGAGCATTGAAGAATAATTTAAAGGAGCTTTGGCTCCTTTTTTTATACATGGAAGTATAGTATCCAGCGAGACCATGGATGGTATACGAGCAGGGTTTATGCATGGAAGTATATTCAGATTTTTTGTTCCCGACAAAATCTAAGTACTTGCATCCATGCAAGCAATCCAGCGAGATCATGGATGGTATACGAGCAGGGTTTATACATGGAAGTATAGTCAGATTTTTTGTTCCCGACAAAATCTAAGTATTTGCATTCATGCAAGCAATCCAGCGAGACCATGTATCGTTCTTAGGCTCCTGCCTTCACGGCATTAGTGTATGAGTGCATGTCCTGGTAACGAGCAGGGTTTATACAGAAAAATCCAAGCATGAAGTCATTTATTAACCACTAAACTTCACAAAAGTATCACAGCTGAAATTTATTGAATTCATCACCTATCTATATTCTTATACAATAGAGAGATAGTTCAAAGGTTGAAAAACATGCTAATAAAAGCCCCTAAATCTTCTGATATTAAAGAAAGTGAAGTTACAGCGGAAGATGTCTTCTTAAATCGACGTTCATTGCTTAAGGGCATGGGCTTTGTTGGGGCAAGTGCCTTGCTAACAACAACTCATATTGCCAATGCAGGTTGGTTCAGTAAAGAGGAAAAAGCAGCCTTTAAAACGACAGCACTGGAGTATCAGCCAGCTACTGATGTGGATAGCCAAATTTTAACTCCTGAAAATAAAGTTATTTCACATAATAATTTTTATGAATTTGGCACGGGGAAAAGTGATCCACTTGAAAATGCTCAAGGCTTTAATGTTAAGCCGTGGCAGTTAACTATTTCAGGTGAATGTGAAAAGCCAATGACTTTAGATTATGATGAGTTATTTAAACACTTCCCGTTGGAAGAGCGAATTTATCGGTTACGTTGTGTAGAAACATGGTCGATGGTTATTCCTTGGTTGGGCTTTCCTTTGGCAAAATTATTAAGGCAAGTTAAACCTAATTCAAAAGCAAAATATGTTGCTTTTGAAACCTTGCATGATCCACAACAGATGCCGGGACAATCGAGCAGAAGAGTGGGGGGCGGCATTGATTATCCTTATGTTGAAGGACTACGTATTGATGAGGCTATGAATCCTCTGACTTTATTGAGTGTTGGTTTATACGGAAAAACCTTACCTGCGCAAAATGGTGCGCCTATTCGTTTAGTGGTGCCGTGGAAGTATGGCTTTAAAAGCATTAAATCGATCGTATCTATTAAGTTAGTTGAGAAAATGCCCCCTACTACTTGGAATATGCTAGCGCCAAGAGAATATGGTTTTTATGCCAATGTAAATCCAGACGTTGCTCATCCTAGATGGAGTCAAGCTAGTGAGCGACGTATTACTTCAGGAGGACTCTTTGCTCGTAATCGTATTGATACATTGCCATTTAATGGGTATGGCGAACAAGTAGCACAGTTATATCAAGGTATGAACTTAAGGACGAATTTTTAGTGTTTAGTCGTAAAAAATACATCTTATTATCAAAAGTCGCTATTCATGCTTTATCACTATTTTTTTTAGTGAAACTTTATTATCAAGCGATACATGATCAACTTGGCGCTGATCCTGTTGAAGCAGTTATACACTTCACCGGCATTGGCGCGTTTAATTTATTATTACTAACCTTATGTATTTCGCCCTTGGCTAATAGTTTGAAGCAAGGTTGGTTATTGCAACTAAGACGTTTATTAGGGCTATATAGTTTTACTTATGCTTGTTTTCACTTGGCAAATTTTATTATTTTTGATTTGCAGTTTGCTTGGTGGCTGTTTGTTGATGAAGTAATTAAGCGACCCTATATCACCATAGGAATGCTTGCTTTTCTCTTTTTATTTTCGCTCTCTATTACCTCAGTAAATGAAATACGAAGGAAAATGGGGAAAAATTGGCAGAAGTTGCATAATGTTAGTTATGTTATTTTATTGCTGGTTGCCGTACATTTTTATTGGTCGGTAAAGTCAGAAATTATCGAGCCTAGTATTTATTTTCTCGTGAGTATTGTGTTACTGATATTACGAAAAAATAAAATTAAACGTTGGTTATCATTCTCTGGTCGTAAATAAAGCACGTTAGAAGTGAATTTTTGTTGTTTATCGCATAGGCATGACGGTTTATCGCACATTAGCACTTCTTTTATTGTTACATCTTGCTCATTAGCTTGGTTCATAATAGGGTATTACTCATATTCTTAGCTAAAACCTCATAGTTAAAGCCTCATAGCTAAAACCTCATAGGAACCTTGTTATGCAAAAAACTCTACCATCTTTATTGGTGGCTGCAATTTCTTTATCTTTAACCGGCTGTTTACAGTCTGAAAAACAAGATGAAAAAGTAGTGATCAATAAAAACCCATACCCTAGTACTTATCAAGTACTACCTCAGCAAAAAACCATAATAAAAAATGCCACGGTATTAATTGGTAACGGGAAGCGTATTGATAACGCTGATGTTTTAATGATTGATGGTAAAGTTGCTCAAGTAGGTGTTGGTTTGATTGCCAATGATGCTGTTGTAGTAGACGCTAAAGGTAAATGGATCACTCCCGGCATAATCGATGTACATTCTCACTTGGGAGTTTATCCAAGTCCGTCAGCAGAATCCCACTCTGATGGAAATGAAGCGACTCAACCTAATACTTCAGAAGTATGGGCTGAACACAGTATTTGGCCACAAGACCCAGGTTTTCAAGCGGCTCGTGCTGGAGGCATTACTACCCTACAAATACTGCCAGGCTCTGCCAATTTATTTGGCGGCCGAGGAGTAACTTTACGTAATGTGCCGAGCCACACTATGCAGAGTATGAAGTTTCCTGATGCGCCTTACGGTTTAAAAATGGCTTGTGGTGAAAACCCTAAACGTGTTTATGGCGGAAAAAAAGTTTCTCCGTCAACACGTATGGGAAATATGGCTGGCTATCGTATGGCATGGGCTGAAGCGAGTGAATATAAACGCGCATGGGAAAAATATGATAGTGATTATGCCGCGGGTAAAAATCCTCAAGCACCAACACGCGATATTGAACTTGATACTCTTAAAGGCGTACTTGATGGCGATATTTTAATTCATAATCATTGTTATAAAGCTGAAGAAATGGCGATGATGATTGATCTTGGTAAAGAATTTAACTATCACTCAGGTACTTTTCATCATGCAATTGAAGGATATAAAATTGCTGATTTGTTAGCTGAAAATGGTAACTGTGCAGCGATGTGGCCAGATTGGTGGGGCTTTAAAATGGAAGCCTTTGATATGGTGCAAGAAAATGTAGCGATTGTTGATGCTAAGAAAAACTCATGTGCTGTGGTTCATTCTGATTCAGGTACAACCATCCAACGATTGAATCAAGAAGCAGGCAAGGTGATGTACCGTGCGAATGAAAATGGTTTTGATATACAACCTGAGCAAGCTATTACGTGGATCACTGCTAATGCAGCTAAATCATTGGGGATCAATGATAAAACGGGTAGCTTAGAAACAGGGAAAAATGCTGATCTTGTTTTATGGAATGGTAATCCGTTTAGTGTTTATGCACATGCTGAGCAAGTATTTGTGGACGGCGCTAAGGTTTACGATCGTTTTGATGAAAAATATCAAGCGAAAAGTGATTTTCTGTTAGGCCAAGAACTAGCACCAGAATTTAGCCAAGAATCAGGTCAGGAATAAGGATGAAAACCATGAAATTATTTAAAGCTTCACTTATTGCGTTGACATTAGCGTCACCACTGTTGGCTTATGCTGAAAGCATAGCGATTATTAATGCCACAGTGCATACCGTTACTGAACAAGGGGTATTAACTAATGCCACTGTATTGATTGATAACGGAGTTATCACTGCGATTAACCCAAAAGACATCAGCGCCGATAAAACGGTAGATGCGCAAGGAAAAATACTTACCCCTGGTTTTATTGGTTCAATGAACCAACTAGGTTTGGTAGAAGTTAGTGCGGTCTCTCGTACTCGAGATGCTCGTGATAAAAAAGCCGATATTACATTTGATCCAAGCATTGCATTTAACGCTAAATCTACCGCTATTGCTTATAGCCGTAAGGGCGGTATCACCAGTGATGTTGTTATTCCAAATGGTGGTGATGACATGTTTAAAGGCCAAGCTTTTATTGCTAATTTGTCTGGTGATTACAATAGTATTGTTGAAAATAATGTCGCTGCTGTCATTGGGTTAGGCGGAAAAAGCAAAGGGTCTCGAGCACTAAATTTACAGAAGCTTCGTCGTAAATTAGAAGATGCTCAAAAGAAACTAGCTAAAGCGTCAAAAAAACTAGCAGATAACAAGGCTAAAAAAGGCGATAAAAAGTCTAGTAAAGTAGACAAAGAGCCTAAGCGAGCTGAGAAAGAGATTAACGCTTTATTAACAGGTGAAAAACCGCTTATTGCTCATGCAAATCGTGCCAGCGATATACTTGAATTAATTAAGTTAAAAAATGAATTTAACTTAGATTTGGTTATTGCTGGTGCAAGTGACGCGTTAAGTATCGCTAAGCAATTGGCTGATGCAAAAGTGCCGGTCATTATAGGTACATTGAGAAACTTACCTAGTTTTGATGCAATACATGCTTCACTTGAAAATGCAGCTAAATTGGTTAAAGCAGGTGTTAATGTTGCTTTTACCGTGTCGGGTGATACCCATAACTTGTATCAATTGCGTTTTGATGCTGGTGTTGCTGTTGCTAATGGTTTAAGCAAAACACAAGCGCTTGCCTCTGTTACGGCTAATGTTGCTGATGCATTCAACTATAATGCTGGTCGTATTGCGATAGGTAAAAAAGCGGATTTAGTTTTATGGAGTGCCGATCCTTTTGAACTAAGCACTCATGTTGAAAGAATGTGGATTGACGGCAAAGAGCATTCAACTACAAGTCGACAAGATGCATTAAGAGAGCGCTATACCACTGAAACGAATATGCCAAGAGCTTATACTAAATAAAATAATCCTTTAAAATTTGGGCTAAACTTAAAACCAAAGTATTTGTACTTTGGTTTTTTATTACTTAAAATTTGATTTGAAGGTATGAATAAATACTTTTAGTCTTTATTACAGCCTAGTTCTACTCTAAAATTTGTATAAGAAACTTTTTAATTTAACCCTTTTAAGAAACTACTATGACAACAATTAATATCGCAGAAAATGCTTTTGGTCGCATTAATCAAAAAGCACTCCGTACAGGATTCAGCGTTATTGAAATTGAACATGAATATGGTAAAGCGAGCGTTAGTTTATATGGTGGACAAGTTTTGAGCTGGCAGCCAACGAATCAAAAAGAAATTTTTTGGCTCAGTGATAGTAGTGAATATCAACAAGGTAAAGCGATTAGAGGAGGGATCCCGTTGTGTTGGCCTTGGTTTGGGCCCAACCAAGATGGTGGCAATCATGGCTTTGTTAGACAAAGAACATGGCAGCTACATAAAACAGAGATCACTGAAGATTATGTTAAAATCGTTTTACAGCTTCATGGTGACAATGAGCACCCATTGTGGCCAACACGCTTTTTCTTAGAGCAAGAATTAGTTTTCTCTAAGCAATTTCAACAAATGCTTAAAATGACAAATTTGTCAGAACAGGAAGTTAAATACACCAGTGCTTTACATAGTTACTTCTCTGTGAGTAAACCATTAAATGTAACTGTAGATAGTTTATCTGAGGGATTGTTTGATGACAAAATTACAGGCAAGAAAGCACAATGCGATCAATTAACTCACTGTTTTGGACCATTAGATAGAGTTTATCACTGTGATAACGTGCAACAAATTATTGATCGCGGCTGGGGACGTACCATTACAGTCAACTCTGAACATTGTCATCAGTGGGTACTGTGGAATCCAGGTAAAGCGATCGCAAGCCAAATGAATGATATTCATACTGGTGGTGAAAATGAATATGTTTGTTTAGAGGCCGCTAATACTCAATGGCAAGCGTTAGCTCCTTTAGAAAGCACTACCCTGTTTCAGACCATTTCAGTGACTTCTCTATAGCGCTACAATAGATTAATTTATCCGTAAGTGTTTTTTGATCAGTTGATGAGTAAAAGCAATTTTTAAATAAAAACCTCTAGGTAAAGTCATGAAAGGTTGACCATGCTTGTTGTAGGCTTTTGTTTTTGCTTGGCTATTTGCCGCTTTAGGTCGAAGCTGTAGAACTTGGCCATGCTTTCCGTGAATATTTTCCACTTCCCCCAAAACAATCATATCTGTTAGCTCTTGCCAATCTTGTGAAATTAATTGTTCTTCTTCTGGAGAGGCACTCCAAATAAAAGGGGTACCAACGACTCGTTCAGCAATAGGAATTGAGCGTTCAGAAATAACAGGAACCCAAAGCACTCTTGCCAATTTATTTTTAATATGACTGGTTTGCCAACGAGCACCAACTAAACCAGTTAATGGGGCAACACACACAAAGGTTGTTTCAAGCGGTTTACCATGACGATTAATGGGTAAGGTTTTTAATTCTATCCCCAAGTGAGGAAAATCAGGCTCTGGTCTTGAACCGGCACTTGCGCCTAAGGCTTGCTCAAGTAGCAAACCAATCCAGCCTTTTTCTCTCGTTAGGTCATTTGGAACTTTTACGCCAATATTGAACGCTATTTCACCTAATGTCATGCCTGCTAACGCATAGGCTCGATTTAATAAGGTGGTTTCGCTGTCTGGAATACTGATGGATGACATAACATACAAATGATTGATGAATTGAGCTATATACTCATGTTACCTCGAAATGTCCGTTTCAGCGAGAATTAAAAGGCTTAGAGGCAAGGCACTGATTGAAGAGAATGGTTGTTATCACTTGCCGAAATCAATAACGCCGCATATAAGTCTTTTAAACTCGCCTACAGGGACATCTGAGCAATTCATGCTCGTCGTTGCTTCTTTTTTAAGGGAATGACCATTAATAAAAACAAGGGCCTTGATCATGAATTGCTCAGACGTCCTGAAACAGATATTTTGAAGTACCATGAGTATTATATCTTTGGCAAATCAAAAGCAAGCAAGTGAAAGTTAAAGAAAAAGGCTAAAGTTAATTGCTCACAAGACAAGATTGTGGAAGAATCAGTTTATAACACATTTTTTAGGAAAACCTGTGATAGATGCCGAAGGCTATCGAGCCAATGTCGGCATAGTAATAATCAATGACAGGGGACAGGTATTTTGGGCTAGGCGTTATGGTCAACACTCTTGGCAGTACCCTCAAGGAGGGGTTGATGAGGGTGAAACAGCTGAACAAACTATGTATCGAGAGTTACATGAAGAGGTTGGTTTAAAACCCGAGCATGTGAAAATTATTGCTTCGACCAAACACTGGCTAAGGTATAAGCTACCAAAACGCTTGATCAGACATGACAGTAAACCACTTTGTATTGGACAAAAACAAAAATGGTTTTTGTTAAAGCTTACAGCGAAAGAGTCAGCAGTTGATTTGTTGCACTCAAGTCATCCTGAATTTGATGATTGGCGTTGGGTTAGTTACTGGTATCCTGTTAGACAAGTAGTGTCTTTTAAACGTGAAGTTTATCGTAAGGTGATGAAAGAATTTGCTAGTCACTCATTGTCATTGCAACGCAATGAGCGCCGTAAACGACGTTATTGATTATTGTTATGTAATTGCCTAAAACATTTAGGCATAAACAGCTCACTTTTACATTAGTGGGCTGTTTTTATTTTAGCGCTAATATTATTTTTTTGGAAAAGACTTATACCAAGATAAAGGAGATTTATGTTAACCAGTTTACGTCGTATCGCATTAGAATTTAGCCAAGATAGCGAGCTAGAACATGCGTTGTGCCGTATGGTTACACAAGTGAAAGTTGCGATGAAAACTGATTGTTGTTCTATTTATATCGCAGATCATCAACAACAACACTTTGTTTTAATGGCGTCAGATGGCCTAGAAAAATCTGCTTTAGGGCAAACTACAATAGATTTTAGCGAAGGCATTATTGGTTTAATTGCTCAAAGGGAAGAGCCACTAAATATAGCTAACGCCCAAAATCATCCTCATTTTATTCATACCCCAGAAGTAAAGGAAGAAGAGCTGAATGCTTTTCTTGGTACACCGATTATCCACCAGCGAAAAATTCTAGGAGTTATCGCAGTTCAGCAAAAACAAGCTCGCTATTTTAATGAAAATGAAGAAGCATTTTTAGTGACTCTCTCAGCACAAATAGCAGCAACATTTGCGAATGCAGAAGTAAGTGGTTTTATTGTTCAACAGCAAGGCAGCATGCAATGGAACAAAGCTATTCAAGGAGTTTCAGGTTCGACCGGTATTGCCTTAGCACCTATGTTAGTGGTTCAACCTACTGCAGACTTAACTACAGTGGGGTTGAAAAAAAGTTTAGATAATAAAGTTGAGCTTGAAAAACTAAATCAAGCGATTAATAAAACTCGAGCTGACTTTTCTGTGATGACAGGTAAGCTTGGAAAGATAATTACTGATAACAGTTTAGATATTTTTGAACTGTATAAATCGTTATTGGATGATAATAACTTAGGTGGTGAGGTTGCCGATAAAATTCGTCAGTCTTGGCAGGTAGAAAGTGCGCTAAAATTGGTTGTTGATCATTATATTGTTCAGTTTGAAGCGTTAGAAGATAATTATTTACGTGAAAGAGCCAGTGATATTAGAGATTTAGGTAATCGTCTGCTCTTTAATCTACAGGCATTGAATAAACAGAAAATAGAATTACCAGAGCTCTTTATTTTAGTCGCTGAAGATGTCACAGCTTCCATGGTGGCCGAGTATCAACATCAAGGGCTTAGCGGCATTATTTCACTGGCAGGCTCTAACAACTCCCATGCAGCGATTTTAGCCAGAGCATTAGCGTTACCTGCAATAATGGGAATTGGGCGAATTCCACTGGCTAAGTTAGATAAAAAACAAGGCATTATAGATGGTTATAGTGGCGAATTATTTATTGAGCCAAGTGAAGAGTTACTAAGAGAGTATCAACACCTTATAACTGAAGAAGGAGAACTGGCTGATAAAGTAAAGCAAGTAGCAATGCTGCCTGCTGTGACATTGGATGGACAAATTATTGACCTGCAACTCAATGCGGGGTTATCTGTTGGTTTTGAACACTCTATACATTCAGGGGCTAATGGTATTGGTTTGTATCGAACAGAAATTCCTTTTATGCATCGAAGTAGTTTTCCTTCTGAATTAGAGCAGACCATGCTTTACCGTCAGGTACTTGAAGCTTTTCCTCAACAGAGTGTCACAATGAGAACCCTTGATGTTGGTGGCGATAAGTCTTTGCCTTATTTCCCTATCAAGGAAGATAACCCTTTCTTAGGTTGGCGTGGCATTAGGATCACTTTAGATCACCCTGAAATATTTCTCCTACAAGTACGTGCGATGATGCGAGCTAATGTTGAAAATCAAAACTTAGAAATTATGTTGCCAATGATTTCAAGTGTGAATGAGGTTGATGATGCTATTCGCTTAATTAATCAAGCTTATTATGAATTAACATCGGAAGTTGAAACAACGGCAGGAAAACCGCTCATTAAACCTAAAATAGGCATTATGATTGAAGTACCGAGTGTGATTTTTCAGCTAGATGAATTAGCTCAAAAAGTTGATTTTTTCTCGGTAGGCAGCAATGATTTAACTCAATATTTACTAGCGGTAGATCGTAATAACGCTCGGGTAGCTAATATCTTCAGTTCATATCACCCAGCAGTGCTAAGAGCATTAAAATTAATTGCAAAACAAGCCAATAAAAATATGGTGCCCTTAAGTCTATGCGGTGAACTGGCTAGTGATCCCGCTGGAGCTTTGTTATTGCTAGCTATGGGTTATGATAAGTTAAGTATGAACCCCCATAGTGTTGCTCGGATAAAGTGGGTGATCAGACATGTTGAGTTAAAACAAGCTAAACAAATTTTACAGAGAGCTTTAGCGTTTGTGAATGCTAAACAAGTGCATAGTTACTTAAATGAACAACTAGAACAACTCGGTTTAGGTGGCTTTGTTCGTGCAGGAATGTGATGCTAAATGAATATTGCTTGATCCACTTATTACTTTTTTACATACCTAATCTTCACTTTATTGAAAAATAACTTCCCTAACAATAATGTCATTGTCAGGAAAGTTAACTTTAATAAACTGAGTACTATTTTAAAATATCATCTGCGGGTTCATCTACTGGAGTAAAGGCTTTAGCTTTTAGCTCTTTGATTGGCTGTTTTTTCAGTTTCTTGTTTAGGTACTTTATTGCTGCTTCAAGTTGTGCATCTTTCCCCTTAAAGGTAGCGTGTGGCATATTATCAACTTCGATGGTTGGTTTAACACCATGGCCTTCTACTACCCAGCGACCATCCATGGCATAAACTGGAAATTCAGCAACTCTAGCCATGCCTCCATCAGACTGACGATTCATACCTCTAAGCCACACACCAGCGCCAGCGGTTTGTTTACCTATGACTGGAGCAAGTTTGTTAGCGATAATCGCCGCGGTAAATGTTTCGCCATCAGAATAGGTCATTTGATCAGCAAGGACCACTAAATGGCCTCTAAAAGTTTGTTGCATATTGGTTGTTGGAGCACCAACAGGAGCTTGCCAAAACATCCATGCACGACGTAATAATTTTTCGATGATCCAGCTATCAATATTGCCACCCCGATTACGCCTAACATCAATGATCAAACCGCCTTTTTTGTAGTTGCTATAAAACTCTCTGGCAAAGTTAGCGACATCACCACCACCCATGGCATACATGTGTAGATAACCAATATCTGAGTTTTTCTCCGTTACTTTTTGTTGATTTGTCATCACCCAATCTTGATATCTTAAGCGTGATTCTCGGCGAGTGCTAATCGGGAGTACAATCGTTTTATGAGTGCTATCGCCTCGGGTTAAGTTGAGTAAAACTTGCTTGCCCGCTTGATTACGAAGAGCAGCATTTACTTGAGCAATGTTGGTAACTTTTCGACCATTGATTTCGGTAATAATGTCACCGTTCTTCACATCGGTGGCAACATTATTTAATGGTGAAGCAATAGTTGGTAGCTCTTTATCGGTTTGATAAATATGTGCGATGATTACGCCATTATCGCTTTGTTCTAGTTTAGCGCCAAGGGTTGCTGCTTTCGCTGCGTTGTTATCTCTTGGACTATCACCACCATAGACTTGCGAATGTAGGGTATTAAGTTCGCCCATCATTTGCTTGAAGATGTCATTTAATTCATGACGGTCGGTTAATCGAGCGAGTAGTGGTTGGTATTTAGCTTTTACTGCAGGCCAATCAACACCGCGCATATTGGCATCGTAAAGGAAGTCGCGATGCATTAACCATGCATCATGAAAAATTTGCTGCCATTCTTGTTTTGGTTGTAGTGCTAGTTGCCAGTTATTGGTTTTTACCTGAGCATCTTTAGTGTCTTTAGGAAAGTTACCATTGGCAGCAATAATAAACATTTGCTTTGAGCCTTTGCGTACCATGACTTGTTTTTTATCACTAGTTAACTGGTAGTCTACGACATCACCAGTAATGCTTTTTACTTTGGTATTTGGTTTGATCGCAATAACATGTAAACCGGTTTTGCTTTTTGGCTCAGAAACTCGATCTAATAGGTAAAGATGCTTTTTAGTCGCGGTTAGTTTGCGATAATTTCCTGAAGCTACTGGTACTTGCCATAATTTCTTACCAACAAATTGCCAATCAATTTTTACTGCTTTAGCCTTTTTATTATCGTCAGACTTATTTTTAGCTAGTTTTTTCGTTTCATCCTTAGATTTTTTATTATCACTTTTTTTATCTTTTTCATGCGCTTTCTTATCTTTGGCTTGTTGGCTTAATAATTCATTATTTTGTTGGAAAGGAAATTTAGCCTCTGGTGTTAATGCATAAGCAAAAATTTGACTACGGCGATCAAACATTGTTCCCATGTTTCTATCGCCCCATGGAGAGCCAGGTGTTGCATTGAAATGACGATCAGAAAGGAAATAAAGCCATTTATTGTCGGCACTAAAAGTAGGAGATGAAGCGTTGTATTTATCGCTGGTGAGCAGTTTCTGTTTTTCGTCAGCTAACGAATAAAGCAATATTCGGCTACGCTCGTCTTGTTGTTGACCTCGGGTTAATACTAGATATTTACTATCATCAGACCAGACAATATCTTGAAAAGCATTTAAGCCTTGATTATCTTTTAACAATTTTTTGTTTGTCCCTGACGCTAAATCAAGTAACCATAAATTGCCGGCTTTATCGTCATGAGCAATGAGTTTTCCATCAGGAGATAATACGATATTCCAACGGAAAATTTTTCCGTCGTCAGTTAACTGTTTTGCTTGTGACGAGCCGTCAGCTGGGAATTGCCAAATCTCTAATTCGCCACTCGCATCATTAATCGCATAAACGCTTTTACCATCATGACTTAAAATTGCTTTTCTGGTACGAGAATTATTAGGTGTTGCCACTTCAACTAAACGAGACCTGTCGGTACTGGCAATGGCAACTTTACCACGTGCGGTTAGTACAACTTTTTTGTTCTTTGATAACTGTGCAGAGGTTAAGTATTTAGTGGGTTTATTAAGCCATTTTTCTCGTAGATTTGGTAAATCGGAAGTTAACTCAATCGCTAGTGTGGAAATGTTCTTGGTTGCAAGATCAAGGATTTTTAGATCGGCACCTTGCTGAAAAATAATCCGGTTTTGATTCAATTGCGCTGAACGTACTGGCCATTGATCAAACTTAGTTAGTTGTTTTATTTTTGAGCCATTACTATTCATTGACCAGATATTATCTGCGCCACTGGCATCACTGATAAAATAAAGTTTGTTGTTAAAAAACATCGGTTGTCTAGCATCACCTTGATGTTTTCCTGTTAGTAATTTAGCTTCTTTATTACTGTTTAAATTAAAGCGCCATAATTCGCCTTCTGCGCCACCACGATATATTTTGGCACTATCTGATGATAGTTGCAGGCCAAATTGCGTGAAAAATATAGTTTGGTTAGCTTCATCAATACTGCCTTCAACAGCATCGGCTAGCGGAACATCGAGGGTGATAAAGTCATTAGGGTTAACTGTTTTAAGCGTCCAATTACCAGTCGGGCCAACACGGCTGTTGGTTGCATATAAAATTGTGCCATTTTCTCGCCAGCTTTGTAAACGTACAGCGCTATTTTCAAAGGTAATTCGTTTGGCAACACCACCATTGATGCCAATAATATAAATTTCAGTGCTGCCCTCATAATTGGCTGCAAAGGCAATGCGTTGTCCATCTGCTGAAATAATGGCTTGTTTTTCTTCAGCTGGATGAGTAGTTAAGCGCTTTGTGGATTGTGACTTTAAAGAATAAACCCATAAGTCACCTTCTGCGGTGAATACCACATTATCTCCACTGAGTGCGGGAGAGCGATAATAACCAAGTTGAGCAAAGGCAGATTGGCAGAACAGGAGTAAACCTAATGTAATGACTTTATACATATTAATTCCTTTTGATGTTAATTTTTCATCTTTATTTTTTATATACCATACCATTGCAGGTATTAAATAAATGGTCAATATCGTTGTGATGAACAGGTAAATAAACTTGATGGTTAACTGTATGTATCATCAGTGTTTGTGCTACTATGTTGTGATTAACCCTATGGGAAGGTTTTTGATACCTCCGCTGAGGCAATACTTTGAAATTGTACATTGCAGAAAAACCAAGTTTAGGCCGAGCTATAGCTGCTGCATTGCCTAAACCTCATAAAAGTCATTCGGGTTATATCGAACTTGGTAATGGCGATGTAGTGAGTTGGTGTATTGGTCATATTTTAGAGCAAGCACAGCCAGAAAATTATCATCAAGATTTTAAAAAGTGGCGCATGGAACACTTACCTATTGTGCCTGAACAGTGGCAGTTAAAACCCAAAGCTAAAACGCGCGCCCAGTTAACGGTCTTAAGGAAATTAGTTAAGCAAGCAAGTGAAATTGTGCATGCAGGTGACCCAGATCGTGAAGGGCAACTATTGGTTGATGAAGTACTCGATTATTTCAAGCTTGCTAAAACCAAAAAGCAACAAGTACAACGCTTATTGATAAGCGATTTAAATTTACCTGCAGTTAAAAGATCCCTTGCCGCATTAAAAAGTAATGCGGAATTTATGCCGTTGTCGATATCGGCTTTGGCGCGCTCGCGTGCAGATTGGCTTTACGGGATTAACTTAACACGTGCTTATACATTACAGGGACAAAAAGCAGGTTTTAATGGCGTGTTATCTGTTGGACGGGTGCAGACTCCTTTATTAGGGCTAGTTGTGCGACGTGATCAAGAAATTGAACAATTTGTCTCACATGATTATTTTGATGTGCATGCCGAAATAACTACGTTGCAAGGAGAGTCTTTTCGAGCAAAGTGGCAACCAAGTGAAGCTTGTCAGCCATATATGGATGAACAACAGCACATTATTAATAAAGCCTTGGCTGAAAATGTGGTGCAACGTATTACTGATCAGCCAGCAATAATAGAGTCGATAACAGAGCAGCAAAAAAAGCAATATGCGGCTTTGCCTTATAATTTATCGAGTTTACAAATTGATGCAGCAAAACAGTTTTCGATGAATGCTAAATTGGTTTTGGATGTGTGTCAGTCGCTCTATGAAAAACATAAAGTAATCACTTATCCTCGTTCAGATTGTCGTTATCTACCGTTAGAGCACTACCAGCAGGCTAAAAATATTATTGATATCTTATCTGATGCCAAAGAAAGCTATGGCTCGTTTGCTAAAAATGCAGATCATAGTATTAAAAGTAAAGCATGGAATAGCAGTAAAGTGACGGCACATCATGCGATTATTCCAACAGAAAAGTCAGCTGAAAATCTTTCGTTAAATCCTTTTGAAAAAAATGTTTATCAATTAATTGTTAGACAATACCTTGCCCAGTTTTATCCGCCGTATCTTTATCAACAAACCAAGGTGGTATTAGATATTGCTAAAGGGAACTTTGTTGCTAATGCTAAAGTAGAACAACAGCTTGGTTGGAAGATAATGTATCAACGAGCTAAAAAGCGTTCGCAAGAAGCTGGTGCTAATGTAGCTGATAACCTTACTGAGCAATTATTACCCGTATTATCAAAAGAGAGCATTTTACATTGCCAAAAAGGCATTTTAGTTGAAAAGCAAACTCAGCCTCCTAAGCCTTATACTGATGCCTCATTATTAAGTGCGATGACTGGTATTGCTCGTTTTGTTACTGATATTTCAATTAAAAAAATATTAAAAGAGACTGACGGTTTAGGGACTGAAGCGACTCGGGCGGGTATTATTGATTTACTGTTTAAGCGCGATTATTTAAAACGCATAGGAAAAATAATTAATGCCACAGATATTGGAAAGTCACTCATTAACGCTTTACCAGACAGTGCTACTTACCCAGATATGACAGCACAATGGGAAGCAACCTTAAATGACATCAGTGAAAAGAAAAATAGTTATCAGCAGTTTATGTCACCTTTAACCTCAACCCTCCAGTCTATGGTAAATCAAGCGCAACAACAAAGTTTTGAACACTTACCTAAAGTTGCGTTTAAACCAAAGAAAAAGCGAAAATTTACCAAGCGGAAAACAAGCATGTAATTATTTTAAACTCAATGACACAATGTCGATTTCATAACGACTAATATTAAACCTTTAAACTTTCTGGAATGAAGATGAGGCAAGAAATACCGCTACAACTTTAGCGAAGTTTTCTATTATATCAAGAGTATGCGAAGCAGAAGTTTGGTATATCTAATTGCCTAGATTACCGCTTGTTCTTTCGTTATTACCTTGATTTTAACTCTAAAGAACAAAAGTTATTTTCAAAGTAAATGAGCAGAGAGTTCAATCATTAATCAAGCAATAAGAAGAATCAACACTGCCGGGTGTTAAGTTATAGTTCTAAGCTTTAGCTTGAAGTGATTAAATATCTAAACTAAATGGTATTCGTTGTTGTAAAAGCACTATAATCACCGCTTGATTTGTCATTTACCACCAATGTCGTTAATTGTTTCGATTAAAATTAATTGCTAAGGCCAAAACATGAACACCAAAATATACAAGAAAGTGCTTTCATTTACAGATGATTTACTCGCTGCTGCTCAAGAGCAAAATCAAGCAAAGTTTGATGGCTATTATTCAGAGTTAAAGCAATTATGTGAAGAGCATGAAAATACCGATAAAGATCACCCTGTTCAGTGGGAAACACTTGCTGATTTTACCGATGATTTAGCCTTAGCCGTTACTATTTATGAGCAAGCCTTAGTTAAAGCTGAAGCGATTAATTCTAAAGATTTTCGTTCTTCTATTAGCTATTCAATTGCAACGCTAAAAGTTGAGCTTGGTGATAAAACAGGTGCTATTGAGCAGTTAGAAAAAGCTAAAATTAGTTGTAATAAAATTGTTGATAAAGAATTGAAAGCTGAAATCCATGATTTGCTGGAAGAGTTGAAGAATTCATAAAAGCAAAACAACATTTAACTTAGTTTTTGCAGTTATTTTATTTTTACTCGTTCCCCTGTCTTTGCTTGCAAATATTCTGGCTGTGAGGTTGATAAATATATTAACAGGGAAATAAAGATGCTGTTCTTGAATATATGGACTGTCTGAGTCAAATTGGCATACTGAACCTGCAAAAAACTAAATAAGGGTGGGGTGTAAAATAATCTAAAAAATAGCTCTATTCAGTTTCAATTTTATGATACTACCTCAATTAGTGAGTTGTTCTAAGTAGGCAAACAATTGGCTTTTGCTTCTACATCATTCAATTTAATAAAAAAAATGCTTTTCAATATAGCGTGAGCAATACTTTATATAATGATGTTTAATGAACAATTCTATCAAGTTTTTATTCTCTGATCTGTATTAGCTCCAACTAAGTTAAGCTAGCGTTTTTGATCCAAATCAAGTGGGGATTCTACTTTACGAATTTTTAACAATGCTATTCTATATTTGATCTACACTTAAACCACAACTTTTATATGGATATAATTTTATGGTCTCCTTCTTTGCGCCAGCAATTAAAATTTCAAATTTACTTTCGTTCAAAGCCAAGTTTTTTTTAGTCTCATTGCTATGTGTCATTCCTCTGTGTTTTTTCTTTTCAGTATTAACTGCTGAGCAATGGCAGCGAGTTGATAGGGCAGAGTATGAATTAAGGGCTTCGAGTTATGTTGTGCCTTTAAGAAAGTTACTTGAACATATTGCTCAAACACGTGGTATGACTAATGTTTACTTAAATGGTGACCAAAGTAATCAAACTAAAATATTAATAAAACGGAAAAGTGTCGAACAAGACTTCAAGCAACTACTGAAAATAGATAATGAACTAGGAGACGTTTTAGCGACTCAAGCTTTACCAAGTCAATTAGAAAAACAGTGGTATGCAATCACAGGCACTGCGTTCTCTAGTCAGCCAATTGAAGTTTTTCAGCGTTATACGAGTCTTATTGCTGATATTATCAACTTTATGGATACTATCGGTCGCCAAGGAAAAATGTTGCAAGATAAAGATGCAGCCAATAGTTATTTAATTAATAGTTTGTTGCATACCTTACCTGCACAAATTGAATCTTTGGGTCGGTTGAGGGGAAAAGGCGCTGGAATATTAGCCGCTAATGCCTTAACTACAGATAATAAACTACAAATTGCAACATTGGCGAATACTCGCAATGCGGTGAATTTGAAAAAAGACATTGATTACCTTTTTTCATCTGAACCAAGTATAAAATTAGTTTTGCAACAAGACTATCGAAATGCTGCAGATAAGTTAGATAACTATCTTGAGCTGGCAAATAAAGAAATTATTCAGGCAACAACAGTAAACCTATCTCCTAATAGTTTCTTTTCTGCAGGTACTGAAACTATTTCAGCATTATTAAACTTGTTTGATGTTATGCAGCCTATATTAACTGAGCGGATGACAAGTCAAATTAGCCAAGCTCAAAAGAATAGTCTGTTTTATTTGGCGATAATTATTGGCGTGGTATTACTCCTTATTTATTTTTATATCGGTATTTATTTAGCTATTAGAAAGAGCTTGAGCCAAATGATTGAAACAGCACATTCTATTTGTGATGGAGATCTAGATGTTCGTTTACAGCTAGATACCCAAGATGAACTGAAAGTTATTGCAGCGAGTATCAATGAAATCACCGATGGTATAAGTCGTTCAATTATTGCGGTAAGAGCATCTAGTTTTGCTATCGCTAATGCCGCTGATGAAATAGCGTTAGAAAGTAAAAATTCAGCACTAGGAATGGAAAAGCAATCAGAAGAATTAGCCGTAACTTCATCTGCGGTAACCCAAATGAGTGCTTCCGTCCAAGAAGTAGCTCAAAATACTGAATTAGGCTCATTATCTGCAAAACAGGCTAGCGATATCGCGAAAAATGGTAGTGAAGTTGTCAATAGTACCATAACAGCAATTAACCAACTTGCTGATAATATTAATTTTTCAGCGTCAGGAGTCGTAGAGCTAAAAGAGAATAGCAATAATATAACCAATATACTTGATGTGATAAAAAGTATTGCTGATCAAACCAACCTTTTAGCTTTAAATGCAGCAATAGAAGCTGCTAGAGCCGGAGATCAAGGGCGAGGATTTGCTGTTGTTGCTGATGAGGTAAGAACGCTAGCTCAACGTACTCAAGATTCTACTTTAGAAATTCAAACCATGATTGAGCTTATTCAATCAGGTATTGGAGAAGTATCTTCTAGCATGGTCGAGTGTCAGCAATATGCTAACTCTTCCGTTGGACATGTTGAACAAGCAGGGCAGTCATTAGCCTCTATCGCAAACTCTATTAATGAAATCAATGATATGAGTTTGCAAATTGCTACTGCTGCAGAGGAGCAATCCTGTGTTTCTGATGAAATATCGAGAAGTATTGTGACCATTAGTGATGTAGCAAATCAATCAACAGTAGGTGCTCAAAACTTGGCATTAGCAGGAGCTAGACTATCAGCCATGTCTAAAGAAATGCGTTTAGTGATACAGCGTTATAATATTGATGAAGAGCAGTTTAATCAAAATGAAGATAGTCAGCGCTTATTAAAATGGCAGGATAGTTTTGAAATTGGTATTGAAGAAGCCGATCGCCAACATAGAAAAATGATCGATTTGATGAATGATGTACATATTATGTCGGCTCAATCACGTAGTCCTCACGCCATTGCTCGCGCGCTTAATGTGTTGATTGAGTATACTAAGGTGCATTTTTCATGGGAAGAGAACTTATTCGACAGTCATGGCTATCAAAAATCAGAAGAGCATAAAGAAACTCATAAGAATCTAGTTGATGAACTTATCGCTCATAAAGAAAAAATAGCATTGGCTGATATAGCAGAAATCGATAAAGAAATGGAACAGCTAAATACTTGGCTATTGCATCATATTGAATATAGCGACAGTGATTATGCTGAACATATTAATGGCAACAAAGTAGTTTATTTGGAGCATGTAAAAAGAATTCCGAAAAAACAATCGTTACCTATGGTTAACCAGTAATTCTTGATATGTTTATGAGGCGGCAAGTTTGTGTCGGTACTGCAAGGCTAAAACTTTGATAATATCTCGCCAAGTGATCAGGCCAATTGCATGAAAGTTGTCATCAACTATCGGCAAACAAGAAATATGATTATCGTAAAAAAGTAACACCGCTTCATTTAAAGTGGTATCTTTTGTGGCGGTGATCAAATTTCTACTCATGATCAAATGAATTTTCTTTTGTAGTAACGAGCTGTCTCGTGGCGTTTCTTTATTGGTACCAATTCTAGGACTTAAATGTTTGTGCAGGTCTCTATCGGTAATTATTCCAGTGAGCTCTTTGCCGTTAACAATTAAAATATGATGAAAATCGTAATTTTCGAATATTGTTTTTGCTTTGCCTAAATCATCCCCTAAATCGAGTGTTTTTAATTGAGTAGACATTACCTTTACTAAGCTCATTTTTTTCCCTATTTCCCTATTTCCCTAAATAGCGTCCAAATAATCACTAAAACTAGTTACTTAAAAGATAAAATAACAAGGTTAAGCTACTATTTCAAATCACATTCGTTTTTATTCTTGAGGATAAATTCTGATTGAATCTTATCTGTCACAAAAGTGTCATACAACTGTTTTATAATATTCACAATTAGATATATTAAGACAAATAAAGGTGTTTTAGTGACGATAGCGTTTAAATCAGTAGGCACGAGGCAACTGAAAAATTCGTTAGCAAAATGGTTAATTACACTCGGCGGTATTAGTGTGTTATTTACTTTAGTGCTGATATTTATGTATTTACTTTATGTGATTAAACCTGTTTTTGATTCAGCAGAAATTGAGTCAACGGTGGCTTTTAAAGTAGAAAGTACTGACAACATTTTAGCAACGGGCCTTGATGAGTTAAAAGAGTTGGCTTTTACTATTTCAGGGCAAGGTCAAATTAATTATTACCAGTTAACTGATAATGCTAATTTAGGTAAACAGCTATATAGTCAATCACTTACTCAACCTAATGTTGGTTTGGTAAAAGTTGTGGATGTAGGTGTAGAGCAGAAATTACTACTTGATGATAGTGGTCAAGTGCAATTAATTGCTACTGAGTTTTTAGCTAATTATCAAAGTGGTGAGCGAGAAATAGTTCCTCAAATCACTTATCCATTAGGTGAAGAATTTCTGCCTGTTGACCAATCGTCAACGCCTTTAATTAATGTTTCATTTGCTATAGATGACGAGCGTGCTGTTTTTGTGGCTTTTACTCAAGATAATCGATTGATTAAAACGACATTGATTGCAGAAGATGACTTCAGCGTTGATCCTGCCTTTGATGTTGAATATCAGCAAATTGAATTAGCGACTGATCATGTCGACGATATTCAAGTTTCGCCTGATTTATCAATGGTTTTTATTCGTAGTGCTGATCAAGTCTTGGTTTATGACTTAACCGATGATAGCAGTGCTGAACTGAAAGCGACTATCATTCCTCAATTAGAGCAAAGTAGTGCTAAACCATTACATTTAACATCAATGGCATTGTTATCAGGTGGGAGTTCAGTTTTACTCGGTGATAACAATGGTGTGGTCAGTCAATGGTTTGAAGTGGCAACAAGCAATGGTCGTGAGTTTAAACAAATACGCACTTTTGCAGCTAGCCAGTCAGAAGCGATTATTGAAATTCATACCGAACAATTTAGAAAAAGCTTTTACACCTTAACGCCATCAGGGGAAATGGGGGCTTTTTATACTACCAGTGAAGCTGATTTATGGCGGGGTAACTTAACAGGAGTCATGCCTGAATCTTTTGTTATTGCACCAAGAGCTGATGGTTTGTTGTTATGGAAAAATAATCACTTCCAATTGTTCTCGGTAGAAAATGAACACCCAGAAGTCACTTGGCAAGCACTTTGGCAAGAAGTTTGGTATGAAGGCTACCCTGAGCCAGAGTTCATTTGGCAATCAACGTCAGGTAATGATGATTTTGAAGGAAAGTTTTCGTTAGTGCCTATCGCATTTGGTACGATAAAGGCGGCATTGTATGCCATGTTATTTGCTGTACCCATTGCTTTAACGGCAGCTATTTATACCGCTTATTTTATGACACCAAGCTTACGTAAAAAAGTAAAACCTACCATTGAAATGATGGAGGCATTACCAACGGTTATCTTAGGTTTTTTAGCGGGCCTTTGGTTAGCTCCGTTGATTGAAGATTATTTACCTGCCGTAGTATTACTTTTCTTTTTTATTCCTCTGTCTGTGCTTGCTACTGCCTTTGCTTGGCACAGGTTACCGAAAAAAATGAAAACAAAAATACCTGAAACACTCGCACCATTAATTTTAGTTCCAATATTATTGCTAGCAGCTTATTTTTCATTTTCTTTATCACCGCTGCTTGAATTACATTTATTTGATGGTGATGTTAGACAGTTCATCACTAATGAATTAGGCATCAGTTTTGATCAACGTAATGCGCTAGTCGTTGGTATTGCTATGGGGTTTGCAGTTATTCCAACGATTTTCTCTATGGCAGAAGATGCTATTTTCAGTGTGCCAGGACATTTAACCAGTGGTTCATTAGCGCTAGGTGCGACTCAATGGCAAACCTTAATTAAGGTGGTGCTACTAACTGCCAGTCCAGGGATATTCTCTGCCATTATGATGGGCTTAGGTCGTGCAGTTGGTGAAACAATGATTGTACTTATGGCTACCGGTAATACGCCAATACTTGATTGGAGTATCTTCCAAGGTATGCGTACGTTAGCAGCTAATATCGCGGTTGAAATGCCAGAGTCAGAAGTCGGTAGTTCGCATTATCGTATTCTTTTCCTAGCCGCCTTTGTTTTGTTTGTCTTTACCTTTATTTTCAACACAGCAGCTGAATTTATTCGCCAGCGACTGCGTGAAAAGTATAGCTCGTTGTAATTGGAGAATTTGAATATGAATAAGTGGTTTAAATCAGGCTCTCCCTGGATTTGGTTATCAGCAGGTGGCGTAAGCATCAGTTTGATTTCAGTACTAGGTTTATTGTGGTTAATTGCATCGCGCGGTTTATCTTATTTTTGGCCAGCAGATATTTATCAATTTGAAATGTTTGATGAAAAAGGCCACCAGTCAACTGTAATTGGTGAGATATACGACAGAGAAAGTATCCCAGCAGAGCAATTAGCACATCTTAATATCAAACTCACAGCAGGACAAAAAACGGTTGAACGTTATTTGGTCAAAACGGGTAATCGTGAACTGGTCAATTTAGATTTTCGTTGGTTATTAGTGCCGCAAATGACAAGCAAAACCAAACCTGAAGCATTGGTAGTAATCGAACGTCGGACTAATGGCAATTTCTATGGTTATGTTGAGCAAGTTATTTTATCCGGAGAAATAGTCTCTCAAGATAGAATGACTGAATTAGTTGATCGGGTTGAAGCATTTCAGGAAGAGATAGAAGATTTACAAAAGGTTGATATTGGCGCAATCAATTATCAAATTGAACGCCTACGTTTAAAAGAGCGTAAATATCGTTTACAAGGTGAGTTAACAGCAGATAAAGAACAATCGATCAGCGATGAAGTTGCTGAGTTAAGAAATGAATACTTAGTGCTTGAAAAACAATTAATGGCATTGCGTGAAAAAATATCACGCGATCAACTAACGGTTAGAGCAATGGATGGACAAGTTGTTAACATTAATTTTGAAGATATTTTAAAAGTATCCTTCAATAATAAAATGACTGTGATTGATAAGTTATTGATGTTTTTTAGCCAAATAGGCTCATTTGTTAGTGATGACCCTCGCGAGGCTAACACGGAAGGTGGTGTATTCCCTGCTATTTTTGGTACCGTTTTAATGGTGCTATTAATGACGATAATTGTTTCGCCTTTGGGCGTTATCGCTGCTATATACCTACATGAGTATGCTGGGAATAATGCTTTAACTAAGCTTTTGCGTATTGCTGTTATCAATTTAGCTGGCGTACCTTCAATTGTTTATGGTGTATTTGGCTTAGGGTTTTTCGTTTACATGGTAGGTGGTAGTTTAGATCAACTTTTTTATGCTGAAACACTGCCAAGTCCAACATTTGGCACGCCGGGAGTCATGTGGTCGGCAATCACTTTAGCTATTTTAACCTTGCCTGTGGTGATTGTTTCTACTGAAGAAGGTTTATCGCGTATTCCTTCGGCGATGCGACACGGTAGCTTAGCGCTTGGAGCAACTAAAATAGAAACGCTATGGCGTATTATTTTACCGATTGCTAGTCCTGCAATAATGACAGGTATCATTTTAGCCATCGCTAGAGCTGCGGGTGAAGTGGCTCCGTTAATGTTGGTTGGTGTAGTAAAAATGGCACCGAATTTACCGCTTGATGGTAACTTTCCTTTTTTGCATTTAGATCGAAAATTCATGCATTTAGGATTCCACATCTATGATGTTGGTTTTCAAAGCCCTAATGTTGAAGCGGCACGACCATTAGTCTATGCCACGGCATTATTATTGGTGACCATTATTGTTTGTTTAAATATGACCGCAGTTTCTATACGTAATCGTTTAAGAGAAAAATATAAAACATTAGAACATTAAGCGGTTAGCCAAATAAGTAAATCAGATCAGTAAACCAAATTTAAGAGTAAGATAAGAGAAAAAATATGATTTCTGTTAGTCCACAAATATTAGCCGGTAGTCAACCAGCCTTGGATTTAAATAACTTGAATCCTGAGCAGGTTGCTTTAGAGATTAAAAATCTTAATTTGCACTATGGCAACAAGCAAGCATTGCAAAATATCACTATGTCTATTCCTAAAGGGCAAGTTACTGCATTTATCGGACCCAGTGGTTGTGGTAAATCAACATTGTTACGCTGCATTAACCGCATGAACGACTTGGTTGATATTTGTAAAGTTTCGGGTGAAATTAATCTTCATGGCGACAATATCTATGGTAAACATGTTGATGTAGCCGCGTTACGTCGTAAAGTTGGTATGGTATTTCAACGACCTAACCCATTCCCCAAAACTATTTATGAAAATGTTATTTACGGCTTGCGTATTACGGGTGAAAAAAATCGTCGAGTACTTGATGAGGCAGCAGAAACATCACTTCGTAGTGCAGCATTATGGAACGAGGTTAAAGACCGCTTACATGAAAGTGCTTTAGGACTTTCTGGAGGTCAGCAGCAACGATTAGTGATTGCTCGAGCAATTGCTATTCAACCGGAAGTTTTATTGCTTGATGAACCAACATCAGCACTTGACCCTATTTCAACGCTAACCATTGAAGAGTTGATCAATGATTTGAAAAAACAATTTACAGTCGTAATCGTTACCCACAATATGCAACAAGCCGCGCGGGTTTCAGACCAAACTGCCTTTATGTATATGGGGGATTTAATTGAATATAATGATACTAATACTTTATTCACAACTCCGATGAAGAAAAAAACTGAAGATTATATTACTGGTCGTTACGGTTAATTAGCTCGTTTGCTATTGCAGCGACCAAAGAAGGAACAAACATGGATAACTTAAATATTGGTCGTCATATTTCAGGCCAATTTAATGAAGATTTAGAACGTGTTATCAACCACGTTATGCATATGGGCGGTTTGGTTGAAAAACAGCTGAATGACTCATTGACTGCGGTAGGTGATAGTGATGAAGAATTAGCAAAGAAAGTACTAAGTAGTGATTATCACATTAATCATATGGAAGTGAGTATTGATGATGAATGCACACGTATTATTGCTAAACGCCAGCCTGCGGCGAGTGATTTACGCTTAATTATGGCGATTATCAAAACGATTGCAGATTTAGAGCGTATTGGAGATGAAGCGCAAAAAATTGCTCAAGTTGCTTTGGAAAGTCTATCAAGTGATCAAAAAGCCCTATTGCAAAGTTTAGATAATTTAGGTCGACGAGTGCTAGAATTTTTACAAGCCACTTTAGATGCTTTTACTCGTATGGATGCAGAAACTGCGATAAAGATGCATAAAAATGATGAAAAAATTGACCGAGAATATGAAGCATTAATGCGCCAATTAATGACTTATATGATGGAAGAGCCCCGAATGATCCCACAAATTATGAGTGTTATTTGGTCAGCTCGTGCGTTAGAACGTATTGGAGATCGTTGCCAAAACATCTGTGAATACATTATATATTTTGTTAAAGGAAAAGATGTTCGCCACACAACAGCTGAAGATGTACAAGCGTTATAACAAAAGGTACTAATTAACAAACAGAGTGAAAATAACTTATTAATACGAAAAACGAGTGCCCAAACATTCGCCATTTACGCTATATATGCTTAAATGAACTAAATAACGAGGGTATTAGCTGATATAAAGCAGTTGATATTCATTTTAAATCGGTTAATATCCGCGACGAATAATAACAAAGAGCAATTAGGCTCTCGGAAAAAAATTATGGCTAGAAATTCAATACTAGGTGTATTTGCAAAATCACCTATCAAACCATTAGAAAAACATATTCGATTGGTCACTAAGTGTTGTAATCAACTAACTCCTTTCTTTGCTGCTTGTGCCGAACAAGACTGGACAGCAGCAGGGAAGCTTCGTAGTAAAATCTCTAAATATGAACGTGATGCAGACAGATTAAAACGTCAAATTCGCCTTGAATTACCTGGCGGTTTGTTTATGCCGGTTGATCGCGCAGATTTATTGGAGCTACTAACTCAACAAGACAAAATTGCAAACAAAGCAAAAGACATCGCTGGGCGTATTTTAGGTCGAAAATTAATCATACCTGAAACACTACAAGCTTCTTTTGTTGCCTATGTAGCACGGAATATAGACGCAGCTGAAAAAGCAGCTGACGCCATTAATGAATTAGATGACTTATTAGAAACTGGATTTCGTGGTCGTGAAGTAGCATTGGTTGAAAAAATGATCAACCAATTGGACGAAATTGAAGATGATACCGACGGCATGCAAATTAAATTGCGTAGCGACTTATTGGCCATTGAAAGTGACTTAAACCCAGTTGACGTGATGTTTTTATATCAAATCATCGAGTGGATAGGTGACTTAGCCGATTTAGCTGAGCGTGTTGGTGCTCGTTTAGAAATTTTACTGGCTAGAAAATAAGAGGTAGTCATGGATATATTATTAACACATGGCCCTATGCTGGTCATGATTGCAGGTGTTGTTGGTTTTTTTATGGCGTGGGGCATCGGTGCAAACGATGTGGCTAACGCGATGGGCACCTCAGTTGGTTCAAAAGCATTAACCATTAAACAAGCTATTATTATTGCGATGGTATTTGAGTTTGCTGGTGCTTATTTGGCGGGTGGTGAAGTTACCTCTACTATTCGTAAAGGCATTATTGATGCCGCTTATTTTGTCGATACGCCTGAACTCTTAGTTTTTGGTATGATCTCAGCCTTATTTGCTGCAGCAACTTGGTTATTAGTTGCCTCTATTTTGGGGTGGCCAGTATCTACTACACATTCTATTGTCGGCGCTATTGTTGGTTTTGCTGCGGTTGGTGTAAGTGCTGATGCGGTTGAATGGGGCAAAGTTGTTGGCATTGTAGGTAGCTGGATTATCACACCATTAATTTCTGGTATTATCGCTTTTATTATTTTTAATAGCGCACAAAAATTAATTTTTGATACAGATAAACCTTTAGTGCAAGCAAAACGCTGGGTACCGCTTTATATGTTCCTTGCTGGTTTTGTTTAGCGCTAGTAACAATTAAAAAAGGCTTAAAGCACTTAGGCTTAGATATTGGTTCTACAGAAGGATTTATTTATGCTGTAGTTGTTGCGGTAGTAGTAGCAATCATTGGTAAAGTGTTCATCAATCGTTTGAAATTTGATGAAATGGCTACAAAGAAAACTCACTATGCTAATGTTGAAAAAGTATTTGCTATTTTAATGATTGTTACTGCTTGTGCTATGGCATTTGCTCATGGTTCAAACGATGTAGCTAACGCAATTGGTCCATTAGCGGCTGTAGTAAGTATTGTTGGTAATGAAGGTCAAATCGCTGCGAAGTCAGCTATCGCTTGGTGGATTTTACCTTTAGGTGGTTTTGGTATAGTAGCCGGTCTGGCATTGTTTGGTCACAAGGTTATTGCAACCATAGGTCAAGGTATTACACATTTAACACCTAGTCGCGGCTTTGCTGCTGAATTAGCTGCGGCATGTACTGTTGTTATAGCATCAGGTACTGGTTTACCCATTTCTACAACGCAAACCTTAGTGGGTGCTGTACTAGGTGTGGGGATGGCACGTGGTATTGCGGCAATCAATTTAAGCGTAGTGCGTAATATTGTCGTTTCTTGGGTTATCACCCTACCAGTTGGCGCTGGTTTATCAATTATCTTCTTCTGGATGATGAAGGCTATGTTTACTTAAGATCATCTGGTATTAGATATACAATTGAACAACATCAAATAAAAAAGCCAATCAACTGATTGGCTTTTTTTATGTTTTTTCTAATTCTTACTCAGAACGAGCGGTAACTTCTAGTAAATGATAACCAAATTGGGTTTTCACCGGACCTTGCACTTTATTTAACTCCGCAGAAAATACTACTTCATCAAACTCTTGTACCATTTGCCCTCGACCAAATGAGCCTAATGCACCACCTTGTGCCTTTGATGGGCAATTAGAATGTTCTTTTGCTACTTCAGCAAAGTCACTTCCAGCTTCAATTTGTTCTTTTAAAGTTAAACATTGTTCTTCGCTATCAACCAGTATATGTCGAGCAGATGCTGTGACCATTTTTTTCACCTAATAATACTAAATTTAAATGTAGGCTAAATTTAACTTATTTTCAGCAGAATAAAAACCTAAATGTACTGATAATTAAATTTAAGAACGCAAGATGGTACGTTTGTACTATCTTGTTGTTTTTCATGATGTAATTCTTTGGTTTGTTGATTGAGATTTTTACTGGTTTTCATGTTAGATTAAGCTGTTAATTCAATTGAATTCTAATCTTTTAATCGAGAATAACGATGAGTAAATTACCTAACTTAAAGCATTTGCAATATCTTTTAGCTTTGCATAAACATCAGCACTTTCATCGAGCAGCTCATGCTTGTTTTGTTAGTCAATCAACGTTAAGTAGTGCGATTATTAAATTAGAAGAACAGTTTAATTGTCAGTTAATTGAACGTGATAATAAAGCGTTTATATTTACTGCTCATGGCAATGCTATTGTTGAAATGGCGAGGAAAATTTTGGTATCAACACATGAAATGGTCGACTTTGCTGAGCAGCAGGGTAATGCCGTTGCAGGTGCCATTCGTTTAGGCTGTATACCAACCATTGCTCCTTATTTATTACCCGACTTTGTAACTTCTTGCCAAAAAAACTTCCCAGACTTGTCATTATTTTTACGAGAGGATACCACTGAGAATTTAATGACTCTACTGGCTACTGGTGAAGTTGATATGGTCATCCTTGCTTTACCTATTGCTCAACATGGCTTTAAAAGTGTTGTTGTTGGTCAAGATGCTTTTTATATGGCGGGTTCCGCTGAATTGTTGAATCTATATTCAAGTGCCGCCGATTATTCTCAGCTACCGAAACAGAGCATTTTTCTCCTCTCACAAGAACATTGTTTAACTGAGCATGCTTTATCAGCATGTAAGCTGGCAGATCCTAGTCGTATTAATCAATTCTCCGCGTCGAGCATTACCACCTTAATTCAAATGACGGTAAGCCAAAACGGTTTTACTTTTATTCCTGAAATGGCGATAAAGAAAGGCGTTGGTATAAATGAAGGGCTAGTTGTGGACAAAATGCCACAAGCTATGTATCGAGAAATTGGTATGTTATGGCGTTCAACCAGCATGCGTCAACAAACTTACCTGAAGTTAGCCGCGATTGTTGAGTCGTTATTAAGGTGAATCAAAACTTATTAATAAATATATTTAAATAATTTCAAACTATTTATCGGTGAGTGTCGACTTTATTAGTAATGAAACAGTTTATTAGAAAAACATTAATAAAAAATAGGAATTTTCGTGTTTGAACGAAGTGATGAAACTTTAGTAAAGCAAGCGCTAGCAGGAAAAAAGTCTGCATGGGTGGTGTTAGTTAAGCGTTATGAAAAGCATCTCTATAACTACACTCTACGTATGGTGAGTAATAGAGAGGATGCGATGGATTTACTACAAGATGTCTTTGTCGCGGTATTTCGTAATTTGTCTTCATTTAGAGGGGATAGCCCATTTAAAGGTTGGCTATTTAAAATTGCTCATTACCGTTGCATTGAGTTCTACCGGCGTAAAAAGCCAATGCAATCACTTGATGATGTTCCTGAGCAGGAAGAAGAGGATTCTCAAAGCTGTCCAGAGCATCACCTTACTTCAGGTCAGCAAGCTAATGAAATTCATAAAGCGATGCAAACATTGCCTTTAAATCAAAAATTAGTGGTTGAATTAAAGTTCTTTCAACATTCAACGTTCGAAGATATTGCGCAACAATTAGGTATTTCAGTGAATACAGCAAAATCTAGGTTATATAGCGCCTTAGATAAGTTAAAAGACCATTTGGAGTTGGATTATGTCTAAAGAAAAAAATCCAGAGCTTGAGGAAATGTTTGCTCAATGGTTAGAGCAAAAAAATAACTCAGAGGACTCAGGTAATAAACAAGAGAAATTACAGGAAGATGAAGTCTGGTTGCAGCGTATGCAAACTGCTAATTACCTAGCTCATCAAGCCGATGTTATTGATACGGAGAAAGTGCCGCATTGGGATAGGTCTGCTGCTTTTGAAAGTGATAAAAGCCCATGGTGGCAATGGCAAGGTTTGCCAGCTATGTCGCTTGCCTTTTCATTTTTCGCTATTGCCTTAGTGCTTTTTAAGGTGGAAATAGTTATGCAGGATGAAGGCATGTTGCTAAGTTTCTCTGGTAGTCAATCTATTAGCCAGGATAAAAAAGTTGCCGCATTAGTTGAGCAAAAACTACAAGCATTTGCTAGTGAACAGCAAGTAATCCTAGCCAACTATGCAGCTGATATTAAAGTGAAACAGCAAGACAATAATTTACAACTAGCAAGTTATATTATTGGTGCTTCTCGCCAAGAGAGGAAAGAAGATTTCAGCGAATTTATTAATTATGTAAGTGATCAAAGAGATGATGATCGTTTTAATCAAAACATTAAGTTTAAGCAACTTGAACAAGATGTTTTATTTCAAAAAGCAAATTTTGAGCAATCAGGCTTTAAAGAAAAACCCGTAAATTGGACAACAGAGGACTAAAAATCATGAGAAAATTAACCAACGCAGTCAATAAAAAGATATTAGTTCCTTGTGTGCTGATGGCGCTTTCGGGCAATGCACTAAGTGATGAGTTTGATAGTATGCATAAGCAACTGAATATCATGACTAATATCATTAAATCGTCAGTTTCGATAGATAATGAAGGGAAACGCAGCAAAATAAATAATATTGAAAGTACCTATTTAAAAGGGCAAGGGGCAGTTTTTACTATCAGTTCAGGTTCTAATTCAAGCAGATGGGGCAACTTCAACTTTAATTTTACTATGCCTGAACTACCGGTAATACCTGCGGTACCTAGAGCACCAGCAGCACCACACGCATCGACTTTTACAAGTAATGGTTTCGACATTGACATTGATAGTCGGGTAAGTGAGGAGATTGAGCATGCAATGGAAAGCTATGAAAGAGCTATGGATGGATTAAGCAATGATCGCGATAGTTATCGAGAGTTAAGGGATGAGCAACGAGATTTATCTCATCAAGTACGTGATTTAGAAAGACAGAAAAGGGATCTAGAATATCAGATGCGTCGAGCTGATAAAGTCGCTAAAAAGGAATTGAGTGAAGAAATGAAAGCTTTAGAAAAAACGCGTATTGAAATTAATAAAATGCGTCAAAAACTTTCAGCTAAATCTACTGAGTTACGAAAAGAACAGCAAATTCAAAAAAGCAAACAAACAAAAGAACGTCAACAGTATTATCAGCAATTAACGGCAACTTTGGCAGAAAGCTTTTGTTTATATGGTAATGGTTTAAAGTCTATCCCTAAAAATGAACACGTTAGTTTAATTATTAAAGCAGCAGGAAAAAAGACAGGTCGTAGTTATAGCGATAAAATCTATGTTTTTAGTAAAAAAGATATCTTATCTTGTGCTGCTGAAAATATTGATGCTAAGCAATTGTTAGCTAAAGGAAAAGGATATCAATTCTAGTAACTATTAACGGTTAATTTAAAGCATTAAAAAAGCCACTTATGTGGCTTTTTATGTTCAGGAAGAACGGTATCTCGAAGTGTCATGGATGATAAGGAGCGAGGATGTTCAGGAAGAACGGTATCTCGAAGTGTCATGGATGATAAGGAGCGAGGATGTTCAGGAAGAGTGGTAATTCGCAGTGTTATGGATGACGAGGAAAGAGGGCGTACACGACAAATGGGTTTAAGAGGTAGAGCAAACCACTAGTGCACAGATGAACCTAGTTACTACAATACAGAGCAATTGCTGAGGTTCTAGTCGTTGGCACACTTATTTTCAAAAACTAAGGAGCTTTATTTGGAATAACTCGCTTGTCTTGTTTTTTATCTTGTTTAGCTAACTCTAGTTTTTTAGGTTTATCTAAGTAATTGATAAATAACTGTAACTTGTCATTAAAAATAGCGGTAAGCTCATACAATGATGTTTTTCTTTTTGTTTTGCATGAACGGATTGTTGGCATGGTTGAAGAGCTTTTTGGCAGCAATGATTCATTTAAGTTATTTATTACCGTCATTGAGTCTCTGCTTTGTTTACTCATGCCTTCACTTTCTAAATGAGGCAAAGCAAATATAAAAGCGTAGTTCTTTGATTTATCATCCAATGATTTATTAATATCTGGTGAAGCATATGAGTAAGCAGAACTCAAAACTATAGTGCTGAACGAAACGCAAAGTAATATAGGTTTAAAAAGTGATTTCATTGTTTATCCTTTACTGACAAATTCACAGTTAAATGCTTCATTATTTTAACAAGTGTAAATAATTTAATTTCACTGTAACTGTAATTGTAAATGAATGCTAATGCTAATGTTTTGGGGTAAACGGAGGGATTCTTGAGGTAGATGACTTTATAGCCCTTTGAATATCTTGCGCAAGAAAAAATTTCGGGGGTTATGTTGTTGCATAATTTATAAGATTAGTGGTTTTATTATGATACAAACTAAAAATAAGTGTAAATAAAAGTAATTGTTTTAGTTACACTTATTGTAAACAGTTTGTTAAGTTTACTACTGTTGAGCCTTTTTCTTTAATCGGTATTGATGTAGCAGCGGTTCAGTATAACCATTTGGTTGTTGCTCTCCTTGCAACACTAAAGTTAGGGCTGCCTGGAAAGCTATATTATTATCAAAATCATCAGACATCGCTTGGTAATAAATATCTGTGCTGTTTTGTTGGTCAACCACTTGAGCCATTTTTTTCATACTATCAATAACCTGTTCTTCTGTGCACACTCCATGCTTAAGCCAATTGGCGATATGCTGGCTAGATATACGCAAAGTCGCTCTATCTTCCATTAAACCTACATCGTTAATATCAGGAACTTTTGAGCAACCAACGCCTTGATCAATCCAACGAACCACATAACCTAAAATTCCTTGAGCATTATTTTCTAATTCTAAGGCAATTTCTTGTGCTGACCAGTTACTATCTGCAGCTAAAGGTATGGTCAAAATATCATCAAGTTTTGCTGGTACTCTATTTTTTAGCTTATTTTGTAACTCAAAAACATTGATTCGATGATAATGTAAAGCATGTAATGTCGCAGCCGTAGGAGATGGAACCCATGCGGTGTTTGCCCCAGCTTCAACATGATTAATTTTATTGGCTAGCATATTAGCCATTTGATCCGGAATAGGCCACATACCTTTGCCTATTTGAGCTTTGCCACTAAAGCCGCAAGCTAGACCAATATCAACATTATTATCTTCGTAAGCCGAGATCCATTTAGTTAATTTTATCTCGGGTTTACGAGCCATAATTCCTGCAGCCATTGATGTATGAATTTCATCTCCAGTTCTATCTAAAAAACCAGTGTTTATAAAAACAACTCGCTCTTTAGCGGCATGAATACAGTTCTTTAAATTAACGCTAGTACGCCTTTCTTCATCCATAATGCCCATTTTTATGGTGTTTCGCGTTAGCTTCAAAACATCTTCAACACGATTAAATAAAGTATTAGCGAATAAAACTTCTTCTGGACCGTGCATTTTTGGTTTCACAATATAAATAGAGCCAGTTTGACTATTTGTATGCTTTCTGTTTTTGTTAATGTCATATAAAGCGATTAAAGAGGTGATCATCGCATCTATGATCCCTTCAGGCACTTCATCACCATTGTTAGTTAAAATAGCGCTATTTGTCATTAAGTGGCCAACATTTCGCACAAACATTAGGCTACGGCCTTTAAGCGTTATGTTTGTTTCATCAATAGATTTGTAAGTGCGATCTGCAGCCATCGAACGAGTAAAATTTTGACCTTTTTTAGTGATCTCTTCGGTTAAACACCCTTGATTTAAACCGAGCCAATTTTTATAAGCGGTAACTTTATCTTGTGCATCAACAGCAGCGACTGAATCTTCACAATCCATGATTGTAGTTAACGCTGATTCAACTGTGATATCACTAATATTGGCAAGGTCAGTTCTTCCTATTGCACTGGCTGCATCAAAATTAACTTCCAAATGTAAACCATTATTAATAAATAGGATGCATGTAGGCTTGTTTTGTTTACCGTTATAACCAACAAATTGCGCATTATCCTTTAATGAAACTTGTTGACCATCAGTAAGAAGAACCACTAATTTTTGATCTGATAATTGATATTGACTAACGTTATGGTGAGACCCTTGCGTTAAAGGGATTGCTTGATCAAGAAAATCTCGAGCAAAATCAATCACTGCCTTGCCTCTTACTGGATTGTACTGTGTACCTCGTTCAGCACCACCATTTTCACTAATAGCATCTGAACCATATAAAGCATCATATAAGCTACCCCATCGTGCATTCACCGCATTTAAAGCAAAGCGGGCATTCATTATTGGCACGACCAGTTGTGGCCCAGCCATTGTTGCTAATTCATCATCAGCATTGGCCGTGCTAATGTTAAAATCTGCAACTTCAGGAGTAAGATAACCAATCTGTTTTAAAAAAGCTTTATAACTGAAAAAGTCAAAAGGTTGCTCTTGATGCGAATTATGCCACTGGTCAATCTTTTGCTGTAAGTTATCTCTAGTGGCTAATAACGCTTTATTTTTTGGTGCAAGTTCACTAATTACATCGGAAAATCCTTGCCAAAATTCGGCTGAGTTTATGGCTAAACCAGGTAGTACATTACTTTCAACAAAATCGAATAGGCATTGCTCTACTTGAATGTCGGCGATATTGTGTCTTGTTTGCATAATGACTCCTGCGAAATGCTCTTTTGATTTGTGTTAGCGGTAATGTAAAGTTTTAATGGTGTTTTCATCAATCTCTTTATTGTCTAGGAATGTAGGGTTTATCTGGCTAACAAGCAATAGGGCTAAATACTTTGCAGAGGTAATTAAATTTTAATTGTGAAATTTCAATTTAAGCGCTTCCTTTTAAGTAAGTGTTTTTTATGGTTATTTAATTGCTATTGGATACCCGGCTGATTTATTTCTGGACGTTATTGTCTTTCTTAATAATTGGTATTCACATCATGAATGAATGCATCGTTTGCATCTGATTTGTGAATGTTAAATTATGGTGATATTGATCAATATATTAAGTGTGTTAATGATAAATGGGGCGATCACTGCGGTGATGGTTGCCATTAAAATTAACGCTAATGAGCTATATGCAGCGTGTTGATAACTTAACTGACTAATTGTTGCTGTGCCTAATGCATGGCTGGCACTGCCGATGGCTAACCCTTGAGCTTTTGCTGAAGTTACTTTAATGAAATTTAGCCACTTTATGCCAAAAATAGCACCAATAAGCCCTGCAAGAATAATAGCAAAGGCAGTAATAGAATTATTGCCATTGAGCTGTTCGGTTAATGCAATACCGATAGGAGTGGTTATCGACTTTAATGATAGAGATACGGCAATATCAGGTAAACCAATGATGAAAATTGATAGTAAATAACTGATGGAAATGACTACGCACGCGGCAGAAAACAACAATATAACGATGCTTTTCCAGTTAGATTTTATTGAATGCAACTGCTGATATAAAGGATAACCAAGGGCAACAACAGCAGGCTCTAATAAGCTTGCTAATGGTTTTGTAGCACTTTCATAATAGCTATAATCAATATTAAATATTAGCAGAATAGTAATTAAGATCAGAATGGTGAGCAACATTGGATTTATCCAAACTTTGCCCAATTTATATTGTATCTTGGCAAATAACTGGTAAATCAAAATAGTGAGTAAACTATAAAAAATAATACTGGCATACATAGAAAAATTCACTTCGGTGATGGTTTTATCCATGTGAGCTTTCATTTGCTTTAACATTATTTTCTAAGCGCTGAAAATAAAGACCAACAAAGGTGAGTACAATAAAAGTTGTAACAAATGTAATGATTACTAGCGCTAAACCATGCTGTTTGAGTAGTTGATAATGATTAATAATTCCCACTCCTGCAGGAACAAAGCATACTCCCATATGTTTAAGTCCCCAAGCGATGCTAGCGTTTACTTTTTCAGCATTTAATACTCGAAGTTTTAGTAATAAAGTAAATATCACCATGCCATATAAGCTAGCAGGTAAGCCACCAAAAACATTATTAATGGCATAACCCGAGAGTAAGCAAATTGATATTGATATTAAACTGTAAAGGATGTTCAGCATAAGTGAGTACTTACTTCATCTACTAGCTTTATTGTTGTGAAGTGTTCTGCTGTTCATTGGCGGCTTCAATTACTAATTGCCTAAACCATATATGACTAGCATCGTGGTGAAGCAATGGGCTCCAAATCATCTTTAATTCAATATCTGGAATATCAAAAGGAGGTTTTACAATAATGTAGTTGGCATCATTTTTATGTAACATAGCGGCCTTAGTTGGCAGCGTTGCAACTAAATCATCTTCATAGGCGAGCTGCATGGCAACATGATAATTACGGGTAAATACTTTAATGTCACGCTTCTTGCCTAGGCGTGCTAGTGCTTCATCAACCCACCCTAATTTTTGCACATCTTTTGGATCCATACCTACACCAACACCAAAGCCTGTTTTTGACACCCAAACATGTTTTGCGGATAAGTAGGTATTTAAGTTAAATTTGGGCACCACATTATTATCAGCACTTAATAAGCAGGAAAAAGAGTCACGCCAAATGGTTTTTTGATGGAAAGATTGCGGTAATTCATCAAAGCGGTTTATCGCCATATCAATTTTACCTGCTTCAACATCATGAAAGGTGACATCACTTGGTGTCATAATATCAATCGTAATATTAGGTGCTATTTGATTAATCTTTTTCAGTAAATTTGGTATCAAGGTAGATGCGGCATAATCACTCGCCATTATTCTAAAGACACGTTGACTATTATGTTCGTTAAACTCTTCCTCTCCTTGCAATGCTTCTTCTAGCTCTAATAATATTTTTCTAATCACTGGGCCAAGTGCACGGGCACGCTCAGTAGGCACCATACCGTCTGAGGTACGAACTAGAATAGGATCGCTAAATAAGTTTCGTAACCTTTTTAAACCATTACTCATTGCTGGCTGAGTAATATTTAATTGGCTGGCGGCACGTGTAACATTCTTTTCACGCAATAAAACATCAAGGTAAATAAGCAGATTTAGATCGATCTTATTAATATTCATAACAAAAATACTTTTTATAAAAATAATAAATAAGATATATGTCATGACTGGAAATTGAAAGCAAGTAGATTTTAGTCTAATAGCCCAAATTTCATAAAAGTACTCTCTTAGAATTTTTAAGTGATATTTATTAATTATTGTATTTATTGGTAAAAATTATAAAAATATACGGGTATAAATGTTATGAATGGTGATGATAGTTATTATATATTTTATTAATGTTACATGGATGATTTAGACTTTTTGTAGTCCAGTATGAAGGTTTACATGTAAGCAACAGTTAAACCTCGTATTACAAAATCATAAGTGGGAGAGCTGAGATGACCAATTACCGCCAAGAGATCGATCAATTAACAACACAATTATCTAATCAAAAAACATGGCAGGCTATTAATCCTGAATCTGTAGCAAGAATGCGTTTGCAAAATCAATTTAAAATAGGTTTAGATATTGCTAAGTATACTGCGGCGATCATGCGCAGGGATATGGATGCTTACGATAATGACGCAAGTCAATATACTCAATCGCTCGGTTGCTGGCATGGCTTCATTGGTCAGCAAAAAATGATTTCAATTAAAAAACATTTTGAAAATACAGACCGTCGCTATTTATACCTTTCAGGTTGGATGGTTGCTGCTCTTCGTTCTGATTTTGGTCCATTACCTGATCAATCAATGCATGAAAAAACTTCTGTTGCTAGCTTAATTGCTGAGCTTTACACTTTTTTACGTCAAGCAGATGCACGTGAACTAGGTGGTTTATTTAGAGAGTTAGATGCTGCGCGTCAAGCGGGTGATGAAGTGAAAGAGCGAGAAACACAAGCGAAAATTGATGGCTATGTAACGCATGTTGTACCAATCATTGCTGATATTGATGCTGGCTTTGGTAATGCGGAAGCCACCTATTTAATGGCAAAACAGATGATTGAAGCTGGCGCCTGTTGTATTCAAATTGAAAACCAAGTATCAGATGAAAAGCAATGTGGCCATCAAGACGGTAAAGTAACTGTGCCTCATGAAGACTTTTTAGCAAAAATTAATGCCGTTCGTTATGCGTTTATGGAGCTAGGTATTGATGATGGTGTGATTGTTGCCCGTACTGACTCTTTAGGTGCAGGATTAACTAAGCAAATTGCCGTAACGAAAGAAGCAGGTGATTTAGGCGACCAATATAATGCCTTTTTAGACTGTGAAGAAGTAGGTGAAACTGATTTGGGTAATGGTGATGTTGTTATTAAACAAAATGGCAAACTTGTTCGCCCTAAGCGTTTACCAAGCAACTTATTTCAATTTAAGAAAGGGACGGGCGAAGCTCGTTGTATTCTTGACAGCATTACTTCATTGCAAAATGGTGCTGACTTGATTTGGATTGAAACAGAGAAACCGCATATTGGTCAGATTGGCGCAATGATCGATGAGATTCGAAAAGAAGTACCGAATGCAAAGCTAGTTTATAATAATTCACCGTCTTTTAACTGGACACTAAACTTCCGTCAACAGATTTTTGACGCAATGAAGGAAGCAGGTAAAGATGTTTCAACTTACGACCGTGATCGTTTAATGAGCGCTGAGTATGATGAAAGCGAGTTAGGATTAACGGCGGATGAAAAAATTCGTACATTCCAAGCTGATGCAGCTAAAGATGCGGGTATCTTCCATCATTTAATCACTTTACCTACTTATCATACTGCAGCGTTGTCAACTGACAACTTGGCGAAAGAATATTTCGGTGACCAAGGTATGCTGGGCTATGTTGCTGGTGTACAACGTAAAGAGATACGTCAAGGCATCGCTTGTGTTAAACATCAAAACATGGCCGGCTCTGACATGGGGGATGATCATAAAGAGTACTTTGCCGGTGATGCTGCATTAAAAGCAGGTGGTAAAGACAATACCATGAACCAGTTTGCCAATATTGCTTAAGCTTCTGCATTTACATAAATGTAGATTGAATTTCTCTAGATTAAATACTTAAGATAAACCGATTGAGTTGATGTTCAATCGGTTTTTACATTTATTAGATCTGATCATTTATACTTTAACTGACAGCATTTATCATGATTGAAAGTTGGTATAAGTTACCTTTTTATATCCTGGTTACGGCACAAAAGATAACCAAACAAATAAAATAGCCCAGTAGCTAGCCATACAATACCTGTGTAAAGAACAAGATCATTAACTTCTTTTGGCTGTCGTATCCAAAGTTGAAGTGGTAGGATGCCGCGAATGATGCAAAGAGTCGCTATTGTGTATATAACAAGCTTTAAAAGTGGCAACCGACCAATAATGCGAGCTCCAGAAAGTGCATATAACCCTAAAACAACAAAAATAGATGAAACAATTATTGTTCCTACAGGAGCTAAGTAAGTACCATTCTTTGCTGACTCAATAATTTGTATTGGTGCCATTTGAGCGGCATAACATTCTGGGCCTAAATATATACAAGACATATGAGCTATTGCTGTTCCTATAGCAATTAAGGCTGCAAGAATTAAAAGTATTACGCCACTTTTTTGTTTCATGCTAATTTTCATTTTGTTTTTTTTATTGACAGCTAATTTATATGGTTAATCGGAATATTTATAAAACTATCATTAAACCATTTGATTTGTAACGGCTCTTTAGCATCAGTTATAGACTCATTATTAATAACATTTCCTGTTCCATAATTGATTTGATCATTTTGATTTTTATTACCATTGATCACCACTACAAGACGACTACCTTTTTCAATATGTTTACTAACAATATGGGTATTAGAAAATGTAAGTTTTTCTTTCTTTTGTGGAGTCAATAGTTGCCTTTTCGTTGGAGAAGACAAATAACTCGCTCTGCCTTTGAAGTGTGATAATTTAAAATATTGGCCATTAGGTAATAACTCATAAAGAGCAACGATAAAGTCCATATCTTTTTTATTGATCTCGACGCTTAACGTACCAGAAAACATACCACTAATATCAAATGACTGTTCAAAAGGAGCGCTCACTAATTCGATTCCTCCTCCTTGGTTTACTTTTTTATTCAGTATATTAAATCGAATGGAATTATTGATTTTAGTTCTATCTTTAAAGTCAATGATTTGATCTTTATGAGTAAGATTTAGTGACGGTTTTTGAGTTATTTTAAGATTCTCATTTGTTTCATTTAACTCTAGGTAAAGTTTCAAGCGACTATTTGCCATTGTTTCAATTGTTGAAGAATGAGCCCATTTGTTTGTTCCCATGACCTGATAATTTACTTTGTTTTTAAGGATTTTAGGTTTTTTTCCATTATTTAATATGTGATCAAACCATTCATAAATAACATTATCTATGCTTATGTGAGCGACTTTGTCCATAGAATATCCGTTGACAGTTGGTCTTGGCATAGAGCTAGCGCCAAGGTGCTCATACGGTCCTATCAGTAAATAATGATCTGCTTGTTTATTATATTTATAGTGCTCATTGAAAAAATAAGTACTGCCATGTTGTGCATGATCATAAAAGCCTGTTGTTGATAAAATTGGAATGTTTATGTTTTTGAAATCTTGTTTATATGGCACCATTTTTTGCCAATAATCGTTATAATCTTGATGCTTTAACCATTTTTGAAATAACTTATGGCTAGTCCCATCAATCTCATCTAATTCTTGAAAAGATGCACCTAATTTAAACCAGCGCTTTTGCATTTTTTGCCAGCGAGGATCATAATAAGCACCGAAATCCATAGTTGAATTATTCCCTACCAGATGAAACCAAGGGAGGCTATTTGTACTTAATATTCCGTTCTCGGTTAAGTTGTCATTAAGCCCAGGGACAACTGCTGTTGAAGGGACGATAGTTTTCAATGCGGGATGAAGTTTCTTTGTCGCAGCCCACTGAGTAAATCCTAAATAACTGCCGCCATACATACCAACTTTTTGGTTACTCCAATCTTGCTTACTGATCCAATTAATAATGTTATAGCCATCAATAGCTTCATGCTCAAAGGGAGCAATTTTACTGTTACTTATGCCTTTACCTCGACCATAGACTAAAACGCCAGCATAACCACTCATTGCCGCTTCTTTAGCTTTAGTGTCTATACTCCATCCTTCTGCATACAAGTTGTATATTAGTATTGCAGGGAGTTTGTTTTTTCTGTCAGTAGGTAAGTAAACCTTGGCTTCAAGGTAAGAACCATCTTCTAATGGTATTTTTATATTCTTTTGCTCAGTAATATATTTTAGTTCTTGTTCTTTCAATAACTTATTGGCCAAATGTTGTGTTTGCTCCAACAACATCCAACGACTAAATTGCATAACCAAATTTTTGCTTTGTTTTAAGGTAAGCTCGTTTTTGGGATGGCGCTTTACTAAATCGAGTAATAATTGTTTTTGCCTTGGTAGGTTTCCAGCAAATGAATCAGTAGAATAAACGGAATATCTAGAGGCAACGGTTTTATGTGCCTTTAGTAAGCTAATGGTGAATGCTTCTTCAAAACTTAATGGCTCTTTAATCATCCTTATTTTAGCATCTACATATGAGCGGTAATGTATGGTAAATAGCTCAGTTACCCAAGGGTTAAGTTTTCGACTCTCCTTTGTTAGTAAGGTAATTGCTTCACTTGCTTCATTATATTTTTGAGCAACTAGATTTATCGCTATCTGCTCTCTTAATGGCAATTTTTTTATTTCGATGTGATCTAAAATCTGATTGGCGAGTATCTTTATTGAAGTATTCTGTTCTGTATCGTTTATATTAACTTTAAAGGATTCTGCAGTTAAACTAGGTGATGTTATAGATAGTAGAAATGCGATGATTAATGAAACTTGTAGCAAGGTAATTTCCTTAATGTTTTATTTTTAATTGTGAAACTGAAGGGCTATCTTCTTGTTTTTATTTGCATATTTATCGTTTTTTTTCAGGGAGATCTAAAGTATCGCTTACTAAGTAATGCTAAAGGCTACTAAAACTCATGTTACCAATGAACATTTATAAGACATTGCAAATAAAAAGAGCAAAGTTGCGCGCTGTGAAAGTAGTAAATCAATTAAGCGTTAATCAGTGTTTTTTTCTGCTTGGCTAGACGTAAAATGAAAAATAGGCAAACTGAAACTACTAGAATAGTGATAATTGAATGTTCAGGGCCAAACTTACCGCCAGTGATTAATATAGGACCACTGTAACTGCTCACAATGGGGGCACTGGCTCGCCAATGTTCATCTAATATTCCTGTAGCAAAAACAGCACACAGCCAGCTAGCACTCGCGAGCCCTGTTACCCATAAATTGCGGGATAATATATAAATACTAAACCACAGGGCGTTCATTAAAATACTAGACAACAGTACAACAAAATCAGGGCCGTCAATGATTATATTGAGTGATCCAAGTAAGACAGATAGAAGTAAAAGAGAATATTTAGTGCCTAAATGAGGCTCTATAAAACGAAAAACAATTCCACTAAAAAGTATCACACCAAAAATAGCTTGGGTAGAGAGTCCTATTAGGGCAAAGAGCACTTCATTATAAGACTGATAAGCCACAACTTGATAATAATCTAAAGCAAACAAAGGAAATATTGTCGTCGAAATTATAGCGGCCCCTGTAATGGCACCATATAACATGTTTCGACAACTAAAATTGAGTTCGATAGTTTGACGTTTTTCATAAAATTTAACGTAAACCCAATAGCCTAGACTAAAACCAAATAAAGACATGGCACCCTTCAGTGCATGAACCTGTATATCAGTCATTTCGATTGCGGAAAGTATCAATGGTACAAGCGTTAACTTCAATGTTAGAAATACGACAGCACAAGTTATAACTGCCAGTAGTATTTGAAGGATGACGTTGAAAAAAGTCCTGATCGGAGAAACATTATCTAACACTGTTGTACTCGATACTTTTATAGGTTTGTATTTTACTATGATGAGCAGTATTCATTACTTTAAGGTAAGTGAATATCAAAATCTTGGGGTTTTTATATGGTTATTATTATTTATGATTAAAAATGAAATTTGCTTATTAACATGTTCTGGTAGAATGACTTATGCACAAAAATAATCAAAAAATAAATAGCTCAATTTTACTTTCTGCCAATGCTGAAATAGTAGAACAGGTTGATTTAGCATCTAATATTGCAACTTCTCGTTGGAAAATAGATAAGAACCAAGTTAACTATCATAAACATGATAGTCATACATTAAGCTTATATGTGAATGGTGGGGAAAGTAGTTTTCGAACAGATCAACCGACAAATAAAGGTGCTCCAGGGAAGTTAACCTTGATGCCACAAAGTCATGAATCAGACTGGAGTATTAATGGTGCGATAGAATTCATTCATCTTTACTTTACCGATAGTATATTAAAGCAATACGCAGCAATAAATTTTGATTGTGATATCAGGCATATTGATTTACAGGATTTAACTTATAAAAAAGACATTCAATTACAAAAATTATTTTTGGAATATTGCCACGTTTACGAAAGTCATAATTACATTTCTCCCTTATTTTCAGAGCAGTTGTTATATAGTATTTTTCATCACCTTATTAATCAATATAATGGATTTGGAATGAAAGCTAATAAAATTAATGGCGGCCTTTCCACTTTTCATATCCGTAAAGTTAAAGCTATGATTAATGATTGTTTAAGCGAGAAATTGACGATAGATCGATTAGCTAATGAGCTTGGCTTAAGTCATTTTCATTTTGCCAAAATGTTTAAATTGAGCTTAGGAGAATCTCCTGCATATTTCATTAACCGACTTAGAATAGAAAGAGTTAAGCAGCATCTAAAAACCAAGAGTACAATTTCAGAAATTAGTGCATCAACGGGATTTAGCCAACAAAGTCATATGACTCAACAATTCAAAAGAATTACAGGAATAACACCATCTATTTATAGAGCATATAGTACTTGAGTTTTTCTTAGGTATTAGTAATACCATTGTGACTAAATACATTCATATTTAGAGTCTATCAATTGTTCACGGCCAAGAAATGAAGTGGTTAGAGAGGGGAAGTTTTATTAATAACTCCTAAAACAAAAAAATAAACTATGCTTAAAAATAGTGGTTGTTCATTTTAGCAACTTGCTTTAACGTAGTTTAGCGTTTCTGAATTTATCTGGCATTATATTCTGCTTAGTTCAAGTTTAAGCTATACGGCACTTATATTTTAAAAGGGTTTATGAGAAGTTTATGACAACACCTGATAATGAAAACTATTCATCTGAACGTCGCCATTCAATACCTAATAAACACATACTTTGGTCTCAGCTCAGCGTTACTCAACAAGCTGCAGTAAGCTCACTTGATCATTATGGTTATGAATTAAGTTTTATAAGAGAGACTGATTCAGGTATGCAAGTGGTGATGTTAATGAACGGTGCTCCTGCTTGTATTGATGAAGACGGGAACATTAATCCCCAACCAGATATTGCTATTCGTAAATAATCTGAACTCAATCATTTAAAAATTATAAAAAAACCAATCAAGATATCTTGATTGGTTTTTTATTTACTGAATGTAAAATAGTCTAAAAGCTATAAACTAAAGTCATTGCTGTTTGAGTGTCAGTACGATCAGTACCTTCTTCCACTTCTGTATTGTGATCAATAATAAAAGAGAACTTCAATGCTAGGCTTTCAATTAGCTTGGTTGTTATTGATGTTTCAGCTTTGTATTTACTATTCTCACCGCTTTTAGGCGAATATTTAGCACTTAAAATTTGTTTGAACTCAACGTGCTCATTAATTTTTCGCAAGTAAAGTGCTTGTGCTTGAATAATGAAAGAGCTTTTAGTTTCACTTGCCATATCATCAGTCGCTTTTAATACATCGCGTTTATAACCTGGGCCAATATCAGCAAAAAGTGACGCTTGCTCATTTTTGAACCATTCACGACCCCAACCAGCAGAAACAGAGCTCTGATTTTCAAAACCACTGAAACGGTTATCTTCGTAGGCAACATCACCATAAATGTAATTTTTACTCTTGCTATCTAAGGTGTAGTTTGTTTTTGACTCAAGTGTCCACTTTTGATCACTGGTTTCAAAATGGTCATCACCATTTTCATCCGTTTTCTCTGTTTTCTTAACTAATAAATCTAGCGCTAACGTAGTGCGCCATAAATCTTCTTCGTATTTAACATCGAAACCTGTTTTTATATCGGCACTTTTGGTATTACCGGTTTTATACAACAAGCCTAGTTCTGCAGACGCAGTAAAAGGTGATACTTCTTTTTTTTCTTCAGCAGCACTTACAAGTGGAAAACAGCAAAGTGCAGCTAGAGCAAATTTATGATTCATTTTAATTCTCTTGATTTACATGAACGGAAAGTTGAGGGAATGGAATTTCGATTCCAGCTTGGTCTAATTCAATTTTAATTGTTTCTAAAAGGTCAAAATATACTGACCAGTAATCTTCAGTTTTAACCCAGGGGCGAACAACAAAGTTTACTGAGCTGTCAGCTAATTCACTGACTGCAATTGTAACTTCTGGTTCTTTTAATACTAAAGCATGTTGGGTAACAACACGGGTTAGAATCTCTTTTGTTTGTTTTAAATCAGCTGTGTAACCTACGCCAATAAGCAAGTCGACTCTACGAGTTGGCTTCGTTGAGTAATTAGTGATAGTGCCGCTGGTTATTGAACCATTTGGAATGATCACTGTTTTATTGTCTGGTGTTTTTAGCTTTGTTGAAAAAATATGAACCTCTTCAACAACGCCGCCTGTACCTGCTACTTCAACAAAATCACCAGATTTAAATGGCTTGAAAGAGATTAACAGTATACCCGAAGCAAAGTTTGATAAAGAACCTTGTAATGCCAAGCCAATAGCTAAACCTGCAGCACCAACAATGGCGACTAACGATGATGTATTAAACCCTAGATGCGATATGGCTGCGATAAACGCCACCATTACTACTAATCCATAAACTAAACTTGCGACAAATGAGCTTACCGTAGGGTCAACTTTTTTATGTGCTAATACTTTTGTGGTAGTTTTACTGATTAGTTTAGCAACTAGTTTACCAATAATTATTATTGCTAAGGCAACAATCAGTTGAACTGCTACTGCTTGAATCTGCTCTTGGTTATCACTAAACCATTGAATGATAGTGTCCATTTATCTCTCCTTTAAAAATTGTTACAAATTATAATCAATTAACTAGGCTAAACCTATAAAAAATTGGCTAATAACTTGTTTATTTCAAGCATAAAAAAAGAGCCGAAGCTCTTTATGTACAGGACGTGCCATATGTCGCAATGCCGCAATTGAGTGTTACGGCAAAGCTGAGTTAATTACTTAACTATTGCGTCCAGTTTACCTGCGTTATATTGATCAAACATTGTATCTAAAGAGATTGGTTTGATTTTCCCTGCATTACCAGACGTACCAAAAGCATCGTAGCGGTCAATACAAATATCCGTCATTGCTTTTGTGGTTTCAGCTAAGAATTTACGCGGATCAAATTCACTTGGATTATGAGCCAAGAAACGACGAGTAGCGCCAGTTGATGCTAAACGTAAGTCAGTATCAATATTAACTTTACGCACACCATTTTTGATGCCTTCTTGAATTTGCTCAACTGGTACACCGTAAGTTTCAGGGATATTACCGCCGTATTCATTAATAATGGCTAACCATTCTTGTGGTACTGAAGATGAGCCATGCATCACTAAGTGAGTATTTGGAATACGATTATGAATAGCTTTAATGCGATCAATCGCTAAAATATCACCCGTAGGTGGGCGAGTAAACTTATACGCGCCATGCGAAGTACCACAAGCAATAGCTAAAGCATCAACTTGTGTTTTCTTAACAAAGTCAGCCGCTTCTTCAGGGTTGGTTAACATTTGTTCAAGAGTTAACTTGCCAACTGCACCAATACCGTCCTCTTCACCAGCTTCACCCGTTTCAAGTGAGCCTAAACATCCCAACTCACCTTCTACTGAAACACCACAAGCATGTGCCATTTCAACAGTGCGGCGAGTAACATCAACGTTGTATTCATAACTTGAAGGGGTTTTACCGTCGTCCATTAAAGAACCATCCATCATGACTGATGAAAAGCCTAATTGAATTGAACGTTGACAAACACTTGGCGATGTTCCGTGATCTTGATGCATAACAACTGGAATATGTGGAAACTCTTCAATTGCCGCTAGAATTAAATGACGTAGAAATGGAGCGCCGGCATACTTACGAGCACCAGCAGAGCCTTGCAATATCACAGGGCTGTTCGTTTTGTCTGCGGCGATCATAATTGCTCTAACTTGCTCCAAATTATTAACGTTAAAGGCGGGAATACCGTAACCATATTCTGCTGCATGATCTAACATTTGGCGCATAGAAACTAAAGCCATGAGTCAACTCCTAAGTTTATAAATAACATCATTTTTGTTTTGAATAACTTTCATTGTGAAAGCTATTATCTTTCGTGTCGCAATTATAGCAGAAAAAAATAGTGCTTTGCACTAACTGAGAATGGCAATATTTAGCATAAAAGACAGAATATAGCTTAGTTTATAGATTTTGTTCGATAATTACTAAAATACAGTTCAAAAATTACAATATCTGTCATTTTTAGTTAGAAATGTTTGTAAAATTACAACGAAAGCTGTGAAAAAAATTAGCTAGGTGAAATGATATTATTGATAGCCAATACTTAATTGTGATTGGCTACCAATATTTACTAATAAAAAGATATTATGGATGATTACTTTGTTTGTGCAGCTCTTGCTTCTAAGATGGCAACTGCGGGTAATTTTTTACCTTCTAAAAACTCTAGAAATGCGCCGCCACCGGTTGAAATATACGATACTTTATCGGCAATATTGTATTTGTCTACTGCAGCTAATGTATCACCACCACCAGCTATGGAAAATGCTGAACTATCGGCAATCGCTTGAGCGATTGCTTGTGTGCCGTTACCAAACTGATCAAATTCAAATACGCCAACTGGACCATTCCACACAATAGTTCCTGCATTTTTAATAATCTCAGATAACGCTTTTGCAGATTCTGGGCCAATATCAAAAATCATCTCTTCATCGGTTACATCGGTAACAGACTTTAATGTTGCAGAAGCTGTCTCTGCAAACTCTGTGGCAGTAACCACATCTGTTGGTACTGGAATGTCACCATTATTACTTTTTGCTTGAGCCGTTAAACGGTTTGCTTCATCAAGTAAATTTTCTTCATATAAGGATTTACCGACATTAAAACCACTGGCTGCAATAAAGGTATTCGCGATACCACCACCAACAACTAATTGATCAACAACTTTTGATAATGATTCAAGTACAGTTAATTTAGTTGAAACTTTTGAACCACCAACTATGGCTACTAATGGACGAGCTGGATTATCAAGTGCTTTACCAAGTGCTGATAGTTCACCTGAAAGTAAAGGGCCAGCACAAGCTATTGGGGCATACTTTGCTACACCATGAGTACTAGCTTGAGCGCGGTGAGCAGTACCAAAAGCATCCATAACAAAAATGTCACATAGGTTTGCTAATTTTTGAGCAAGCGCATCATCATTTTTCTTTTCGCCAATGTTAAAGCGAATGTTTTCAAAAATAACTAATTCACCAGCTGCAACATCAACGCCGTCTAAATAGTCAGTGACTAATCTTACGGGTGTTGATAACGCTGCTGCAAAATAATCAACTACAACTTGTAATGAAAATTCACTGTTAAAGTCACCTTCAGTAGGGCGACCTAAATGTGACATCACCATTACTTTTGCTCCAGCATCTAAGGCAAGTTTAATGGAGGGTAAAGCGGCTTTCAATCGGGCATCTGAAGTGATTTTGCCATCTTTAACTGGCACGTTTAAATCTTCTCTGATCAATACTCGTTGCTCACTTAGGGCTAGATCAGTCATTTTAATTACAGACATTTTGATATTCCTGTCGACAAAGTTAAGTTGTTATTTAACGGTTTAATCGTAAATATGTTAAAAACGGGTTTTATAAAAGTTAGTTGAGTGTTTTAGCCATAGCTCCTGCGGTATCAAGCATTCTATTGGCAAAACCCCATTCGTTATCACACCATACCAACATTTTGACTAAACGTTTATGACTCACACGGGTTTGATTACCATCGACAATGCATGAATGAGGGTCATGATTAAAGTCGGTAGATACTAAAGGCTCTTCAGTGTAGCCAAGAATGCCTTGCAAGCCGTTGTTTTGAGCTGTGGTGATCGCCTGATTAATCGCGTTAATATCAACATCTGTTGTTAATGTTAGGCTTAAATCCATCGCGGTGACATTGATAGTGGGGACACGCACAGCTATCGCTTCAAAGCGGCCTGAAAATTTAGGCAAAATTCGCTCAATACCGATAGCAAGCTTTGTATTTACAGGGATAATAGATTGACTGGCAGCACGAGAACGTCTTAAATCAGGGTGATAAGCGTCGATCACTTGTTGGTCATGCATTGATGAATGAATAGTGGTAATAGAGCCACTTTCTACACCGAAAGCATCATCAATAACTTTGATCACTGGCACAATACAATTTGTTGTACAAGAGCCATTACTTACAACGTTATCGGTTGGCGTTAAGGTATCCTCATTAATACCGAAGATAATTGTGGCATCAATATCGTGATCGGCAGGATGAGAAAAAAGCACTTTTTTTATGCCTTGGACAATGTATTGTTTACCATGAGCTTTACTGCAAAATTTACCTGTGCAATCTAGCACTATATCAATATTTAACTTTTGCCAAGGTAGATCTTCAATGTCTTTTTGATGACTAAGTTTAACTTCATCACCAGCAATTATTACGCTGTTTGAGTTTGAGTTAAGCGTTACTGAAAAGGGGAATCGGCCATGTGTGCTATCGTATTTTAATAAATGAGCAATACCTTCTGGTTCAGCTAATTCATTGATTGCGATTAGTTTGAATTGATCCTGTTGACCATTTTCATATAAGGCTCGAACGATACTACGACCGATACGACCAAAACCATTGATGGCAATGTTAATAGACATAATTAGAATTTAATTAATTGATATAAGTAAGTAGTAAGAATGAAATCACAAACGATAATAATGCTCGTTTGTGATTTCAACTTTTAGCTACAGTTGGTTTACGGTGTTAACCACGTTTTCAACAGTAAAACCAAAGTGCTCCATTAATACGCCACCCGGTGCTGATTCACCAAAAGTAGTCATACCAACAACTTTGCCATTTAAGCCAACATACTTATACCAAAAATCGGTATGGGCCGCTTCGATAGCAACACGCTTAGTGACTGAAGATGGCAAAATTGCTTCTTTGTATTCAGCATCTTGTGCGTCAAAAAGGTTGGTTGAAGGCATAGATACAACACGAGCGGTATTACCAATAGCATCAGCAGCTTTAAGAGCAAGAGCTACTTCAGAGCCAGTGGCAATTAAAATAACTTCAGGTGTACCTTCACTGTCACGTAATATATAACCGCCTTTAGCTATATCGTTAAGCTGTTGAGCATTTCTTGTTTGTGCAGGTAAACCTTGACGAGAGAAAATCAGTGATGTTGGTGCATTTTGACGTTGTACTGCATTTTTCCATGCTACAGCCGATTCAGTTGCATCACATGGACGCCACGTCACCATGTTTGGTGTAGTACGTAAATTGGTTAACTGCTCAATAGGTTGATGAGTTGGCCCATCTTCCCCTTGACCTATAGAGTCATGGGTATAAACAAAAATATTTTGAATGCCCATTAATGCTGACATACGAACCGCGTTTCGAGCATATTCCATAAACATCATGAATGTAGCGCCATAGTTAATGAAACCACCATGTAAAGAAATACCATTCATGATACCACTCATACCAAATTCACGTACACCGTAATAAATGTAGTTACCTGCAGGGTCTGTTTCAATACCTTTAGAGCCAGACCAAAGTGTTAAGTTTGACCCTGCTAAATCGGCAGAGCCACCCATCATCTCAGGCAAAATAGCACCAAACTGTTCAATGGTATTTTGAGACGCTTTGCGTGAAGCAATATTCTCTGATTTTTGCTGACATTCTTCGATGTAAGCATTCGCTTTAGCTTCAAAGTCGCTAGGTAAGTCACCATCAATCACACGACGTTGATATTCAGCAGCTAATTCCGGATGAGCTTGTTGATAATCAGCAAATTTTTGTGACCAAGATGCTTGACTCGATTGACCTTTTTCCTTTTGACTCCAGTCATTATAAACATCAGCAGGAATATCAAACGACGCATGTGGCCAATTCAAGGCTTTACGTGTTGCAGCAATTTCTTCATCACCTAATGGTGCTCCGTGACAGTCATGTGTACCTTGCTTGTTTGGCGAACCAAAGCCAATAACAGTTTTACAACAGATCATTGTAGGTTTATCTGTTACTGCTTTTGCTGCTTCAATAGCATTAGCTATAGCTGCAGAGTCATGACCATCAACGCCACTGATCACATGCCAGCCATAAGCTTCAAAACGAGCAGGAGTATTGTCGGTGAACCACCCTTCAACTTCACCATCAATTGAAATGCCGTTGTCATCCCAAAAGGCAACTAATTTTCCTAAACCTAAAGTACCTGCTAATGAACAAGCTTCGTGAGAAATACCTTCCATTAAACAACCATCACCTAAAAATACATAAGTGAAGTGATCAACAATATCGTGGCCTTCGCGGTTAAACTGAGCGGCAAGTGTTTTTTCAGCAATCGCCATACCTACCGCATTTGAAACCCCTGCGCCTAAAGGGCCAGTAGTGGTTTCAACACCCGGTGTGTAACCATATTCTGGATGACCAGGTGTTTTAGAATGTAACTGACGGAAGTTTTTAAGATCATCAATTGATAAGTCGTAACCGGTTAAATGTAATAAAGAATAAATTAGCATTGAGCCATGGCCATTCGACAGAATGAAGCGATCACGATCAGCCCAGTTTGGATCTGTTGGGCTATGTTTTAGAAAATCACGCCATAAAACTTCGGCGATATCGGCCATACCCATAGGGGCACCAGGGTGTCCAGATTTAGCTTTTTGTACAGCATCCATACTTAAAGCTCGAATTGCATTGGCCAGTTCTTGACGCGACGGCATAATTGCTCCAATTAATTTATAATAATGAGGGTGTAATGATTGTGCTTATTTTCGCCTAGAGTGGGCACTTACTGCAAACGTTATTATGTTATTTTTTCAATTTATTGTTGAAAATTAATTTTTACTCATGAATGATAAGTTTTTAGACTACTTTTAGATAAGTACTACAATTTTCTTATATGTGAAAAATGAAATGGGTCAAAAATGGTAAAAGTGCAGTCTAGAAGTTATCAATTACTCACGGCTAGCGTTATATTTCTATGTATTTGCTTATTAGTTATTTTAACGGTTAAGCCTTTCTCAATTATTAACATTATTGGTCCAGCTGCTGGAACCGCAAGTGCACTAGCTATTGCTTGGGGGTCCATAACTTTTATCAGTATTGCCATTGGCTTTATTGCCTTTTACTTTTTTATCTTCCTCTTTTTAGGTGAAGTGCCTGAACTTGGCATCATGGTTATTATCTATTTATCGATAGTATTGCAGGCGTTTTGGGCTAAACAGTTAACTTATAAAATGGTCGATCAGCAAAAATGGCTCAAGAGACGCTTGCTATTAGTTGAGTTGCTTTTGAAAATAGGCCCACAAGCGAGTTTGCTATCAGCTACTTTAGGTTTGTTGATCGCAGTATTGACTAGGCATGATTTTGGCTTCTCTCTTTTTTATGTTTTTATTTATTGTTGGTCGAGTAGCTTGCTTGCCGCGGTATTTATTACACCATCATTATTACTCATTCAAGGACAGCAGCAACTTAAGTTATCGAAAAGAGTTTTTATTATTATTGCATCAATATTGGGAGGAGTAGCTATTGCACTTATTTTTCATATCTCTCATAAGCAAAGCCAACATCAGCGGCAAGACAATTTCATTCAAGAAAAACGACAAATTATGGCTGAAATTAATTCAGAAATCACCTTGGTGTCATCTCAAATTAATGCCCTAAATGCTTTTTTTAATGCAAGTGATTTTGTTTCTTCAGATGAATTTGAGAAATTTTCATCTCATGTTTTTAAGCAAAGTCAAAGTATTAGAGCGTTAGAATGGATACCTGTTATTTCAAAGAAAGAAAAACCGAATTTTGAACAATTTGCTAGTAATAGTTTAAACATTGACTATCAGATATTTACGCAAAAAAGTGTAGATAATTTACTTGATGATTCACCTTCAGGCATTTATTTACCGGTGTTTTATATTTATCCTCGTATAAGTAATGAAGCCGCCTTTGGTTTAGATTTATATACTCATCCCGTAAAGAAGGTAGCTATTGAGTCAGCAATTAAAACGGCAGAAATAACAGCGACAGCTCCATTAACCCTGATTCAAGATGACTTTAGCAACCCTGGTTTATTAGTTTTCTCAGCTTTATATAATGCTAATAACCTTAATTCTTTTGGTCAAATGCAGCAAGGGAATAGTAAAAGTGTCTCTGGTTTTATTTTGTCTGTTGTTCAGTTTGAGCAATTTTTTTCTCAGCTTTCAACGAAAGTTTTAGAAAAAAATATAAGAGTTTTTGTAAAAGATATTTCAAATAAAGAAGAGTTTATAATTTTTGGCGATTTACTGGGAACAAAGGGAAGGCTTGTTTCAGATGAAGAAATCAATGTTTTTGGACGGAAATGGTATGTAAAAATTGCCGAGGATAATGCTTGGCTGGTAAGAGGGAAGTCATGGCAAATATGGACGATGCTTATTGGTGGGACTATAGGCGGTTTTTTATTTCAATTACTCATTTTAATGATGGCGGCTTATTCAACAGAGTTAAGTGCACAGGTTGAATATAAAACCAGAGAACTTATCGATGCTAAAGATAATGCAGATAAAGAGAATTACAATAAAACTCAGTTACTACAATCGTTAAATGATGAGTTGTCAGCACCCATTCAAATGATTCAATCTTCAATTTCTACTTTTAACAACGTTTCTTTAAGTACTGACAAAAAGAATATTCTAGATAGTATTCAATACTCAACAGAGCGCTTGATACAACTCGTTGGTAGGGTGGCCGATTTATCGACTCTGGATAATAAACAAGATTTTCTTGATGAGAAAGTTTTTGATTTACACTTGTTTTTAAGTGAAATACCTCTTTTCATTGCCTCAGAAAAAGAGATTATTGATAAAAAAGTGAAATTGTTACTCGATGCTCATTTGCCACATCTAATCGTTTCAGATCCATTGCGCTTAAAGCAGATGTTAACTGCATTACTAGCAAGTATTACTGAACTTTTTTATAAGAATAGTATACAAATGTCTGTGAAAGCACATGTTAGACAACGTGATGCGCTGCTATTCTTTACTTTTTGTTATGTTCAAAATGATGTTCAAATTGCCAAAGACCATAAAGCATTATTGTGGGTAAATAGAGATGTTGCCGGCATAAGTACTTATATGGCGTTAGCTAAAGAAATCGCTTTGCGTTTTGATGGCAGTATCAAGCTTTCAAAACTTCAGTCAGGTAGTCCTGTGCTCACCTGCTCAGTTAAAATAAAGCTTGCCGATGGCAACACAGTCTTACATAGCGAGCTCTCTACCCCAAAGAGTGCATCAGGAAAAAAGCGAGTTTTATTGTTTGAAGATAAAACTATGTCAACAATAAAGTTGAGCCAATTGCTAATAAAATTAGATTATCTGGTAGAAATTATTAGCGATAGTGGAGAAATATCCACACTTTTACAACAGAGTCACTTTGATTTAGTTATCATTGATAACGTTGTTAATGAACAATGTTTAATTGAACTAGTGAAAACCTTAAATGCTTCAAAAACCTTGCAACACTTGCCTATTGCCTCTTTGTATCATAGCGTTAAATATGACCTACTTAGTGAAAATATAAAGCAATGCTTCGCTTTACAGCTCAGTTATCCGTTGCAAGAAACTACTATGCGGCAAGCATTAGATGATTTGTTGCAAGGAAAATAAAGTAAATAAAAGTAATGCTTAAAGAACCACCATTATAAGATAATGATTTAAATCATTGAACTAAAGGTAATTATCGTATAAATTAATCGATGATTAAAAAAATACAAAAACAATAACCTGTTTACAGGAAGAATAATGAACAAGTCGTCTTCAAGTGGAGTTAAACTGACGACGGTAATATTTGCTGTAGTAATATTAGCGCTGTCAGCAGTATTGAGTAATACCTCAATGGCTGAAGACAAGGAAGTGGCAACAGAGCAATCAAAATAAATTTGATTGCTTAATTTTTTGAAGCCTCGCTTATGCGGGGTTTTTTTATATTTGTTTAAATATTACCTAATGATACTTACATGTACGCTATTTAATCTTGAGGACTGGTATTTCATCACTAAATTTTGACGAGCAACTCAACCGTCCTCTATAGCTAAGTGATCTAAATTATTTTTTCCCACTATAATATAGCCCCCTTGGAATTCACTAAAGTCGCCATCATGACGAGAGGAGTCTAGGTAGGTTACATTTGTTGCAGACTCATAAACAATTGCAAAGCCATTTTCTTGTAAAATAGTTCTTTCTGTTACTACTTCAATGTCTGTTTTTTACTTTTTTACTATTACGGTTGTCATCATTACTCTCCTTGAGTTGTAAAGTTAGCTATATAACGCAATAAAAACTTTGTTTATAATTTGCTTCTTTTCTTCACTAGGGATAGGTAAGCATCAAGTTTTATTCATATACAGCTGGCATCTGAACAGTTTTCTAAAAGGATCTTTTCTGCGGTTTGTTTTCCACTATTTAAATTCTATTTTCCTAAAGTTGATTATCGCCGTCAGAAAAAAATCAGCTGAAAGTCATAAAGATTTCAGGTGCTTTAAAGTCAACTTGTTTAAACTGTTCGCTTATTCAACTACACCTAGCGACGTCAATCACTTTGTTGATTTCACGAAAGGAAAAAATAATGAAATCTATATACTCTTCAATATCTCTGTTACTTCCTCTGTTGATAATGAGCAGCGTTTGTGAGGCTAAATCAAATTCTCATACAATTGCTTATTCTTCCCATAAATCTGGTCATGCGGAAATATACTTAACCGACTCTAAAGCTAAATCAAAAACTAAAGTTACAAACTTTTCCGGTGGTAACGGCTATTCAGCTTGGTCACCTGATGGAAAACGTATCGCCTTTTATGCAAAATATGATCAAAGAAAAACGTGGTCAATTCACACAATGAATAGTGACGGTACAAATAGGAAAAGATTAACTCATGCAGATAGTAAATGGGATAACTCACCTACTTGGTCACCTGATGGAAAAAAAATTGCTTTTTCAAGAGTATATAGAGATACGGATAAAGTTTCACAGCAAGAAATTTGGATAATGAATGCTGATGGTAGCGAACAGACTCAAATAAAATCATTAAAAGGTGGAGGCCCTTATTTTACCCAAGATGGTCAAATAGTCTTTCATTCAGAATTCAAAGATAAAAAAAGTGAAATAAGCAAAACTGATATTGATGGTAATAATATTGTTCAGTTAACAGATAACGATGCTGATGAATGGCATCCTGAGGTTTCACCTGATGGTAAAAGAATAGCTTTTATGTCTAAGAGAGATGGAAACTTTGAAATTTATGTTATGAACATGGATGGCTCTAATCAAACACGATTAACAAATAACGATGTTGATGATTGGTATCCATCTTGGTCTCCTGATGGCTCTCAACTAATGTATTCATCCAAAACTGACGGGATAAGAGACATTTATATTATGAATACGGATGGCTCTTCATCAAAAAAAATCATATCTAATGGTTCACAAGCTGCATGGTTAAAGATACACAAAGAATGAGAAGATTAAACCAATAAATACAACTAATTTGGCACAGCAGTCATACTCTAGCCTGTTTTGACAGTTGAATGTATTCTCAGAGAAGTTTTTTAAATTTTGTAAGTCGTGAACTAACGCGGCTTACAACAACCGTTATCATTACAAGACTTCATTTGGAATATAGCTTGATGTTAATTACCTAGAACATGCAATGCAACAGTATTTATTAGTTTGCTAAATGAGGACTTTATCGGAGAGTATTCTTTAATATTATCAATTGTAACTCGTTGATAAATATGGCGACCTCGGCGCGAGTCGAACGCGCGACCTGCCCCTTAGGAGGGGGCTGCTCTATCCAGCTGAGCTACGAGGCCAACATAGTTAACTAGTTGATAATAACAAACATTTACTCACTGTAAAGAGCTAACATCATGTTTACGCGGATTGATTTATTTATGAACTGTAAGTGTACAGAATTAGTACCTTACCGCCAAATCATCAAGCTGAATACTGTCAAGCAGTTGATTATCAGCAGTGATAGCTGTTGCACTTTGTTGTGATACTTGTGTCACTTTAACTTTGAATTCGCTAACATTAAAGCCTGCGTACATAATCCCTGAGTCTGCAGTAAAGTTTTTTACATGTAATAATGAAAATTCATCGCCTTTTTTTACGCCATGACGACTTCCTAAATTGATGACGATTTGATTGCCGGTGATTTTGACTATTTTTCCACGAGTAGGTTGGCACATCATGCTTTCGTCAATGTCGCTGATCATCTGTGTTAAGGTTTGATCAATTGCCATACCATAACGTTGTTGCCAAAATTCATAAGAGTTAATGTCAACTTGCGCTCGTTTGCTATATTCCCAAGGTGCTGAGCTACGGTATTCTTTATTAAATACCTGTTCGCCATTGCTGCCATTGTAGATATACAGCGCAATATCAAAATGACGATTGTAAATATTTTCCTGCCAGAACTGCCAACTGTTATTTTCATCGTTAGCAAAAGAGATGTCTTGTATCTCAGAAAACAAAATAAATTGACTGTCGCTGTAATCTGCTAATGACATTGCTATTTGTTTAATTTCTTCAGAATGAATGCTGTGATTATAACGTGAAAACTCTGAGCGATTTTGTAGTGCTAGTTTGGTGTCTAAGTAAAGGCCCTCATGATTCAATTTCTTTGCAAGTTTTTTCATTACAATTTTATCAATACTATATATAGCACCAATATTTGCTTGTTCGCGATGCTTAATATGGCTTTTGGTTAACAAGAGTGATTTACGGTAATCTGCGGAAAAACATTGCTTACTTTGCGGGAAAATATCTGCGCGTATGGTCACACTTACTCGTTTATCTTGATAAATCTCATCAATAAGTTCAAAGGAATTTACACTACCGGTAGCACGAATGTTAATCTCGTCTTGCGTTAGTAAGCCATTAACCACTTGTTGCACACTTGATACTGAGGCACCAGCAACAAGTAAAGCTTTTTTAAGTGCATTTTCCATCGCTTTATTTTTTGCAGCTTGGGTATTTCCATCGTTGATATAAGCGTGCCCTTGGGTTTGATACCATTGCCCACTGGCAGGTAAACTCAATAAAGTTATACATAGTGTCATGATGAAAAAACGCATATTTATTCCTATCAACAAGTTCTTAGCCATTTCATAGCTTAGTTTTTAGCCTAAGCTTTAGATAATGCAATAGGATGAAAATACTGCACGGATGTAATAAATAAATTATATAAATGCCATTTTTATGTCGGCATTTTATTTTATGTATATGCATTAAGTATGCCTGAAAACTACTACTTGTTTATTCTTGGTTTAAATTATGAAAGTTGGCGTAGAATATGCTTTGTTGTAAAGCATAAATGTATAAAGAAATCCTAGTTTGTAAGTGAGGGGAGCTCAATGAAAAAGTGGCTAATGTTATTACTAGCACCGGCTTTGGTGTCGTGCAGTATGTTAAGTTCAACGGATGACTTTTATAGTGTGTCTCATCAAGAGAAAGGGGAGATTGATGCATTTGAACTGCCAAGACATGCAATTAATGATGTAGTGAAAGGTCTTGCATATCAAATGCTTGAGAGTAGCTCGTTTGTTACGCCTCAAACACCTATTGCGGTTGCATCGTTTGTGCTTCTAAAGGATTTAGAAAGTACTAATTGGTTAGGTAATCAACTATCAGAAAGTTTTGTTCATGAATTACAGCGTCACGGTTTGATCATCGTAGATTTTAAAACCACTGGGCATATTCGTGTGACTAAAGAAGGCGATTATGCTTTTAGTCGTGATTGGAAAGAATTACCTGAACGCCAGATAATTGACTATGTTGTTACGGGTACTATGATGGAGCAAGATGGTGGTATTTTGGTTAATGCACGAATGATAGGCATGCAATCTAAAGTGGTAGTGGCTACGGCACAATCATTTATTCCTGCATGGGTATTAGGTGATGAACTCAACAAAATTGAAAATGTTAGAATGAAAGATGGCATGTTGATCAGAACCAGCGAAATGTTAGCTGAAGATGTTCGTGCAGTTGAAATTCATCAATAAAGATGGTGCTTAATATGAATCGTTTACTAAGCAAAGGCCTAATAGCTAAGACAATAGTGACTAGTATCAGCTTTATATTGTGCTTGGGCTGTAGTTCAATATATGACAAACATGTGCAATGGCAAACCGTTAAACCTGAAAGCTTTCCCGTAATACACGCGATAGGCCAAGCACCAATAAGCTTGCAAAAATCAACGAACAAAACTCAGCGGATGTTAATGGCCATTAAGGCATCAAAAATTGCCGCCTATGCAGAGCTAGCCGAACAGGTGTATGGTCAACAAGTTACAGGTAATACAACTATGTCTAACTTACTGATTAATGATCAGCAATTACAAACGTCAGTACAAGGCATTATTCGTGGTGCTAAAGTACTTAAAAGTTATCCCGTTGGAGATACCTATACCACTGAATTACAATTAGATTTTAAAGATGTATATGCTATTTATGCTGCATCAGCGCGTAAAAAAGAAATTAAAGATGTAACTTACTATTAAATTAACTTGTTAAAAACATATTCACTAAAGCTAAAAAAAGAAAGCCTGCGCATATGCAGGCTTTTGTTTATGTAGTGTTTATTTGGCTGGTAGCACGGAAGTTGAATTGGCTAAGCTTTTACTTCTAAGATACTTAAGCCGCCATTGGTTTTTCCCTTACTATCATAAGTCATTGATGACTTATTATGATTTTGTAGTAGCGAGGTTTTCATGCGTTCAACGGCGAGTTGAGATTGTTCGATTATTTGACCATTAACAAAATTCTTATCTTTACAACGTAATAGAATTGTTTCAATCGTTGATAATTGTTCTGCAAACAAACCCTCAGCTTTATCTTTCTTAAACTGCAGACTTTGTGCTAATTGACTATCTAGCGTTTGAATAGATAATAAAATTTGATTCTTTTCGTTGGTAATTTCACTAAGTTTGTCAGGATCTTGTTGCTGGAGGATGGCTTTTTCAGTATCAATAGTAATCTCTAGTTGCGTCAATTGAGACAACTGTTGCGTGAGCATTTGAGCGTTAGTATTTTCTGTTGACACTTTTTTTGTCCTTAGCCACTAGCAAGTATTAAATGTTACTTAATCTAGTTTAAATTCAAATCCTGCAATGCTGTTAGCTAGCTTTTCAGGGTTTACTTTGTATTCACCAGAAGAAATAGCTAATTTAAGTTGGTCAATTTTTTTCTGATCAATTGCTGGGCCATCGAGTGATTTCTTCTGTAACTCACTCATTTTCATTGCCTGTGGCGTAATTGAAACCGAGTCAGCACTTGCTGCTTTACCTTGCTGAGCACTCACACTTTGTTGGTTTGCTTGTTGCTTAACTTGTGTTTGTTGATCAACCTTTTGCTTAATCGGATTGCTGTTAGACAAGTTATTGATATTTATGGCCATAATAAATTCCTAGTGGCTACTACAATAGTTTTATACCTTGTTATCGGCACAAATAGTGGTAACTTAAGTTTTTATTATAAATTAATTACCACTTGGTTAATAGCTTTTACTCGGGCGCTAACAGTGCGTCCTGAACGAATGTTTTTGACTGAAACCTGCTCTCCAAAGCTAGCGTCTTTTAAAGCAACACCATCTGTTTTTATCATAAAGCTTTTTGATTGGGCGATAATAGTAACATTATCTCCTTTACAAACGATGCAAATATTTTTCTTGGTAATGTTCTTGCCTTGATATAATGATCTTTTTGCTCTTGCGCCAATAACAACTTCTAAATCAGCTAAAACCTCACCGCGGATTTTAGCAATATCTTTTTGTTTTAGAGCAACATTGGAGCTATTTAATACAGAGCCTTTATTTATTTTATTTAATGCAACAAGTACAGGGACAGTAGTCATTATTTTTACCGGTAAAAATATATGCCATGGTGCTGATCCTGAACAATAAATTTTTACATTTACATTTCTACTTGAGTATTTTTCAGGTATATTTGCGCTCAAAGGTACTGAACAAGGTTTAATAGCTATTCTTGAGTCTATTGTTGCTGGTGTAACCACCATTTTTCCGTTGTCGGGTACAGCAATATTTTGTTCAACAAAAGTCTTAGCAAAGTTTCGAACAAACTCTCTATCATAAGATGCCGCATTACATATCGATGTGACATTTGCTAAAAACAAGAAAAATGTTATTAATATCTTTAATTTGCTCATAAATTTTGTAATCTATTACTAGGGAATTTTGAATACTCGTCTATGCTTATCATAGACGAGTATTTGATATTGAGTGTCAAAAATTAGGCACACCCTTTACGATATATTATCTACTATCAAGAACTATGCCTTTTCTCTTTAATAAGAAAATAAGGCGATATAATCAGAGGTTAGTATGGCAGGAATTTTAGACTCAGTTAATCAACGTACTCAACTTGTTGGACAAAACCGACTTGAGCTATTGTTGTTCAAATTGGTAGGACCTCAGCGTTTTGGTATTAATGTTTTTAAAGTACGTGAAGTCATGCCATGTCCTCGGTTAACCACTTTGCCTAAACAAGACTCATTCATTAAAGGGGTTGCTCATATACGGGGACAAACGATCTCTGTAATTGATTTAAGTAAATCGACAGGTGGGCCTGAAATTATTCCTGATGAAAACTCATTTGTTATTATCGCCGAATACAATCGTAGTGTGCAGGGCTTTTTAGTAGGGGGCGTTGAACGTATTGTTACTTTAAGTTGGGCTGATATTATGGCGCCTCCAGAAGGTGCAGGTAAATCTAGTTATCTTACAGCGGTAACTGAAATTGATAAGCAAATGGTCTCTATTTTAGATGTAGAAAAAATTCTCAATGAAATTAACCCTGTTTCAACTGAGTTAAGTGAAGATGTTGCTGATGCGCATGTCGGTGAAGAGTTAGGAGAACGTTTAGTAATGATTGCTGATGATTCTACCGTCGCTCGGAATCAAGTGAAAAGAGCGTTAGAGCCACTTGGCATAAAAATGGTTTTAGCAAAAAATGGTCGTGATGCACTCGATCAACTATTAGCCATTGAAGCTGAGTGTGAAAATAGTATCACTGAAAAAGTTGCTCTAATGATTTCAGATATTGAAATGCCTGAAATGGACGGTTATACACTAACAGCAGAAGTAAAGGCCAATGAGCGAATGCGTGAAATGCCGATTATATTACATACTTCACTAAGCGGTGTTTTTAATAATGCCATGGTTGCAAAAGTTGGAGCGGAAGACTTTATTCCTAAGTTTCATCCAGATGAACTTGCCACTGCAGTGAAAAAATGGCTGAAACCTGGAGATGTTAGTTGAGAGAAACCATGTATTTAGTAGGAGCAAAGCAATAGTGTCAGCTAGAGAGCTTGATGATAAAAGTTATCATCAGTTTAGAGAGTTTTTAGAGCAACAGTGCGGTATCGTGCTGGGTGAAAATAAACAGTATCTGGTTAAAAGTCGTTTAGCGCCTTTGATGTCTAAATTTGATGTGCCTTCTTTATCTGAGCTTGTTACTCGAACATTGAGTCCGGTTGAGCGGCAACTACGTGCTGTGGTGATTGATGCGATGACCACTAATGAAACCTTGTGGTTTCGTGATGAATATCCTTTTGAACTATTAAAAAAACGTATTCTTCCTGAGTTTAAGTCTCAGCGCATGCCATTGAAAATATGGTCGGCAGCAAGTTCTTCTGGGCAAGAACCGTATTCGATTGCAATGACAATCAAAGAGTTTCAGCAAATTAACCCTGGTAGCTTATCCGGTGGCGCACAAATTACAGGTACCGACATTTCTAATACTATGCTTGAGCATTGTAAATATGCGCATTATGACTCATTGGCGTTAGCACGTGGTTTATCAGCAGAACGAAAGCGCCAGTTTTTTGAAAACGGTGATAACGGCATGTCAAAAGTCAAAGATTCAGTGAAAAGCTTAGTTAACTTTAGGCAACTCAACTTATTAAATAGCTATAGTTTAATGGGACGTTTCGACATTGTATTTTGTCGGAATGTGCTCATTTATTTTGCCCCTGAAGTAAAAGCCAAAATCCTGTCACAAATTCACGGCGTTCTAAATAAAGGCGGATATTTATTTCTTGGCGCCTCAGAATCTTTATCTGGCTTAAATCAAAACTTCGATATGATCCGCTGTAATCCTGGAATTATTTACCAAAAGAAATCTTAACCCTTCCTTGCTTTAAAACTCATGGCATAAATTTTGAATGGTTACTTTCATTGAATTGGAGGTAACCTTATGGCTATTAGTTTTGAAAAAGCATTTGGGCTGCATGCGAACAGCTTGCAGCTTAGAGCACAAAATGCCGAAGTGATCGCAAGTAATATTGCCAATGCTGATACCCCTGGCTATAAAGCCAAAGGTATGGATTTTGAAAAAATGTTGGCGCAAGCGGCAACTAAACAGCAAAGCGGCATGAGCCGTACCCACGAAAAACATTTTGATGTTCGCACTGAATTAAATAATGGTGTTGATTTTCGCATGCCTAATCAAGCGGATACTGGTGATGGCAATACTGTTGATGTACAAGTGGAACGAAACTTGTATCTAGAAAACTCAATGAAGTATCAAGCAAGCCTACAATTCATCAATGGAAAAATTAAAGGCTTGAAAAAAGCGATCACTGGAGGTAAATAATTATGAGCTTGTTTAATGTATTCGACATATCAGCCACAGGCATGAGCGCTCAGTCGGTTCGGTTAAATACCACTGCGAGTAATATTGCCAATGCTGAAAGTGTTAGCAGCAGTATCGATCAAACCTATCGTTCACGTCATCCAGTTTTTGCCGCAGAGATGCAAAAAGCTGCCGCCGGTCAAGATGCGTCAGTTGGTGTGAAGGTACTTGGTATTGTAGAAAGTGATAAACCATTGAATGTTGAGTACTCTCCTGCACATCCAATGGCAGATGAAAACGGCTATATTTACAAACCGAATGTTAATGTGGTTGAAGAAATGACCAATATGATCTCAGCATCTCGCTCATATCAAACCAATATTCAGTTAGCTGAATCGGCAAAGAACATGTTGAATAAAACGCTATTACTTGGTCAGAGATAGCTAAGTTAAATATCGTTAGGTTAAAGCAGCTGAGTTAACAAGTTAGCTTAATACAATTTTAAGTAGGAATGATTATGGAATCTGTAACTGGTAGTAGCCCCTTAACAGGCTTGCGTTGGCAGGAAGAGGAAGTTAAAACGTCTGATGGCAACCGTGGCATGCTCACGCAAGAAGATTTTTTTGCGCTGTTAACAAAAGAACTTGCTCACCAAGATCCAACCAATCCAACAGATAATAACGAAATGATTTCGCAAATGACTGCGTTCTCAACCACAGATGGTGTTTCTGAGCTTAACGAGCAATTTACCAAGTTTGCCAGTTCAATGTCATCAAGCCAAGCGTTACAAGCATCTTCATTAGTTGGCAGAAGTGTACTTGTTAATGACAATGTTTTTGGTATGGAAGAAGGGGACCCAGTGCAAGGTAAGTTGGTCACGGATAAAGCCGCGAGTAACGTGAATATTTATGTTGAGAATGCCGCTGGTGAAGTTATTCAAACTGTCCCTGTCGGTAGTGTTGCTGCTGGCGAATTTGGTTTCACTTGGGACGGAAAAATGGCAAGTGGCGAAGCGGCACCAGAAGGGGCTTATCGCTTTAGAATTGCCGGCTTGGTTGAAGGGAAAGCTTCAGAGTTACAAGCAATGACTTATCGAAAAGTTGACAGTGTTACCTTAGCAGGCGCTGGAGGTAGTATCGTATTAAACCTTAATGGTGGTACATCAATGGCACTAGAAGATGTTGTTGAAGTGGCTGAAAGCTAAGCGAAAACAGAATTTAAGATTGATTTTACTTTAATAGTTACAACGAACATAATTTTTTAAATGAGGTGTAAAAATGGCATTTAATATAGCATTGAGCGGATTAAACGCAGCTCAAAAAGACCTAGATGTTACATCGAACAACATCGCAAACGTGAATACAACAGGCTTTAAAGAGTCACGAACAGAGTTTGTTGATGTTTATGCTGCATCTTTATTAGCGTCGGGTAAAACCAAAGTAGGTGATGGTGTCTTAACCGCTGACGTAGCGCAACAATTTGCACAGGGCAGTATTAAGTTTACTAACAATGCGCTTGATTTGGCGATAACTGGTAATGGCTTTTACGCTACTGTGCCAAGTATTGACTCATTAGAACGCTCATATACTCGTGCAGGGGAATTTAAATTAAACGACAGTAACTTTGTTGTTAACTCTAGTGGCGAGCATTTATTAGGTTTTCCGGTTAATGATGACGGTACTTCTGCTTCGGTCAGTTTGAGTACAGCAGAGCCTATTCGTATTCCAACTGCTTCTGGTGCACCACAAAAAACTAGTGAAGTCGATTTAAGGATGAATTTACCGGCAGGTGATGCGTATATTACGGGTGCACCAGGAAACTTTGATCCTGATGATCCATTAACCTATAACAACTCTACCTCAGTGACTATTTTTGACTCGTTAGGTGATAGCCATGTAATGACTTATTTCTTTATTAAAGACGAGCCAGTAGCTAATCCAAATCAATGGTCAGTATTTGCTTCCGTTGATGGCATTCCTATTGATATAGATGACCCTGCTGGTGCTCCAGCACCTGTTGAAGGGGGATCTACTTCTGGTCCTTTATCAACAAGAGTTTCAGCTGAAACTACTTCTGGTTTTGGTGTAGCTGGTGCGACAATAACTTTTGATAGTTCGGGAGATTTTATTTCTCAAGTTCCATCATTGGCAGATGGTGGCATTGTAACGGTTCCTTTTGGCACAACTATTTTAGCGAATGGTGCCGATGATACCCAAACAATAAAAATCGATTTTAATTTAGATCCTGCAGGACCTAATCCTAATGAGCCCACCCAATTTGCTTCAAGTTTTGAGGTGACCTCACTAGAGCAAAATGGTTTAGCGGTAGGGCGATTAACAGGTATAGATATTGCCACCGATGGTTTGATTCGTGCGACATACAGTAATGGTACCTCTGAGCCGTTAGCACGTATTGCGTTAGTTGGCTTTGCTAACAACCAAGGCTTAACTCAAGTGGGTAATAGTTCATGGAAAGAGAGTATCAGTTCAGGTGAAGCGCTAGCCGGGGAGGCTGGTACTGGGACTTTTGGTACTATTAACTCGTCAGCATTAGAGCAATCAAATGTGAACTTAACCTCAGAGTTGATTGATTTAATTTCAGCACAAAGAAATTTCCAAGCCAACTCAAGAGCGCTAGAAGTGGATAACCAGCTGAACCAGACGATACTACAAATTAGGTAAGCACTAATTGATAAGTACTAAGTAAACCTTCAACACTTAAAACCCCTTAATCATCATGATTAGGGGGTTTTTACTTCCTAGAATAAATATTACCTCTTGGCACTCTCTTTGCATTTATCACTTTATAACTTATTGACTAGGATTGATGATGGATAAGATGCTCTATATTGCTATGAGCGGCGCAAAGCAGAATATGCGTGCCTTAGCGGTCAATGCTAATAATTTAGCTAATGCTAAAACCACAGGGTTTAAAGCCGATTTAGCACAAGCGCGTGCCATGCAAGCGTTTGGTGAAGGCATGCCTTCACGAGTTTTTGCGATGACAGAAAAGTCTAGCCAAAATTTTGACAATGGTGCCTTGTTATCTACTGGTCGTGATTTAGATATCGCGGTCGCAGGTGATGGTTGGATTGCCGTTCAAGCACAAGATGGCAGAGAAGCTTATACCCGTAATGGTCATTTTAGTATTACGGAAGAAGGTAACTTGCAAACCGCCAATGGTGACTTAGTGATTGGTGACGCTGGCCCTGTGATCCTTCCTTTACCAGTGAATAATATTCAAATTAGCCATGATGGCATCATTGTAGTCCAGCCAGAGGGCGCACCTAGTACGATACAAGAAGAAGTTGCTCGGATTAAGTTTGTTAATCCAGACCCTCGATTATTACAGCGAGGCAACGATGGTTTGTTTCGACGTAAAGATGGTGGAGAAGCGGATGCTAGCATTGATGTTAGGGTGAAAAGCGGAATGCTTGAGGGCAGTAACGTTAACCCAATTGGTGAAATGACGGCAATGATTTCGATACAGCGTCAATTTGAAATGCAATTAAAATTAATGAAAACTGCTGAAGAAATTGATTCGGCTAGTGCACAGTTATTGCGTGCTTTCTAAAACTAATACAATTATTGAGGTGATTTATGAATGCAGCATTATGGATCAGTAAAACAGGATTAGATGCGCAATCGAAAGATATAGCGGTAATTTCTAATAATTTAGCTAACTCCAGTACCATTGGCTTTAAAAAGAGTCGAGCAGTTTTTGAAGATTTACTGTATCAAACCATTAATCAACCCGGTGGTCGTAGTGCTCAAGACACTGAAATGCCATCTGGTTTAATGTTAGGTGCTGGTACAAAGGTAGTTGCGACTCAAAAAATTCATAGTCAAGGAGACATGATCACTACGGATAATGCTTTGGATATGATGATCCAAGGTGAAGGTTTTTTTGAAATTCAAATGCCTGACGGAACTTCAGCTTATTCGCGTAATGGTCAATTTACTATGGATGAAGAAGGCAACATTGTTACCCCTGGTGCGGGTTATTTAATGCAGCCACAAATTACTATTCCGCAAGATGCTCTTAGCATTATTGTCTCACAAGATGGCGAAATATCTGTCACCTTGCAAGGACAAGCAGAGCCAGCAGTGGTAGGGCAAGTAAATACTGTCAACTTTGTTAACCCTACGGGGTTAGAGCCGATTGGACAAAACTTGTTTGTTGAAACTGCAGTCAGTGGTACGCCACAAGAAGGCACTCCGGGTTTAGAAGGCTTTGGCATGCTAGTGCAAGGCGCATTAGAAACTTCCAATGTAAATACCACGGAAGAATTAGTTAACTTGATTGAAACCCAACGTATTTATGAAATGAATTCAAAAGTAATTTCAGCCGTTGACCAAATGCTTAGTTATATCAATCAACAGTTGTAGGCATGAAGTTTTTTATTTTGTGGTTGAGGAGCGTGTTATGAAAATTATAGTTACCCTTTTATTAGCATGGATAGCGTTAACTGGCTGTGCCAGCATTGAACAGGCCAAAGTGTTGCCTAACGATCCTGATTTTGCACCGATTTTACCTGAAATGGAAGAAGAACCAATTGTACCTACTGGCTCATTATTTAAAGTGAATTATGTTAATAATATTTATTCCGACTCAAAAGCACATCGTGTCGGTGACATCATTTCGGTAATTTTAAGTGAAAGTACTCAAGCACAAAAAAATGCTAAAACTGAACTGAAAAAAGAAAATAGTGCCAAGTTAGACCCTATCACAGGACTTGCTGGCAATGCTATTAACCTTCGAGGTGAAGCTATTCAATTTGGTCTAAACCAAACATCAGATTTTAAAGGCGACTCTAAAACAAACCAAGGAAATAGCCTGTCGGGCAATATTTCAGTGCATGTTTTACGTGTATTACCAAACGGGAACTTAATGATCCGTGGTGAAAAATGGATGACCCTAAACAATGGAGATGAATACATTCGTTTAACTGGCGTTATTCGCTCTCAAGATATCAGTGCTACTAATACTATTATTTCTTCAAAAATAGCTAATGCACGCATCCAGTATGCAGGTACAGGGGCTTTTGCCAATGTACAAGAGCAAGGTTGGTTATCAAAATTCTTCAATAGCTCTTGGTGGCCTTTGTAAGCTGTGCTTGCAGAGATACTGAGAAGGATATGAATATGAAAGTTGTTATTAAATACTTATTTATTATTACCGTACTTATTGCAGCACAAAACTCTTTTGCGCAACGTATTAAAGATTTAGCTGATGTTGCTGGTGTAAGAAGTAACCAATTAATTGGTTATGGTTTGGTGGTCGGTTTACCAGGCACAGGCGAGCAAAGTCCTTTTACTGAACAAAGTTTTAAAACCATGTTAAGTAATTTTGGTATCACTATGCCAAGTAACTTAAAGCCAAAGATTAAAAATGTCGCTGCTGTTGCCGTGCATGCAGAGTTACCTGCGTTTTCAAAACCAGGGCAAACTATCGATATTACTGTATCTTCCATGGGGAGTGCGCAAAGTTTACGAGGTGGTACTTTACTACAAACTATTTTAATGGGCCTAGACGGCAATGCTTATGCGGTAGCGCAAGGGAGTTTAGTGGTCAGTGGTTTAGGTGCTGAAGGTTTAGATGGCTCAAAAGTTATTGTTAATACGCCAACAGTAGGCCGGATTGCTAATGGCGCGACAGTTGAACGTGAAGTTAAATCACCTTTTTCGTCAGGCGATTATATTACTTTTAATTTAAGGAATTCTGATTTTAGCAGTGCTAAAAACTTAGAATCTGCGATTAATTCTGCGCTTGCTAACCCGTTAGATCCTTCAACCTTTATTGCCCGTGCTATTGATGCAACTTCGGTTCAAGTTTCTGCGCCAAGAGACTCAAGTCAGCGAGTTAGTTTTTTAGCTGTTTTAGAAAATATTGAATTTGAGCCTGATACGCCTGCCGCAAAAATTATTGTTAACTCTCGAACTGGCACTATTGTGATTGGCTCGGATGTTCGGTTATTACCAGCAGCAATTACTCATGGCGGTATCACGGTAACTATTAACGAAAATGCCAGTGTTTCACAACCTGATGCTTTTGCTGAAGGTGAAACAGTGGTGTCTACTCAGTCGGTAATTGATGTTAACCAAAGTGATAATCGCATGTTTGTTTTTGATCCCGGTATCACGCTAGATACATTAGTCAGAGCAATCAACAATGTTGGTGCTGGTCCTGGTGATGTGATGGCTATTTTAGAAGCACTTGAGCAGGCCGGTGCTTTAAGAGGAGAGTTGATCATTATTTAATGATCAAGGGGGTTGATGATGGATAAAATGACTGAAGCACAAAACTTTTTAGACTTAAACGGTTTAAACAGTATTCGTCAACAATCAAAATCAACAGATAAAGAGTCAAAAGAAGCCGCGTTACAAACCGCAGCAAAACAATTTGAAGCTATTTTTATGCAAATGCTGTTAAAAAGCATGCGTAAAGCGCAAGAGGTTTTAGAGTCTGATAGCCCTTTAAATTCAGAGTCTACTAAGTTTTACCGTGATATGCATGATCAGCAAATGTCACTTGAATTATCCAATAATGGTTCACTGGGGCTGTCTGAACTTATTGTGCGTCAATTAGGAGGGGATAGTGAAAACTATACACCTCATACCATTTTTTCTACAGATAACCGATTTAACAAAGCAAATGTTAGTGATGTTCAAGGTAAGTCAATTGTTCAACCAAGTCTAATGTTCAATTTGAGTGAACGTCAAACAAATGACTCAAAAAACAATCAACAAAATATGACGCAAGCATCACATTTCAAACAAGCTATTCGTCAGCCTTCATCTACTCAAGCTGCTACAGATATCCCTGCTTTTAATTCAGCATTAAACCAAACGACACCAGTTCCAGCTGCTCAATATCAACAACCAAAAGATTTTGTTAGTGCGTTAACTGAACCGGCGAAATTAGTACAGCAAAAGTTGAATGTTCCCTATGAGGTGGTTATCGCACAAGCGGCATTAGAAACAGGCTGGGGACAAAAAATCATTCAAACAGAGCAAGGAGAAAGCTCTAATAACTTATTCAATATTAAAGCTGATTCCCGCTGGTCTGGCGATAAAACTCATAAAGAAACTCTTGAGTACCAACAAGGTGCAATGGTGAAAAAACGTGAACCTTTTCGGGTCTATCAATCGATAGGTGAAAGTATCAATGATTATATCAACTTCCTCTCTACAAGTGAACGTTACCAAGGCGCCTTAAAGCAGGCTGGTAATGTGGAACACTTCCTGCATAAGTTACAAGGTGCTGGTTATGCAACCGACCCAAATTACGCAAATAAAATTATGGGTGCATTGAAAACAGTAACCAACTTAATAAACAAGTAACAAACTCATTCATAGTAAGTGCAGTAAAACTTATTTTTGAATGCGGGTAGGAGTTTAGGTCATGACAGTTAGTTTATATAACACTGGGGTCAGTGGTTTGTTAGCTGCACAACAGCAGTTAGCAACAACAGGTCATAACATAGCTAATGTAAATACTGAAGGCTATAGCCGTCAAAGGGCGGAGCAAAATGCTTCTGTTGGCTTATATAGTGGTAGTAACTTCATTGGCTCTGGCACCTATGTACAAGACATTACCCGTATTTATGATCAATTTTCTTATAAAGAGCAACTTTTTAACCAAAGCAATTTAGGTAATGCCGATACACTGCATAAAGATTTAACTCAGTTAAACGAAATTATGAGCTCTTCTGGCGCTTCAGTTACCGATTCAATAGATAGATTTTACCAAGCTATTAATGGTATTGCTGATAATCCTAGTGATTTGGGCTTACGGAGTATTGCACTCAGCCAAGCTAATATTTTAGCTAGTGATTTTCGTTCACTCAACGAAAACTTTGATCAACTAGAAAAATCAGCGAATGGTGAGATAGAAGAAATCGCCAAGCAAATATCGCGAATCTCCTTAGAGCTGGCAAAAATAAATGAACAAATTCTACAGAATCAAGATTTAAGTTTAACGGGAAAGCCAAACGATTTATTAGATAAAAGGGACCAACTGATAGGCGAGCTGGGAGAATTTACTTCAGTAAATACTATCGAGGATAGTAATGGCGTAATGACAGTAATGATTGGTAGTGGCGCAACATTGGTTGCAGGAATAACGCCATTAACATTAAGTCTTTCTGCCGGTGATCCTGACCCGTTAAAAACCCAACTACGCTTAGTGGGTCCTAATAGCTCAGTACCTATAAATGGTAGCGTATTAGGTGGAAAACTATCAGCCAAGTTTGAATTTAGAGAACAACATCTTAGTGAAATACGAACTCAAATGAATCGCATATCTATGGCAGTTTCAGATACCTTAAATCAATCTCAATCTGAAGGCTTAGATTTAAACGCCGTACAAGGTCGGAATTTTTTCACTGATATTAATACCCTCGCTTTGCAAGAAGCCAGAGTATTAACACCAAGTAATAATGCGGGAAGTTTGACAGCAAAAGTTAATATTACTGACGTTTCTTTACTTCCTACCGATGAATTTGAAGTTAAGTTTGATGGTGTTAACTATCAAATGACCAATATGACAGATGGCTCAGTAGTCAATTTAGGTGCTCCGGGCAGTGGTACTTATACCACGACTTATGGTTTTGAGTTTATTGAAACCTCAGGAGCTCCAACAATAAATGATAAGTTTTTGATTAGGCCTACTGAAAATAGCTCTGCATTGATGAAAGTTACTTTAACAGATGGCGTTGGCATTGCGGCTAGTACCGCAGTAAAAGCAAAAGCTGCTGATAACAATGTGAGCGATGGTGTTGTAAATATCATTAATGTTACCGATCCTGTAGCCGCAAGAATTTATACTAATACCACCAATGATTCACTCACCGTAGATGTCTATGAAAGTGCCCCAGGGGTATTTGATTACCGAATATATGATGAAGCGAATCCTCCTCCTGCACCAACTATAGCCGCAGGTAGTTTTTTAGCTGGTAATACTGCCGTTGTAGATATGCCACCGCTACCAGCAACAGCTGCTTTTCAAATTGAAATTTCTGGCGCTCCTGTGGGGTTAGGTTCATTAGCCCGTGAAAAATTCACTGTTGATGATGCTTTTGGTATTGGTAATGGCGGTAATGCTACTAATATGGCGTTAACGCAAGAAAAAGGCATTGTGAATAAAGGGCGAGATACTCTAGCCCATAGCATTGCAGTATATACTTCTGATGTTGGTTCAAAAGCCAGTTCAGCTGAGTTAGTTTCAAACACAGCAGAAGCATTATTCACTCAAGCATATAATAGAAATCAATCAATATCAGGGGTTAATCTGGATGAAGAAGCCGCTAATTTGATGAAATTCCAGCAAGCTTATCAGGCGTCATCTCGAATAATTTCTATTGCCAACACTATTTTCGACACCTTATTACAAGCGTCTCGCTAGGAAATCATTATGCGCGTATCTACAGCTCAATTTTACTTCCAAAATAGTCAGCAGCTTAGTAGTAAACAGTCTGATGTGAATGATCAAACGTCTTATATTTCGAGTGGAAAGCGCGTGTTGACCGCAAAAGATGATGCGGTTTCTTATAGCACGTTGTCGGGATATAAAAATGAATTAGCCAATATTGAAAAGTATCAGCGCAACATTACTCAAGCTGAAAATCGTAACAGTTTGCAAGATACTTCTTTTCTTAATGCTGAAAGTTTAATGCAAGAGCTTAAAAGACTATTTATTCAAGCGAATAACGGTACTTTGTCAGATGAAGATTTAAGGTCACTTGGTCAACTTGCAGCTAATAGCCAAGAACAACTATTAGATATAGCTAATACTAAAGATGAAACAGGTGGGTATATTTTTGCAGGGTATCAAATAGATAAAGAGCCTTTTGCCTTACAACCTGACAATTCAGTTAATTATTTAGGTGATAATGGTGTTAGAGAATTACAAATAGCAAAGAATGTCATGGTGGCAACCAATCAACCAGGCGATGAAGCATTTGAAAAAGTGAATAACGCTATTGGAGATTTCACGCCTAATTATATAACTAATAGCTCTGGTATATCGGTAACAAAAGCCGTTATTGCTGATCCAAGCGTTTATGATGCGGCAACTAATCCACCAGATTTTAAATTCGTATTCACTGCACCTAATAATCTTCGTGTTGATGATGGCAATGGTACAACCGTATACCCAACGGCCGCTTATACACCAGGGCAAACCGTTGCCTTTGGTGGTGTTGAAGTACAAATAAGCGGCAACCCATTGCCGGGAGATGAATTTGATATTACTCCCGTTGAAGATATCAGTGTTTTTGACACGATAAAAAGCGCTATTGATTGGATGAATACCGGTACTCCCGCAAGCACAGTACAACACGGTGTTGATTATGCTGAAATCTTAACGCAATTAACTGAATCGTTGAATCACATTACCTCACGCAGAACTGATGCCGGAGTACGGCTTAAATTGGTTCAAAATCAAGATAACAATCATCAAGATGCAGAGCTTAATCTTACTGTAGGCCGCTCTAATATTGAAGATTTGGATTTTGCCAAAGCTATAGCTACTTTTGAACAATCAAAAGTAGCTCTACAGGCAGCACAGCAAACCTTTGTTCAAATAAAAGATTTATCTTTATTTAATTATATTTAGCTTTACTTATTAAAAAACTTTTGGCACGACCTATGCATTATCTAAGTTGCGTCAAAAATAAATAAATATGTTATGTGGTTCCAAACGAGTGTTGTTATCAGCAATTGAACCACTACCTGAAACTTAGGAGATGATAGCAATGGCTTTAGTCGTAAATAGTAATATCGCGTCACTGAACTCACAACGTAACTTAACTAAGTCTACGAATGAGCTTCAAACAAACTTTCAACGTTTGTCCTCTGGTAAACGTATTAATAGTGCAAAAGATGATGCCGCTGGTTTGCAAATATCAAGTCGCTTAACTGCGCAGATAAATGGTTTAAACCAAGCCGCACGTAATGCTAATGATGGTATTTCATTAGCGCAAACGGCTGAGGGGGCATTGGATGAATTTACCAATAGCTTACAGCGTATGCGGACGTTAGCAGTACAATCATCGAATGGTTCAAATACTACTTCAGATAGAGCAGCACTAGATGCTGAGTTTGCTGAGCTAGAACTTGAATTAACGCGTATTTCAGCACAAACAGAATTTGGTGGTAAAAAACTATTAGATGGTAATTATACTGAAAGTTTCCAAATCGGAGCTAATGCAGGACAAACCATCAATATTACTATCAGTAAAGATTTAACTGCGGGTGGTTTGAGTGTTAATGGCACTTTAACAACGTTTGTTGGTGCACAGTCAATGATCACTAATATTGATGCCGCGTTAAGTGTTGTAACGAGTACTCGAGCTGATTTAGGTGCGAAACAAAATCGCTTTGCTTCAATTATTCGAAGTAATGAAAACACAGCAGAAAATGTATCAGCATCGCGCTCACGTATTCAAGATACTGATTTTGCCGCTGAATCAGCAGCATTAGCACGAACAACTGTATTACAGCAAGCATCAAGTTCAATGTTAGCGCAAGCGAATCAGCAGCCGCAAATAGCATTATCGCTACTACAGTAATGATCAAATAGTTAGATTACTGATAAAAAAGCCTCTTTAGAGGCTTTTTTTGTTTATCTGGAAATATATTTATCTAATTTACCTTAATAAATACAGCTGGTTAGCTGTTTATTTTATATGTTTAATGATTATTTTGATAAAAAGTTTAAAGTTATTTTTAATTTGACCGATAAAGGTTTCAAGAGGCGCTAATAACTACTTTACATTAACCCTCGAAACTAATCATAACAGTAAGGGTACTGTACCCGGGAGAAGTTATCATGGCTTTAGTAGTAAATAGTAATATCGCATCAATGAACTCACAACGTCAGTTAAGTCGTTCAACTAATGACTTACAAACTAACTATCAACGTTTGTCTTCAGGTAAACGTATCAACAGCGCAAAAGATGACGCGGCTGGTTTACAAATTTCAAGTCGTTTAACAGCACAAATCAACGGTTTGAATCAAGCTTCTCGAAATGCGAACGATGCTATTTCACTAGCGCAAACTGCTGAGGGTTCGTTAGACGAATACACAAATAACTTACAACGTATGCGTACTTTAGCAGTACAAGCGTCAAATGGTTCTAACACTACTGCTGATAGAACAGCACTAGATGCAGAGTATTCTGAACTAGAGCTTGAGTTAACACGTATTCAAACTCAAACAGAATTTGGTGGTAAAAAATTACTAGATGGTAATTACGATGAAAGCTTTCAAATTGGTGCTAACGCCGCACAAACAATTAACATTACTATCAGTAAAGATCTATCTGCAGGTGGTGTAAGTGTTGATGGTAATTTAACAACATTTGCAGATGCTCAATCAATGATTGGTAAAGTCGATGCCGCCTTAGCAACTGTGAATACCGTACGTGCTGATTTAGGTGCTAAGCAAAACCGTTTTGCTTCAGTTATTCGTAGTAATGAAAATACTGCAGAAAACGTATCAGCATCACGTTCACGTATTCAAGATACTGACTTTGCATCAGAAAGTGCTAAACTAGCACGTAGTACAGTGTTACAGCAGGCATCAAGTTCAATGTTGGCCCAGGCTAACCAACAACCACAAATTGCCTTGTCACTACTGTAAGCAATGTAAGTGTGGAATAATACAATGGCACTTCTTTGAGGTGTCATTGTTGTTTTACCACCATTGAAATAGGAGAGCGCTATGTCAATTAATTTACAAGTTAATAATTTACAGGTAACTAATGGGGCTTTTGCTGAGTCTAATAGTTCATCAACACCTGTTGCTCAAGATGAAGCATTAAAGGCTAAAGAGCTAAGCAAAGCTGAAAATTCAGTTGACAAAACTGCTGAAGTTAAAGAAGCGAAAGCAGTTAAAGATGCTGCTAAGTTAGTTGCTCAGCAAGAACTGAAAGCTGCTAACAGAAGTCAATCTGAGCCTAACGTTGAGGAAGAAGCGCAACAGCTGAAAGATGCAATGGCGATTATTTCTGAATTTTTAAATATCCCAATTCGCAGTGTCAATTTCGCTGAACATGATGGTACAGATAAAACTGTGATTAAAATTTTTGATAGTGAAAATCAAGAGCTAATTAAGCAATTCCCTTCTGATGAAATTTTATCCATTGCGCAACGAATTGCTGAGTTGCAACAAGATGTTGGTGCTAGAACTGGCATACTTCTTGATGAAAGTATTTAGCTTTATAGCAGTGTTATGAACTATATTTATAGTATCCTTCTATTGCAACGAGGATCGTGGTCTTAAATTAGTAAAAATCAGTAAATAGTGAGTGTCTTATGAATATTACATCAGCAGGTATTGGCTCAGGTCTTGACTTAGAAGGTATTATAGAAGCTTATATAAATGCCGAGGCTGTGCCTAATGAAATAAGACTACAAGAAAAAGAAGATCGTCTTAAAACTGAAATTTCCGGTGTTGGTAGTTTTAAATCTGCACTGTCAAACTTTGAAACCATTCTAAAAAAACTTTCCGATCCTGAAGATTTTAATAAACAAACTATTACTGCTAGCACTGATGATATTTCAGTAGTGACCAACGGTTTTGCTAGTAATGGCAGTTTCTCCATTGAAGTTGATCAACTTGCTGAGGGTAGTCGATTACAATCGGCATCAACCTTAGGCATATCACCATACTCTTCAGCTTCAGATACTGTCGGATCTGGCGTATTAACCTTTGCTGCGGGTGCTGAAAGTTTTGATGTTACGATTGCTACAGGTGATACGTTATCCGTTATTCGAGATAAAATTAATGAAGCATCCGATAATATTGGTGTTGTTGCCAATGTTATTACTACCGATTCAGGAACATTTTTAAGCTATAACTCTGAAATTACCGGTGCCGCCAATACTTTGACTGTAGCCACTTCAGACGCTTCTTTAGATGATATTTCAACAGGCACTACCACAGAACAAGTTGCACAAGATGCTAAAATTAAAATAGATGGTAGTGTGGTTACCAACTCAACAAATGAATTTAAGAATAATATTGAAGATGTCACGATAACTGCAAAAAAAGAAAATACTGGCAGCCCCGCTACGCTAACTATTGAGCAAGATGATGATAATGGCCGAAAACTTTTAACCGACTTTGTAAATGGCTACAATGTGCTGCTTAGTACGATGACAAGGCTATCAAACCCTGAAACAGGGGAGTTAGCATTCGATTCAACAATCCGTCAAATGAAGTCACAATTTAATAGTCTTATTTCGGCAACGGTAGGTGGTGTTTCAGGTTCACTTGATACCTTAGATAGTGTTGGTATTAGTGTAACCAGAGAAGGTACATTAGAGTTTTCAGCTTTTGGTTTTGGCACATTAGCCAGTGGTACAGAAAAAAGAGACGATGCTTTAGCTAATAAATTAAATGAAGTTGGCGAGCTTTTTGCTTCTAGTGATGGGGTAGCTAATAAATTAATTGATTTAATTGGCACTTATAATGACTCTGATGGCTCTTTAACTAAACGTCAAACGTTGTTGAATACAGACTTATCAGGGATTAAAGATGAATATGCAGCACTTGAAACAAGATTACGTGATTATGAAGACACGTTAAGACGTAAGTTTACTTTCTTAGATTCAACGGTTGCAAAATATACTGCAACAAGCGACTGGTTAACTTCGGCATTAAAACTGCCAGATAAAGATTAACGAAAGGCTTGATTGAAGTTAAGTATCACTGGGAGAAAAGACCATGAGAAAAAATTTAAAAGCATATCAAAGTGTGAATATCAAAAGCACATTAGCTGCAGCTGAGCCTCATCAAATTATTTCTATGATGTACAATGGTTTATTAGAAAGTTTGGCACAAGCTAAAGGGGCGATTGAACGCAAAGATTTTGAAAATAAATCAAAGCTCTTAACCAAAGCCGTGAATATTTTACAAGCACTACAAACCTCTTTAGATAATGAAAGTCAGCCTGAAATCTCAAAAAACTTTAGTGAATTATATACTTATTGTATTGATAGAATTAATGATGCGAGTTTATCTTTAGAGATAACCACGATTGATGAAGTGATTAACTTCCTCTCCCCTTTAAGAGACGCATGGTTACAAATGCCTGAAGCAGCTAAGCAAGAAGGGCATGAGTTACTAAAGCAAAAAGAGCAAGCACAAGATAATGCTGTCAGCGCTTAAAGAGACTATTGATGAAATATATCAGCAGATAACACAACTATCTGCTGATGCTAAAACTCAATCGAGTGTTAGTGATTACGAAAAATCAGATTCGACTTTAACGCAAAGACTTATTTTGTTAAAGAAACTAGCTAGAAAAATGACCTCTTTTGAACCTGATTCAGTCGAATATCAATCATATCAGTCATTTCTTCAAAAATTAAAAGATGCTGATGCTCAAGAGATTTATCATCTTTCTCAAGAGCGTGTGAAAGTTGTTGCTGAAAATGCTCAACAACAAAAACGAACAAAAGCAGTGAATGCCTATCACCAAATCAGTTTAGATCGATAATAGTATTATTTGAATATATTAAATAGCAAATCTAATTAATAAGATAAAGGCATATAATGCAGTCGTTATAAGCCTTTATTATTTACCTCTTGTACTCTAAGTCGATGTTAACGCGTGGAGTTGTTCGTTAGCTGTTTGGTTATTAGTATCTAATTTAAGCACTTTATTAAATGCCATTTCAGCAGATTCCTTTGCATTAATTTTTGCAAATAACTTACCTAATTCTAGCCAGTTATAAATGTCCTGATCATAAGTGGTTAAGTATTTGATATAGGCATCGATGGCTTGTTCTGTTTTCCCTAAAAGCCTTAGTATATTGGCATACTGGGGTAGGTAAGTATCATTAAAACTTACTAACATGGATAAAGCTGACTCTGCTAAATCAGGTAAGTTAAGCTTTAAAGCATTGCTCGCAATTTGCTTAAATTCATCTTCTGCTAAGTTTTGGTTTCCTACATCCTCAAAAGCGAGTAAGGATTGTTCGTATTGCTCATTTAGACAAAGTAAATATGCTTGTGCTAAATAAAATAGCGGAGCAGCAGCATCATTATTTTCGGCAACAGTAAAAAGTCCTTGCACTAATTTAGCAAGATTCGTTGAATCTTGTTGTTTGAATAACAATAAAATCTTAACTTTTATCCCTTTTAAAGGAGAAACCTTTTCCAAATTTGTTTTGAATTGAGTGCTTGTGTTTAATTGATTTTCGTATTGTTTCTGAGTGTTTATTAATAGAGAATCTTCTTGCTCAGAAAAAAAATAAGATAAATTTTCTTGGTATTTACGTAGTAAATGACATCTCCCTAGTTGTACATCATTTTCCCACTGAGCTATTATTTTAGTTACTGGCGGCTTAGTAGATAACTCTGAGATTCTACTAAGTAATCTTTTTTGTGTTGTAATTAATTTCTTTAATACGAGATCACAACTATTTACATATGCTTGATAATATAGATTTCCTGTTTGCTCAAGCTTAGCATCGCTCCAGTCTTCAGTACCTTTAGGTTGCACACACTTTACAAAATACTGAATACCAAACTCTTTAATAAAGCTAGCGGTCACTTTGAATTTTGTATCAAACTTTTTCTCAATTTTATCCATTTGTATTTTATGGGAGTAGGCTTTTTCATCGGTTAGATTCTTATCAAACAGCTGCTTGTTATGCTCTAATGCTTGTTTTGCTAAGCTATTTATTTCCTTGTTATCCTCGATTAGTTTATTTACATCTTTTAATAGCTGTTGGCAGTGTTTTTTCCTAAAGGTAACATCAATGGTGGGAAATACTGATTCAAATAACTCTTGAATGTCACCTGTACTATCAGATAACTCAATATTATTAGTTGACAGGTATTCAATGTGCTCTGAAGCTGTAGCGTTGATAGATAAATTGTATACTTTAATATTAACATTTTTTGCATAGATGGCTTGTTCATCTAATACCCTTGCAGCTAAAGACATTTGAATCGTTGTTTGTGCGGAGTCACCAGCATAAGTTGTTGTATTTACTCCTATAAAAGAAAGGTTGGCACCTGTTATTTCTGCTTCAGTACTTCCTGATGCATGTGATATACCTTGTTGAGAGTTGCACAAATCAACGCCGGCTAAAAGTATTTCACTGACGTTCATATAGATAGCAAGGCTAATAGCTGTGTTTGTGACTGTAGGGCCGTCACCTTGAAAGTTTTTAGTATTTAATTTGCTTGCCCAAGGGACTAAGTCACCAATATATGCACTTCTTCCTTGCCATTGAGATAATAAACCTGCATTTACATTACTGGTATGAACAAATAAAGGATCACTTGGAAATAGCAGCATCTCTCTGCTTACTTCAAATGAATTGTGAATAGGATCAACGGAGATAAAAATATCAGGGATCAAGTTGGCTGATAGTAAGCGTTTAGCTATTCTTGATACTGCAATGACAACTAGTTTTTTTCTATTATTGACAACCCAATCAATCATTTCATCTAATGATGGCCCTCCGGCTAAAACAATGCATGTTGAACCAGGTAATAGGTTTGCTAATTTTTTAACAGGGTGTATGTTTTCAGATATATTCATTAATTGCTGATCTAAAAAAGCATGATTACCTAAGCTGGCATTTACTCGAAATACGTACTCTTGTAATTCTTCTTCAAGTATTAAGTTTATTTTGTGGTATTGAATTTCAAAAAGATCAGTTGCAGATAAAGACTTTAAAAAAACTGATTTTTGCTGGTAGATATATGAATCTATCTGCATTTCATTCGCACAGATCTTCCAATTTTCAATTGTTTCTACACTAATTTCTTCTTTGCAACCTAATGAATAAATGCGTTTGTTAAGTTTATCTATGTGAGAGGGTAACTCGATGAAAAGATAGCGACTGCCTTTAGGTACACCATTTCTAACTATGTATTCAATCAATAAGCCTGAATCTGTGCCTGATATTATATAAAAAGTAGATTCTATGAATATCTTCTTTTGAAAATAATTATCAAATACATCTGTTGAGCGTTTATTTGCAAAACTGTTTCTATTGATACTATACAAATATTCTTCATTATATTTGTTTGTTATAAACGGTTCAGTTCTTGGGTTTTCTATTGAAGTCATATTTTATCCATGGAAATTATAGTGTGGAGTCATCATCGCTCATTTCTTCTTCTAAAAAGGGCAATAATTCGTACTGTAATATATCAGCTAGAAATAAGTTATCATCTCGTTGTTGTGCATCAAGCATTACATCTATTAAATTGTTAAAGTGTGGGTCTTTTAATATGATTGAGTGCTGAGTAAATCTACTCAATTGATCAATGAATGAGACTAATAAATCATTAGAACCACCTTCGTAGCCTAATCTAAAACTATTAGCTACTTCATTTCCTTTTAATAAAACATCAGATAATTTAACTACTTCTTCCATAAACTGACGCCCTCTATTTTGGCACTTAATTGACTGCCAGTGAAAAAATTACTATTAGGTTGTTTGGCTATATATTTCTCTAAATCTCTTAAATATCCCTTAAAGTTAGCCATAGTAGCAACCTTTTGACCTAAGCCGTTAAATACCCAGTGCTTTGCTGATTTTATATCTAATTCTGATTTTCCTGAACCATCGGGGGTCGCATGGCCTTTACCATTAGGAAAAGAAAAATCAGCCCCTAATAAAATAATTTCTTTTGCTCTTAAATATACAGCTAGATCAACAGCAGGATGAATAACACTACCTGAGCTGAAAAGGGAAGTTTTATCGCTTAATTCTCCAATGCCTTGATACATTCGTGTTTCACTGTAACTACAGTACCTTTCCCCTGGCCAAAACTCTAATAAGGTTCTTTCAACATATGGAAAGTAAACCAGGGGAATACCTTTAAGTTGAGCTTTTGGAATATTTTTAAATAAATGAAAAACCCTTTTATCTATGGAGATAATTATATTTGGTATTATATTCGTTGATAATAGCGTTGTCAGGGCTGCATCTAAACATATGATAAAAGGTTTGTTTTTTGCTAGCCACTGTAAATGTTCTTCAAGAGTAGGTCCTGCAGCAGCGATAAATATTTGTTGTGGTACATTTACATTGAGCTGAGAAATACTTTTATCTATTTTCACAAAATCTAAATTATTTAAAATTGAATTTTTAATTTCTCCATCTTTTTCAAGATAATGACTTTGAATAAAGTCGTTATTAAGTTCTAAAGAAACTCTATCTCTTAATTTAATACTCCTATCGTCAGCAAGTATCAATTCTGCAGGATTAGCCATGAAAGGCATATACACGTCATTTAGGTTGGTACCTAAGTGAAGGTGTGTTTTTTTGTCACTTAACCAAACAATGTGTTCTTTAACATTTATTACGTGAAGAAATACCGCAGGATTTAATATAACCACATGGAGTTCTTTTAGGGAGCTTCGTTGTAGTATTAATTCAGCGCTGTCTCCTAACCCAGTACCATAGATGAAAGCTTGTTCACTTTCTTTTGGAATTCGTGATAGTTGTAATTCTGCCTCTGCAATACGGTTATAATTACTAGTTAGTTGAATGGAATTAATGACCAGTGTATTTTCTATTGTTTGTACTTGTAAGGCTTGATAGTCGGCAATTTGTAACTCCTGGTAAAGCTTTGGCCATCGCTCTTCTATTATTGCCAAGTTTTCTTCCAAGCAAGATTTTGTCATTTCAATCACATGTTATAAGTTTTATATATTCTTTAGCAATAACAATACCATTTATGTACCAAGCAATATTATGTTTTTGCTTTAATGGCATATAAAGTGCAGTATTTATGGCTTAGATGATTAAATTTTTTATAAAAACTTTAATTACCAATAATCCTTATTAGTTTTACACCTAGGTTGGTGCTAAATTCAACCTGAAAATTTAGGAAAATATTAGATTACTTTATGCCGTTAGATAACTCTAAACAAGAATATAAAAAAGCGTATAAGCAAAGAGACGCAGAGTATTCTCTGCTAGACAACAGTTTTGATGTTTTATTCCCTTTGTTACGCTCAATTACAGGTCCAGGGCTTGAAAAATCTCTGCAATATTTTGAGAGGTTTATGCCACTACAAATGGTGAAAGTGGCAAGTGGCTCTACCGTGTTTGATTGGACAGTGCCAAAAGAATGGCACTTATCGAAAGCGATACTCACAGGACCTAATGGTGAAGTTATTGCAGATGTTAATATTAATAATCTTCATGTAGTTAATTATTCTATTGCTGTTGATAAAGTTTTATCGCTAGCTGAGTTACAACCCCATTTGCATAGTCTTACCCAGCTTTCAGATGCCGTTCCATATGTAACCAGTTACTATAATCCTGCTTGGGGATTTTGTATAACTGATAATGCGCGGCGTTTATTATCTGAAGGTGAATATCACGCTCAAATAGAAAGTAAATTTATTGATGGAGGAGTTCCTTTTAGTCATTGTTTAGTAAAAGGAGAAAGCGAAAAAGAAATACTTTTAACTAGTTACTTATGTCATCCATCACTTGCTAATAATGAATTGTCAGGGCCATTGGTATTACTTGGTCTTTATCAAAGGATAAAAAACTGGCCTAAACGCCGTTATTCATATCGTTTCTTGTTGAACCCTGAAACGATCGGATCTTTATGCTTTCTTGATAAATATGCAGTTCATCTTAAAAATAATTTAATTTCAGGAATGATTTTGACTTGTTTAGGTGGTGATCAAGAAAAAATAAGAATAAAGCACAGTAGAATGAATGATGGATTGTTTGATCGATGTGCACGATATTTACATAAGAAAGACGAAATAAGGTCAATTCCATTTTGTCCTACTGGTGGTTCAGATGAGCGACAATATTGTGCCCCTGGTTTTAATTTTCCTATCTTACAAGTTGCTAAAACATTCACTTCTGATTATTCGGGTTACCATAATTCATTAGATGATAAAGAGTTTATGTCTATAGCATCAGTTCAAAATTCTATTGATCAAATTGAACATTTTTTGCTAACGGCTGAAATGTGTGGACATCCGATTAACCAGTCTCCTTTTGGTGAGCCACAATTAGGTAAGCGCAATTTATATCCGACCATGAACTCTGATTATACTAGAACTAAATCTTCAGATGAATTTAGAGATAATAGGCAGTTCCTTAATGCGCTTCTCATTATTTTAAACTCCAGCGATGGTTCAAGTGATTTATTTCAAATAGCTGAAAAAGCAAGCTGCGAAGTATCAATGCTATTTCCAATCATTAAACGATTAGAAGAAGAAGGTTTAATAAAATACGGCGTAGAGGTACCAAGTTTATGAAAGTAGTTTTTATTACAGGAAGTCATCCTAGGCATGCTTATATCGCCAGAAAATTAGCGGCAGCTGGTAGATTGTCTGCGTTGATTATTGAGCAACGTGAAGAGCATGTGCCAGAGCCTCCAAAAGAATTAAATGATGAGCTAACTACGCTATTTGTTCAGCATTTTAGCATTCGTCAATCAATTGAAAGTACTGCATTTGGTGATAATAGCTTTCCTGATATTCCAACGTTATGTGTCGAACATAAAACGCTTAATACACAAGGAACGTGGGATTTTTTAGCTGAGCACTCTCCTGATTTATTGCTCAGTTACGGCTGCCACATGTTGAGTAACGAAACATTATCTAAGGTTGATGGTGAGAAGTGGAATATTCATGGAGGCCTTTCACCTTGGTATCGTGGAGGAGTCACTCATTTTTGGCCAAGTTATATGCTTGAACCTCAGATGACAGGAATGACGGTACATGAATTAACACAGCAACTTGATGCAGGGGATATTGTTCATCAGTGTAATTCTGATCTAGTACGGGGGGATGGATTACATCAGCTTGCTGCACGTTCGGTTACTAAAATTGCCGAAGAGTTACCTATGCTTATTGATTTAATGGCAAAGGGACAGGTAATAAAGAAAACATCTCATAATACGGCTGGAAAATTATGGTTAGGGCAAGATTGGCGACCGGAGCATTTGAAATTAATTTATCAAGTTTACAATGATAAAATTGTTGATTTGTATCTTGATGGTGAGTTTTCTCAATCAAAGCCTATTTTAGTTAGACAATTTGACTAAGGATTGAGCGACATTTTGTTTGCAATGAACAGCATTTGTTTGTTTTTTATTCATTGTTGTTTTTTTTATCTTTACCACAGTAGTTATATTGCTGGAGATCGTAAAAAATGTCATGATTGCTGATAAGAAAGTATTTAAAATCAGTAATTAGCAATGAATTTTCGCTTATGCATTCATGCGTTTAATTATAGAGAATAATAATGCAGGCTAGGAATAAAGTATTAAAAACTAAAGAGGTTGTTATTTTATGTGGCGGCCTTGGGAGTCGATTAAGAGATGTCGTTGCTGATCGTCCTAAACCTATGGCAGATTTTAACGGTAGGCCATTTTTAGATATTTTAATTCATAACTTAGTAGTCTCAGGTATTGAAAAATTAATTCTTTCTACAGGTTATTTGAGTGAAGTGATTGAAGATAATATTCATGTTTGGAAGGAAATGGTTGATGTTCAGGTTGTCAAAGAAACTGAGCTACTTGGGACTGGAGGGGCAGTAAAAAATTCTTTAAGCAATATTGTTGGAGATAATTTTTTTATTGTTAATGGAGACTCTTATTGCCAAGGTGAGATGCTACAAATGGAAATAGAGCATCGGGATAATCAAGCAGATTTTACTATGTTACTAACACAAGTGAGTGATGCTCGTGCATTTGGCACAGTTATCATAGATGAAAATAATAAAGTACAGAAGTTTATTGAAAAAAATAAAAGCACTACCAATATTTCTGGTTATCAATTAGTTAATGCTGGCGTTTATTTATGTAATCGAAACGCATTAATGAGTTTACCAAAAGAGCGTAAGTTTTCGCTGGAGTATGATTTTTTCCCAAAATTAATTTCTAAGTCTTTTTATGGTTATGTAACCGAAGCACCTCTGTATGATATTGGCACCGCACAGTCGTATGCTAATGCGGTAAAAATACTAGGAAGTCTATAATGAAGAAAAATGTTTTGATCACAGGTATCACCGGAATGGTTGGTTCTCATTTGGCTGATTATTTACTTGAACATACTGATTGGGAAATCTACGGGATGTGTCGCTGGAGAAGTCCATTAGACAACGTAGAGCACTTATTAGAAAGAGTTAATAAAAAAGACCGAGTTCATTTCCTTGATGGTGACTTAACCGATTATATTTCTTTAACCCACGTTATTGAAAAATCTAAACCAGACTATGTTTTTCATCTTGCAGCTCAAAGCTATCCTGCGACAAGTTTTACTTCTCCAATCCAAACTTTAGACACTAATATATTAGGCACTGAAAGATTACTTGAAGCACTAAGAGCTAATAAAGATGTAGATCCAGTAATTCATGTTTGTTCTTCATCTGAAGTTTTTGGTCGAGTGCCAAAAGAAAAGTTACCGATAGATGAAGATTGTTCATTTCATCCCGCTTCACCTTATTCAATATCAAAGATTGGCACTGACTTAATTAGTCGATTCCATGCAGAAGCCTATGGTCAAAAATGTATTTCTACACGTATGTTTACCCATACGGGGCCAAGAAGAGGAGATGTTTTTGCCGAATCAAGTTTCGCTAAACAAATCGCCATGATAGAAGCGGGCTTATTACCACCTGTGGTAAAAACCGGTAACTTAAAATCTTTAAGAACATGGGCTGATGTTAGAGACGCGGTAAAAGCGTATTACCTTTTAGTGACAGTAAATCCTATTGCTGGTGAGTATTACAATATTGGCGGTAGCTATTCTTGTACCGTTGAAGATATGCTGAATTTTTTAATATCAAAATCAACATGTAAAAATATAACAGTAGAGCAAGAGTCGTCACGTGTTAGGCCGCTTGATGCTGATCTACAACTACCTAATACTGAAAAGTTTAGACAGCATACAGGTTGGCAGCCAGAGTATTTATTTGAAACAACCATGACCGATTTATTAGCCTATTGGCGAAAAAGAATCGCTATGGATAGGAAGTTTTTACAACGATGATTTTGTGTTCTCAACTACAGCCTGTAACGAATGAATACGATAATAATTGGTTCTCGGTTAAAAATAGGGGGGGATACTTCACTTTTGAACCTAAAGGAGAACAAGTTGCAATACTTGTTACCATGGGGGACTTTGTTTTATTAGTGAAAGTTCATCGACCTGTAATTAATGATGATACCTGGGAATTACCCGCAGGCGGCTGTGATGACAATGAAACACCTATAAAGGGAGCTTGTCGAGAGTTACATGAAGAAACTGGCATATTAGTTGCTGCAGATCGTTTAAACAAAATAAGTACAATGTCTATTTGTCCTAATCGTTATGTTTCTAATCCACATATATTTAGTGTTGAAATTACGGAAGAAGAATTTATCAAGCGTGCAATGCACGATGATGAGATATTGGCAGTGAAGCTTTTTTCACTAACAGAAATTAAAGCAATGATTTTAAAGAATGAAATTTATGTTGCACTACCAGCATTAGTGCTTTCCAAGTTATTGTTAGAAAAATTGAACGATTAGCTCATCGTTAAGATAGACAAAGAAGGTATAAATAAAATTATTATGAATGATAAGCAACTCTATAAAAAAATGTTCAAACAAGCATTGAAAATTCGTTTGGTAGAAGAGGACATTATTGCTCGCTATCAAACAGATAAAATACAAAGCCCTGTACACTTATCTATTGGTCAAGAAGCTGTAGCCGTAGGCATTTGTGAATCTTTAAGTGATGAAGATCTACTTTTTTCTACCTATCGTTCACATGCATTTTATTTAGCAAAGGGCGGTGATCTAAACAAAATGATGGCTGAGTTATATGGCCGCATTGACGGTTGCTGTAAAGGCAAAGGTGGCTCTATGCACTTGGCTGCACCAGAAGTTGGCTTTGTTGGTACTTCAGCTATTGTTGCTAGCAGTCTTCCTAATGCAGTAGGTGCTGCTATGGCAGGCCAAATGTTAGGGAAAAAAGGTTTAGTCGTCGTAGTTTTTGGCGATGGAGCAACTGAGGAGGGCGTTTATCATGAATCACTTAATTATGCGTCTTTACATAAAATACCTGTAGTCTTTGTTTGTGAAAATAATGAATATGCCGTGCATTCAAAAATAGCAGACAGACAAAGTTATTCTATTTTAGAACATGCCAATGTTTATGGAATAGAAACCCATCAAATTATAGATGGCGCTGACTTTGTCAACATTCATCATACCTTTAGTGAACTATGTGCATCAGTAAAAAATGATCCTCGCCCTGTCTTAATTGAAATTCCTACTTGTCGTTATAAAGAACATGTTGGCCCTGGAGAAGATTTTTCCGGAGGATATCGAACAGAAGAAGAGTTAGCACAATGGAAGGCAAAAGATGCTTTAGAAGTGAACAGTGAACTAGTTGCAGAATGTAAAGATGAAGTATTAGCGGAAATTGCTGTAAGTGTTGAATTTGCAGAGAATAGTCCATTCCCTCAAGAAAAAGATCTTTATGATCATGTTATATAAGGCGTAAGCAATAATGAAAACAATGTCTTATGGAGATGCTCTGGCATCCGCGATGTTAAGTGCACTGGAAGATAATGAAAATACTGTTATTTTTGGTCAGGGGGCTGACGACTTTAAAGGAGTGTTTGGTACTACATTAGGTTTACCTGAAAAGTTTGGTAAGCACCGAGTTCAAGATACACCTTTATCTGAAGATGCAATGACAGGGATTTGTGTTGGCGCAGCGCTTAATGGATTAAAACCCATCCATATCCATATTCGTGCTGATTTTTTATTTTTAGCACTCAATCAAATTCTAAATATGGCTGCTAAATATAAATATATGTTTGGCGGTCATTACGATGTGCCAATTTTTATTAGAGCGGTTATTGGGAGAAGCTGGGGACAGGGTGCTCAACATTCACAAAGTCCACAATCATTATTAGCCCACTTTCCTGGTTTAAAAGTTATTATGCCAGCGACTTCACAGTCGATTTTAGAAAGTTATAAATATGCAATCAATGATTATTCAGGGCCCGTTATCTCCTTGGAGCATCGATTGTTATACGATGTTAAATTTGATGTTGAAGAGTCACAACTTCGAAAAGGTAGTGATGCATTAAAGTCTTACTTTGTTCGTAGCGGTACTGATGTCACTATTGTCGCGACTTCTATCATGGTACTTGAGGCGATAAGAGCAGCAAAATATTTAGAAAACTATGGTATTAGCTGTGAAATTATTGATTTGCATTCACCAACAGATATTGACGAAGAATTGATTCTTAATAGTTTAAATAAAACAGGCAGAATTGTTGTTGCTGATACCAGTTGGGTAAGTTTTGGTGTTTCAGCTGAAATAAGCCGAATTATTTGTCAAAAAGGTTTTGGTTTATTGAAAAAGCCACTTGTTTCTTTAGGTATGGTGGCAACTCCTTGCCCTACAGCAAAAGCACTAGAAGATTTATATTATCCAAATCAAGGGCAATTTGTTGAAGAAATTCTGCAATTGGTCGATAAAAAAGATATACCGATACCAACAGAAAAATCAATGGCTGATGTTTATAAGAAGTTTAAAGGGCCGTTTTAAAATAAGTAAACTGTTTTGTTATTGCGATAACCTGCAATTAATTTTTTCACAAATAGAGCTCACACATGAATCTGAGTATTACTCTCTATAAAAAGCTTTTACTGATCCGTGCAGCAGAAGAAGCGATTATTAATTATTATCATGAAGATGAAATGAAATCTCCTATGCACATGTCTATGGGAGAAGAGGCTGTTGTAGCTGGCGTTTGCCATGCATTGTCTATTGAAGACCAAGTACTTGGTACATACCGCAGTCATGCTTTGTATATATCTAAAACGCAAGATACTGATACTTTTTTTGCTGAAATGTATGGAAAATCAACAGGAACAGCTAATGGAAAATCAGGATCAATGCACCTAAGCGATCCTGATAAAGGTATGATGGTTAGCTCTGCTATTGTCTCTAGCTCTATCTCTACAGCTGTAGGCGTTGCGCTTGCAAATAAAATGAAGAAAAATAATCGTATGACGGTTGTTTTTTTTGGTGATGGGGCTATTGATGCTGGTGTTTTTTGGGAAAGCCTGAATTTTGCATGTTTAGAAAGGTTACCCATCATTTTTGTGTTAGAGGATAATGGTATTGCAGTTCACACATCAGATAAAAAGCGTCAAGGCTATGACTCAATTAGCAAAGTGGTTGCACAATATAACTGTCATAATTATGAAGAGAGTACAACAGATGTTGAAAGTATATATCAGCTAACTCAAGCCGTTATAGATAAAGTGAGAACAACTTCTCAACCAGCATTTATGAAACTTTCATATTATCGATATTTAGAGCATGTAGGTATTAATGAAGATTTTCATGATAATTACCGTTGTGAAAAAGAGTATGAAGATTGGCGGGTGAAGGATCCAATAAAAGTACAACGAAGTCGCTTGTTAGAGAATAGTATCGTGAAAGAGTCAGAGCTTATTGAGATAGAATCAAATATCTATCAGCAAGTTGAGCAAAGTGTGAGTAAGGCAAAGCAAGCGCCATTCTCATCTATTCAAACCTTATATCAAGATGTTTTCAAATGAGTAAAATAAGTTATTGTGAAGCACTAAATAAAGCAATTATCCAAGAAATGGACAGAGATCCAGCTGTATTTATTTATGGAATAGGTGTCCCTGATCATAAAGAAATATTCGGTAGTACTGCAGGTATTCTTGAACGGTTTGGCTCTGAACGGTGTATGGATACTCCTATTGCAGAAGATGCTATGACGGGAATAGGTATTGGTGCGGCTTTAAATGGCATGCGACCTATTCACGTCCATATTCGTGTCGATTTTTTACTTTTGGCAATGAATCAATTAGTGAATATGGCTTCAACTATTTCTTATGGCTCTGGTGGCAAGTTGAATGTTCCACTTGTTATTAGGGCTGTTGTAGGACGAGGTTGGGGACAAGGGTTTCAACATAGTAAAAGTATGCATTCAACTTTTGCACATGTCCCAGGACTGAAGGTTATAGCACCAACTACACCGAGAGACGCTAAAGGGATGATGGCAGCAGCTATTCGAGATAATAATCCAGTAATTATACTTGAGCATCGTTGGTTATACTGGCAAGAAGAAGAGGTTGAAGATGAGCCGTTTACAATTGAACTTGGTAAAGGGAATGTTCTAAGGCAAGGTAGTGATCTTACTATTATTGCTACCTCATGGTTGAATGTAGAAGCTGTACAAGCCGCAGACATACTTCAAAAAATTCATGGTGTTAACGTTGAAGTTGTTGATCCTAGGTGTTTTTATCCACTTGATACCGAACTTCTTGTTAACTCTGTGAGAAAAACAGGGCACTGTATTGTTGCTGATAATGATTGGATTCATTGTGGTTTTTCTGCTGAGCTAGCGGCAACTATTTATGAGCATTGCTATGAAGATATTAAGTCAAAAGTAACTCGTATTGGCTTTGCTGAAACGCCTTGTCCAACGGCAAGACATCTTGAAGATGCATTTTATCCCAATACAGAAACATTAATTAGAGCGGTAGAAGAGAAGTTAGGATTGACGGAAGCTGAACTGGATTCTGAGAAGTTTTTCTCTCATGAAAACCGTTTCAAAGGGCCTTTTTAGAGAGTAATACATTGAAAACAATTACAGTAGAAGATTTTGCAAAATCATTTGGTACAAGTGTAGATACATTTTCAACATCGTGTCGACTGCTAATTTCCGAATGTAATTTTAACTATAGAGATATTGAAGGGCATGAACTCAGTGAGTTAATTTTAAGAATTTTAAAGCGAATAGATGAAGATCAACAAATTATTGCATCAAAAGAGCGTCAAGCCGTTTGGGAAAAAGGTTGGCAAGAGAATCTTGATGAGTTTATTGCAAGTAATTTTGATGAAAATAAATTAGTACCTAAATTCATTAGAAGCAATGTACCTATTCGTTATATGCAAAAGTATATTTTTCCTGAGCATTCAGAGTTTGAGCTATGTTATGTCAAAGTTTTTCGGCAATGGTATTTAGAAAACTACTTCGCTAATGTAAATAATATTTATGAGTTTGGCTGTGGTACAGGCTTCAACCTACTTGCAGCAGCTGGGCTATTTCCAGATAAAAGATTTTATGGATCTGACTTTGTCCAATCTTCTGTTGATCTCGTAAATGCGATAGGTGAAGCCAAAGAACTTCCTTTAACTGCTGAAATCTTTGATATGATTCAACCAAATCAAGATTATAACATCCAACAAAGCTCTGGTGTTTTTACTTTTGGTTCATTAGAACAATTAGCTAGTAAGACAGATAACATGCTTGATTATCTTATAAGCCAAAAGCCTGAAATAGTCGTTCATACTGAGCCAACAATTGAGCTTTATGATGAAAGTAATCTGTCAGATTTTCTAGCCATTAAGTTTCAAGGGAAACGTGGATATACCGAAGGCTTTTTACCTAAACTTCAACGATTACATGACCAAGGAAAGATTGAACTTATTAAAGTTCAGCGGCTTTGTTTTGGTTCATTATTTATGGAAGGGTATAATTTAATTGTTTGGAAACCTTTATAAATATTATGGAACTTGGATTAAAAAATAAGTTTGCTTTAGTCACTGGTGGTAGCCATGGCATTGGGCAAAGTATTGCCATTGAATTGGCTCAAGAAGGCTGTAACGTAGCAATTTGTTCACGGACCCAAGAAAAAATTGACCAAACACTTACATTACTGGAACAGTACCCTGGTAAGTTTATCGGGATTGTGGCTGATGTGCTGGATAAGAGAGATATCGATCACGTTATGTCGGTTATTGATAATAAGTGGGGGACGTTAGACATTCTTATTAATAATGTTGGTGGTGGTGGGCGTTGGGGGAAAGAGGATGTACTAGCTACCCCTATGAATGTTTGGCAAGAAGTTTACGATAAAAATACTACTGCAGCGATCTTATTTACTACTAAATCATTACCCTATATGAAGAAGGGTAACTGGGGGCGCGTTATTACTATTACCTCTATCATAGGTATGATGGGAGGTGGCCGTCCATGGTTCAATATAGCGAAAGCTGCTCAAATGGCTTTAATGAAAAATCTAGCCTTAAATCAAGAATTTGTTCGTTCAGGAATAACCTTTAACAGTGTTGCCCCTGGTTGCATTATGATCCCAGATACTGGCTGGCATAATGAGCAGCAAAGTGATCCTATAAGTTTTGAAAAGAAAATGGATGAACAATTCCCATTGGGCCGTTTAGGTACACCTGAAGAAGTTGCTAGTATCGTTGCTTTTTTGTGTTCTACAAAAGCAAGTCTAGTAAATGGTAGTTCTATTTTAGTTGATGGTGGCGAAAGCCCTATATTTTAGGTTATTGAAGATTGAATTTTATGAAAAATACTGAAATGTTAGATTCAAAGAAGTGTCTAGTTACTGGTGGTACTGGCTTAATAGGCCGCCAAGTGGTTCAACTCTTATGTGATGCCGGTGCAAATGTCATCGTTGTTTCATTAGATAAAATCATCGTAGATGAAAGAGCAGAGCATGTAATTGCTGATTTAACTGATTTTTCTGCGTGTATGGAACTAATGGTTGGCATTGACTTCGTTTTTCATTTAGCAGGTATTAAAGGCTCAATACAAGTAACAACTAAATACCCTGCTAGTTTTTTTGTTCCATTGATGATGTTCAATACAAATGTATTAGAAAGTGCTCGTCGGAATAATGTTGAGCGCTTAATCTATACCAGCTCCATAGGAGCTTATTCTAGCGCGGAAGTTTTTAAAGAAAGCCAAGAATTTGAGGGTGAGCCAATGGATACTTATCCTGGTTGGGCTAAACGAATGGCTGAACTTCAAATTAAAGCGTACAAAGAGCAATATGGGTTAGAAAATTATTCAGTTGTACGCCCTTGTAATGTTTATGGCCCCGGTGATAATTTCGACCCAAATAATGCCATGGTGATCCCAAGTTTAATGCATCGCATCGCAGAGAAAGAGAATCCAGTGAATATTTGGGGGGACGGTAGTGCAGTTCGTGATTTTGCGTTTAGTAGAGATGTTGCTACTGGCATTATTCAAACGTTATTAAAAGGTACGGGAGAGCATCCTTTTATTAATTTAGGTAGTGGTGATGGTTATACAATAAAAGAGTTGGTAGAAGCCTTAAGTAGCTTTATTGAATTTAATTATGAATTTGATACTAGTAAACCAAGTGGCTTTCCAAAACGTGTGATGGATATCTCTCTTGCCAAAGAATTGGTTGGCTACGAACACAATACAAGTTTAGTAGACGGCTTAAAAGAAACTTGGCAATGGTTCTTGCAAAATCGAAATGAGTATTTAAATAAAAAGAATTACTTTACAGAAGGTGAAACTAAGTGAAAGTAACAGAGACGGGATTACCAGGTGTTAAGCTAATAGAATTAGATGTTTTTGAAGACCATCGCGGTACCTATATTGAGTCTTATAATCGCGAGTTATACCATGAAAAAGGTATCGACGTTGATTTTGTCCAAGATGACTTTTCAATGTCAAGACAACATGTTTTACGTGGTATACATGGTGATGCTGAAACATATAAACTGGTGAGTTGTATAGAAGGAGCTTTTAGGCTTGTTGTGGTTAACTGTGATACAGAGTCTGAACTTTTTGGTAAGTGGGTAAGCTTTGATTTATCAGAACATAACGCTAAACAAGTCTTGATACCACCTAAACATGGTAATGCGCATTTAGTGATTACAGAAAGAGCCATATTTCATTATAAACAAAATACCTACTATAACCCGAAAGGGCAATTTACTTATCGCTGGGATGAGCCAAAGTTTAACATTTGGTGGCCCACTAAAAACCCTATTTTGTCTCAACGTGATGACTTAGGAAAGCGAGTTTAATATGTTTGAAAATCAGAAAGTACTCGTTACCGGTGGCTCAGGTTTTTTAGGGACGAATTTGCTGCTTAGGCTGTTAGCTGAAAATGCAGATATCAGATCTACAATCCACCAATCACCTGCTCAAATTGAAAGTCATAAAATTGACTGGCTACAATGCGATTTACTTGATAAAGAAGATTGCAAAAAAGCTTGTGAAGGGATTGATGTTTTATTTATGTGTGCTGCTTATACAGCTGGGGCTATGGTGATTGAAAACTCTCCATTATCGCTATTAAATCCAAACTTGATAATGAATACATTATTACTGGAAGCGGCTTATGAAGCAGGTGTGAAGAAAGTTGTATTTATTAGTAGCAATACGGTTTATCCAGTTTCAAGTATTGCTATGAAAGAAGATGATTATACGGGAGAGTATTTTCATAAATATCATATCGTAGCTTCAATGAAGTATTTTTCAGAACAAATTTGTCAAATGTACGCGGAAAAAATTAATAACCCAATGGATGTCACAGTAATAAGGCCAGGAAACATGTACGGTCCTTATGATGACTTTGAATGGGAAACGTCTCATGTTTTGCCTGCTTTTATTCGCCGTGTAGCAGAAAGGCATCAGCCTATCAGTGTATGGGGAAATGGAGAGGACATTAAAGATTTAGTTTATGTTGATGATGTTATTGATGGCATGTTTTCAGCTGTTAAGCAATCTAAAGGATTTGATATTTTTAATATTGCAAGCGGTCAAGCTCATTGTTTAAAAAACATGTTATCAACATTAATTGAAATTGATTGCTATGACAGTGCTAAAGTTGAATTTGACCCAACAAAACCTTCAATGATTCCTATTCGATTAATAGATATTACCAAGGCTAAGAGAAATTTAGGTTATAGCCCTAAAACACCAATTGAAAAAGGATTGAAACAAACCCTAACTTGGTATAAGGCATCTAAATGATCATAACTCGTACGCCGTTTCGAATTTCATTTTTTGGTGGAGGCACTGACTTTCCTGCGTTCTACAATGAGCATGATGGGGCGGTATTAAGCACGACTATTGATAAGTATTGCTATATTACAGTACGAGAACTACCACCTTACTTTGATCATAAATATAGAATTCGCTATACAAAGCGAGAAGAAGTTAACTCATTAGTTGAAATACAACATCCTTCAGTACGTGCCTCATTATTGCATATGGGCATTCAAGAAGGGCTTGAAATTGTGCATACCAGTGATATACCTGCAATGTCAGGAATTGGATCTAGTTCTTCATTCACGGTAGGGTTGTTACATGCGTTGTATTCTTTAAATAAAGAAAAAGTTTCGAAAAGTGAACTGTGCCAAGATGCACTGCATATTGAGCAAAGTATGTTAAATGAAAATGTTGGTTCGCAAGATCAAACTGCTGCTGCTTATGGTGGTTTCAACAAAATTAAGTTTAAAAGAAATGCTCAGCCGATTGTGTCTCCAGTAGCTATCCAGCGTCATAGACGAGTCCAGTTAGAAAATAATTTGATGTTCTTTTTTACCCGATTTTCTAGGTTGTCCGATACTATTGCAAAAGCACAAATAAGTAAAACGCCACAATTAACCACGGAACTATCTTCGATGAAATCTATGGTTAATCAAGCTATTGATATTCTTTCTGATGAAAGAAATGACCTAAATCAGTTTGGTGAGCTGTTGCACGATACTTGGAAAATAAAAAGAACCTTAACCGATAAGATAACTAACCCAGACATTGATAAATATTATGAATTAGCCCGTGATGCAGGCGCTATCGGTGGGAAATTATGTGGCGCTGGTGGAGGGGGATTCTTTTTGTTTTTTGTTCCTCCAGAAAAGCAAACGGCAGTAAAAATTGCACTTGCTGAGTTATTGCATGTTCCTTTTGGCTTTGAATTTAAAGGCACTCAGGTTGTTTTCAATTCAAACTATTAATAAGCGGTATGATTGATAATGAAAAATAGCACTAAGTTACTATCTTTTTGTTTTTTTGGTAGAAATGATAATTATACACCTGATTTTTTATATCGCCTTTCGACAACTATTAACTTTTTAGCCCATTCAGCAAAAATAGCTGGAAGGCTTGATGCCCTAGAGATTTTAATTGTTGATTGGGCAAGTGAAAATAGACTTAAAGATTCAGTGAGTTTATCAGTTGATGGAATCAAAGTTGCAAATTTCCTTTATGTTCCATCTGAGTATACCGCGGAATATAGTAACCGTGGGATTCCCGGAAACATATGTGCAAATATAGCGTTAAGGCGAGCCCAAGGTAAATTAGTGGGAGTTTGTGGTGCGGAAGTGTTAATACCAGCTAGTGCCCTAACTGCCTTATTTAATATCATCGATAATAAGTCATCAATTACTGATTTTGAACAAAACTTATATGTTTGTGGAAGATATCGTTTACCGATCGAGTGGGTGACGAGTAAACCGAGTATTGAAGAATGGCAAAATTATTTACAACTAAATTCTTGGCGTATCCAACAAGAACCAGGACGAGGTTCATTTCTTACTGGTAATGCAGGCTTATTTCTTATACCTAAGAAAATGCTGCACCAATCTCAAGGCTTACTCGAAGCTTTAGACCCTTTCTGGGGATGGAATGATGTTGAATATACTATGAGAGCAATTTCAAAATACTCTTGCATTGATCTGAATTCATCAGGAGTGACGATATATGATATGGAGCACTTTCAAACAGTTGGTGAACGTAGCAAAATTGTAAAACAACCAGCAAAACGCTTATTATCACAAAACTTTTGTGCTAATGATGAAAACTGGGGAGGAAATCTACTCCCAATAGAAAGTGAAAAAGCATCACCTATAAATACTCAATTGATTCAATCTGTTAATAGGAGAGATATACTTAATCAGGCAGAGTTGTTAGAAGAAAAATTAAATGTTTTTGCTCTTTGGATGGCGGATCATTTAGTCGAACTTCCTAACAAGTCGGAATTATCTTTACTCATCAAGCTGTTTAATATCGTTAAAAATAAGAACGTTTTATATTACAAAGAATTTGGCATTAATCAGGGGCATAGCTTTTATTTAATGGGATTTTTATTTAAGCACTCAACGTTAGTTGGAATAGATCACTGGACTATGGGAGGAGGAGAATATGGGCCTGACCATATAGCTTATAATTTCACTACTCCTGTGATGCAACACAATGGGCATTTAAGGTTGGTAAATCAAAATCTATTAACCGGCAAGTCACTACCAAAAAACAACATTGATAATACGATAAAAAATGGTTTAATTCTTTATCGAATAAGTGAAGACGATAATGTTGAATCGATTATTAGTACTTTAAATGATGACATTAATAAGCATGATATTGTTTTATTCGGACCCAGTAGCCATGATTTAGGCAAATTGATTCAGGAAAAATCACATCGCTTTCAATTTTTAGCTGCCGAAGATAATGAGTTGTGCGTTCTAACTCAACGAGAACTTAAAACGAATTTTTACGTACAAGAAAAACTCATTTCAAGCATGTTACTGTTTTCCAAGATAGGAATGAATTTAGCTGAAATACCAATGAATGATCTTTTTACTCAACTTAAATCGTTAATTGGGAAGCCAATCATTATTTGGGGGACAAGTGCATTAACTGAGCTTGTTTGGCCACATATCAATGAAAATGTTATTGGAGTAATTGGTTCACAAACCTACTTAGATGAAAAATATAAAGGAAAACCTTTGATTGAGTTAACCGATAAAAAGCTTATGTCAGGAGCTTTACTGGTTAGAACATTTTAACGTTTTAGAACCTATATAAACTTGGCTTGAGCAGCCTAGTTTATATAGGTTCTATAGGGCTATTTTTTTCGACAAAATAACATCATATTGTTACCCTTATTACTTCCTTCAATTATTATCCTACCCTGCTTAATCGCGATCACTTCTTCAATAAAAAACATTTTCTCGCATAAAGCCGTTAATTCTTCAAGACAGTACTCTTTTTCGTGCATGATATTAATAGGAATATGGCCTAAAGAGTTCTGTGGTGTGCTGATGATCGCTAAGCCCCCAGGTTTCAGTACGCGATAAATTTCGGCAAGACACTTGTTTTCATCAACATGCTCAATAGTTTCCAAACTTACAACAACATCAAAATGGTGATCAGGGAAAGGCTGGTTAGTAATGTCAACCACATTGAAACTTATTAACTCATGACCCGAACAACGCTTTTTAGCAATATCTACTTGCTCTGCATCAATATCACCACCAATAATGCTTACATTCATAGAGCTTAAAATTAAACTACCTTCACCACAGCCAGAAGAACAATCAAGCACCAATTCACCAGATTTCAAATATTTCTTCGCGAAATCATAATGGAATGTATGTAAATCACCTGCTTTTTTGGCATTTTCATTGGTTGAAGTACGGGGAACATAAACTGTTTTTGCTACATTTCTTGCCCAAAGTAAGTAGTCATCAGAAACTGTTGGTGAAGGTATATAGTCTACCCGCCATTTATTTGGCTCATTAAGAAATGCATATTTAGGATGTACAGAAAATTCCGGTGTCGGATTTTGTTGTGCAAGAGCCCTTAAAGCACCTACACGATATACGTCTGCGGTGAATTGAATTGGAAAGTCATCGGGGAACTTCATGCAATCTACATTACTCGCTTTAGCTTGTTGGAGCATAGCTAATGACTCTTTTTCTAATGCCGCAAAGTGAAGACCATCCACACGAATAAAATAATCATTATCTGCCAGTTCTTTCGTGGCACTGACCATACGTAGCAAAGGACTATCATCATGACTAAAGTGTATATTGAAATACTGAGGCTCATATCCTTCAAATATATGGGGGAATAAGCCAGTTTTATCAAAATCAGGTGCTATTAAAGTTACTTTTACATCAGGAGAAGCAGCTAAAAATTTATCGACTGTATATTGTGCTGCAGGCTTTCCATCAGCGGGGTTGGTGCAGAAGTCTTCCCAGCCTTGCCATGAGCGTGAACTTGCTTGTACTAGCACATGTATCATGTGTTAAATCCTTACTTAAGATAGAATGAGTGTTGTTTTATTCTTATTTAACAAGCACTTTTTATGCCTTTTTTTGTTCTACATGTTTATTTATGTCATAGAGGTATGGATGTTCTTGGAGTTTCTCGATTAATGTTTGATAAGTAAAATCAGTTTGATAATTAAAAAGGCGATAGATTTCGGTAATTAATTGATAATCAGCTTCTTCGTCTACTGTTAAACGGTAATGTGAAAAATCTTCAAGTGCTGAAATATTATAACAATTCAAATGATTAAATTTAGCCATGCCTAAGGTTACATGTTCTTTATCACAAGCTAGAGAAGCGTTATTATAGGTGTGTTCTAGTATCTCAAAACTAAATATACAAGCATCTAACCCACGAGGAAAACCGCTGTGTGGTCCTAAACTCACCATGTCGTAACTGTTACTATTAAAGGTATTAATCACCTTTGTCGTTAAATCAAAATCAATTATCGGGCAATCACTGGTTAAGCGCATTATGCCATCATCAGCATTAGCACCAAAATGTTTTGCACAAAGATAATAACGCTCTAAAACATTATTGGTATCCCCTTGATAGTACTTTATTCCTAGCTTGCCACACAAATCGACAATAGGTTTTTCACTTCCGTCATTAGTGGTGGCAATAATAATTTGATCTCGTAAATTTCCAAGTCGATCAATCATTACTTCTAAAGCTGGCTTTTCTCCAATAGGCAATAAAACTTTACCGGGTAACCGAGTTGAGGTCATACGAGCTTGTATGATGATCATTATTTTTGACATAGAGCTAACTTAATCTAATTATCATTTGAGCTAACGATAACAAATCATTACACTGCTTGACAGTAAGAGAGTTAATTACCTGACTTTAATATGGTTTTAAATATATGTGCATTTGTTTTCGGTATTGTTTTTCGGCATTTTAATTGCATATTTTAAATCATAAAAATTAGTTAGCAAAAATTTTCATATTTTGGAGAGTCTGTGACATTTAAATCAGAAATTACTATTGAGGGACGAAAAATAGGTCCTGATCAGCCAACGTATATTATTGCTGAAATGTCAGCTAACCATGGGCAAGATTTAAGTCGCGCGAAAGAGCTGGTGTATGCAGCTAAAGAAGCTGGAGCTGATGCAATAAAGCTACAAACTTACACCGCAGATACGCTGACATTAAACTGTAAACAGCCTCACTTTGAAGCGCAAGGCGCTTGGAAGGGGCAGTATTTATATGATTTATATAAAAATGCTTATATGCCTTGGGACTTCCATAAAGAGCTCATTGAATTAGCAAATAAAATTGGAATAACCTGTTTTTCTTCGCCTTTTGATAACTCAGCGGTTGATCTATTAGAGTCATTTAACTCTCCTGCATATAAAATAGCCTCGCCTGAAGTTATTGATCATGAGCTTATTCGTTATGTCGCTAAAACGGGTAAACCTATGATCATATCTACTGGTAGCGCTACTTTGGCTGAAATAACCGAAGCTGTTCAAGTGGCTGAGTCAGCAGGCGTTACTGAGTTATGTTTACTTAAATGTACCAGTACTTATCCTGCACCCGCTGAAAGCATTAATTTACGCACTATCCCTCATTTAGGGCAAAGTTTTCAATGTCCGGTTGGCTTATCTGATCATACACTTGGCAATGATGTTCCACTCGCTTCGGTTGCCTTTGGTGCTTGCATGATTGAAAAGCACTTTGTGATGAGCAAGGATGACAATACCGCGGATAGCTTTTTTTCAATGACGCCAGACGAATTAAAAGCATTAGTGGGTGGTGTTCGTCAAGTTGAAAAAGCAATAGGTAAAGTTGATTACCCTCTAATAACTTCAAATACGCGTCGTTGTTTATATGCAATTCAAGATATTCAAAAGGGTGAAGTATTGACCCGAGAAAATGTTGCCAATTTACGTCCCGGAGGAGGAGAGTTGATGCCTAAAGATATTGTGCGAGTATTAGGGAAAGCCTCAAAACACCTTATCCTAAGAGGCACACAACTTTCTTGGCAGCATATTATTTAAATTTATTGAGTAGATTGTTATGATTTTAGAAAAAGAGTTGTTGATGTTTTTTCAAAAATTTTTGATGGAACGAGGCATTGAAACTGATGAAGTTAGCTTGCTTGGGTTCAATTTTGTCGGCTCAGCCTTACTCGACTCATTTGAAATATTAACGATGATCATTGCACTAGAGACTGAGTTTTCCCTCATGGTTTTGCCTGATGAATTAGTTGATGAGAAGAACTCAACAGTAAGAGGTTTACTCAAAACTTTGTTAACTAAATCTACAGCATGATGTTTGCTTTTCGAATTGCCACCTCTGTTGGTATTGGTCACCTCATGCGAATGAAGTGGCTGGCGCTTGAATTGCAAAACAGAGGCTGTCAGTCACTTTTTATTCTTGATGAACAATCAGAGAATTTATTCCCCTTCTTAGCTGAAATCGAGAGTGAATTAGTTTATCTAAGTAATAGCCCTTTTAGTGCACAGGAAGGTGTACAAGAAGACGCTCAGCAGTGTTTGCAGTTGATGGAAAAATTTCCTGATATAAATACTATTATTCTCGATAGCTATGACTTAGGTATTGAATGGGAAAGAGTAATAAAAAGTGCAGATAAAAAAGTGGTTGTTTTTGATGATTTAGCACGCCAACATTATTGTGATATTTTGTTTGATGCCAAATGGCTTGGCGCTGATACCCCTTCACGTTATAAGGATAAATTACCCGATACCTGCCGCGCTTTTTTAGGGCCGCAATATGCTATTTTATCGCCAGCTTATAAAAATAATAAAAATGAACGTTTTTTGACTGAAGTCGACACTAAAAAAGTATTAATGTCACTAGGTGGTGGGGGTGATCTTAATATAATCGCTAAACTGGTAACCGTGTTGTATCAACAAGTTACTGTTAAAAATGAGCTTGAGATTATTGTTGTTATTGGCCCTAAGGCTGAAAATATTGCCTTAGTTGAATTGATAGCGAAAGTTAATCCTCAAGTTACATTTCTGTATCAACCAAAATGCTTAGCAAAGTATTATTGTCAAACTGACTTATTTGTTGGCGCTTTAGGTACTTCACTTTATGAACTCGCGGCAACTAAAACACCAACGATTACTTTTTCTATTGCCGAAAATCAGCAGAATAATTATTGTGATTTAGCTGATTTAGGTCATTATTTTCATTTATCAACATTTGACGCGAGAGATGCTCAACAAGTTGAATATTTCAGTCGGTTGATTGTGAGTATGTTGGATCAATTACCGCGAACTAGAGCGTTACGAGCAGAGCCTACTTTTGAAGTAGATGGTACAGGAGCTGTCAGTATTGTTGATATATTACTTGATGCAGACTCTCAGCAAATACCTTCAGCTAAAGCTTCATCAACTCAATATACAAGTGATTTTTCTGATGACAATGAACGATTTACTCTTAATGACTCAATGTATATTCGACCTGTAAACGACAAAGATATTAATCATTATCGACAGTCTCGTAACCTACCAAATAACAGCGAAAGAATGACAATTCAAACGGAAATTCACCCCCTTGAACATTATGTTTGGTGGTTTAATAATAATCGTCAATCCTATGTTTTATACCAAAACGAGCAGCCATTGTTGTATATTTGGCATCAAGAATCTTTAGTCAATGACAAACAATATATATATGGCGGTTGGTTCACAGCTCAAGGTGAAGTGCCTTTTAATGTCGCTATGTTGGCACTTAAATGGCAGTTAGAATATACCCAAAAGCTTTTTCCTCAAGGCCATTGGTTGGCAGTGATCAATAAAGAAAATAAGTTTGTAAACCTGCTTAATAAATATATGGGGTTTTCAACAATAGCTATAGAAGATAAGTCATTTCAAATAACACAGAAACTTTTTCCTCAGGCTTCAGTTGCTGACTTTAACTTTGTCGAGCTTAACTTTACCGAGTTGAGTTTTGACACAAGTGAAGAATAATATGAATATATATCAGCTCATCAATCAGCACCGTATTAACTCCCCTGAGAAAATAGCGTGTATTTATAATAAAGAGAAAATTAGCTATAGCGGTTTATTATCTCAAGTTGATAGCTTTGCTCAAGGGTTGATGAATATTGGCGTAACTGCCAATAGCCGTATTGCCTTGTTATGCCCTAACAATATGCAGTTTGTAGTGAGCCTAATAGCAGTAGCTAAGTTAGGCTGTGCAATAGCGCCTTTGCCATTAACCTTAAAAGGTCAGGCGTTGAAATTAGCGGTTGATAAAGCAGAATGTGATTTTGCAATTGCTTGGCCAACATCTGTTAGTTTATTGATTAAAAATGATATTTTATCTGGTGAATACATCATTAATTTAGGTTCTACTGCGGTAAACATAGGGCGAGTAGAGAATAACGGTCATTGCTTTGCTGATTTAATTACAACACCAGTAATCAAGGATATTAAACCTGCTGATTGCTTGAGTGACTATATTCTCACAATGACCTCTGGCTCTACAGGCTCACCAAAGCCAATTATATTCACCCAACAAACAAAAATTGAACGAGCCTTTAAAGCAACCATTAATTATTACCAGTTAACATCTCATGACACCGTATTGGTGGCGACACCTTTGTATCATTCTTTGGCACAACGTTCGTTATTAATGCCACTGATGTTAGGGGCTACGGTAGTGATATTACCTAAGTTTTCATTGCAAGCTTGGCTTAAATCAATTGCTGAACATCAAGTGAGTTTTCTTTTTGCGGTATCAAGTCAATTGGTTGCTTTGTTAACTGAGCTAAGCAAGCAAGGTACTGCTCCTAGTGAACAAAATAAAGCTCATGATTTCAGCTCATTACGTTGCTTGGTTTCTTCATCTGCGACACTTAATGAAACGGATAAAAAGCTTTTACTTAAACATTTAAATTGTCATTTTCATGAATGTTATGGTGCATCTGAAGTTGGCGTTGTCACTGATTTTGATATCACTGAAAAAGGCGTGCCATTGGCGAGTGTTGGACGCGTTTTGCCAAATATTGAATTGAAGATCTGTGATAAAAACAGAACAAGGCTACCATTTGGTGAAATAGGAGAAATAGCTTGTTTAACACCAACACAATTTAAGGGCTATTTTAACTTACCTGAGCAAACACAGGCGAGTTTTGATGATGAAGGGTATTTTTATACTGGTGATTTAGGCTATTTAGATGAAAAGGGCTATTTGTATTTTATTGGTCGTACAAAAGAAGTGATCAAATCTGGTGGTATAAACGTGTACCCGCAAGACATAGAATCGGTATTACTTGAATTACCAGAAATCAAAGAGTGTGCAGCATTAGGCATTGTTGATGAAAAATTTGGCGAAGTGATCTGGGTCGCTTATGTGCTAGAAAGTGAAGTTGATTGTTCAAATGGCAATGATAATAAGCCTTTTGATGAGAAAAAGTTAATGTTACAAGCGATGCAGCAATTAACAGATTATCAACAGCCTCGCTTTTATCAAGGCTTTGCTGAATTTCCAAAAAGTGCTTTAGGTAAAGTATTGAAACAAGAAATAAAAGCCAAACTCATTGAGTTCAAAGCAAGAAAGTAAATTCGATAGCTAAGTCGAGCCTACTTGTAGGTAGGCTATTATTTAACTGCTTGCCATTGTCCCGTTTGAGTCGATTCCTTAGCTGCGGTAAATAAGTTCAAGCCATCTGATGCATGTTCAACACCAAAAACATAAGGTGACTGAATGGTTTTGTTCTCTTTAAAGGCATGTAATGAAACAGCAATGTCACGGTAAAGGTTAGCAAAGGCTTCAACAAAACCAGTTGGATGCCCAGGTTTCATACGGTTATATATAAACTCGCCAGCATACTGGCAATCACTGGCTCTATCGAGTATTTCTCGACGGCCATCATTAAAACTAAGTACTAATTCATCAGGATTTAATTGCAGCCATTTTGCACTACCTTTGTCTCCATAAACCCTGATTTTTAAACCGTTTCTATGGCCAATTGCGGTTTTAGACATCCACATTGAACCTTTAATGTTATTTGGATATTTAAGCAGCATTTGAATGTCGTCAACCAGTTCAGGGTATTGTGAATGGTTGGCAAATTCTGCAATCGTTTCGCTTGGCTCTAGTGTTAGTAAAAAACTAGAGAGATGATGTAAGTGCACACCTAAATCTAAACAAATAGTTGGCAGCTCGCCATCGCACAAACGCCACGCCTGCGGTTTAGCTGTTTTTCCTGCGATATCAGGTGGGCGTCGAAAGCCCTCTTGTGGCATTTCTAAATGAATTTTTTGTATTTCGCCTAATTCACCCTGAGCTATTTTATGTTTAAGCTCTCGTACCATGGCATAACCACTGTAATTAAAAGTAACAGCTAAAAAGTGTTTGTCTGCTTGGTAATGCTTCTTTAAAACAGCAATTTCTTTTGGTCCAACTACCAATGATTTTTCACATATTATTGGTATATTTAAATCAAGCAAAGTGATCAGCATTACTAAATGATCTGGAGTTGGCGTTAAAATAACAAAAGCATCAACGTTATCTTTTTCTGCTGCAATTAATGCTTGCCAACAATTGTAAGTTCTATCGCTAGTAATATTCCAACGCTGTGCAGTTGACTGATTTGCTTCATTTGAGCGACAAAATGCCCCTGCAACTACCTGAAAGTTGTTATCAAGCTGACTTGCAGCAAAGTGAACATAACCCACCGCTGAAGTATCACCTCCGCCGATAAAGGCTATTTTTAACGGGGCTTTTTTTAGCGACATTTATTGTCCTTGATATTTTCTATAAGAATTTTAATTTGCTGAATAATATACTGTTGATCTTCATTACTTAAATCAGGGTAAAGCGGTAACGATACCGCTCGTTGATAATAATTTTCGGCTTGTGGAAAGTCACCTTCCTTAAAACCTAAAGCTTGATAATAAGGTTGCAAATGTACGGGAATATAATGCACATGAGCACATATTTGTTGTGCTCTAAGTTGGGTAATAACTTCCTTGTGTTGCTCATCGTCTGCAAAGGGTAATAATAAAATATACAAGTGGTATGATGAATAACAACTTTTATGAGGAGTGAGAGAAGTCACATTAATATCTGAAAAAGCTTGATCGTATACTTGGGCAAGTTGATTTCTTTTTTCAACAAAAAAATCCAAACGATTAATCTGACTGACACCTAAAGCCGCTTGAATATCAGTCATGCGATAATTAAAACCCAAAGATATTTGTTGGTAATACCAAGGTCCATGACTTGATTCGGTCATTTTTTCAGAGTCTGAGGTAATACCATGGCTGCGTAACAAATTAAGTTGCTCTGCAAGAGCATGGTTATTTGTTAATGCCATACCACCTTCAGCTGAGGTGATTATTTTAACCGGATGGAAGCTAAATACGGTAATATCAGAATACTGACAACAACCAATAGCTTGTTGATTATATTGTCCACCAACAGCATGAGAAGCGTCTTCAATAATGGCAAAGCCATATTCATCAGCGAGTGCTTTGATTGCTTGCATATCGCAAGACTGGCCGGCTAGATGTACCGGAATAACAACTTTAGGTAGTTTATTTTCATGCTTGGCTATGCTCAGCTTTTCTTTAAGTGCATTGACTGACATGTTACCGGTATTGACTTCAATATCAACAAAATCAATTTTTGCATGACAATAAAGAGCACAGTTGGCAGTTGCAACAAAAGTAACAGGGCTGGTCCAAACAATGTCGTCTTTACCAACACCTAAAGCTAGAGCTGCAATATGCAGAGCTGAGGTAGCACTACTGGTGGCAATCGCGTATTTAGCCTGACATCGTTCAGCCATTGCTTGTTCAAATTCAGGAACTTTTGGCCCTTGAGTCAACCAATCTGACTTTAAAACTTTGATAACTTCAGCAATATCTTCATCAGAGATGTTTTGCTTGCCGTAGGGGATCATGCTTCTTTTGGTCACTTCTATCGCCTTTATGGCTTTTGCTGTCATTATAATGCTAATTGATTAAATTCGGCTATTTCGTCAACGGATAGAAAAACAGGGTTATCTAACGAATTATATTCAAAATCACGCTTAACCATTTCTCCTTCTTCGCCAAGAGCATTAGTGGAAAAATCATTACCGCGACTACTAAAAATAATACCCGGTGCAATAACGAAATGGTCGTCAAACTCAAAAGTGCTATAACATAGCTCTGCAGGACACATCACTTCGTGAACTTTCTCTCCAGGGCGAATACCGATAATCTTATGAGCTAAGTTGGGAGCCATTGCTGTTGCAAGGTCAGTTATTTTGATTGAAGGAATTTTTGGAATGAATATTTCGCCACCTAACATACGCTCGAAATTTTTCAAAACAAAATCAACACCTTGCTGTAAGCTTATCCAAAAGCGAGTCATTTCATCATGAGTGATGGGAATATGGTCTGCGCCACTGTCTATGATGCTTTGAAATAAAGGAACCACTGAGCCACGAGAGCAAACGACGTTGCCGTATCTAACTACTGAAAAGGTGGTTTTATGACCACCTGATATATTATTGGCAGCAACAAAAAGCTTATCGGAAGCTAATTTTGTTGCACCGTATAAATTGATTGGGTTAGCCGCCTTATCAGTTGATAACGCAATAACTTTCTCCACATCGTTATCTAATGCCGCTTCAATAACATTTTCAGCACCGTTGATATTGGTTTTAATGCACTCCATTGGATTATATTCAGCTGCGGGTACTTGTTTGAGCGCTGCGGCATGAATAACATAATCAACACCTCGCATCGCGCGTCTTAAGCGGTTGGCATCTCGCACATCGCCTATAAAGTAACGCATGCAAGGGTGATTAAATACTTGCTGCATTTCATACTGTTTTAATTCATCACGAGAAAATATGATTATTTTTTTTGGGGAATGTGACTTAAGTAGAGTTTCAACATACTTTTTACCAAATGAGCCTGTTCCGCCAGTGATTAAAATTGTTTTATCATTAAACATTGAAGTCATATTATTTCCGATACTGAGTACGTTTGAATGTCAATTTAGTCTTTCTTTTTTCTATGAATTTAGCTTTGTGCTTATTTATACTTTTGATTAAAGCAAATTATATACCTAGATGCCATAACTATGACTAAATGCTTGCTTAATAAATTAAAAATACATTCATCAATAAAAACAGTCAAACAAATGACGATAGCGTCAAAAGTTTGTTGATTATTTAGTGGTAAACGCTACACTCTTCATTAATTAGCTAGTTTATCAAAGAAGTATGCAGGCGATTATGCAAAGTCAAAAAGCAATTGTTGTTATTGATAATGACGTTACTCGGTGTCAACAAATAGAAACGGTGTTATCTTTTGTTGGTGAACACTGCCAAGTAAGCAGTGAGGATGAAGTAGCACAGTTACTTAAGCAGCAATCGAATATTTTAACGATTATTGTGTGTGGCACTATCTCAGAGCAATTAGTTCATTTAGTAAAAAACAATCCTGCTTGTCCTTTTTTGATCCACGATGCTGTTGATCAAAAAGAGCTAAGTCATTGTATCAATGTTATTGGTGAATTGAGTACACCGCTTAATTATGCACAATTAACTGAACTCATTCACCATTGTCATCAATATCATAATAAGTTACCCACGCAACGTAGTCGAAATTCAGGTAATAGCCCACTATTTCGATCACTTATTGGTGTCAGTGATGCGATGCAGCAAGTACGATTTTTAATTGAGCAAGTTGCTAATACTCATGCAAGTGTGCTTGTTTTAGGGGAGTCTGGTACAGGTAAAGAAGTGGTTGCTCGTAATATTCATAATTTATCTGTTCGTAGTAAAGGTCCTTTTGTACCGATTAACTGTGGTGCTATCCCTCCAGATCTTTTAGAAAGTGAATTATTTGGTCATGAAAAAGGCGCATTCACTGGCGCTATTTCAACTCGCAAAGGGCGTTTTGAATTAGCGGAAGGCGGTACACTGTTTTTAGATGAAATTGGTGATATGCCGCAACCGATGCAAGTTAAGCTCTTACGAGTTTTGCAAGAGCGTACGTTTGAACGGGTTGGTGGTGCAAAAAGTATAAAAGCCGATGTACGTATTATTGCAGCGACACATCAAAATCTTGAATCGATGATCACCAGTAATGAGTTTAGGGAAGATCTCTATTATCGTTTAAATGTCTTTCCTATCGAAACCCCCTCATTAAGAGAAAGAAAAGAAGATATTCCACTTTTATTACAAGAGCTTATTAAGCGTTTTGAGCAAGAGCAAAGTCAAACGGTGCGTTTTACTGAGCAGGCGATTGAATCTTTGCAGCTGCACCCTTGGTCAGGTAATGTCCGTGAATTGTCAAATTTGATTGAGCGAATGATCATTATGTACGGTGAACAAATCGTTAATGTGAGTGAACTGCCAATCAAATATCGTCATATTGATGTGGAAGAGTATCAGCCAGAATATCCAGAAGAGTTACAAGAGCGTGAAGCAATTAATGAGTTGTTTGCTGGTTTTGACTATGATGACGATGATGTATCGGATGATAGCTTTGAAGAAGATGAATTAGATGATAGCCAAGCTGGAAAACGGGTTGATATCTTACCTAATGAAGGACTTGTATTAAAAGATTACTTAGCTGAACTTGAAGTTTCCTTAATCAATCAAGCATTAGATAAAAATGATTGGGTGGTGGCTCGATCAGCTGAATTACTAGGTATGCGCCGCACGACTTTAGTCGAAAAAATGCGTAAATATAGCTTACAAAAAGTTTAACTAGCAAAAGGTATTTTAGTTATGAAAGAGGTTTGCCAAATTATTGACTAGCCTCTTTTTTTGTTTTTAATCCTATGAAAAATAAGAAGTAATCTCTCTGGCATAAATCCTGCTTTATTAGGTTGTTATTATAAACTGAGTAAAGTATATGGCTGTTGCACTTTCGTATTCATCGACATCTCCAATTAAAGAAAGCTTGTCTCAACAAGCCGCCTTCTCATTTGCTGAACAGCCATATAATGTAGCTTCAGGACGTCACCATGGTTTACAAAATGAATCATACTTAGGTGAGCTTGCTATATTACGCCAACAATCCAATCAGTTAGAACAAGTTATTGATGTTATGCCTACGGGCATGATCATGCTTGATGGCGATGGTGTGGTGATTAAAATAAATAAGGTGGCGAGCTTATTACTTGATGAACCTATTTTAGGGCATCCATGGTTTGATGTTATTAGACGCTCCTTTAAACCACGCGCTGATGATTGGCACGAAGTCTCGTTAAAAGATGGTCGTCGAGTAAAACTAGAAATTACTGCTTTAGGTGATCAACCAGGTCAATTAATTATGATCACCGATTTAACTGAAACGCGATTATTACAAGACAAATTGTCGCAGTTACAGCGTTTATCTTCATTAGGACAAATGGTATCTAAATTAGCCCATCAGATACGTACACCATTATCGGCAGCGATGTTATATAGCGCTAATTTAAAAAATAAAAAAATAACTGAACAATCTCGTGATGACTTTCAAAGTAAGTTGATGTCACGACTTGAGGATTTAGAGCAGCAAGTAAATGATATGCTACTTTTTGCGAAAAGTGGTAAGCAGCAAGTAGTGGCACCACTATCAGTTAATAAGCTCATCCATTATTCAACTGCTGGTTTAGAAGCATTAATTGAACAAGCAAAAGCAACCATCATTATCAAACCTTGCCCAGATGATTGTCATATTTTAGGTAATAAAACTGCATTAAGTGGAGCATTACAAAACTTGGTGCAAAATAGTTTAGCTGTGATCAAAGAAGATGCGCATATTGAAATATCTTCTTATTGCCAAGAGCAAGACGTTTATATCAGTGTTAAGGACAATGGCAAAGGGATCAGTGCAGAATTAGCAAGTAAGATATTTGAACCTTTTTACACGTCAAGAGTGCAAGGCACAGGGTTAGGCTTGGCTGTGGTCAAATCCGTCGCCAATGCCCATCAAGGTGATGTGCATTTATTGAGTAAGTCAGATGAAGGTGCACATTTTTGTATTCGCTTGCCTTTGCTGGACATGACAACAAGTACCTCACAGGAGCAATCTTATGAACCATAGTAAAATCTTAGTGGTAGAGGATGATGCTGGATTACGCGAAGCCCTCGTAGATACTATATTATTGGCAGGTTATCAATGTATTGAAGCCGAGTCAGGCGAAGCCGCTTTGTTGTTATTGAAAAATCACCATATTGATTTGGTGGTTAGTGATGTGCAAATGGGTGGTATGTCAGGTTTATCCTTATTAACCAGTATAAAAAATCAGCATGCAAATATGCCAGTTTTATTGATGACTGCTTACGGCACTATCGATGATGCGGTACAAGCAATGCGAGATGGAGCGTGCAATTATATTGCTAAGCCTTTCGCTCCTGAAGTACTAGTTAACATGGTCAATCAATATGTACCAACCAAGCAACAGGAAAAGTTTGAGCCGATTGCACAAGATGCTCAAAGTAAAGAATTATTAGCACTTGCCAAAAAAGTAGCAACGACCGATGCTTCTGTCATGATCCTAGGGCCTAGTGGCTCAGGTAAGGAAGTACTTGCTCAGTATGTGCATCACTATTCTTCAAGAGTAGGCAAACCTTTTATTGCGATTAATTGCGCCGCAATTCCTGAAAACATGCTTGAAGCAACTTTGTTTGGCTATGAAAAAGGTGCTTTCACCGGCGCTATTCAAGCGTGTCCTGGTAAGTTCGAACAGGCACAGGGTGGTACTATTTTACTTGATGAAATAACCGAAATGGATTTAGGTTTGCAAGCCAAAATTTTGCGGGTCTTGCAAGAGCGAGAAGTAGAACGTATAGGTGGCAGAAAAATAATCAGTCTTGATGTGCGTGTGATTGCTACCAGTAATCGCGATTTAAAAGAAGCGGTTAAAGCGGGTGTCTTTAGAGAAGATTTATACTATCGTTTAAATGTGTTTCCATTAACATGGTTACCATTGGCACAACGCCGTGACGATATTATTCCTTTAGCATCACACATCATTGAGCGTATTTGTCAAAAAAGTAGTGATGTTATTCCCGAGCTCACTGCTGGAGCGCGTAGTAAGTTAACCGCTTATCAATGGCCTGGTAATGTACGTGAATTGGACAATGTTGTGCAAAGAGCCCTGATTTTACATAGTGACAATAAAATTGATGCGAGTGATCTATTAATTGAAAACTTTGAAACTTCACTGGTTAATGAGCAAACTAACCCAGTAAATAACGACGATAAGTTGGGCAATGAGCTTAAACTACAAGAACATCAGATAATCCTTGATACTTTGCATGCTTGCCATGGTAGTCGGAAAGCTGTCGCTGAACGTTTAGGCATTAGCCCAAGAACGTTACGTTATAAAATTGCGCGCATGCGTGATAATGGCATTCAAATCCCTGCATAAGTAGTATTTTTCATTTTACGAATACCATTCTAATTAACTGATTTTAAAGCTATAAACAATAAGTTGTTTATAGCTTTTTTGTATTGAATTCTTAATTTATTTTATTGGCATTATGCTTGCAGTTCTAAGCATATTAGTGAAACAACAAGAAATTGACACAAGAGAGGCAGTTATGGAAATCAAAACAAACTCACTCTACGCACAAATGCAAAATATGCAGCTTGAAGCAACAGGCAATCGCTTCCCTGTAGCTGGTAATGAAGCTATAGGAAAAGTGAATCCATCTTCAAATAATTTTGGCGAGTTATTAACAAGTGCATTAAATAATGTGAATGAAATTCATCAAGAAGTTGGTGCCAAGCGTACTGCGTTTGAAATGGGTGATAAAAGTGTCACTTTAGCAGATGTGATGATAACTGGCGCTAAAGCAGGTGTAGCTTTTGATGCAACGGTTCAAGTTCGTAATAAATTTGTTGAAGCCTATAAAGAAATTATGAGTATGCCAGTGTGATTTAACAGGTTTAAACCCCTTTTTAAGGCGTTGCTTTCATTAAAAATAGGTAAACTATTTATCATAAAAGCGCCTTGTTCTAGATGATTTATTTCTACTAAATAGTTTAATAAAATGTGCTAAGTAAGACAGTAAAGCTAAAAGTCGTAAAGCGGAGAAGTTAAGTGGCAGATACAACGAACACAGCATTAGTTGCCTCAGAAACCGGCTCAGATCTCGTTGCCAGTGATAATGCAGATAGCGGAATTAATGAACAGAAATCAGGTCTTGCTGCAACGATGGGCAATGTTGATTTCTTGCGCCAAATAACTTTGATTATGGCATTAGCGATTTGTTTGGCTATTGCCGTGTTTGTTATTATGTGGGCGAATCAACCGGACTATCGTTATTTAACTAAGCTACCTACTCAGCAATTGATCAAAACCATGGACTTTCTTGATGCCAATGGCATTAAGAACTACAAACAAGAAAATAATATAATTTCTGTTCCTGCCGAAGAATATCAAAATATTAAATTACTACTTGCACGAGAAGGGTTAAGTGATGAACCTAATTCTGGTAACGAGATCGTTATGCAGGATATGGGCTTTGGTGTAAGTCAACGATTAGAGCGTGAACGATTAAAGCATGCGCGTGAGCAGCAATTGGCTCGTACGGTTGAAGAGCTTCAGTCTATTTCTAAAGCACGAATTTTATTAGCTATTCCTCGCGAAAATGTTTTTGCGAAAAGAGAAAAGAATCCTTCTGCGACCGCTGTTTTAACTATGCGTAAAGGCAAATTACTTTCTGAAGAAGAAGTAGACGCTGTGGTTGATATTATTGCTTCTTCGGTGCAAGGGTTAAGTCCAAATAGAGTCACGGTAACTGATCAAAATGGTCGATTATTAAATTCAGGCTCGCAAGATTCAATTTCATCGCGCTCACGAAAAGAGTTTGAAATTGAACAAAAACGTGAAAATGAATACATGACTAAACTAGACAGTATTTTAATTCCTGTTGTGGGGTTAGGTAACTACACCGCACAAGTGGATGTTGCGATGGACTTTACTAATACTGAAGAAACGCAGCGTCGCTACAATTCAGATTTACCAGCACTGCGCAGTGAAATGCGAATAGAAGATAATAGTATTGGTGGCATGTTAGGTGGTATTGCTGGTGCTTTGAGTAATCAACCCCCATTAGATGCAAATATCCCTGAAAATGCTACAGGTGGCAATCAACAAAAAGCAATGCCGGGTCGGAAACATTTAGAATCTACTAAAAACTATGAATTAGATGAAGCAATTAGCCACACCAAACAGCAAACTGGCGTTATTCGTCGCATTAGTGTTTCTGTAGCGTTAGATTATTTAACTTCGATTAATGCTGAAGGACAAGCTGAGCCTAGTCCTCGATCGGTCCAAGAAATGGCCAACATTCGTCGATTATTACAAGGTAGTATTGGCTTTAATTTACAACGTGGTGATACTTTAGAAGTGGTAACTTTACCGTTTAACCGTATAGCTGAAGAGCCAGTTGTTGAGTTACCGTTATGGAAAGATCCTACTATTTTTAAATATGCAAAATTATTAGGGGCATTAATATTAATTATAATTTTGCTTTTTGCCGTTGTTCGCCCAATGCTGAGACGTTTAATTAACCCAGATCAAACACCAAAAGATTATGGGGATAAATCGCTGGATTCACATATTGATTTAGGCGATGAAACTATGGATATGTTAACATCTGACTTTGATGCGGGAGCAGTTGGTTTTGCTCCAGATGGTAGCTTACAGTTGCCTGATTTACACCGAGACGAAGATGTACTTAAAGCGGTTCGTGCGTTAGTAGCGAATGAGCCAGAATTATCATCGCAAGTAGTGAAAAGTTGGTTGAGCGAAGATGAGTGATGAAACTGAAACACAAGAGCTAGCACCACTCCCAGCAGGGTTTGATGTTGATAAACTAGATGGCGCTGAAAAAGCAGGCATCTTATTACTGAGTTTATCAGAAGAAGATGCAGCGCAAATATTAAAACACTTAGAGCCAAAACAAGTGCAACAAGTGGGTATGGTTATGGCCGCCATGGAAGACTTTACCCAAGAAAAAATTACTGCGGTACATAAGCTTTTTATTAATGAAATTCAAAACTTTAGTACCATAGGTTTCCAAAGTGAAGAGTTTGTTCGTCGTGCATTAACAGCTGCGTTAGGTGAAGATAAAGCCGGTAATTTGATTGATCAAATTGTTATGGGCAGTGGCGCAAAAGGTTTAGATTCATTGAAATGGATGGACTCAAAACAAGTTGCCAATATCATTCGAAACGAGCATCCCCAAATTCAAACTATTGTTCTCTCTTATTTAGAGCCGGATCAATCAGCAGATATCATGGGACAATTTGCTGAAAAAACACGCCTTGACTTAATGATGCGTATTGCCAACCTTGAAGAAGTACAACCAGCAGCTTTACAAGAATTAAATGAAATTATGGAAAAACAATTTGCTGGTCAAGCGGGCGCGCAAGCCGCGAAAATGGGTGGCTTAAAAGCGGCTGCAGATATCATGAACTTCCTCGACACTAATGTTGAAGGTATGTTAATGGACTCTATTCGTGAACACGATGAAGAAATGAGTCAGCAAATTCAAGACTTAATGTTTGTCTTTGAAAATCTTGCAGATGTTGATGATAGGGGCATTCAGGCTATTTTACGTGAAGTACAACAAGATGCGTTAATGAAAGCGATCAAAGGTGCTGATGATGCACTTAAAGATAAAATCATGAATAACATGTCTAAACGTGCAGCTGAAATGATGGCTGATGATCTTGAAGCCATGGGACCTGTTCGTATCAGTGAAGTTGAAGCAGCTCAAAAAGAAATTTTATCAGTGGCACGACGCTTATCAGATGCGGGTGAAATCATGTTAGGTGGTGCTGGTGGCGGTGATGAATTCTTATAATTCACTAAAACTTAACTAATGTTTAAATTTAAGGTATAGACAAGCTTAACGATGAAGAATTTTAATTCAGTTAATTCTGTTGAAAATATTGTTAAAGAAAATGTAGAAGCAGACCTCGATGTTTGGTCCTTACCTTCGATTACGCCTGAAGTTATAGTAGAAGATACAAAAACTAACGCCTTAGGAAAAACCAGTACTTGGCGATTTGAACCACCGGAAGAAGAAGAGACTGAGCCTGTACCTTTAACCGCACAAGAAATTGAAGAAATTCGTCAGGCTGCTCACGATGAAGGCTTTAATCAAGGTAAAGAGGAAGGCTTTAGTACTGGCTTTGATGAAGGTAAACGCAGTGGTCATGAAGAAGGTATACAACAGGGTCATGAAGAGGGCGTTGCCACGGGTCTTGCTGAAGGACAAAAGGCAATTGCTGAGTTAACTGAACAATGGCAAGCTTTAATCAGTCAGCTACATCAACCACTGGCTATGGTTGAAACAAACATTGAACAGCAATTATTACAACTTGTGGTGCAATTAACCGAAGCGGTGACACTACAAGAAGCTAAAACCAATCCAGATATTTTATTATCGGCAATATCTGCAGGAATTAAAGCCTTACCAAGTCAAGAAAATCAAACGCAAATTTTATTACACCCTGATGATATTAAACGAGTTGAACAACAATTTCCTGCTGAGCATATTCAAGAACAAGGTTGGCGATTATTAGCAGCTCCGCAATTAATTCCAGGTAGCTGTCAAATAGAAAACAGCACATCCAATATTGATCTTAGTATTAAGTCTCGCTTGAAAGAAGTGTTGGACTCCTTTTTGCAAGAAGCATTGCACCAGTAGTTTTTTCTTAAACCGTCAAATTTATGATCAAAAGTCAGCAGATAAGCCAGCGTTTAGCCAATTGTCAGCAATTCATTCACCCTCATACAGTGTCTGTGGCTGGTCGTTTAGTACGTGTTGTTGGTTTAACTTTAGAAGCAGTAGGCGTGAAAGCGCATGTTGGTAGTCAGTGTTTAGTAGAAACGGCTCATGGTGATCTCATTGCTGAAATTGTAGGCTTTTCTAAAGACATCACTTATTTAATGCCAGAACAAAGCTTACAAGGTGTTTTGCCTGGCGCAAGAGTGATCCCTTTATCAACTAAAACTCGTATCCCTTTATCTATGGATTTATTAGGGCGAGTGATTGATGGTGTTGGTAAACCGCTTGATGGTAAAGGTCCAATTAAAAATGAAGAACACTATCAAGTAAATAATAAACCGATCAACCCTTTATCAAGACGAGCGATAACTGAGCCACTTGATGTTGGCGTTCGTTCAATTAATAGCTTCTTAACGGTCGGGCAAGGCCAACGAATGGGGCTTTTTGCGGGCTCAGGTGTAGGTAAAAGTGTTTTGATGGGCATGATGACCCGAGGTACAACAGCCGATGTTATTGTGGTTGGCTTAGTGGGTGAACGTGGACGAGAAGTTAAAGAATTTATTGAAGAAATTTTAGGTGAAGAGGGGCGCGCACGCTCAGTGGTTGTTGCGGCTCCTGCCGATAACTCTCCTTTAATGCGTTTAAAGGGGTGTGAAACTGCAGTGCAAATCAGTGAGTTTTTTCGTGATAAAGGGTTGAATGTTTTATTACTAGTAGACTCTGTGACACGTTATGCTCAGGCGCAACGAGAAATTGCCCTTGCCGTTGGAGAACCTCCTGCGACTAAAGGTTATCCGCCTTCGGTCTTCTCAAAATTACCACAACTCATTGAACGTGCTGGCAATGGTGGTGATGGACAAGGCTCAATCACCGCATTTTTTACCGTTCTAACAGAGGGCGATGATTTACAAGATCCTATTGCAGATGCCGCAAGAGCTATTTTAGATGGCCATATTGTATTATCGCGAGACCTATCTGATGCAGGACATTATCCAGCAGTAGATATTGAGGGCTCAATAAGCCGTGTAATGCCGATGGTAACGAGTGAAGAACATCAACAATTAGCACGTCAGTTAAAACAAGTTTATTCGTTATATCAACAAAACAAAGATTTAATATCGATTGGTGCTTATAGCAGAGGCAATGATCCTAGAATTGATCAAGCCATCGATTTATTACCAGTGATTAACTTCTTTTTACAGCAAAAAATGCAGGAAGTGATCCCCTATGATCAAAGCCTGTCTCAATTACAAGAAATACTATCAGCGGCTCAAGCGCATGCGCAAAATGCACAAGTACAAAGTTAAATAACGTGAAACTTTTCGAGGTAGCATAAATATATGTCAATGAAACAGTTAACTACTTTATACAAATATGAGCGTGATAAAGAACAAAAATCTGCACAGCAATTGCAAATTGCTGAACATGATTATCAGCAAAATATTATTCGTTTACAAAGTGTCAGTGAATATCGCTTAGAATATATGAAGCGGTTAAGTGTCCGTTCAAAGCAAGGAATTGATAGTGCCACATATAGCCATTTTCATGCATTTATTGCCAAACTAGATAATGCCGCAGAGCAGGTTGACATTGCCATAAAGCAAGCAAAAGCGCTGGTTGAACAACGAAAACTTCAATGGTTAGCACAACGGCGCAAAGTGCAAGCCGTGGAGCACTTACGTGATCAACAACAAGCAAAGCTAAAAATAAAAGCAGATAAGCAAGAGCAAGACATGTTTGATGAAATTGCTACACAACAATTCATACGTCGCAAGCACAGTTACTAACGATTCATCAGTAATTATTTCTTTTATATATCGATAAAAAATAAGTTTGGAATGGCTTTTGCTTAAAACAAAATATCAATTAAAAATTTTTTCATTTTATTTTCGTTAATTGATTCTTCTTTATTGTTAAGTAAACAAATGATTTAAGGCCTGTTATGTCACAAGTTAATGTTTTATCAATAGATTTACCTGTTAATTCTGAACCTGCAGTGAGTAAAAGTAGCGCGGTAGGTAATAATCAAACAGAAAATTCTGCCTTCTCAGAGGTTATGGCGCGCCACCAAGAAAAAGAAAGCGGCAATAATGGGCAACAATATGACAAGCATACGCAAACGAGTGATAAAAAAGAAGTAAGTCAAGACGTAGCAAAAGAGGCTGCAGAGCAACCCTCAGAAAATACAGTCGCATTGGATAAAAATGTTAGTGCTAATGATGAACAAGCCCAAACGAGCACGGCAAATGAATCGGTTAAACAAGATTCTGAAATAAAGGTTGATGAGAGTATAACTATTCCAAAAATAGAAACTGACAAGCAGGTTATGAGTGCTGAAGAGTTACTCGCACTATTAACTGCTTCAGGGAAAACGACCACAGAGCATCAAAATAGAAACAATGATCAAACCTCATTTCAATCAGAAACAGCAAGTAAAATTGAGCTTGCTGAGTTTAATATTGCCCTTGAACAAAAAAGTAAGGCATTGTTAGCAGATGGCAAGTTAATAAATGAGCAAATAGAAGCTAGCAAGTCACCAGCTGAAGCTACTGATAGCTTTGTTGATGGAGAAAAAAGTATAAAACTAGCCAAGTCAGTATTATCTGATGTTGGTCAATTAAAGAATCAGCAATCAGCAGTCAATTCAGATCAAACTGCTAACGAAGAAAATATTAAGGCTAATAAAGTGAATAAAGATGAGTCTAGCCTACATAATCCCCCTGAAAACTCTGCTGCTAAATCCATAGAAGTATCGACAAAAGAGTCTGATAATAGTGATTCGTTAAAAGCTAAACCAGCAAAGACGGAAAGTGAAGTTAAAACAACAACCTCTGCTGATGTCAATCGATCTACAACCTCGAAAGAAGATGTTCATCAAGCGCAACTTACCAACAGTGCAGACTTAATAGATGATATGACTCAAGAGCAAGAGGCAGGCATCGCTAAACGTGCTGAATTAAATTCAACAGGACAAGTTTCAGCAATAAATAAAGAACTATCCACTGATAAAGAGGAAAGCAAGTCAAAGCTAAATCAGCCAGTGGTGAATGAAAATAAAACTATTGTACTCGAAACACCAAAGGAACAAGTTGTCGCAGCTCAAGTTTCAAATGTAACATCAGAACAAGCAGCTCAATTGGTGAAAAATAATCAATCAGAAAAAATAGATAATGGTACTCATAGTGCTCGTATAATTAATCAGCCAACTTCACCTGAACAGTTAGCAAATAATACTCAGCAATCTTTACAGCAAAACGCGCAGCAGAATAGCCAGCAAGAAGCAGAGCAAAAAAGTGCTCAGCAAGGTGAACAATTAAACCCTGAGTTAACACTTTCTAAAGCTGAAAAACTTGATTTACTTAGCGCTAAAGAAAATATGTCAATACCGTCAAATGATAAAGTAGCTGAAAAGTCCTTTTTTAGCCCTGCTATTGAAGAGTCGAGTAATAGGAGTCTTTCAACTGCTCAGGAACAATCTATTCAGCAAATGTTAGCAAAAAATAATAGTGAATCGATAACGCTACAATCAAGTAAAAACACGGTTAATGTTCATAATGAAACCATTGCGATTTATCGAAAAGACTTTACGAATGCAGTAAAAGAAAAAGTAATGGTGATGATCAACCAAAAGCTTAAACAGTTAGAAATTCGCTTAGATCCACCTGAACTTGGCAGCATGTTAGTTAAAGTTAATTTACAAAATGAACAAGCTGCGGTGAGCTTTATTGTGCAAAATCAACAAGCAAAAGAGGCACTTGATCAAAATATTGGTAAATTAAAAGATATGCTAGCAGAAAGTGGTGTTGATGTTGGAGAGTCAAATGTTGAGCAACAAAATCAACAAGCAGATGGGCAAGAAGGTTTTTCAGAACAACAACGAGGTCAATTAGGGACTGAAACGCAAGAAACTCTTGACGAACAATTTACCTCTTCAGCGGCTAATTTGTATAAAGCTTCAGCAACTGGGGTTGATTACTACGCATAATTACAGAAAAGCTTTTGCTCACTAGCAATTCAAGGATATAGTTGACTTATTGATGAAAAATAACAATTTAAGGATCCACAATGGCTGATGAAGAAAAAGAAAAAGGCGATGAGCTTGAACTTGATGGCTCGGGTAAAAAGAAAAAACTTATCATCATTATCGCTGTTGTGGTCATTTTAGCCGCTGCAGGTGGTGGAGCTTTCTTCTTTATGGGGGGAGAGCCTGAAGTTACTCAAGCAGAAATAGATGCTGCATTAGATTCTGGTGACCCCGTGGAAGCAGGAGCCGAAAAAACCGGAGCAAGTGCTGGCTCTGCGTTATATGTGCCTATGCCTAGACCATTTCGTTTTAATGTTCCAGGTGCTAACCAAGATAGGTTTGTAGAAATTCGAGTACAATTATTAGTGAGAGGCTCTGATAATGATGAAGCTGCGAAAAAACATGTCCCTTTAATTGAAGGCACATTGTTGGCGGTTTTTTCACAATCAAATGCCGATGACCTAGCAACTAGTGCAGGAAAAACTTCATTGAAACAAAAGTCATTAGCCGAAGTACAGAAAATAATGATGGATGTTGAAGGAAATAAAGTGGTTGAACAAGTTTTGTTTACCGGCTTTGTAATGCAGTAACCTTGTTAGAAACGTGGATGACTAAAGAGACAACTCAGTGAGCGACTTATTATCACAAGATGAAATCGATGCGCTACTTCACGGAGTAGATGATGTTGAAGAAGAAGAAGTCGTTGAGGACTTTGCGCAAGAGTCTGGTTCAACGAGTGACTATGACTTCTCTTCACAAGATCGAATTGTTCGTGGTCGAATGCCAACGCTTGAAATGGTTAATGAGCGTTTTGCTCGCCATATGCGCATCAGTTTATTTAATATGATGCGCCGAACGGCTGAAGTTTCCATTAACGGCATTCAAATGATCAAGTTTGGTGAGTACGTACATACCTTATTTGTACCGACCAGCCTAAATATGGTGCGCTTTAGACCCTTAAAAGGCACCGCATTGATCACCATGGAAGCACGATTAGTTTTCATTTTGGTTGATAACTTTTTTGGTGGTGATGGTCGTTATCATGCAAAAATTGAAGGACGAGAATTTACCCCGACTGAGCGTCGTATTATTCAAATGTTATTGAAAGTTATATTTGAAGATTATAAAGAAGCTTGGTCTCCGGTAATGGATGTTTCTTTTGAGTATTTAGACTCTGAAGTTAACCCTTCTATGGCAAATATTGTCAGTCCAACTGAAGTGGTGGTGATCAGCTCTTTTCATATTGAGCTTGATGGCGGGGGTGGTGATTTTCATATTGCTTTACCTTATTCAATGCTCGAGCCCATCAGAGAATTGCTTGATGCAGGTGTGCAAAGTGATAAAGAAGATACTGACATGCGTTGGTCAAAAGCTTTGCGTGATGAAATTATGGATGTACCAGTAGAGTTATCCACAAAGTTTGTAGAGGTGGATATTCCATTACAACAAATTATGAATATGAAGGTAGGGGATATTATCCCAATTGAAATGCCTGAACATATTACCGTATTGATTGAAAACTTACCTTCGTTTAGAGCGAAGCTTGGTAGAAGCCGTGAAAACGTTGCTTTACAAATTAAAGAAAAAATTAAGCGTCCTGAATCAGTTAAAAATGAACTAACCATTTTAACTAAAGGTGGTAAACGCTTAGATAGTGATGCAGAACTGCATCTTTTAGAAGATGATTTTGAGTATTAAAAGTAAGAGGCCAATGGCATGAGTGATGACAATGAAGATTTAGGCATGTGGGATGAGGCAATGGATGAACAAGCCGCCTCTGAAGCTGAAAACGCCGAAACAGTAGAGCTTGAAGAGCTTGAAGATGCCCCTATTACCGGAGAAGAAAAGCGTAAACTTGATGCAATATTAGACATACCTGTGACTATTTCAATGGAAGTAGGCCGCAGCCATATCAGTATTCGAAACTTATTGCAGTTAAATCAAGGCTCTGTTGTTGAATTAGACCGTGTTGCTGGTGAATCGCTTGATGTATTAGTTAATGGTACCTTGATAGCGCATGGTGAAGTAGTTGTGGTAAATGATAAATTTGGTATTCGTTTAACCGATGTTATCAGCCAAGTTGAACGTATTAAGAAACTTAAGTAGCTTAATGAAAAATTCATGATGAAAAAGAAACTTATACTTACGTTAAGCACTGTACCATTTTTTACTTTTGCACAGGAACAGGTGGTACAAGTAGGTAAACACGCTAATCCTAATGTTGATGCTTTTAGCATGATCATGTCTTTATTAATGGTGTTGTTGCTGATATTTGTTGCAGCTTGGGTTTTGAAAAAATTCAATCTAGTAAATAAACCTGTTTCAGGGATGAAAGTGGTTGCGAGTTTATCATTAGGAACTAAAGAGCGCTTGATGGTGGTACAGGTCGCCGATAAGCAATTATTATTAGGTGTTTCTACAGGGCAAATAACTTTACTCAAAACGTTAGATGAACCATTGAGTGTTGCAAATCCTTTGTCGGATGATCTTAGTCAGTCATTTTCTCACTTGTTCCAGAAAAATAAGCATAAGCAAACTGAACTTAATAAACCTGAATAGCATAAACAGAGTTATAGATAATGTTGAATAAAGCTTCTTATAAAAATAAATTCATTAATGTTGCATTATGGTTTTTGGTGACTTTTTTAATTGTCTTAGCGAGTAAAGTTTATGCTGCTGAGGATTTATCTTTATCGGCAATAAAATTAACAACCAATCCAGATGGCTCACAAGAATACTCGATAACTCTGCAAATTCTTATTTTTATGACGGCCCTGAGCTTTATTCCTGCTGCCGTTATTATGATGACTTCTTTTACGCGGATTGTGGTGATCATGGCTATTTTGCGTCAAGCTTTTGGCTTGCAACAAACACCGTCCAATCAAGTGATAATCGGTTTAACGTTATTTATGACCTTGTTTATAATGACACCCGTTTATAATCAAATTGATGCTCGCGCTATTCAGCCGTATCTTGCTGATCAAATGACATCAATGGATGCTATTAGCCAAGCGAAAATACCTATACGCACTTTCATGTTAGAGCAAACCAGACTTAAAGATCTAGATACCTTAGCCAGTATGGCGGGGATCACTGATGCTAAACAACCAACTGACTTACCCATGACTGTGATTGTACCTGCATTCATTATCAGTGAATTAAAAACCGCTTTTCAAATTGGCTTTATGCTATTTATTCCTTTTTTAATCATTGATTTAGTGGTCGCCAGTATCTTGATGGCTATGGGTATGATGATGTTATCACCAATGATAGTTTCTTTACCCTTTAAGTTAATGTTGTTTGTCTTAGTTGATGGCTGGAATTTAGTGATAGGAACTATTGCAACCAGTTATGGCTTGGGAGCAAACTAATGAGTCCTGAGGTATTTGTTGATATTCTTAGAGATGCCTTACTACTTGTTATTGTACTGGTAAGTGCTGTGATTATTCCTAGTTTAATCGTTGGTTTAATTGTTGCTGTATTTCAAGCGGCCACTTCGATTAATGAACAAACGCTAAGTTTTTTACCTCGTTTAATTGTTACCTTATTAGCCCTTATCTTTGGTGGCCATTGGTTAGTACAAAAACTAATGGACTTTACCATTCGTCTCATTGGTAGTATTCCCAGTGTTATTGCCTAAATGTAACTCTCTGTATTACTCTGCGAATTTTGTTTGTAGGCACGGCTAATGGAATTTACTGAAGCAATCGTCAATCAATACATGGCTGATTTTCTCTTGCCATTGTCAAGAGTATCAGCATTGATCATGTCAATGATTGGTTTTGGTGCTAAGTCGATCCCTCGGCGTATTAAACTGTTTTTATCTATCGCTATTACTGTCGCGATTATGCCTGCTATTCCCCCAACAAATGTTGAAACATTGTTTTCATTTCAAACCACAATATTAGTTTTACAACAGACTATGATTGGGGTGATGCTAGGGTTTGTTACCTTGATGGTGGTTAATACTTTTACCTTAGCAGGGCAGATAATTGCGATGCAGTCAGGTTTAGGTTTTGCCTCATTAGTCGATCCAACTAGTGGCATGAATGTACCAGCAGTTGGTCAATTTTTCTTGATACTTTCTTCGTTGCTTTTCTGGGTAATGGATGGTCACTTAGCTTATCTGCAATTTATTGTTGCCAGCTTTGAAACGTTACCTATTCCTTTAGAAAACTTTAATGCTGTTAAATATAAAGAAATTGTTGAATGGGGGGGGTGGATGTTTGCTACGGCATTATCACTAGCGATGGCTCCTTTAACGGCAATGTTATTGATAAATTTCTCTTTTGGTATAATGACCCGTGCAGCTCCTCAGTTAAATATATTTGCCATTGGTTTTCCTATTACCATGTGTTCAGGTTTATTGATTATGTGGTTAACTATGGGAAATTTTTTAACTCACTTTGAAGCTCAGTGGCAGCGAGCATTAGATTTTAGTTGCTACCTAATTGATTGTCAGGCGCCCTAATGAATCGCTTAACAACAATAGACGATAGGTTAATCGAGAAGTTTTATGGCTGAGTCAGACAGCGGTGAAAAAACCGAAGAACCAACGGCAAAGAAACTCTCTGAAGCGAGAAAAAAAGGTCAAATAGCGCGCTCTAAGGATTTAGGCACCTTGTTTGTTTTAGTTGGCAGTGCTGTCGCTATGATGATCGTAGGCAGTAGTTTAGTTGATAGGCTCTCAGCTATGATGAAACGACTTTTTAGCCTTAATCGCAGTGAAACACGCGACTTAAATGCGTTGTTTGGTATCGTCAGTGATGCAATAGGCTCTGTGTTCCCTCCTTTATTATGGATTTTTGCCATTATTATGGTCGCCGCTTTTGTTGGTAACACTATGCTAGGAGGAATGAGCTGGTCGTGGGACGCAATGGCGCCTAAAGCAAGTAAACTTTCACCATTAGCAGGCTTTAAACGCATGTTTGGTGTAAAAGCTTATGTTGAGTTAATAAAATCGCTTATGAAATTTTTTGTGGTTTTCTTTGTTGCTTATATGTTGCTTAGCAGTTTATTTGACCAAATTTTATCGCTAAGTATTGAAGCGATCCCTTTAAACTTTGTTCATGCGGTTAATTTATTACTTTGGATGTTCCTTGCGCTAGGGTTATCACTTATTTTGATTGTTGTTGTTGATGCTCCTTATCAAAAGTGGGATCACAATAAACAGTTGAAAATGACCAAGCAAGAAGTTAAAGATGAAATGAAAAACACCGAGGGTAGCCCTGAAATCAAAGGTCGTATCAGGCGAACACAATATGAAATGTCACAACGTCGTCAAATGGCTGATGTGCCTAATGCTGATGTAGTTATCACAAACCCAACTCACTATTCAGTTGCTTTAAAATATGATGCTGCCGTTGGCGGTGCACCGCAGTTAATTGCCAAGGGTATTGATGAGATGGCCATTCATATTCGTACCATAGCAAAAGAGCATAATATCGAAATTATCGCCTCACCTGCATTAGCTCGCTCGTTATATTATACCGCCGAAGTTGGGGATGATATTCCAGAAGAATTATTCGCTGCGGTTGCTCAGATACTTGCCTTCATTTTTCAGTTGAATGAGCATAAAAAAGGCAATGCAAAACGTCCAATTCCAGTTGCGAAAAACTTACCCATCCCTGATGATTTTAAGTATTAATATAGGATAAGGAATCCCCAAACAAAAAGATCGCCAATTGGTCTAGTTATTGCAATTTTACGGTATGCGTCAAAATTTTATCGTGAATATTAAATGCAACTAGCTGCTCATTTAAAACAATTTAAAGAAAAAAAACTAAACTTCTTATCTGGTCTTGGTACTCCATTACTAGTGATGGCTGCCTTGGGTATGGTTATTTTACCTATGCCTGCTTTTCTACTCGATGTTTTATTTTCTTTTAATATAGCCCTTTCTCTGGTGGTGTTATTGATCACCGTTTATACCCTTAAACCGCTTGATTTTGGCTCTTTTCCTGCAGTGTTACTTATTGCGACTATTTTACGATTGGCATTAAACGTTGCCAGTACTCGTGTAGTGCTATTAGAAGGTCACAACGGCCCTGATTCTGCGGGTAAAGTTATTGAAGCTTTTGGCTCCGTGGTTATTGGCGGCAACTACGCGGTTGGTTTAGTGGTGTTTGCAATTTTAATCATTATCAACTTTGTAGTTGTTACTAAAGGTGCAGGGCGAATTGCAGAAGTAACGGCACGTTTTACACTTGATGCGATGCCAGGTAAACAAATGGCGATTGATGCTGATTTAAATGCTGGTTTTATTACTGCTGATCAAGCGAGAGAACGTCGTGTTGAAGTGACCAGTGAAGCCGATTTTTATGGTTCTATGGATGGTGCAAGCAAGTTTGTTAAAGGCGATGCTATTGCCGGAATATTAATATTGTTTATTAATATTGTTGGTGGCTTGATCATTGGCATGGTACAGCATGATTTAACCTTTGATAGTGCTGTTGAAATTTATACTCTATTAACCATCGGTGATGGTTTAGTTGCTCAAATACCTGGCTTATTATTATCTGTTGGTACTGCGATTGTTGTGACACGCCAAAATACCAGTGAAGATATGGGGTCACAAGTTAGTGGTCAACTTGGGCAAGGTAAAGCGTTATATATTGCTGCCAGCATTATGTTTGTTATGGGGGTAGTCCCAGGTATGCCTAATCTTGCTTTTATTTTATTTGGTATGTCAATTGCTGGCATTGCTTTTTTTAATGATAAATATAAAAAAGCAAAAGCAATTGCAGTTGCAAAAGAGCAAGAAATCTCTCAAGTTGAGAATCAGCAACAAGAAGCAGAAATAAAAGACTTAGGCTGGGATGATGTTAATCATGTTGACATTGTTGGCTTAGAAATTGGCTATCGCTTAATTCCTTTAGTGGATAAAGCGCAAGGTGGTGAGCTATTAAACCGCATTAAAGGCGTGCGTAAAAAATTATCGCAAGAATTTGGCTTTTTAGTTCCTGCAGTACATATTCGCGATAACTTAGATTTAGACCCAAATGTATATCAAATTTCATTGATGGGTGTAACCGTGGGGGAAGCCGAAATTCGTCATGATCATGATCTGGCAATTAATCCTGGACAGGTTTATGGCAAGCTAGATGGTGTAGCTACTAAAGATCCTGCTTTTGGTTTAGATGCAGTTTGGATTAATCAAAGTCAACGTGAACAAGCTCAAGCGTTAGGTTATACCGTCGTTGATGCCGCTACGGTACTTGCTACTCATTTAAGTCAAATACTAACTAATAATGCTTCACAATTATTAGGCCATGAAGAAGTGCAGAACTTACTCGATTTATTAGGGAAAAGTTATCCTAAATTAGTTGAAGGGTTAATTCCTGATACCTTAACATTAGGAACTCTAGTGAAGGTGCTACAAAACTTAATGAATGAAGGTGTTGCTGTTCGAGATATGCGTAGCATTATTCAAACCCTAGTTGAGTATGGCCCTAAGAGTCAAGATCCAGAAATATTAACTGCTGCTGTTCGTATTACTTTGCGTAAATTTATTGTCCAAGAGCTTGTTGGTCCTACTATTGAAGTTCCCGTCATAACATTGTCACCTGAGTTGGAACAGATGTTGCACCAGTCTATGCAGATGGCTGGAGATGATGGTGCAGGTATTGAACCTGGTTTAGCTGAAAGATTGCAAAAATCATTAACCGATGGCGCACAACAACAAGAAATGGCAGGCGATACACCAATTTTGTTAACGTCAGGGATTTTAAGAGCAGTTTTAGCTAAATTTGTTAAGTACACCATTCCTGGATTGAGAGTTATTTCATACCAAGAAATTCCAGATGATAAACAAATAAAAATTGTTAGTTCGATTGGTCAATAGATGCTTAGTCATCACCAATCAGATGGTAAATTAATAATCAATACTGCCGTAATAATGAACGGTAAGGGGCTCTAAATGAAAATAAGACGTTTTGTTGCGAAAGATATGAGAAATGCACTACTTCAAATTAAAGAAGAGTTAGGTGCAGATGCTGTTATCATGTCACAAAAAAAGATCCCCGAAGGTGTTGAGTTAATGGCTGCTGTTGATTATAGCCAATCAGTACAGGCAACTAGCGATGAATCAGCAATAAATGAAGTTGCTCGTGATGTTGAAAACGATGTTGTTTCTATTGGTAAAACAAAAAACAATATAGCGACAAATCAGCAAGCGTCAAATAATAGTCACACAGCTCCTGCTGATAGCTTGTCGGCTTTGCTTAATCGTAAAGTTCAAGTTAATACCGATATGGAAAAAAGTACTAACAAAACCAGCCAAATTGCAGATAGTAATATTGAACAACAATTTAAGAGTTTTACTGACCGTTTAGAGCAAAATACGGTTAATTCAAATAATAACGAAAGTTTGACTGATAATGTTTCTCCTGTTAGAGCCACGGGAAATAACTCTCAACAAAATAATCAGCATGACTCTCAGCAAAGCTATCAGCAAGAAAAGCAAACCAGTATTCATGATGCTCCACAAAAGAGCGTGCAGGTAAGTATGTCTAGCAATTCTGATAATCATGCTTCAAATGCCGAAATTGAGCAAATGCGCCAAGAAATGTCATCTATTCGTCAGTTATTGGAGCATCAGGTATCAGGTTTGATGTGGCAAGACATGGCGCAAAAAGATCCAAGTAAAGCCTTAATGGTTAATCGCTTAATGGCCTTAGGATTAAATGAGCAAGTAGCAGAGCAAATAGCCGGCTATATCCCTGCTTATGATAATGAGCAACAAGCTTGGGAACATGCAAAACAATTATTAGCACAGCAGTTGAATACCACGAATAACGATATTATTCATCGTGGTGGTGTGGTCTCTCTTGTAGGCCCTACTGGTGTAGGAAAAACTACCACTATCGCTAAACTAGCAGCACGATTTGCACAAATTCACGGTGCAGACCAAGTGGTGATGATTTCTACCGATAACTACCGTATTGCAGGTTTTGAGCAGTTATCAACTTATGGTCGTATTATTGGTTGTCAAGTTAAGTTAGCTAAAGATGCGCAGTCGTTAGATGCATTATTGCAACAATATTCCCAGAAGAAGCTAGTACTGATAGACACAGCAGGCATGGGACAAAGAGATATGAGGTTAGCGGAACACTTAACTACCTTGATTTCAAATTCTCGTGTTAGAATTCGCAATTATTTAGTTTTAGCGGCTAATACTCAACAACGTGTAATGCAAGAAAACGTTGATCGTTTTAAAAAGGTACCTTTGGCAGGTTGTATTTATACCAAATTGGATGAGAGTTTAAGTGTTGGTGAAATTATCGCCACTTCCATTCAAAATGGTTTAGCAATTGGTTATCTTACTGATGGACAAAGAGTTCCAGAAGATATTAAAGTTGCAAATGCTGAGAAATTAGTTACGCTTGCAGATAGATTATCAGTTAAAATAAATAAGCAAAACACTTGGCGACCAATGCCAATGAAAGCAACAGCGGTTGCCTAGCATTAATGAGCATAAACGAGTACGCTCTAGTATAATAAGTTGAGAAATACGATAGATGATAGATCAAGCGAGTGGCTTAAGAAAAATGCAAGAATCAAATCCAATAAAAGTCATAGCAGTTTCTGGTGGTAAGGGCGGGGTAGGTAAAACTAACGTTTCATTAAACACCGCAATAGCACTAGGTCAAATAGGCAAAAGAGTATTAGTGCTTGATGCTGATTTAGGTTTGGCTAACGTTGATGTAATGCTTGGGCTACGAGTAAAGCGTAATCTTTCTCATGTATTATCAGGAGAGTGTGAACTTGATGATATTATTATTGAAGGGCCAGCTGGCATAAATATTATCCCTGCTTCATCTGGTACGCAGTCAATGGTTGATTTAACGCCTGCGGAGCATGCTGGTTTGATCAGAGCTTTCAGCGACATGAGAACGCAATTTGATGTTTTGATTGTTGATACTGCTGCGGGTATTTCTGACATGGTGTTGAGTTTTACGCGTGCTGCTCAAGATGTTTTATTAGTGGTTTGTGATGAACCAACGTCTATCACAGATTGTTATGCGTTGATGAAGCTTTTAAGCAGAGACCATGATGTCTTTAAGTTTAAAGTCGTGGCTAATATGGTACGTAGTCCGAAAGAAGGTCAGCAATTATTTGCTAAGTTATCAAAAGTTTCGGATAGATTTTTAGATGTCGCGCTTGAATTAGTTGGTGTTGTACCTTTTGATGAAAACATTAGAAAGTCGGTGAGGAAACAGCAAGCCATTGTTGAAGCGTTTCCTGATTCACCTGCAGCTAAAGCTTTTAAATCTCTTGCAAGAAAAATAGCACAATGGCCTGTGCCACACCATGCTTCGGGTCACCTAGAATTCTTTATTGAACAATTATTAGAGAACTAGTCTAAATAGCACTAGTCTTAATACAATGAATGTTAAAAGACACATTTCAAAATAAGATAGGAAGAGTGGATCATAGTGGTTAAAACTAATGCTTATACTGTTCATATTGATAAAACGGCTTTGATTGAGCAACATACCGTTTTAGTTAAGCGTATTGCTTATCACTTACTCGCTCGACTCCCCGCTAGTGTAATCGTTGATGATCTTATTCAATCTGGCATGATTGGTTTACTTGAAGCTTCAAATAATTTTGATAGTAGCAAAGGCGCAAGTTTTGAAACTTTTGCTGGTATTCGTATCAGAGGTGCTATGCTTGATGAGATAAGGCGTGGTGATTGGACGCCTCGTTCAGTGCATAAAAATAGTCGTATGGTTAGTGCAGCGATTAAAAGTTTAGAGGCTGAGTTTGGTCGCGATGTAACTGATATTGAAGTTGCTGAAAAACTTGATATTTCATTAAATGCATACCATCATATTCTTAATGAGGTTAGTTCTGGTAAAATTATTGGTATAGATGACCTTGGCATTAGTGAAGATGCGATTAATAGTTTTGAAAATGAGCAGAATAATGATCCTTATCAAAATATTGAGCATGTAATCTTCAAAAAGGCGCTAAGTGAGTGCATTTCTACTTTACCAGAGCGAGAAGCTCTAGTACTGTCGTTATATTATGATGAAGAATTAAATTTACGTGAAATTGGTCAAGTACTTGATGTTAGTGAGTCAAGAGTGAGTCAAATTCATAGCCAATCATTACATCGTTTAAAAGCACGTATGCAAAATTGGCAAAGTTAAGTACAATATAAATATAGAATTTTTGAATGATCTCCCCGGAGGGTGCCTTGGATAAAAATATGAAAGTACTTGTTGTTGATGACTTCTCGACAATGAGACGAATTGTGAAAAATTTATTACGTGATTTGGGGTTCACCAATATTTCTGAAGCGGATGATGGTAGTACTGCATTGCCTATGCTTCAAGGTGGGGACTTTGATTTTGTTGTTACTGACTGGAATATGCCTGGAATGCAGGGTATTGATTTGCTAAAAGCGATTCGAGCCGATGCAAGTTTACTGCACATTCCTGTATTGATGGTAACCGCAGAAGCGAAAAAAGAGCAAATAGTCATGGCGGCACAGGCTGGCGTTAATGGCTATATTGTTAAACCTTTTACTGCAGCAACCTTAAAAACTAAGCTTGATAAAATATTTGAACGCTTAGGATAATTTACGTTATTAACTGTTACGTAAGGACGTTGCATGAGTAAAAATATTGGTGTCCATGTATCACTAGAACAAGCCAAACAATTAGTTGAATGGATTGAAACTGGTGATCAAGATAAAGCTGATGAGTTGATTGCGGAAATTCAAAATCCGATAAATTCAGAATTATTTGCTGAAATAGGTAAGTTGACTCGACAGTTGCATGATTCATTGATGAATTTCCAGCTTGACTCTAGGTTAAATGATCTTGCTAATGCAGATATTCCAGATGCAAAAGAGCGTTTGAATTATGTAATTGAACGTACTGAAGAAGCTGCAAATAAAACCATGGATGCAGTTGAATCAATTTTTCCTGTTGTAGATACTATTCAGAAACAAATTCAAACGGTTAAACCATTATGGCAGAAGTTGATGCATAATGAATTGGACCTTGTTGAGTTTAAAACACTCTGTCGTGACATTGATGAGTTATTAAATACAACTGAGAATGAAACCTCTCATATGCATGCCTTAATGACTGATGTTTTAATGGCACAAGATTTTCAAGATTTAACAGGTCAAGTTATACGTAAAGTCATTGACTTGGTTGTTGAGGTTGAAGATAGTTTAATTAATATGTTAACCGCTTTTGGTATTACTTCAGAAGAAGCTAAAGAAGTTGCCCAGCCAAAAGTAGGTGAAAATCTTGTTGAGGGACCAATTGTCAATAAGGATGAGCGAGATGATGTTGTTGCTGATCAAGATGATGTGGACGACCTTTTATCAAGTTTAGGATTTTAATAGGAGTTGCTGGATGTCATATGAAGCAGATGAAGAAATTCTTCAGGATTTTTTAATCGAAGCGGGCGAAATTCTCGAAAGCTTGTCAGAACAACTTGTTGAACTTGAGAATGACCCTGATAATGCTGAATTATTGAATTCAATTTTTCGTGGATTTCATACCGTAAAAGGTGGCGCGGGCTTTCTTGCTTTAAATCATTTAGTAGATGTTTGTCATGGCGCAGAAAATATATTTGATTTATTAAGAAATAATCAAAGACAAGTCAGCTCTGGCTTAATGGATGTGATTTTACAAGCACTTGATAGTATTAATGAGATGTTTGTTTTAGTTCAAAATAGAGATGAACTTGAAGCCGCTGACCCTATCTTACTTGCTGAATTACATCGTTTAAGTGAACCTGAAGGTGCAGAACATGCTCCGGTAGCATCAGCTGAAACAACTGCTGAAGCATTGCCTGAAAGTTCTTCTAGTGATGAAATGAGTGAAGATGAGTTTGATCGTTTACTCGATGAACTTCATGGCACAAAGACTCCAAGCCAGTCGACTCAAGCCCTTACTGAACCTGAACCTGAACCTGTTTCATCAGCTAATAGCAATGATATATCAGATGACGAATTTGAAAGTTTACTTGATGAATTACATGGGCAAGGTGCTTTTTCTCCTGAAGTAGCTAATAGCAGTAGTTCAACAAGTCAATCAATGTCAAATGAAATAAATGATGATGAATTTGAAAATTTACTTGATGAACTTCATGGTCAAGGCAAAGCGCCTCAAACGTCCATTAAAGCTTCAGAACCAGATCCTGTACCAGTAGCTGCGCCAGCGCAAAAAGCTCAACCAGCCCCTATAGTTCAACCAGTAGCAAAACCCGCGGCTAAAAAAGTTGTAGCGAAAAAGGCTGCTGATAAAAAGCCAGCTCAAAGCAACGCTCCCCAAGGCGAAACAACGGTTCGTGTTGATACAAAACGTCTTGACCAAATTATGAATATGGTTGGTGAATTAGTACTTGTCCGAAACAGGCTAACAAGCCTTGGCATGACTAAAGATGATGAAGATTTATCTAAAGCTGTTTCTAATTTGGATGCGGTTACAACCGATCTTCAAGGCGCTGTGATGAAAACACGCATGCAGCCGATTAAAAAAGTTTTTGGTCGTTTCCCAAGAGTTGTACGCGATTTAGCTCGCAGTTTAGATAAAGAAATTAAATTAATTCTAGAAGGCGAAGAAACTGATCTGGATAAAAATTTAGTAGAAGCATTAGCAGACCCATTAGTGCATTTAGTGCGTAACTCAGTTGATCATGGTATTGAAGCTCCTGACAAGCGTGAAGCTAGTGGCAAGCCACGTGAAGGCTTAGTGGTCTTATCCGCTTCGCAAGAGGGAGATCATATTCTGTTAACCATTAAAGATGATGGTGCAGGTATGAATGCAGAAAAATTGAAAGAAATAGCGATCGAACGCGGTGTTCTAGATGCAGAAGCTGCAGCTAGAATGTCAGATAAGGAAGCTTTCAGTTTGATTTTCGCTCCAGGATTTTCCACTAAAACCGAGATTTCAGAAGTTTCTGGTCGTGGTGTTGGCATGGATGTCGTGAAAACAAAAATTACTCAACTCAATGGTACTGTAAGCATTGATTCAGAGTTAGGCGTAGGCACAGTACTTGAAATTAAAGTACCTTTAACTTTAGCTATTTTACCAACATTAATGGTTGTTATTGGCAAACAAACCTTCGCTTTACCTCTAGCTGGTGTTAATGAAATATTCCATTTAGATTTAACCAATACCAATGTTGTAGATGGACAATTGACGATTATTGTTCGTGAAAAAGCGATCCCACTGTTTTATCTTGATCAGTGGCTGGTTAGAAATTATGTAGAAAAAACTCGTTCACAAGGTCATGTGGTTATTGTGCAATTAGGAAATCAACAGATTGGTTTTGTTGTTGATAGTTTAATTGGCCAAGAAGAAGTTGTTATAAAACCACTTGATAGATTACTGCATGGCACTCCTGGAATGGCAGGCGCTACTATCACCAGCGATGGTGGTATTGCACTAATTATTGATGTGCCAAGTATGCTGAAGTTTTATTCGAAAAAATCAGTAGTAAATAAAAAATTACGCTCGTAGTGCTTTGATTTTATAGCAGAACGAGTAAATAAAAATTAAATGAGATAATAAATGACCTATAAGGTTTTGGTTGTTGATGATTCCAGTTTTTTTCGTCGTCGGGTTAGTGACATTATTAATAGCGATGAAAATCTAACTGTAATTGATGTTGCCGTTAATGGGCTCGAAGCTGTTGAAAAAGCGAAGAAACTAAAGCCTGATGTCATCACCATGGACATAGAAATGCCATTATTAAATGGCATTGAAGCCGTGAAGCAAATTATGGCTTCATCACCAACTTCTATATTAATGTTTTCCTCATTAACACATAAAGGTGCAAAAGCAACGCTTGAAGCATTAGAAGCTGGAGCATTAGATTTCCTACCAAAGAAATTTAATGAAATAGCAAAGACAACAAGTGATGCAGGCAGTATTCTTAAAGAACGTGTATTACAAATTGCGCGTAAAAAACGAGTGGTAAGTCGTAGTATTCCTTTAACTCGTACATCTCCACTTTCGCCTAGGTTATCACGTGAAATTAAGTTAACCCGCGCTGAAAAGCCACAACCAATACCAACGGTAACTCGAAATACTACAAAACTGAAAAGAAGTTCAGGAAAAAGTTATCAATTATTGGCTATTGGTACTTCAACGGGCGGGCCCGTTGCCTTACAAAAAATACTAACTCAGCTGCCTGCTGATTTTCCATTACCTATCATTATGATTCAACACATGCCTGCAGCATTCACTTTAGCCTTTGCTAATCGACTAAATTCATTATGTAAAATTAGCGTTAAAGAAGCTGCTAACGGGGATGTTTTAAAGGCGGGCTGTGCTTATTTAGCTCCCGGTGGTAAACAAATGATACTAGAGGGAAAAGGAAACTCTGTTCGTTTGAAAGTACTAGAAGATAACTCAGATCGTATTGCGTTTAAACCGAGTGTTGATATTAGCTTTGGCTCTGCCGCTAAAGTATTTAATGGTGATGTTTTAGGGGTTATTTTAACAGGAATGGGCTCTGATGGTAGAGATGGCTCAAAGATGTTGAAGAATAATGGTGCAACCATTTGGGCTCAAGATGAAGAGTCGTGTGTGGTATATGGTATGCCACAAGCAGTTACTAATGCGGGAATTTCTTCTTTGAATATAAGTTTAATGGATTTTCCTAATGCCATTTTGAAAGAAATTCAGTATGGATAAATTAAGTGTTTTAGGACTCTTAATTGCTATTTTAGCTATAGTTTTTGGCTTTGTTATAGATGGTGGTTCAATTGGCTCCTTATTTGAGTTACCCGCTTTTATTATTGTATTTGGTGGCACATTAGGTGCTGTAATGCTGCAGTCATCAATTACACAGTTTAAGCATGCGATCTCATTATTGAAATGGATTTTTTTTCCCCCTGATTATAATGTTGAACAAGGTATTGAATCGATTGTTAGTTGGTCGAACAAAGCGCGTGAGTCGGGCTATCTAGAACTAGAGAATATTGCCCAGCAAGAGCAAGACCCCTACGTTAGTAAAGGCCTTAACTTACTTGTTGATGGTAACGATGTGGATAATTTACGTTCCATTTTAGAGTTAGAGCTTGATCTTTATAGAGAGCATCATTTACGTTCAGCGCACATATATGAATCTATGGGTGGGTATAGTCCAACTATTGGTATTCTTGGTGCTGTACTGGGGCTGATTCATGCGATGGGAAATTTAACTGACCCTCAACTCTTAGGGCAAGGTATTGCCACAGCCTTTATTGCAACAATTTATGGTGTTGGTTTTGCTAATTTATTATATATACCTATTGCAAATAAAATTAAAACCATTGTTCACCAGCAAACGATGTTTCGAGAAATGGTTGCTGAGGGCATAATTTCTATTGCTAATGCTGAGAACCCTCACTCAATTGAAAATAAATTATCCGCTTTTAAGCTTAAATAATGAATAGGTTACGAAAAAGACGACATTCGGTTGAGCATGATAACGTTGATCGATGGTTAGTATCTTATGCCGACTATATGACGTTAATGTTTGCATTGTTTGTCGTACTTTATGCGATGGCCATGGTAAATGAGCAACCGTATGAGACGCTTACAGAGTCTATTGGTAAAGTCTTTCAAGCAAACGATGAACTGCCAAAGAATAAAGGTCATGGTGATGATATTTTACCGGTGAATAGTGCTAAAACTAATAAGCGCTTATTTGGCAATGATATTTTAGATGTTGCGGGGCCAGAACTAACCAAAGGTGAATCCAGCTTATCAAATATATCAGATAGTGAAATAGGTACTAATCTAACCTCATTAGAGCAAGAACTACATACTGCTTTATATGAACTGATCGAATCAGGATATGCTCAATTACAAGTTGATGGTGAGTGGTTAGAGATTGAATTAAATAGTGGCTTATTATTCGCAAGTGCGTCTTCATCGCCAACTAATTCAGCTCAAGTGATTTTATCTGTAATTTATGATGTGATTGGGGAAGTAAGTAATTTTATTCGAGTTCGAGGCTATACTGATAATCAAGCGATAAATAATGAGGTTTATGCATCTAATTGGGAATTGTCAGTTTTTCGTGCAACAGCAATATTAAGATTATTAGAAAATTTACAAGTAAACCCTGCTAGAATGGCCATAGAAGGTTACGGTCAGTATTATCCTATTGCAGATAACAAAACAACATCGGGAAGGGCGCAAAATAGGCGGGTGGTCATCGCTATTTCAAAGTATGGACTTGATAAAGCGGACTTAATAAGAACACCAAGCATTAACGTCAAAGATGTTGAAAAAATTAAACAAGCTTTACCCGAAAATACTGATAGTAAACAGATCCAGATCATTCAACTCGAAAACGGTGGTATTAGAATAACCACACGTAATGATGATCAAGCAAATAAAGAGAAAAGGTGAGTCTTTGATTATTTGGACAATAGCAAATCAAAAAGGTGGAGTAGGAAAAACCACCACCACTATTTCCCTTGGTGGCTTATTAGCTGAACGAGGTTATAGAGTTTTGCTTGTGGATACAGATCCACATGCATCATTAAGCTATTATTTTGGTATTGAATCCGAAGATTTAGAGTTAAGTGTTTATGATTTATTTGTTCAGGTATCAACCAAAGAACAAATTATGCAGAGTTTATGTCCTACACCTTATGAAAACATAGATATACTGCCGGCTACTATGGGGTTGGCAACTTTAGATCGCTCGCTAGGTAGCAAAGGCGGTATGGGATTGGTGCTTAAAAAAGCGATGAATAAACTTAGTGATGAATATGATTATGTTTTAATGGATTGTCCACCAGTGCTAGGTGTCTTGATGGTTAATGCGCTTGCTGCATCAGACAGAATCGTTGTTCCAGTACAAACTGAGTTTTTAGCACTTAAAGGCCTAGATCGTATGATGAAAACTTTAGACATTATGCAAGGAGAGCAAGATAAGCCGTTTAATTATACTATTGTGCCGACGATGTTTGATAAAAGAACTAAAGCTTCTCTCTTAGCGTACCGTAAACTGCAAGACTTATACGCTGGCACCGTTTGGCCTGGTGTTATTCCTATTGATACTAATTTTAGAAATGCTAGTGAGTCTCAGAAAGTACCATCAGATTTTGCAGGGTCTTCCCGAGGAGTAGTTGCTTATAAAAAACTGCTCGAACATCTAATTACACTCAATGTTAAGGGGCATTAAATTATGGAAAAACCTTTAGCGGCGAGTAATAAGTTGATGCAAAATTATCTTTCTGAGCTTTTAACAGAGGAACAGGTAGAAGAAAGTACTGTTAATAAACCTGTAGTACCAGAGCGCGATGAGAAGAAAGAACAGTTAGATAAACTTTTACAGCAAGCCAGTATTGCTAATCAATTAACTGAAGAGAAATTAAAATCGGTTACTTCGGTTAAATCTGAAAATAAAGTATCTACTAAACCCGTTGTTAAAGCTAGAGAAGTTGAAGAAGTTCAAGTTAAAGAACCTATAGTTGCTAAGGCGATACCAGTTGAGCAAGGGTTAACGACGAAAAAGAGTCAGGCTGAGTTCAACATAACACCAGGAAAAGGTTATCGAAAAGGGGCTTTTCAAGCAATGTTTTTTGATGTAGCAGGCTTATTGATAGCTGTGCCTTTGATTGAGCTTGGTGGTATTCATAATGTTGAAAAAACAACAAGCCTAGTTGGTAAGCCTGATTGGTTTGAAGGGGTTATGCTACATCGTGATGAAAAAATTAATGTAGTAGATACCGCATTATGGGTAATGCCAGAAAAATGTAACGAAACCTTGAAAAATTCGCTAAACTATCAATATATTATCATGCTCAATGATAGCCACTGGGGCTTGATGGCAGAAAATTTAGTTGATACCGTAACGCTTGAACAAGAAGACGTAAAGTGGTTGGAAAAATCAAGCAAGCGTCCTTGGTTAGCAGGGCTAGTGAAAGATAGAATGTGCGCCTTACTTGATGTTGATGAATTAATAGTGATGTTAGAGCATGGTGCAAATATTAATCAAAAAAATTGATTAGTACGTAATAATTAAAGAATTAATTCAATACCTAAGCTATATTGAGTTAATAACTATACATGAAATGAACAATGTTAAGAGGCAAGCCGTATGTCAGATGAAAGACGCAGCGTAAATGACAACGTAGATACTAACGATGAAGTATTACAATGGGTTACTTTTAAGTTAGATAGTGAAACTTACGGTATTAATGTAATGCAAGTTCAAGAAGTGCTGCGTTATACTGAAATTGCACCAGTTCCTGGTGCTCCAATGTATGTTTTAGGCATCATTAACTTACGTGGTAACGTTGTTACGGTTATAGATACTCGCTCACGTTTTGGTCTTGAATCATCAGAAGTAACTGATAATACACGTATCGTTATCATTGAAGCTGAAAAGCAAGTGATTGGTATTTTGGTTGATAGTGTTGCGGAAGTTGTTTACCTAAGAGCTTCAGAAATTGATGATGCACCAAATGTTGGTAATGACGAAAGTGCTAAGTTTATTCAGGGGGTTTCAAACCGAGAAGGGGAATTGCTTATCTTGGTTGATTTAAATAAATTACTTTCTGACGATGAATGGGATGAACTGAAGCAGTTCTAATAAAAAGGCTTAAACTTCCGATTCTTGGTAACCTATGCAAAATATCTCCTCTCTATATCTCCCATTAGGTGCAATAGCGTTTGTTATTGCACTTTTTATTATTTTTTATATTCTTAAATCCCTGCTGACTAGAAAAATATTAGTTTTGCAAACTCAAGTACAAAGTAATGAAGTGATACTTGATGAATTTAAGCTTGTTATTGAGCAACAAAAACAAACTTTTGCTGATAAACAAAATGTCTTAGCGGAGTGGCAATTAGAACATCAACAAGTCAGTCAACAACTTGAACATCGAATCAAAATGTTACAACAGCAACTGGGTGATCTACAAATTCTTATTGAGCAATTTCAACAGCAACAACCTGAAGATAGGCTTTACAGCAGAGCTCAGAAAATGGTGTTACTTGGTGCAAGTGTTGAAGAGCTTATTACTGAATGTGAGCTACCAAAAGCAGAAGCTGAAATGCTAGTGGCGATGCAAAGAAAGAAGTAGGGGGATTTATCCCATTATGCCACTTTCATCAGATTTATAATGTTAGAAATTACAGCTATAGTTATTCTACTCACCCATTAAAATAACTTGTAAGAAATACAGATACTCATTGTGTTTTTTGTTTTTGTCGATACTCTATGCGCTCAATTAATAAATTCATATATTGCAACTAGGCAGGAAGTTCTAGGGGCTATTTGGGGATAAATAAATTGTCATTCATCTTGAATAAGTTTAATAAGATATAAAAGTTATGATTAATGTATTACTGGTCTTTGGTACAAGACCTGAAGCAATAAAAATGTGCCCTTTAGTTAATAAATTAATGCAAGATAGCTCTTTCAATGTAAAGGTTTGTGTCACTGCCCAGCATAGAGAAATGTTAGATCAAGCTTTAAATCTTTTTGAAGTAACTCCTGATTATGATCTGAATGTTATGAAGCATGGTCAATCATTATCAGGATTAACTGCAAACATCTTAAATGGATTGAACCATGTATTAGATGATGCACGTCCAGATCTTGTGCTTGTGCACGGTGATACTTCCACAACATTTTCAGCAAGTTTAGCCGCTTTTTATAAACAAATTCCTGTTGGCCATGTTGAGGCTGGTTTACGAACAGGAAATCTATACTCTCCTTGGCCAGAAGAAGCTAATCGCAGGTTAACAAGTGTGCTAGCCGAACTACATTTTGCTCCCACAAATATATCGAAAGAATTTTTAATGGCAGAAAATATTTCGCCTAATAATATAACAATTACAGGCAATACTGTAATTGACGCTTTATTAACAATTGTTGAAAGTATCAAGAATGATGATGCATTAGTTGCCAAACTATTATCAAAATTTGCATTTATTCAAAAAAATCGGAAGTTTATTTTAGTGACTGGCCATAGGCGAGAAAGCTTTGGAGAAGGATTTGAGAGCATTTGTCGTTCACTTGCTGAAATTTCGCTTGCCAAACCTGATGTTGACATTGTTTATCCTGTACATTTAAACCCTAAAGTTCAAGAGCCTGTAAATAGGTTATTATCAAACCATGATAATATTTACTTGATAGAACCTCAGGATTATTTACCCTTCGTTTATTTGATGTATAAATCTCATATTATCATTACTGACTCTGGTGGTATTCAAGAAGAAGCACCATCATTAGGAAAACCTGTATTAGTTATGAGGGAAACAACTGAACGTCCGGAGGCAATTGATGCAGGAACAGTGAAATTAGTTGGTACAACGACTGAAAATATTGTTTTAGAAACAATGAAATTATTGGATAATGAAGCATATTATCAACAGATCAGCTTTGCTCACAATCCTTATGGGAATGGTAAAGCATGTGAAAAAATAGTTACAGCTATAAAAAAATGGAATAAAAATGAGCTTTAAAACAATATCCATTATTGGGTTAGGATATATTGGACTACCAACCGCAGCAGTTTTTGCTTCTAGAAAAATCAAGGTTATTGGAGTTGATATTGATCAGAATACAGTGGATATAATCAATCAAGGCAAGATTCATATCGTTGAGCCTGATTTAGATATAGCTGTTCACGCCGCAGTCACCGAGGGTTATTTAAAAGCAACTACGTCCCCGGAAAAAGCAGATGCGTTTATCATTGCAGTACCAACACCATTTTTTAATGATGATGAATCAAGCTTTAAACCTGATTTAAGCTATATTAAATCAGCCTGTAAAGCGATAGCTCCCGTTTTAGAGAAGGGTAATTTGATAATTCTAGAGTCTACTTCTCCTGTTGGCGCAACAGATAAAGTAGCGGCCTGGATAGCAGAGTATAGAAATGATTTAGTATTACCCATATCAGATATCGATGGACAAGAGATTGACATTAACATTGCACATTGTCCTGAAAGGGTTTTACCTGGCCATGTGATGAGAGAGTTGATAGAAAATGATCGAATCATAGGAGGGTTAACAGTTCAATGCGCGCAAAGAAGTGCCGAGTTATATAAAGCGTTTGTTAAGGGAGAGTGTATTATCACTACAGCCCGTACAGCTGAAATGGCAAAATTAACAGAAAATTCATTCAGGGATGTCAATATTGCCTTTGCTAATGAGCTTTCTATTGTTTGCGGTAAACTTGATATTAATGTTTGGAAATTAATTGAACTGTCTAATAGGCATCCTAGAGTAAACATATTACAGCCAGGTTGTGGTGTTGGAGGACATTGTATTGCAGTAGATCCATGGTTTATTGTTGACTCAGCACCAGAGCAAGCAAAACTTATTCGAACAGCACGAGAAGTAAATGATTACAAACCTCAATGGGTTGTCGAAAAAATTATTAAACATTCTAATAAACTAAACACAAAAAAGGTTGTTTGTTTAGGAATTGCATTTAAGCCGGATATAGATGATTTAAGAGAAAGCCCTGCATTAGCTATAACTCAGAAACTAGCCCTTTTAGGTTACGATGTTACTGTAATTGAGCCTAATATTACCGTATTACCTAAGAGTTTAAAAACAAATAATGTGAAGCTTGAAGAGCTAAGTCATGTTGAAAACTTAAAAGGCAGTGTAATAGTACTGTTAGTTGCTCATGCACCATTTAAGGAGAGCCTAAACTCTACAGTATTGACTAATTGTTTAGATTTCTGTGGCTTAGGGAAGTAAGTAAAACTTTTCGATTAAACATAGTTAATGAAACTCTTACACTTTCTGACAATAAATTATAGTGTTTCCTTTGTTAGTTTATTTTTATTCATGTTAAACTTCTTCGCTCTTTATTCTCGGTAGTGTTTTAGACATATCTACTATCGAGATTATCTTAATACATGTTTAAATTTCAGGGAAACTATTGAGTGCTCTCTTCTAATCACCCAAACTTTAATATTAGTAAGCTTTTATTTATTTTCTTTTTTATACTAGTGCTTCCAGCCTGTTCATCTACGAAAGCACTTGATGCTGGTGCTGAAGGTGATCCTCATGATCCTTTAGAATCAATTAACCGACCTATGTGGACATTGACATGGGATTATGCGGATAAATATGTGTTGAAACCTGCAGCTCAAGGATATGTTGATTACGTTAATGAAGATGTACGAACTGGTTTATATAATGTGGCATTAAACCTGAATGAACCATCAACAGTTATCAATAACCTTTTGCAAGGTAAATTTGCAGATGCAGCAAAAAGTACTGGACGTTTTGTTTTAAACTCAACGGTCGGACTTTTTGGCATATTTGATCCAGCTAGTGATTTTGGTTGGGTAAGAAAAGAAGAAGAATTTGGTGAGGTTTTAGGCTCTTACGGTGTAGGGGATGGTCCTTATTTAGTTACTCCGATCACCGGACCTACCTCGGTTAGGGAAGAAGTAGGTGATTTTGTTGACCGTTATTATTGGCCATTAGCTATTATTGACTTTTGGCCAAACTTGTTGAGAACTGGGGTGATTGCTTTAGAAAAACGAGCTGCATTGGTTGGTCAAGAAAAATTACTAGAGGACTCTCTCGATCCTTATGAATTTGTTAAAAATGCTTATTTTCAAAATATGAAGTATAAGGTATACGATGGGAATCCACCGAAAGAACCTGAAAATGATGATGAAATCGAAGCGTTTATGGACGAGTTTGATGAATTAGACGAGCTTGATGACATTGATGACTAACCGGAACTTAGGTAAAGTGGTCATGATTTTCTCTATATCACTTTATTTTTTAATAAACAACTGTGTACTTTGGCGTTATAAATGAAAAAAATAAGTAAAATAATTAGTATTTGTCTCTACTTGGTAATTAGTACATTAAGCGCAGCACAACTACCAAGTAATATTAGTCCTCAGCAACTAGAGCAGTTCAAAAAACTGTCTCCTGCTCAACAAAAATCGCTTGCGCAGAGTATGGGGGTAGATATTCGTAGTATCCAGTCTCAACTCTCTGGTTCAAAAGGCTCTTCAACAGAAAGTAAGCCGCAACTGCAGCAATATTTTCCTCGTGGTACACAGTTTGATGAATTCGGCAACCCGTTGGCTCAGCAAGATTTTTCACTTGAAGAGGAAGAAGACGATGATTCACCTAAACCTTTTGGTTATGATGTATTTGCTAATGCTCCATTAACATTTGCTCCAGCTATAAATATAGCTGTTCCTGAAAGTTACCTTGTTGGCCCTGGTGATACAGTCAAAGTTCAAGTATTCGGTAAAGAAAACTCTGATGATGAAGTTATAGTTGCACGAAATGGAAAAGTTGTTTTACCACAATTGGGTGCTTTTTCTGTTGCAGGTATGACATTTTCTGAAATGAAACGATTTCTTGCTAACGAAATAAAAAATAAAGTATTAGGTGTCGATGTTGTTATTACTTTGACAGAGCTGCGCTCATTAAGAGTTTTTGTTTTAGGTAGTGCATTTAAGCCAGGGCCATATGTATTAAGTTCGTTATCGAGTATTACTCATGCGATATTTGCTGCTGGTGGTATTAACGATATTGGTTCATTACGTAATATTCAACTCAAGAGATCTGGGAAATTAATCGCTAAGCTCGACCTGTATGACCTTTTGATAAATGGAGATTCTTCGGGTGATGTCATGCTTAAATCAAGTGATGTTATTTTTATTGCTCCATTAGGGCAGCAAGTGACTATCGATGGAGAGGTAAGGCGTCCAGCAATTTATGAACTGGTTGGAGAGGAAACATTTAGCGATGTAGTTAATATGGCTGGAGGCTTATTACCATCGGCTTACCCTTCTTCTACTGTTGTTGAACGCTTTAATCAAAAAAACCTCAGAACTATAGTTAATGTTGACTTATCTGATGAACAAGCGCTATCAACAACGGTTAAAGCTGGCGATAATATTAACGTGATGAAAACGTCTGAATTGTATGAAGAGTCGGTTACTATAATTGGCGCAGTATCACGTCCTGGAAAATACCAATGGATTGAAGGACAGAGAATAAGTGACATACTGCCTAATATTCATGCATATTTACTCAATGATGCTGACTTAACTTATAGTTTAGTTATCCGTGAGAAAGATATTGGTCGAAATATTGAAGTGCTACAGTTTAGTTTATTTAATGCTATTGCTGATAAGTCTTCAGTGGATAATATTACTTTAACTGCTAAAGATAGAGTTTTGGTTTTCTCGAATATTGAAGTGCCGTCTTTTGATGTTAAATCTTTAGATAGCTTTGCCTTAACCAAGCAAGAGTTGCTTGATATAGAAAAAGAAGAAGCAGAAAGTAATTATGAAAGTAAACTCTTTTGGCAGCATTATGGTGAAGACAGTGAAACTGGTCAATACAATTTAGTTGAAGAGATAGATAAAGCTGAAGAAACATTAAAGCAAACTTATGCCTCTATTGATGAATTAACTGGGAGTATTAAAAAAGAAGAGCCTAAGATACGAGAGCTCAACTTCTTTTCTAGAAAAAGATTACTTGCACCTGTTATTGAGCAATTAAAGCGCCAAGCTGCTGCTGGTGAGCCTATTCAGATGGTTGAAGTTGATGGTGCAGTGAAACATCCTGGCCTATATCCTTTGGTAATCAATAATAAAGTACGTGATTTGATTAAAGCGGCAGGTGGTTTAAAAGAATCAGCTTTTCTTGATAATGCTGAAATAACTCGTAATGATATTGTTAACGGACAAGCAACTAAGTCAGGTTTAAAAATAAACTTGGGCGCAGCACTTGCTGGAAATGTACAAGAAAATAGATTATTAAAAAGTAAGGATCGGTTAAATGTTCACCATATTCCTGCGTGGCAGGAGAATCATATTGTAGAGCTTAAAGGTGAATTTATTTTTCCTGGTAAATATACTATTCAACGAGGTGAAACGCTAGCACAACTAATTGAACGTGCTGGTGGATTTACAGATTACGCTTATTTAAATGCTTCATTGTTTACTCGAGAAAAACTAAAACAGCTTGAGTTGCAAAACTTAGTAAACGTTTCAGAAAGTTTAAGGATGGAGATTGCTTCAAAAAGTTTGTCTCAACGAGAGGGGGGGCAAACACTTGACTATGAGCAAGCAAATCAATTACTTGCTGATTTAACTAGTGTTAAACCTGTAGGGCGATTAGTGATTAACATTCCTTTTATTATGTCTAATGTTGATAGCGATGCTGATGTGCTGCTTGAGAATGGAGATGTCCTTTATATTCCTACCAAGCAAAACGCCATTAATGTTGTTGGTCAAGTGCAAGTAGCGAGTTCACATTTATATCAAAAAGGGTTGTCTGCGTTTGATTATTTAGAACTTAGTGGCGGTAGTAAAAAGCAAGCCGATATTGATCGTCTTTACGTAATTAAAGCCAATGGCGCGGTAAAAATTCCTAGTCAAGGAAATTGGTTCTCTAGTGAAGAGGTAGAGCTTAAAGCTGGTGATACTGTTGTTGTTCCATTAGACACCTATTACATGGAAGACATCACGTTATGGCAAACGGCAACACAAATAATTTTCCAAGCAGCGGTAGCTATTAGCTCAATTTCTAACATAAAAAATTAACTTAATAATTATAATAGTAACTTAAAGCTAGTATATTCATAAATATGCTAGCTTAGTTGTAAATAGGCGCTTATAATAAGCCGGATTTTAAGTTTCTCTAAAACTTTAGGGAATTTATCGTGTTTTTTTATTGTATATTTAAATAATTGGTACATTGTACATGATGCTATTTGCACCAGCTTTAATTGTCGCTTTCCTCGTTTCTGTTTTTACAATTAAAGTATTGCTCCCTCTTGCTCCCCAAATAGGGTTAGTTGATCTCCCTAACGAAAGAAAAAATCATGATGGCGCAATCCCACTAATCGGTGGGATTTCTATATATACAGGCGTTCTCATCGCCTCGACGTTATTCATTGAGCAAAGTCAGTTATTAAATTTGTATTTTATTTCTTCTGCACTTCTCGTTTTTATCGGTACCATGGATGATATCTATGACTTGAGTGTTGCACCGCGAATGATATTCCAAGGTTTAGTCGCTGCGATTATGGTGTTTGGTGCAGGCATTTATATCAGTGACTTTGGGAATCTACTGTTACTGGGAGATGTGTTTATTGGTAATTATGGCATGATTTTTACTTTATTAGCTTGTATTACCGCGATAAATGCTTTTAACATGATTGATGGAATTGATGGGCTTGCTGGTTCTATGAGTATTATTAGCATTCTTTCAATTGCTATTTTAACTATGATGTCGAATACAGATCGCGATATTTTATTGCCTTTGATATTAGTTGTCGCGACAATTCCATACCTCTTTTATAATGTCAGTACACGCAATCCGCGCGGGAAAAAGATATTTATGGGGGATGCTGGCAGCATGTTTTTAGGGCTAACGGTTATTTGGTTATTAGCTATTAGCACGCAAAATCATGATGGTAGTGGAGCAGCCTTTAGACCCGTTACCGCGTTGTGGGTAATTGCTATTCCTCTTATGGACATGTTTGCTATTATGCTACGCCGTATTCGTAAAGGTGTTTCGCCTTTTCAAGCTGATAATGGTCACTTGCATCATATTTGTATGCGTTTAGGTTTAAGCTCAAGACAGGCTTTGTGGGCTATAAGTAGTTTGTCGATATCTTTTGCTTTGGTTGGCATTGCCGGTGAGTATTTCGCAATTTCTGAATCAATAATGCTCGTTACCTTTGTATTGCTTTTCATCGCATATTCATTTGCCCTACAATATGCTTGGAAGTTTATTTGCACACCAAAGGGCTAAACTGTCAGTATGAATGTTAGTAGCTGACTTTGTTAATCATTTGTTTTTAGTGATTTTACAGTTTGAGCCATTTCTATAGTTTTTCTTTCTATTGTAATAAATTGATACTGTTAATAGATAAGTTTTTCATCGACTCCGTCTTTATATCTTGATACCATTTAAAACACTTTTCTAAGCTATCTTTATTAAATTTTATGTATAAAAATCGTGGATTTACTCTTATAGAACTTCTTATCGTCATTGTTATTCTAGGTCTTTTAATGTCCTTAGTTGCTCCTAAAATGTTTTCAAAAGTAGGGTCATCAAAACAAAAAACAGCCTTAGCACAAATGCAAATGTTACAAACTTCATTAGATACCTACCGACTTGATATGGGGGATTACCCATTGGTATTAAATGAATTAAGAAATTCAGAGAAAAGCGGTTGGGATGGCCCATATATACCAAAGAATGTCCCTAACGATCCATGGGGGAATTCGTATTTTTATCAATCGCCCGGTGCGAATGGTGAAGAGTTTGTATTGATGAGCTATGGTAAAGGAGGGCAACCAGGCGGGAAGGATGAAAGTGAAGATTTGGTGCATCAGTAATGTTACAACTAGAAAATATATTACAACAATTTGATGCCTCATTAGAAGACATAGAAAAAGCTAAGGCATATCAAAATAAGTTTGGTGGCTCGTTAGAGCGTTTGCTTATCAATATGGGGAGCCTTTCCGAAGACAGTCTACCCGTAATCTACAGTCAGTTACTAGATTCTCCAATATTATCTTCAAATGAAATAGGGGAATGGAAGTTACCCGATTTAGCTGCAGAATTGAACGTTAATTTTCTAACAACTCGTGGTTGGATTCCATACCAATTTAGTAATGAACAATGGATTTTTGCTACTTTATCACCTTTAAATTGGGATGTTATTCAATATCTGCAAAGTAGCGGTATTATTTATAAATGTTTGATTGTAGCTGATGCAGAATTTGAGAGTTTGTTACTTTCGTCTAAAAATGAAGTAGAAGCTGATTCGCAAGATTTTAGCCTTTTATCTGATGTCGAAGAGGATAAGTTAAGAGAGCTAGCTAGTGAAGCACCCACTGTAAACTTATTAAACTCATTAATCTCCAAGGCACTAAAACAAGGTGCATCAGATATGCATCTAGAGCCTCATAAGGGGCGCTATAGAGTGCGCTTTAGAGTCGATGGTGTTTTACAAGAAGTTGAAACCTTACCTACTCGATTGCAGTTACCTGTGATTTCTAGATTAAAAATTCTTGCTGATATGGATATTGCTGAAAAACGTCGGCCTCAAGATGGTAAAATAGAGATGAAAATTTCTAATGTTGGACTAGATATTCGAGTTTCAGCACTGCCGCTTAATGACGGAGAAAGTATGGTGCTGAGATTTTTGAGAAAAGATTCAGTGCAATACGATATGAGTGTTTTGGGTTTATCTCCTGATATTGAAAGGAAAATTAAAGAAGATTTACAGCACACTGCGGGGGTTGTTTTACTGACAGGACCGACAGGTAGTGGTAAAACAACAACACTTTATACCTTTCTTAACGAGCTTAATAATGACGATGTAAAAATCATTACTTTAGAAGATCCTGTTGAGTATCAGTTAGAGGGAGTGAATCAGGTACAAGTTAAACCTGATATAGGGTTTGATTTTAGTGCTGGCTTACGAAGTATTGTCAGGCAAGATCCAGATATTATCATGATAGGTGAAATTCGTGATCAGGAAACAGCACGAATTGCTATGCAATCAGCACTTACAGGTCACCTTGTTTTTAGTACTGTGCATACCAATGATGCCCCAAGTGCTTATACTAGGCTTTTAGATCTTGGTGTTGAGGAGTTTTTACTTAATGCAGCACTAGTCTCAATTATTGCTCAAAGGTTGGCTCGTAAGATTTGTAATCATTGCGCTATACCAGATGAAAATTCTGTGGCATTGATTAATAAATACCAGTTAAATGAGCTTGCTAAAAAAAATGAGATACAAGAGATCAAATTAGTCACCCCTTCAGGATGCCAAGAGTGTGCAAATACTGGGTACAAAGGACGCATGGCTGTTATTGAATATTTACGTGCAGATCAAGAAATTAGAGCTATAGCGAAAGATGAGCAATTTATCCCAAAAGCCAAAGCACATAATGCGACTATCGGGGGAAGAAATTTACTAGAAGATGGTTTAGTTAAAGCCATGCTTGGATTAACAACTATAGATGAAATTATTAGGGTTTGTGGTTAATGAAAACCTATATTTACCAAGCATATGACAGCCATGGAGGGAGAATAGATGGCTCTGTGGACGCTAGCTCTTTTGAAAATGCAAAAAGTCAATTAAAACAACAAAAACTAATTTTAATTTCATTGAAAGCTGATAAAGAAGTATCAGCTAGTCACAACTTGTTTGAACGGAAAAATATAAGTTTAGATGAATTAGAATTTATTACATCTGAGCTAGCAATATTATTAAAAAATGGTGTGAAGATTGATCGTAGCTTGTCTATATTACAACGTAACAAGCCAAATGGAGCCGGGTCTAAATTATTACGAGAGTTGCATACTGCTGTTAAGCGCGGACACATGCTTTCAGATGCAATGGCTGAACACCCAGAAGTATTTGATTTACTCTACATCAACTTAGTTCGTTTAGGTGAAGCAAGTGGTGATTTAGCTTATGTGTTTGTGAAGTTATCCGCAGATTTAAAATTCAGAAGTGAATTGAAGCGAAAAATCATTCAGTCTTTAACATATCCCCTAGTTATATTTTTCGTGTGTATACTTTGTATCTTATTTATTTTTAACTATATTGTCCCTCAAATGAGTGGCTTGTTTGATGGACTACCAGAGTTACCTATCTACACAGAGATTTTATTAAGTGTTAGTGCTTGGATGCAAAATTATCAATGGTTTCTCTTTGGAGGAATAATTATTGGCGTCATTGCACTAATATCTGCTTTTAAGAACCCTGTTGCCAAACGGGCCATTGACGAAGTTATGCTAAAAATGCCGTTAATTAAAGGAGCATTACTAGTCATTGAACGAATACGGTTTAACTCAGCGTTAACCATGATGCTTGAGGCTGGAATATCAATAGATAAAGCACTAGAACTTTCAGCTGGAAGTGTAAATAATCGATTCATTCGACAAGGGTTACTAGCTGCAAAAGAACAAATAAAAAAAGGTGAAGGATTAACTATATCCCTTGGACGAAGCCCCATTTACCCCGATTTTTTTCTATCTTTGTTAGAAGTTGGTGAAGAAAGTGGTAAATTATCACCTGTTTTTGATGAAATAGCTTCGCGTTCACGCAGTGAGTTTGAAAGCTGGGCTGACAATATGACTTCAATTTTAGAGCCCTTACTTATTTTAACTATGGGTGGCATTGTCGGAAGTGTTGTGGTCACCATGTTATTGAGCATTATATCTGTTAATGACCTTGGTTTTTAAACATGAATGCTATCAAAGGAAAATTAATTAGCTATCGACAAAAAATATTTAAGAGTAAAGGGGTGACTTTAATTGAATTACTTGTGGTCATTACTATTATGATGACTATGATGGCGCTTGTTGCTCCTCTCGCAATGAATACTGTTGATAAAGCGGAAGCTCAAAGTGAATTTTTGTCTTTTTGTGGAACCTTGCGACGAGCAAGTATAAAAGCATTTGCAAATGGCTCAGGTATAAAAATAGTATTAGATAAAAATAAATTAACCGCCTTTAAAGTAAAACCTCACCCTATATCCACCTTGCAAGATGACAATGCAGAGGAAGAGATACTGTTTGAACACAATTATCAATTTCTAACGTTTACAACAACAGATATTCACTTTAATAAAAACGGCATATCCAATCTATTAACGATAAGCTTCAATCAATTAACTAGAAAAAGAGAGTTAGATCTCCTTGCTTTGTTAGAAGGTTAGCATGTTTAATCGAACCTATATTCACAATTTACCAAGCAAACAGAAAGGCTTTACTCTTATTGAAGTGCTAGTGGCGTCATTTATTTTGTTTTTGGTTATTGCGTCAATAACCGTGGTTTACCGAGGCGCTTTGCTGTCTAGCGGTAAAGCTGAAAGAACTTTATTATTCTCTTCTTTTGTTGAGCCAATTAGTGAGCAAATCCGTATTCAAGTTCAATCATCAGTTAATCAAGAGCAGCTTGAAGATCAAGGAACTATGGGTAGTATTAGTTACGACTGGTCCGCCTTAGTTGTATATAAAGCTAAAGCTCCGGAACAGTTTAACCTTGATACTGGAGAACTTGATAAAGGAAAAAAAACCTTTCTAATGTGGAACATAACACTTCATTTACAGTTAGGTAGTGCTACACGACAATATGAATTCAGCGAGGTCAGCTGGTGAAGAAACACTACGGCTTTACCTTAGTTGAAATGTTAGTTTCAATGGTTTTATTGTCAATGGTGTTATTAATCGCTTCTAGTGCTTATTCGCAGTTTAGTGAACGTTGGAATGGGCGACTAGGACACTTCAATAAGTCTGTAACCCATGCTAAACACTTGGTTTTGGTGCAAGAGTCTTTAAAGAGTATTATATCTTACGTAGTCACTGATGATCAAAAACAAGCTAAGCTCTACTTTGAAGGAAATCGTAATGGTTTTGTTGCAGTAACATTACGCTCAATATTTACGCCTGAGGTCTCAGCAGTCATACGACTACAATTTATACAAAATGAAGATTTTAGCTATAAGTTAATATACCAAGAGTCAGCAATGACTGAGCAACTACTTGTCCATGCAGCTCAACCGTTAAGCTTTAGTAAAAGTATTGTTTTGTTTGAAGGGTTAACTAGCGCTGATTTTCAATATTTTGGTTGGCCATCAATTGAGAGTAAAAACTGGACACCGGACAATATTTTATCGAAACCGGAGCCTAAGACTTGGTTTAATGATTACAATAGTTTAGAACGAAATCTTCAGCCAGAACAAATAAAAATTACCTTTACCACAGACAAAGGCCAATTTACATTATTGGCAAAACTAAATAACTCAGTTCCAGGGGTACTCTTAAATTATGCAGAGCAAGAGTAACTCTATGACTTGTAAAACAGCAAAAATTAAAATAACGAATAAGTCCTATAAAGCACAGGAAGGCGTTGCGTTGATACAAGTGCTGCTCATTAGCACAATTATTAGTTTACTTGCGATTCGCTTTAGTTATACCGCTCGTGAACAAATCAATACAGCGACAGCATTCGAACAACGAATAAAGGCAGTACAACAATTAAAATCCATACAAAGTAAAATTATATATACTTTATTAACACAAAGTACATTGACTCAAGCCAACGAGCTATTTCCTTTGAGCGAAAGTTGGAATTTTTATGGGAAACCATTTTCTTTAGAAAAATCAGAAAATATTTCTATAACTGTTACGATGCAAGATATAGCAGGATTGTTACCTCAGCAGTTTATCACTTGGCCAATGTGGAGAACGATACTTCAAAATATGGATTACACTGAATATCAGGCAAAACAAGTGCAAGGTGAAATTAATGATTCGCAAGATAGAGATGCAGATTCATGGATAGTCGGAAATATCGAGCCAATTACAGTTTCAGGAGAAAGTGAATACCGGAACTTGCCAATTCAATTACCGCAAGAAATTGATCGTTTTTTTAGTGAAATGCCAGACAAATTAACCGATATAAAACAAATTAGTATGCAATATCCTATAGCAGGTTTTAATATTATGCATGCACCAGAACGGCTAATTACTTTGCTTTTTTCTCGAGAAGATGCTGCTGAAATAATCAAAAAGAGAGAAGAAAAACAGCTTAGTAAAACCGATATTATTGGGTTTTTAAGTGATAGTTATGACGCTGAGTTGTATTCATTTTATCCTGCAAGTCAGATAAAACTAACGATTTATGTAAACTCAGATGACATCCAGTTACAAGAAACCATTGAATTTAAAATTCAACCTAACAAAAATGAACCTATCTTGTTATTTTCTCGATACTAATAGTTCACCGTTTTTATTTCTGCCGAAAGTTTATATTGTGTTACAAAGAAACAAGCAGAAATAGTGTTAAGAGTTACGTTAAAAATGTATCGAGTAATGTATCGAGTAATGTGTCGATATGGCTTAAGTTCTATGGCTTAAGTTCTATGGTTTAAGGAAATACAGGGGGTAATAGGTCGAAATTTTAAGTTTTTGTTTTAATTGTTTATCCCGCACTTCGACTAATTACCGCTTTAATTACCCCACTGTGTGTGTATAATCAAATACCCATTTAATAGGCTATAAAAATATAAAAAGAACGCTACCTTTGCAACAAACCAATAATATATCACCTCAAAAAATAACTAAGCCTCTGGCGCGTTTTACCACTTTTATTGAAAAGTTGTTGGCGAATCAAGGTGGTTATTTATCTGATGCTCTTTATACATTTCAACCTCATAATGATAACTTTAAGTTACAGCCAACTTCTAAAGAGAGTGTACCTCGTTTACGTTGGCTAATTTTAGGCCGTGAACATTACTTCGAAACGTCTAAAGATTATCCTATTGCTAATAAGCGAGATTTGAAGCAAGCATTATTGTTTGATGACTCTAAAGCACCATTTGAAGGTATTACTTTACAACACGTTGAACGGATTAACGAACAAAGCCATCGAGTCACTTTTTGGGTAATAAACCCTAAAATAATTGAAGCATTACCTTCTCGTCCATGGTTGATTTTGCCTGAGTCGTATATTTTGGCTAAGGCATTAACGAAAAATATAAAATTAGCTACAGTTGAAGCGATAAATAAAACCTTGTTTATGTCAAATACAGGACAAGGTGTTATTTCTGGCATTAAATCACAGCAAACATCAACGATTGAAAATTTTTCATTTTCTACAGGCTCTCCATTTACCCAAAAAAGTGAGGAATATTTAAATGTTCTGTCGACAGAATTCGCATCTTTTTTACAGGCAGGACTAAAGTCACTTAATGTTAGCCAGCTACAAGGCTTTCTTATTAAGGCTAAAAAGATAAAGTGGAAAAACTACCCATGGCAACAAGCGAGTCTAATTACTGTTTCAGTTTTTAGCTTATATATCACTCTTAGTAGTGCTTGGTTGTTTTTTGAACAACACCAGATTGACCAACAACTAACAGAGCAAACATCGGCGGTAAATCAAGCATTAACAATGCAAAAGCAGCATCAAAAGCAAATTCGATGGCAAAAACAGCTTACTGCTCCTCTATTAACAAAAGAGCCTTTTTGGAATGTATGGCCAGTTGTCCTGGAAAGTATTTCGATTGGAGCAACTATAAAAGCAATACATTATAAAAAGAGTCAAATAACACTCCAAGGAACGGCGGATAAAGCAGTAAGGGCAACAGATATTTTAGCCAAATTAAGTGGTAATCGTTATGTTGTACAAGCTAGCTTTTCTAAACCAGTGAGAAAATATCGCGGCAAAGAGGAATTTAGTATTCATTTCAATTTCTCCGATGCAGAGTTTGATGCCGACATTGTAAAAGAAACAGTGCAACAGCAACAAGGTGGAAGTCATGCAGCTGCTAAATAAGCGAATCATGTTACCAATTCTTGCTGTTTTATTAATAGTAAGATTTATTTTAGTGCCTATTTTTACCTGGCAACAAGAACAAATTGAACAAATTGATGCTAAAAGCCAGCGGCTCAATAAATCAAGTAATGTAATAGCTCGTATCCCGCTAATAAAAGAATCATTAGGGCAACTGAAACTTAAAAACAATCAACTACAAAAAATATATTATAATCATGCGTCACTAAATGGTTTGAAGCTACAGCTACAACAACAAATTGAAACTTTGTTTACTCAACATAATATAAAAGTAAAAAACTTTACTTGGGTCGCAGAAATTTCCGGTGATCTTATCCAAGAGAGAGCCAGAATATCTTACGAAGGAACAACAAAAGATTTTGCAAGATTACAATTAGCGATAGCTCGTTTACCTAAGTTACTAAATGTTGTTCAATGGACTATGAATATCAGAGGCATGAAAGAACTCTCTTTAGGAAAAGTAGTAGGGCGTATAGTTTTAACTGCCTATAATGTATCGCCGATAGCGGAGAAAGCGAATGTTAAAGGATAGTCAAGAAAATATTGGAGACTCAAATGATATGCTTTCTAGCTCCACGTTAGCTAAGCTGAGTAAAAAAGAGCTTCTCCCTTTATTATTGATATTATTTATAGCCATTTTATTTGATATAACATCTCGATTCAATGGCGGAGAAGCGAACAATGGCTCTATTTGGAAAAGTGAAAATGGTATTGTTTCTAATACGATAAGTCTTAACCAGTCGAATGCTGATGCGTTATTAAATTTACTTAATCGTTATGAAACCTCTGAAGAGTTAACTAACAAAAAAAATGGCATGTCTGAAGCGGATCAATTAGCTCAACAAGGTGACTTGAATGAGCTTTTTTCAAAGGATATGCGCTATCGGTTAATGGGGATATTTAACCATAATGATCGTTTTGCTGTAATATCAAAACAAAATACCGAAAATAATAAACAAGAATTGATCAGGGTAAGGGTAAAAGATAACTTAGAAGACTATCAGGTGGCTGATATTTTGGCTGATAGAATTATAATTTCACATGGTATTAAAGAAGCTAATCTTTTTTTATATAAAACAAACAACTAGAAATCATTAATCGAAAGTAAAATTAAACATGAAAATGACAAAAAACAAATCAACCATTCTACTTTTTGCGCTAATACTTTCAGGGTGCTCGACTACCTCAAATGATGATGCAGTTAAAAAGAATGAGTCATCTTATCAAGTTTCTACATCTTATTTAGCCGGCTCTGTAGCAAATAATACTAACCTAATAGCTGAAAAAAAAGAAAACTTCAGTACAAGTATTCAAAATAGCTTAGCAAGTATTGAAAACTTAACGCCATTAGCACATACCCGTATTAATTTACGAAAAGCAGAGCAATTATCTACAGCATTTTCAGATGAATTGTCATTGACTATTTCAGTAAATGAAATGCCGATAAAAGACTTCTTGCATTATGCGTTAGGTGAGTTATTAAATATTAACTACATTATCGATAAAAGTGTAGCGCCTAAAAAAGAAAATATTACCCTTAATATAAAAGAAAAAATCAGTCCTCGTCGTTTAATGCAATTAACCAGTGAACTATTAATGGAGCAAGGCGTTAATATTAACTTTAACGATGGCTTATATTTTATAAATAAGCCGCAAAAAAATAATAAAGGCCGAAATGTAGTTACCTCTGTTGGTCGTGAGTTAGCTGACGTACCTCAAACAGGTCAAGACATTTTACAAATAGTCCCATTAAAATACGGCGTAAAAATCAGCATAGAAAAGGCCCTTAGGCAGTTAGTGGGCGTGCAAATTTCAACAGATGCCGATTTAAGTGCATTGTTTTTGCAAGGTAAAAGAGCAGATATTTTAAGGTCCCTTGAATTTATTCATTTATTAGATGCACCAGCAAATCGAGGAAAAAATATTGGTTTAATTAAACTGACCTATATTGAGAGTGAAGAATTTACTAATCAAATCACAATTTTATTAGAAAATGAAGGTGTGCCAATTGCAACTAACCGTGCAACTGGAAAGAACTTAGTTATGGTACCTATTGCTCAGGTGGGAGCCATTGCTGTTTTTGCTGCAGATAAATCGCTATTAAATCGCGTACGATACTGGGCAAGGGTTATTGATAAACCGCTACAAAGTGTTACCAAGCAATATTTTATGTACCATCCTCAATATGCTCGTGCTGCCGATCTCGGTGATAGCTTATCCGCATTATTAGGAGGAGCTGCTACCTCAAGTGGTTCAAGTAAATCAAAGAGTTCTACTGGGGCAGCTCCATCAAGCCAGCGTAGAGCTGGTGTAAGCACTGAAGCAATGACCTTGGTAGTAGATGAACGCGCTAATGCGATTATCTTTTATACTTCAGGTAATGAATATCAAGCACTATTACCATTGATTAATAAACTCGATGTATTACCAAGACAAGTGATGTTAGATGTTCTTATTGCAGAGGTAACTTTAAAGGATGAGTTTAAAAAAGGTGTTGAATGGGCATTAAGCAGTGGCGATTTAACGATGGGTACAAAGGGAGCCTTTGAATCGACTAAGATAGGCGGCTTTAGTCTGGCGTTAAATGGTATTGACGGTGATGTCACTGCGAACTTTATTCAAACCAATAATTTAGTAAAAGTGCTTTCTAATCCAACTATTTTAGTACGAGATGGGGTTGCGGCAAATATTAATGTTGGTTCAGAAATATCAGTTGTTGGGGCAACCACTCAGGATCCAATCAGTGGCGATAGACAAACTACTAGCTCTGAGTATCGTAAAACTGGGGTTGATATTTCAGTAACACCATCGATTAATGCCAGAGGTATAGTGATCATGGAAATCTCTCAAGATATCTCTAATACCGTAACTGATTCTGCTGGTGCAGGTGGTAACCCTGATATATTTACTCGTTCATTGAGCACAGAAGTGGTTGCTGAAAGTGGACAAACGATTATTTTGGGTGGCCTGATTAGTGAAAATCTTAATCAAGGAGATAAAAAAACCCCTTGGGTAGCGGATATACCGGTTATTGGTCATTTATTTAAGTCTACTGGTGATAGCAGTGATAGAACTGAGCTGATCATGTTGATTACTCCTAAAGTTATTGATAGAACAGATCAATGGAAAGAGTTAACTGAATCGTTTAAACAAGGACTAGAATACTTAACTTTTTAAGTTGCGATGTCTTGAAATATATGGTTATTCTCGTTGTCTTTCCCTTATTAGCACTATACTCGAGTGGTAATAAGGAGCATAATAGAGTAGAGGCAATAAGTTGAAAAAAACAATTAAAAAAAAGAATGTTGCATTTGCGCACTTTTCTTGATTCAGATTAATAAATAAGCAAAGTGATGCTATTAACAGAACCTAATAAAATTAAATAGTTAAATAGTGGTTGACACCTTTGTTATTGTTGATTAAATTGTCTCTAGATTTGGCATATTAGCTTTTTGCTACTATGCTGAAGTCTTTTAACGTTAAATAATGACTTTTATTTAGTTATTAATTAGCTAAATAATAACTAAAGTTACAATAAATAAAATTCATTTTCATGAAAATTAAGGATATAAAATGTTCAAAAAAACATTAATGGCAGCTGCATTAGCAGCTACAGCTTCAACAGCTTTTGCTGGAGATATTGTAATCTCAGGTACTGCATATAAAGTAGGTAATGAATACTTAGGTGCTTACACTGGTACTGCATTGTCTGGTGATTTAGAAGCTGGAAGTATTGGTATTGCATATAAGCCAGGTATTGCTTTAGGTGTTAACAATACTTTGAAATTTGTTTTTGCTGGTGGTGCAATTTCTGCAGACACAGGTTTAAAACTTCAAAAAATCACTGTGTTCGCTACACATGCAAATGATGCAGCAATTATGACTGATGTTGCTACAGCAACTACAGCTGTTGTAACTGCAGGTACTTTAGGTTCAAATGCACTTGATACAGCCGCTGTTAAAGCTGCAGCAATAGCATCGTTAAATGCAGCAGCAGCAGCAGATGAAACTGTTCAAGCAGCTAGTGTAACAGCTAGTATTGCCGCTATTAACGCTGTTGCAGATGCAGTACTTGCAACTGCAAAAACTAACGTTGATGCCGCTGCTACTGGTGTAGCTATCTTAAGTAACGTTATTCCAACTACTGCAACTGATGCTGCAGATTTAGTTGATTTCGGTGCTGATGCAAACGGCGATTACACGTGGGCATTATTCAAAATTACTGATAACGCATTAACTGCTGCTGAAGTATTAGTATTTAATGATACTGATGATGATGGCTCAGCTAACGTTGTAACTAAATTCACTAAAGCAACAATTGGTGCTGGTGATTTAACTATTTCTTTACCAGAAGCAAAAGATGATACTGGTGTATCATTGTCTGCTCCAGTTGCAGGTGCAGAAATTCTTGTAACTACTGCTGATCAATTTGCATTAACAGCTACTGCAGTTACTGATACTATTGATGTAGAACAAGATCGTTTGTTCTTCTCTGATGCTACATCTGATGCATTATCAACTAGTTTTGTTCTTGATTTTACTGAAGATGGAACAATTGATCTAGGCTTAAACTCAGCAACAGCAGCATTTACGGCTGAAGTTTTTGGTAGTTTAACTGGTGTTGATTCAGTGGATTATGATGAAACTGTTCTTGTTGGTACTGATGATGACGCAGCTTTTGATGCTGATAACGAAGTTTCTGGTGTTGGTATCTCTGACGCAGCTATTTCAGTAACAGTTGATGGAACTACTAATTTAGCGACTCGTACGTTAAGTGTTTCTTTCATGGTTACTCCTGCTGAAGCAGATACTACTGACTTCTACATGTTAGGTGGCGCTTCAACTGGCTCAAATGCATTTATCTGGGACTTAAATGGTTCAGAAATTACTTTCCCATATGCACCAGTTGGTTATGACCATATCACTACTAATTTTGAGATTGCTAACTCAGGCGATCAAAATGGTGATGTATTAATCACTGCTTTCACTCGTGAAGGTGTTGATTACTCAGGTACATTAGTAGGTAAAGCTGCTGCAGAATCATTAACTAAAATTAGTGAAACTGAAGTTTATGATGCTCTTGATTTACCAGCAGGTACTTCTTTAAGCATTACTTTCAGCACTACAGCTCCAGATGCTGATATTAAGATTACTGGTTACAGTAACTTAACAACAGGTGGCCGTATGACATTATTAAGTGATGCATACGAAGGAATGTAAGATTAACTTATAGTTAATTTTAATTTCTAGATAAAAACGACCTTAGGGTCGTTTTTTTTTACCTGAAATTTAACTTATATCGAAGTTACTTACGTTTTGTGTTTAAATACGCCTGTAAAAAATAAGCATTTATTAGAGTCAGCGGGTTGTAAGTGTATAATTATTAAAATAAGGATGAGTGTGCGAAAAGATTTAAGATCGGTTTTTGCTGTATTAACTGGAACCGGTGGTGCTCAACTGATTGCTTTGTTGTTTACGCCGTTTTTAACGCGTATTTTCCCTCCTGAAGCGTTTGGTCATTTAGGTGTATTTTTGGCTTTGGCTGCGATCCTAATTCCCATCGCTGCTTTAACTCTACCTATGGCGATTGTACTGACAAAAACAAATGATGAGGCGATAAGCGTTTCTAATTTAGCTTTCCAGATCGCGCTGTTAGGCACGGGTGTTTTTTTAGCATTTATTTTTCTAAGTTTTGACTTTCTCTTAGATACTTTGCATGCAACGGATGGTGGCTTTTATTTGTATTTAGTCCCACTGGTAGTTTTTTTTAGTGCGTTATTACAGCTCACTGAAAATTGGACTATCAAATTATCTTTTTTTAAACTCAAAGCAAAAGTGTCCTTAGTACACGCGTTGGTGATTAACACCCTCAAGCTCTTATTAGGTTTATGGTTACCAACAGCGGCGACACTGATTTTTATTGCTATTATGAATCCCCTGTTAAATGCGGCATTGTTATTTAGTCAGTTAAAAAATCATATATTCTCTGAAAAAAAAATATCCTGCAAGCTGGATGAAAACTGGAGAAAGCTTTTTTCAAAATATCGTGACTTCCCTTTGTTTCAAGCACCACAAGCACTGTTAAATGCCTTATCACAAAGTAGTCCGGTAATTTTGATTGCTGCCTTTTTTGGTCCTGTTTCAGCAGGTTTTTATGCTTTTAGTCGTACAATATTGGCACTGCCAATCGTCCTCATTGGTAAGGCTATTGGCGATGTGTTTTATGGACGTATTGCCAAAGAAATTAATGAACAGCGTTTTCAAAGTGTAATTAAGCTCTTCATTCAATCAACCTTGTTATTAGCTGGCTTGGGCTGTTTTCCTTTACTGGTTATTCTCTTGTGGGGACCTGACATTTTTTCATTAGTGTTTGGTGATAAATGGTATCAAGCGGGTGTTTATGCACAGTGGTTATCATTATGGACTTTTTTTATTTTAATTAATGCGCCGAGTTTAAAGTTAATAATTGCATTAAAACAGCAACCTAAAGCATTGCTCATAAACCTGATCTCAACTCCTATTCGCATTGCTGTACTATGTTATGGCGGTTATGTGCTAAAAAATGAATGGTTAGCAGTACAGCTATTTGTTGCGGTGAGTATTGCCCATAATTTGGCTATTATAGGATTAGCTTATTTTACATGTCGTAAAAAAGTACTTTTAGAAAAGGTTACTGCTTAATGTTTGAAAAAGTAAAAACGCTTGGTTTTAGTGTTAAAATTAACGGTTTATTTGGGGCGTTAAGAAAGGTTGATGAGCACTTCTTTTGTCTTGGCCAAGTTGTTTACCAACAAGAGTTATTATCAACTGAACAAGTTTTTGACTTAGTGAAAGCGTCTTACCTTAAAAATGATTTAGACCAACTACTGGTAGAATTTTCTGGCTTCTATGCTTTTGTTTTATTAGCTGATAATTTCGTAATTGCCGTTGTCGATCGAATACGCAGTAGGCCGTTATTTTTTGCAATTGAAAATAATACTGTCCATGTATCAGATTCTAGTCAATTCTTGGTAGAGCAATTATCTGACCCGACCATTAATTCATTATCAGAGCAGGAGTTAGTACAAGCAGGTTATGTTTCCGGAAGGAATACACTAGTCAATCAAGTGATGCAGATCCCAACAGGCTCTTATTTATTAGCTAAGGTAAATGAATATTCAGTTAATACATATTATCGTTTTATGCCGATAAACGATAAAGGTCCAGCGAAAAAAGTAGATCTTCTCAATGGCTTAGATCTGGCTATGAAACAAAGTATTCGACAGTTGATTAGTTATGCAAATAACCGTCAGATAGTTGTGCCCTTAAGTGGAGGTTATGATTCTCGTGCTATCGCGATATATTTAAAAGAATTAAATTACTCAAATATTGTTACTTTTACCTTTGGTAAATCGTCCAGTAAAGAAGTTCTCATCAGTGAAAAAGTTGCTAAGGCGTTGGGGTTTGAATGGCACTTTGTAGAATACAATCGAGCTTTATGGAAAAGAACAGCAAAAAGCCAATCATTTAATGATTTTTTACATTTTATCAGTAGTTATGTATCTGTACCTAACGTACAGGTTTACCCAGCGATTAAGTCTTTACTTGAACAAGGTATTATAGCAACTGACGCAGTTATTGTGCCTGGACATACTGGCGATTTCTCATCTGGAGGGCATATTCCCGCTGAATTAGTCGACCTACCAAGAGAAGGCCAAACAAAATGTATTGTTGATGCTATTTTGAGCAGACATTATCGACATAAAAGCAGATTATGCTTAGATGATCGTTTAAGAGAAAAACTAACCGAACAGGTAAATTACTATATAGACAATACACCTGAACACTTACCGGCAACCTCTATTTTTGAAGGATGGGAATATCAGGAACGGCAAGCAAAATTTATAGTTAATTCAAATAGATATTATGATTTTTTTAAACTAGATTGGTGGATGCCTTTATGGCAGAACGATTTTTCTGCTTATTGGGAAAAGGTTCCATTACAATATCGTTTAAATTCTTCCTTGTGGAAGTATTTTGTTGAAGAGCAGTATCAGCGTATTTCAGGAGAAAAAATATCTTATGGCAATGTTAACGATCAATATCACCCTAAGGTATTACGCATGCGTAAAATTTTAGATTACTTCACTGATGAAAATGGTCTCTATGCGTTAGTCCCCTTTACCCGTTGGCTGTTACGTAAAGTTAAATACCCTTATGCCAATGGCACATTGTTTTCGTACTTATCAGCCAAAGTGATTAAATCACAGAAAAAATTAGCAGATAAATAATTATAATAAGAAGAACAATGTCAGCTTTATCAAAATAAGCCAATAGTTATATCTAGCTGTTTTCTTAGCTATCAGTTAAAATTGCTAGTTCTTCTTATATCGATGTCATAACTTAATGACTAATGTTTAAAGCCGTTTTATGAAATCTATTCTAAAAAAAATTCTTTCCCCAAAGTTTATTTCACACCTTAAAAATTCTATTGCGTTATTGGATCAAAAAATAATGCCATTTTTTGCTAAGAGCAGTTTTTTAAGTTCGTTGTACTATTGCTTTTTTAGCACTCAATTTCGTCGTGAACATCAAGCTGTTTTACAAGGAAGGTTGAAATATCAGGCCTCTTTAGAGCAAATAGATACCAGTAGTATTTTACTCAGGCGCAATACTCATCGTCTAGAAAAAGGGCTAATTATGCAGCCACGTCGAGGTGTCTTTGCTGAAGCTTATATCCAGGAAACTGTTGACTGTTTCGAAAAGTGTTTAGCAAGTGAATCACTTTGTGCGGAAGAGCTAAAGTGGGCGCAGGATGTATTAGTTAAATTTTTTGATATTACAACTAGCTCGTTAATTTTAGATAAAGCTCGGAGTCAATTTGAACAGCTCGCATTGAAAGCTTTTACTGTGACAAACGACTACTTGCCCTATGAGCATCAGGAGCGGGTAAATTCATCAATTAGTCAAGAACAACTATTTGATTTATTTAAACAACGTCGCTCGGTGCGTTGGTATGAACAAAAACCAGTTGAAATACCGTTAATTCAACAAGCCATTGAAATGGCTGCTCAGGCTCCTAGTGCTTGTAATCGTCAGCCTTTTGAATTTTATACGATTACTGATATGAAGGAAGCATCCCAAGTTGCCTCTATTGCGATGGGAACTACAGGATTCTCGGATAACATTCCTGCACTAATTGTAGTGGTTGGTGACCTTTCAGCATATCCAGCAGAGCGAGATCGACACGTCATTTATATTGATGCAGGCTTGGCTGCTATGCAACTGATGTTGGCTTTTGAAACCTTGGGATTATCAACTTGTCCAATTAACTGGCCTGATATCAAAGTGTATGAAAATAAAATGGCTGAAAAATTAAACCTCTCCAACACTTTACGCCCGGTGATGCTGATTGCTGTTGGTTATGGTGAAGCTGAAGGGAAAATACCATTCTCCCAAAAGAAAAGTACCGATATATTAATAAAGGAAATAAGTTAATGCTGATTGAAGTTAAAGGTGTGCAGTTTGTTAATAAAGGTGCAGAATTAATGCTTCATGCCATCTTACAGAAAGTAAAACAAATTTGGCCAGATGCCGAGTTGTGCTTAGCTCCTAATCCAATGTCCCCCTATTTAAGTAGAGCCCAAATTGGAGCATATCAAAAATTCGGTATCAAAAAAAATATCATGGATTTTAATGGTCTTTTCTATTTTATCCCTCGTTCATTAAGGGGCGCTATAAAGTCTCGTTGGGGGGTAGTCACTGAAGCGGATGTTGATGTGGTGCTTGATGCTTCTGGTTTTACTTATGGTGATCAGTGGAACACCATTATACTAAAACAAGCGGCGATAGAGGCATCTCGTTTTAAAGCTAAAGGTAAGCATTATATCTTTATGCCACAAGCGCTTGGTCCTTTTAGCACCGAAGGCAATCAAGCTGCGGCAAAAAAAGCTTTTAATGCTGCATCTGTTGTATTTGCTAGAGAAGAGCAATCCTACGGCCATGCGACTAGCTGTACACAGTCAGCTGATATTGTACAGGCGCCAGATTTTACCAATTTAGTTATGCCAGATTTGAAAAGCGAATTCCAAAGTTTAAAAGGAAAAATAGCGGTTATTCCTAACAGTAAAATGTTGAGCAACAAAAACAAAAGTGAACTTTGGCGTAAAAACTACCTTAATATCATAAAGCAAAATATTTTCGCTTTTATTAATCAAGGTGAGCAAGTTTTTTTATTAAATCATGAAGGGAAGTCTGATCAAGCTATTTGCCAACAAATTAATGAGTTGTTGGATACTCCTTTGGAAATCATTAATCCGAGTTCGCCATTAGATGTAAAAGCAATCATTGGCAGTGCTAAAGCTATCGTTTGTTCAAGGTACCATGGTTGTGTTAGTGCTCTTTCGCAAGGTGTGCCATGTCTTGGCACAAGTTGGAGCCATAAATATGAAAAACTATTTTCAGAATACCAAGTGAGTGATCTTTTATTATTGCCAGAACTCTCTAATGATGACATTGACGCGCTTGTTAGTAAGGTGATTAATAATCAGCATTCAATTAAAAGTAACCTAGCTCCTCAGATTGAGAAGTATAAAGACTTGTCTGAAAAGATGTGGGATAAATTGTTTAGTGTAGTTAAAACAGCGAATTGAATGGTTAAAGTTGATTGTTACAAAGTTAAAAAATAGCTCGAACAAATACTTTAAACCTCATATAATCTTGGCAAGTAAATTTATCGTTTTAAAGATTATCGGTAAATATTAATAATGCCATTACGTCTCATTTTTACATAAGAGTTATAATATTTAATGCAAAATCAACAGGTTTATTTGGAAGAGATTTCACTAGCTGAAATTTTCAATGCACTTTATCGTGGGAAATTTATTATTACTGCGATTGTGGTTGTTTTTGCAGCTGTATCGGTATTTATTGCTACTAGTCTACCTAATATGTATAAATCAGAGACTAAACTTATTGCAGCTGCTGACTCTACGGGTGGACTATCTTCCCTTTCTGGTAGTTTGGGCGGGCTTGCTAGTATGGCAGGTTTAAGTATAGGGGGCGATACTAACGAAAAAACCTTAATTGCCAAAGAAATGCTGAAATCACGTAAGTTTCTAGCTAGCTTCGTTGAAAAAAGAAATATCCTTATTCCATTAATTGCTGCAGAAGGCGTTGATGATCAAGGAAACCTGATTATAAATGAAAACTTGTATAGCACAGAGCTTAAGCAATGGGTCAGAAATGTTGTAGCTCCTAAGCCTGTTATTCCTGCAGCAGAAGACATTTATTATGCCTTTCAAAAATACTTAACGGTTTATACTGACAATAAATCAGGTATAACGATCATTTCATTTGAATTTTTTCGAGCCGATATTGCTCAACAATGGCTAGACTGGTTGATTGCCGATATTAATAGTGAAATAAAAAATCGTGACATGGTTGAAGCTAAAGATAGCATCAATTACTTAACCCAATTAATTGAAGAAACAGATAATAGTGCTATGCGAGAAGCATTTTACTTATTAGTTGAAGAGCAAACAAAAACGCTATTATTAACTGAAGTTAGGGAGGAATACGTTTTCCGAGCTATAGATCCTGCTATATTTCCAGAAGAAAAATCATCACCTCAACGAGCTTTTATCTGTATATTAATGACAGTTGTTGGTGGAATTCTTGCGATAATGTTTGTATTAATTAAGCACTTTCTGTTTCGAAGCAAGCAAGTGGATAGTGTGCTTCCAAGCAGCAATGAAACAGTACTGAATTAGTCGGTGAATCCAGTTAGCTTATTGTGCTAAATGCAAAAAAACAAGTAAAACAGAGTCAATACAAGCATGATAAAAAACATAAAGCAGTGGATATGTCTGTTTGAATTTAAGTTAGTAATACGTTTGATGGAGCTTGAATTTTGAGCAATCACTTTCCTTTAGTATCAGTTTATATTCCTACCCATAATCGTAGTGCCTTGTTAAGCAGGGCAATAGATTCAGTTTTGGCACAAACATACAAGAATATTGAAGTATTAGTTTGTAGCGATGGTTCAAGTGATGATACTGACGAGGTTATGCAGGCTTATTGTCAGGAATACCCAAACATTACTTTTTTAAAAAATGATACACCTCAAGGGGCATGTGTTGCGAGGAATAAGTGCATAAACCTTGCTGCGGGAAAGTATATAACCGGTTTAGATGATGATGATATATTTCATCCGCGTCGAATAGAGTTATTACTGGCAAATTTTGATGAAAAATTTGCTTGTTTATGTTCTCAGCAATACGAAGTAGATTTGTCGACTGCTATGCCTAATTATTTATCTGCTGACTTAACTAATGATAAAGAAGAGTATATTTCTTTAGAATCGTTACTTTATGAAAATAATATTGGTAATCAAGTATTCACTTTGACAGAGCGATTAAAGGCGATTAATGGCTTTGATGAAGGTATGCCAGCGTGGCAAGATTATGATACTTGGGTACGCTTGTTAGAAAAGTTTGGTGATGCTAAAAAAATTCATATTAAATGTTATTATGCAGACATTGATCGTAAACGTATAAGAATTTCTATTTCGAGTAATCGATTTAAAGGCTGCCAGCGCTTTTATAATAAACATCACTCACTGATGAACCTAGGTCAAATTAAAAATGGTCAGGTAAGAATGTTTATTATAGGAGGCACAAGTATGTCTGGTTTTAAGTTATTTACTTTATTTAATACCAAAATGTTTAAGTTTTGGATAAAGGCTTGGTTAGTAAAATTTGGCTTAGCACAGTGAATAAATTACTTATTATTACAAATATGTACCCAGCAGTTGAAAAACCGTTATATGGTATTTTTGTGCAAGAGCAAGTTGAGTCATACCGTTTATTATATCCTGAAACTAAAATAAGTGTTATAGCTTTAAACTCAGGAAATTACTTACAGCGTTATCTCTTTTCAATGTTCACCTTACTGTTACAGTTGTTAAAACAACGTCCTCAAATTGTTCATATTCATTATGGTTTAACTTTTTTTCCTGTCTTTTTCCTACTACCGTTTTGTAAGTTATTAAAGGTAAGAATAGTAACAACATTTCATGGCAGTGACTTATTAGGAAAGAATAAACTAACCAAGTTTGTTGCTAATCTTGCTATTCGTTTTTCTGATGCTGTTGTTGGTGTAAGTCAGCAAACAGTTAACATTTTAAAAAGAAAGCATAAACAAGTTAATTACTTACCCTGTGGAGTAACTGATGAGTTTGTTGATTTTGCCAATCAAATGGAATCTAAACGATCGAGAGTGATAATTTTTCCATCAAATCCTAAAAGACCAGAAAAAAATTATCCCTTATTTCAACAATTAACAGAAGAGTTAGCGCTAGAAGAGGGGGTTATCCCATTTCAATGCAAAACCATGGATGGATTATCTCGTCAACAAGTCGTTTCGTTATTTAAATCTAGCGCTTGTTTGTTATTAACTTCACACTATGAAGGCTCTCCTCAAGTAGTTAAAGAAGCGATGATTTGTGATTTACCCATAGTGTCTACAGCCGTTGGTGATGTGCCTTACCTTTTAGAAACACAATCCGATGCAGTGGTTAGTGATAAATACGATGAGCTTTATTTTGGTATAAAAAAAATTCTCCAATTAGAAAAACTGCAAGATTGCCAATATAGTAACAAAGATAAAAGTGCAGTTTTAAATAATGTTACCTGTAGCAAGTTACATTTGTTATATCAACAGTTACGCAGCTAAAGAATGAGGGCCTGCATTTGAGCATTCTAATTTTTGGCTTTTGGTGCATGAGAGTACTAACCATAGCAGTAGACAACCAAGTGCTCAGGTTTGGAGTGCCTTTATTTTTGCTTGCGCTTATATTCATTTTTGTATTGATTAATCATCGAACCCTACCTATTTTATGGAAGTCGACTAGCTTTAAATATTTTATATTTTTACTTTTTACGTTGATGTGCTCTATTGGGGTAGCATATCTAAATCACCTTCCTTTAATGGCGAGTATATCTGCCCTACTTAAATTTTTGTTGATGGGGGGCTTCTTTGTTTTAGGCTTTATTTTATCGCTTTATGGTAAACATAAAATAGCTTTGTTTCTGGTTGCGAGTACTATCCTTTGTCACTTACTTGCCGGTTTTTTTGGTTATTTCTTTGGTATAGGTCAAGTGATAAGCGATGTACTAAGACCAACAGGTATTGCTGGAAAGGTTAATATTCTTGCTAATTTAGCACTGTTTACCTGCATGTTTTATGGTGCAAGAGCCTTTTATGAGGATAAAAACAAGCTAGCGTTATTTAGTATTGCCTTTTTTGCTTTGGTCATGATTTTTATGAGTGGCACCTTGAAAAATGTTATCTCTTTAGTTGGAGCGATAGGTGTTTATGCTTTGCTAGGCTCTAAGCGAAAATTTCTCACTATTTCACTTATAATTTTCTTTGTACTACCTATGTTAGTCGCTCTTGCGATTTATACGCCGATTGGCGACCGTATTATGGAAGCTTTTGTCGCTGGTATCGATATGGACGTTGAAGAAGGGGAAAAGTTAGAATCATCATTGCAATGGCGAATATTACATTGGAAATTATTGTTGGATGATTGGTATAGCCGTTTTGCCATACTCGGTGCAGGCTTTGGACAGGTAGGCAACATGAATGCTTTAAAAACACCGTCTGGAGTAGGGTTCCAAGCACATTCTGATTGGGTGCAGTTTTGGGTGGAATTAGGTCCGGTTATTTTTGTATTATTTATTTGGGGGCACGTGAAAATGTTGATGCCTTTGTATAGACAATCAAGAGCAGGTAACTCTTTGGCATTAGGACTGTTTTTTGCCTTTGTTTCTCAAGTGATTGCTATGCTAGCAGGGCCCGTTTATTTTTCTGTTTCCTTCTTTTATTACTTTTGGCTACTTTTTGGCATTGTTTCAGCCAATGAGATCATGGCTAACTCAGCTGAAACTACTGATGAGTCAGCGGATATAAAATTTAAGTAATGTTTTTAGCTACAATTAAATAAAAACTATCAGCAACCAATATAAGTAACCAATATAAGTAAATAACACCAACAATGAATTTTTCATGATCTTTATTGTTATAAGTATTAGCTAATTGATATTTAAAGCAATATGTATCAACAAGTTGTAGTGTTAGAACGGCTTTGGTATAGTCCATTATTAGCAATAAAGTAATTCTTGTACTATTTTCTTTGGTTTTCCTGTTCTTCCCCCCCCATAGTCTTGCAGCAAAAATAGAAGCTTATCTCTCTGATATTAGTATGTTACCCGGCGAAACTGTATCTATCCACAGTTCTACCCATTCATCATCATTTAATGTAAAAGTTTATCGGGTAAGTGAGACTGACATTTTAGTTGCAGAATATATAAATCTCGCTGGGAAGTTTTACCCTACCCCAGAGAATGCATGGCGTAATGGCGCACAATGGCCGTCAGCTATTGATATAATTATTCCTGAAACATGGAAGAGTGGTATTTATCTAGTCAAACTTAAAACCAATGACTCCACTGCGATATTAAACTTTGTTGTCCGCACAGCAAAAACAGCTTCAAATTCTAAAATTCTCCATTTAGATAATGCTACCACACAGATGGCGTATAATAATTGGGGAGGGAAGTCTCTCTATACCTTTAATTCTACTGAAAACAGAAAGTCAAACTCTGTTTCACGCTTACGTCCAGGGCGTCATGGTTCAACAGTAAAAGAGATTTACTTCGCTCGTTGGGCTGCGCACATGGGTATAAAGCTAGATAGTGCCTCTATGTTTGACCTTCATGACGATGAATTACTTTTGGAAAACTATCAAACATTAGTGATCACTGCTACATGATCTTGAACAACGAGGTTTTGAAATTGCATCGCATACTTATGGTCATAAAAGAGTTAAGGACTATATTGCTGAGCATGGTGTGGAACAATGGCTTGAGTTAGAAGTTAAATCTTCTTTATGTTCTATGCTTGACGATGGTTTTTCTGTTTATTCTTTTGCTTACCCAAACTCTAATTCTAATACCGCTGAATCTGACAATAAGCTTTTGGAAAGTTTTGATATTGTTAGGCTTTATAATGGTCATGATTCTACTCATCAGGCTGGAGTATATGATAACCAAGACTCGGTAATAATGGCTGCTGCAATCGATGAAGAGATGTTAAACATGTCGGAGTTAGAAGCTGTAATCGATTCTATTGCGGATAATAATCAAACTTTGGTCTTAGCAGCTCATGATTTAATTGAAGATAAAAATATTGGCCTCTTTTTAAAACCATCCTCTTTAATTCAGATAATAAACTATGCCAACTCTAAAGGAGTCATGTTTGTTAACTTTAAGGATATTATCAGCCCTGTTGCTAATAAGGTTGATTATTCAGTGTGCTTGTAAGCGACGTTATCTTTTAGGTATCTGACACAATTTATGATCTACATACTGAAAGATGATATCTGTTTCAGTATGTAGAAAATGTGAATATACTTTGCGTTAAAGAACCTCATTTTTCTTTTGGTTGAGTCATAATTAGTCAACCTCAGATAACTATGACCATTAAGATCATCAGCCAATAAAAGCTTCCCCTATTTTTTCACTCATTTTTTAGACAATAATGTTAAATTTATTTAAGTGAATTCCTTTTAATATTTAGTTACAAGTTCCTCTGGAAGATAACCAGAAAAGAAGGAGGGTAATAGCAATAAAAACAAGTGGATACCGATGGATTTTGTTAGATGTTCTATTGGAGAGAAATTTAAACTATTAAGTTGATTTATTTACTTTATAATACGCGGTCTATAAATAGTTAACGGATAAAATGCTAAGCGGTAGTCTGGCATTTTAATTTTTTGAAGAATGTTAAATGACTAATGAAGTAATAATTGGTGGGGTAAAGGTTCAGCCCTTTGATTCTATTGAAAGTTTAATTGAAACTACCATTTTAGTAGATGGACAGGTTAAACCTAATGTGGCAATTGCTATTAACCCAGAAAAAATAATCACTGCTCAATCGAACCCCGCATTAATGAGTATATTAAATCAAGCAACCCTAAGATATGCCGATGGCGTAGGGGTCTCTTATGTAATGTCTAGGAAACTTGATAAACCTGTTGCCCGTATTCCCGGTTGTGAACTCTGGGAAGCGTTGATGTATGCAAGTGCTGCAAACAAAGAGCCTGTATTTCTGGTTGGCGCTTCTGAAAGCGTTATTACTAATACCAAAGATAAACTCATTAACAACGATGTAAATGTGATTGGCTATCAGAATGGTTTTTTTGATAAAAATAATCCCCTAGAACTGATTAATAATATCAAGTTATCTGGTGCCAAAATTATTACCGTTGCTTTGGGGTCACCTGCACAAGAGTTATTCATTTTTGAATGTACCAAGCACATACCTGATGCCTTCTACATGGGCGTTGGTGGAACATACGATGTATTTACTGGAAATGTTAAACGTGCCCCATGTTTTTTTAGAAAAATTCGTTGTGAATGGTTGTATCGATTATTAAGTCAACCAACCCGTATCCATAGACAAATTAACTTGCTCAAATATATTCAATTGTATCTATTAGGCAAATTATAAACCGTAATTAATTATTTTCAGATAAAAAGAAAAGTTTCATATAAACATATGTTAAAGGAAAAACATGACAATTTTTAAACGTATTTTTTTACTCAGTTTTGTTATCTTAATTTCGGCTTGTGGTTCAAGTGATAAAGATGATCCTGTTGAGCTTGGGCCGACCTTATCAATAAGCTCACAAACATCATCTATCTGGGAAGGGCAGCAATTTCAGTTTAAATTAACGTTATCTAAAGCGCTTAATGCAGATGCTACGGTTAAGTTAGCAATTGATGAAAGCCAGTTAAGTGATAACATGTTGGTCATTAATGATTCTGCACCTATTGTAATACCTGCAGGAACTTTGGTCATGTCTGTACCTGTTGATTTAGCTAGCCTGGTTGGTGTGCAAGGTTCCCGAGGCGTTACATTAACTTTAACCGAAATCGATATTAGTGAAGTCAGTATTTTAGCTAGTAATCAATTAATTAATTTTACAGTAAGCGATGGTCTGGTTGACCGAATATATAAACCATTAAAAATCAAATATGAAACTGACCGGTTACTTAATTTTTGGCAACAAGACCGTTTATTAAAATTTGTTAGTTTAAATTATAACACTTGGGCTCTTCCCTCAGATCCTACATGGGCTGAAGATCCATATAGCAATGTAAGTTGGCAGTTTTATTATCACTCTCTTACTTGGCTTCATACCTTGATATACGGTTATGAAACTACAGGTGAACAAAAATACCTAGATGAAGTTAAGTACATTATTTTTGATTGGATAAAAGATAATGGCACACCTGCAGATAATACTAATAGAGGTTGGAATGACCATGCTACCGCTTATAGAGCGGCAATGTTTTCTTATCTTTATGAACGATTTTTTAAAGACGTCCTCACTGATGAAGAGCTTGATATTTTTGATGACTCAATTGCTTTACATGCTGAAACGTTAAGTGAATTATTAGTTCAGCCTGAATATATTGGTCATAATCACGGATTATTTCACGGAATGGGCTTGTTGACGGTAGCGAAAACTTTTCCACACCTCTCGGCTAGTACTGCATGGAATGAAAGAGCAGTGACTCGTTTAAATGAATTAATCACAGAAATGATTGATGTAGAGGAAGGGATCTCAGTTGAGCAGGCGATAGTTTATCATTATGCTGCTATTGATATGTTCTTGGAAGTAGGGACTTTATTAAATCAGTTAGAAGAAACATCAAATGACACTATAAGCGAAGTGTTATCTAAAGCACTTGATTTTTCTGCGTTGACAACTTTACCAAATGGTACTTCTCCTGCATTAGGTGATACTAGTTGGAATGTAAACCTTGAAGCTGCTTTCAAACTTTATGTTGATGATCAAAAGATGGGTTCGGCTATCAGTGAGTATGTTAGTCAAAAAGGTGCAAAAGGAGAAAAGCCTGCCGCGATGAATGTTTTTCCAAATAATGGCTACGTAACGTATAGACCTGAATACAGTGCTGATAGTGATTGGAAAAACGATATGTATCTTTTTGCTGACTTTGGCAAAGAAAGAAAATCACACGGGCATCATGATTCTTTAAGTTTTACTTATTATAACCATGGTAAACAATTATTGGTTGATTCAGGTGGTCCTTATCGGTACAGAGATCGTCAGTATTGGTATTTTGCTGGAACTATTGGTCATAACTTAATTGTTGTTGATGATAAATTATGGCTAAAAGTTGATACAACACTCAATATGGCGGCAAGCAATGAAAATGTATCATACATCAATGGTGAGCGGTCTCAATATGCTGTTAATAATAATCGAAGTATAGTGACACTTGGGAAAAAATACTTAGTCGTTGTTGATAGATTAATTCAAAGCGGTGGAGGCACACATACTTACGATCTATTGTATCATTTCGCTCCTGAAAGTAATGTCATTGTGGATGATCAGTCTTCGGATAACCATTTACGTGTTGGCGCATCTTTTGTTGAAGATGATATTTCAGTTTTTAGTGAGGTTTCTATATTCTCACCTGTTCAACGACAAAATGCAGAGGTTATTGAAGGAAGGTATGATCCTGATTCAAGTCCTTTAAATATGCAAGGTTGGGTTAGTGATGGCTATAACTCAAAAATTCCAGCGCCGACTCTTTCTGCTATATATCGTGATAAAGATATGTGGCTAGTGACTATATTTTCTACAAGTGATAATGAAGCGGATGCTAAGAACTATAATGCATCTGTTTCAGGAGAAAATGGTGGTGAGATAAATGTGTCATTAAGTGATAATGATATTGCATATGAGCTTAAATTTTTATCAGATAATACCGTGAAAATAAATGGGACTGAACTTGAATGCAACCACTATTGTGGGTCTTCTCAATAAAAAATAGCTTACGATAAAAATCATAAACCAGTACCTAAAAAGCCTTTTTTTTGATAGAATCGCGGCAATTTTAGAACAGTAGGTATTTATAGATGAATGTTATTGAAGCTAACTTCGATGCTAAAGGCAAAAAAATTGCCATTGTTGTTTCACGTTTTAACAGTTTTGTTGTTGATCGTTTACTTGAAGGTGCGGTTGATACATTGATTCGACATGGCAATGTTGCTGATGACGATATAACAGTAATTAAAGTTCCTGGCGCTTATGAACTGCCATTAGTTGCTAAAAAAGCAGCTAAAAGTGGTAACTACGATGCCATTATAGCGATTGGTGCGGTTATTCGTGGTGGAACGCCTCATTTTGATTTTGTTGCTGGTGAGTGTAATAAAGGATTAGCACAGGTATGTTTAGAATCTGAAATCCCTGTATCATTTGGTGTTATTACTACTGATACCATCGAACAAGCAATTGATCGTGCGGGGCTTAAAGTGGGTAATAAAGGTGGCGAAGCTGCCCTTAGTGCACTAGAAATGATCAACGTTCTTTCTCAGCTATAATTTAGTCAATTAATATATTTAGGAATTCCTTGTGAAGCCATCACCTAGAAGAAAAGCGCGTGAGCTTGCTGTACAAGCAGTATATTCATGGCAGTTAAGTGGTAATTCGGTCACAGATGTCGAAGCACATTTTTTATCAGAAAATGCTAAACGTCGTTTTGATATACCTTACTTTCAGCAATTGTTTCGTGGTGTTACTACCATGACTAGCTCAATTGATGCGGCTATTGAGCCTCATGTTGATCGCCCACTTAATGATGTTGATCATATTGAAAAAGCTGTGTTGCGTGTGGCTATTTTTGAGTTAAGCGATTGTAAAGATGTACCTTATCGAGTAGTTATTAATGAAGCAATTGAGCTGGCTAAGTTATTTGCTGCTGATGATAGCCATAAGTTTGTAAATGGTGTGCTCGATAAAGCGGTGAAGTTGATTCGTCCTGAAGAATAACCTAACCACTGTATCCAGCTTGTATTTTTAAATCAAGTTGGTACAAAACGCTCCTAATTTATGCTTTGAAATTTATTATTAAGTACGTAAATGTTAGTGACTTAATTATTGAGGCAATCAAATAGACAATTAAGGGTTTTATTTATTGCCTTTAATATTTATTTTCAAAGTAACGATAGAATGGATTTATGAAAGAATTTGAGCTGATAAAAAAGTACTTTACTGAGCAAGCAGTGAATAGGAAAGATGTTTGTTTGGGCATCGGTGATGACTGTGCTTTGATAGCACCTTCTGAACGGCAAAATATTGCAGTAACAACAGACACGCTTGTATGCGGTGTACATTTTCCTAAAAACACCTCTGCTAGAGCGATTGGACATAAAGCTATTGCGGTAAATTTATCTGATTTAGCTGCGATGGGGGCTGAGCCTACCTGGGTTTCTATCGCTATTACCTTACCAGAAGTAGATGAGGTGTGGGTTGGTGAATTTTGTGCGGGTGTTTTTGAGTTATGTGAATATTACAATGTGCAATTAATTGGCGGTGATACCACACAAGGCCCATTAAGTATTACGGTTACTGCACAAGGCTTGCTCCCTTTTGATAAACATGTATCTCGTAGTGGTGCTAAAGCAGGTGATTGGCTTTATGTTACAGGTGATATTGGTGATGCAGCATTAGCGCTTAAGCATATCTTAGGTGAATGTACGATAGAAAAAATTCACCAAGCTAAGTTACAAGAAAAATTAGACTTTCCTAAGCCTAGAGTATTAGCAGGACAGGCATTAAGAGAATATGCTTCTGCTGCGATAGATTTATCCGATGGATTAATTGCAGATTTAGGACATATTTGCCGGGCATCAAATGTTGGTGCTAATATTGTTTTAGAAAATCTACCGCTTTCTTTTGAATTAATTGACTCACTTGGTCTAGAGCAAGCAACTGAATTAGCACTTGCAGGCGGAGATGATTATGAACTGTTATTTACTGTTTCAGAAGATAACAAAGTAGGCATGGAAACAGCTTTATCTCATTTAGGTATTTCGGTTACCTGTATCGGTCAGCTAAATGGTAGTGATAAAATTACCACCACATTAAATAGTAAACCTGCGGAAATAAATAGCCAAGGATTTGAACACTTCACTAAAAATGACTAATCCTTCTAGCAAAGCAAATTTTCGTTTATCTGATCCTATTCAGTTTTTAGCTTTAGGCTTTGGTAGTGGATTAGCACCTAAAGCGCCGGGAACATTTGGCACGTTAGCAGCCATCCCTTTGTTTTTATTACTCGCACCACTTACTGCTAATGTTTATCTTTTTATTGTCGTAATCATGAGCTTCATTGGTATTTATCTTTGCGGCTATACCGCTAAGGCGGCAGGCGTGCATGATCATCCTGCGATAGTCTGGGACGAAATTGTTGGCTTTCTAATTACCATGTTTTTAATCCCCGTGAGCTGGCAAAGTATATTGGTTGGTTTTATTTTATTTAGAGTTTTCGATATTCTAAAGCCTTGGCCTATTTCATATGTAGATAAACATGTTGCTGGTGGTTTTGGCATTATGGTTGATGATGTGCTTGCAGGTCTTGCAGCATTAACTTGTATGCATCTTATTTTTTAACTCATATATTACTCAAAACTAGATGATATAAATTGGAAACTTAAATGAAAATAGCTGTTGCAGGTATTGGCTATGTTGGCCTTTCAAATGCACTATTACTCGCTCAACATAATGAAGTTATAGCTTTAGATGTTGTAGAAGAAAGAGTAACGAGAATTAATAACGGACAATCACCTATTGCCGATGATGAAATTGAATGTTACTTATCAAAAGTATCAAAAAATTTTTCAGCGACCATAGATAAAAAGCTTGCCTTTAAAGATGCTGACTTTGTTATTATTGCTACTCCGACCAATTATGATCCTGCCACCAATTATTTCGATACGTCATCGGTTGAAGCTGTTATTTCGGATGTATTAGCTATTAACTCTGCAACTACTATGATAATAAAATCAACAGTACCTGTAGGGTATACCGAAAAAATTAAAGCAAAGTTTAATGTTGATAATATTATTTTTTCTCCGGAGTTTTTAAGAGAGGGTAAAGCGTTATTTGATAACTTGCACCCTTCTCGCATTATTGTTGGCGAGCAGTCTGAACAGGCAAAAGTTTTTGCTCGCTTATTAGAACAAGGTGCGATCAAACAAGGTATTGCTACTTTGTTTACTAATTCGACGGAAGCAGAAGCGATCAAGCTTTTTTCTAATACCTATTTAGCCATGCGTGTGGCGTATTTTAATGAGCTTGATAGTTATGCTGAGTCTCATGGTTTAGATAGTCAACATATCATTGAAGGTGTTGGTTTAGACCCTCGAATTGGTAACCATTATAATAACCCATCCTTTGGCTACGGTGGGTATTGTCTACCTAAAGATACCAAGCAGCTTTTAGCAAACTATCAGGATGTTCCTAATAATATGATCCGTGCGATTGTTGATGCTAATAATACTCGGAAGGACTTTGTTGCTGATTCTATTTTAAAGCGTGCTCCAAAAGTTGTTGGGGTTTATCGTTTAGTGATGAAATCTGGCTCTGACAACTTTAGATCTTCTGCTATCCAAGGAGTGATGAAACGGATCAAAGCTCGAGGCATTGAAATTGTAGTGTTTGAGCCGGAGCTACAGGAAGAAGAATTCTTTCATTCTCGAGTCATTAAAGATATTAATGAGTTTAAAACATTGTCTGATGTAATTGTGACTAATCGTATGGCTGATGAGTTAATCGACGTGAAGAATAAGGTTTATACTCGAGACCTCTTTGGTAAAGACTGAGTTGGTAAAGATTAAGCAATCTGCTTACCTTGTCGCTGTATAACACAACTTATTTGTCAAAAGTACTCATTGACTAACGTCAACTCCGTACGTCTTCCTCTAACTTGAATTATTCAGCTTAAAGTTGAACCGATTGTGAATGTTGTATAAAAAAAGGCAAGTGATTAACTTGCCTTTAGCTTATGTTTTTAAGCTTAGCTTTCGTAAAAACTAATGCAGAATTCTTGCTTTTATTGTGCCTTCAATCTGTTTCAACTCTCGTAGTGCAGTTTCGCCACTCTCCGCTTCAATATCAATAACAACATAACCAATTTTGTCATCTGTTTGTAAATACTGAGCGGCGATATTAATATTATGCTCAGCAAATGCTTGGTTGATTTTGGTCATAATACCAGGGTGATTTTCATGAATATGTAATAAACGACTAGTGCCTTCATGTCCGGGCAATGAAACAATTGGAAAGTTAACTGCTGATAAGGTGGAACCATTATCTGAATACTTTGCTAGTTTACTCGCTACTTCTAAACCAATGTTTGCCTGTGCTTCTTTAGTGCTACCGCCAATGTGTGGTGTTAGAATCACATTATCAAAAGCACGTAATGGCGAAATAAATTCTTCATCATTCCCTTTAGGCTCAACTGGGAAAACATCAATAGCGGCACCAGCAACCTTTTTACTTTCTAATGCTGCTGCAAGTGCATCAATATCAACAACCGTGCCGCGAGAAGCATTGATGAAAATAACGCCTTCTTTCATAGCTGAAAATTCTTTCTCGCCGATCATCTCTTGTGTTTGTTTTGTCTCTGGCACATGCAAACTAACGATATCTGCTTCGCTTAGTAAAGCTTTAAGCGTTGATGCTTGACTCGCATTGCCTAACGGTAGTTTGGTTTCAATATCGTAGAATCTTACTCTTAAGCCTAACGTTTCAGCTAGAATACCCAGCTGCATTCCTATGTGACCGTAACCAATAATACCAAGTGTTTTACCGCGAGCTTCAACCGAGCCAGCTGCTGACTTATTCCATATACCACGATGTGCTTTTGCGCTTTTTTCAGGAATACCACGTAATAACAACAATAGCTCACCAATCACTAATTCAGCAACTGAACGAGTATTAGAAAAGGGGGCGTTAAATACTGGGATGCCACGTATTTGGGCTGCTTTGGTATCTACTTGATTGGTGCCGATACAAAAACAACCGATAGCTGCAAGTTTCTTGGCATGACTTAATACATTTTCATTAAGTTGGGTGCGAGAACGAATGCCAATGAAATGAACATCGGAAATTTTAGCTATTAACTCTTCTTCAGCAAGTGAAGTTTTTACATATTCAATGTTGCTGTAGCCTTGAGACTTTAATTCTTCTAACGTACTTTGGTGCACACCTTCTAGTAATAAGATCTTAATTTTTTCTTTTGCTAATGATGGGTTACTCATGGTCGTCGTTCTCTCACATAATGTTTTGGATGGCTAGATATCTAACCTAGCCAAGGTAAACTAACATATAGTGTATAAACTCTAAAGTCTTATTTGTAGAGGTTTAATCAGTAGTGATGATTTTTGTACCTTGCTCGGTACCTAAAACTAAAATATTGGCACCACGCTGAGCAAACAAGCCATTAGTAACAACACCAACAAGCGCGTTGATGCTTATTTCAAGTGCTTTAGGATCAAGTATTTCTAAGTTATACACATCTAGAATAACATTGCCGTTATCAGTAACAACACCTTGACGATAAACGGGATCACCACCGAGCTTAACAAGCTCTCTGGCAACATAACTACGCGCCATAGGGATAACCTCAACAGGTAAAGGAAAGTTACCTAATAAAGGAACTTGCTTACTTTCGTCTGCGATACAAACGAAGGTGTTTGCCACAGCAGCGACAATTTTTTCACGCGTAAGTGCCGCACCACCTCCTTTGATCATGTGCATATGTTGAGTAATTTCATCTGCGCCATCTATGTAAACATCAATTTGGTCAACACTGTTTAAATCAAAAACTGCAATGCCGTATTCTTTTAAGCGCTTAGTTGATTGATCAGAGCTAGATACCGCACCTTCAATTTTGTTTTTAATAGTAGCTAAAGCATCAATAAAGTGATTAACCGTTGAACCAGTTCCTACGCCAACAATACTGCCTTCTTGCACATAATCGAGCGCTTTGATCGCCGCTGCTTTTTTCATTTCATCTAGAGTCATGATAAGCCTTTTCAGGTGTTTTTTTGTTGGCAGTATTATAGCAAGCTTGTTAACGAGTCTGATATATTTTTATGTTAGAATTTTATTGGAAATATGCTGGGTTGGTGTGATTATTTCAGGAAGTGGGATATCCCATTGCTGTATAGGCAGAGTGGGAACTTGCTGACAATCATGGGCGATACCAATGGGGTGAGTGATATTGCTAATACCTTGTTGATATTTTTTATACCATTGAGCTAACGTTCTATCGTAAAAGCCTCCTCCCATGCCTAAGCGATTACCTGTTGAATCAAAAGCAACTAGTGGAGTAAGAATTATGTCTATCTCGCTGCTAGGCTTAATTAGCCTGACATCTAATTTTGGCTGATTGAGACCATAGCTGTTTACCTGCATTGGGGTATTTGCTTGATATCGTAAAAATAATAGCTGACCTTTGGAAAAAGGGTGCAATACCGGTAAATAAACAGTTTTGTTTTGCTGCCAGCACCACTCTATGAATGACTTACCATTTAATTCACCATCTCTAGCAAGGTAAAAGGCTATATTTTTTGCGACAACAATTTTGGGATGTTGAGTGAGTTTTTCCAGTAATAACTCTGAAGCAGTTGTTTGTTGTTCAAGAGTAAGTAACTGACGTTTAGCGCGCACGCTTGCTCTTATGTTACTGCGCTGGGTTTTTATTTTCATATTTAGTATCTTAGGTTTTAGTAAAAGAAAAATGAGTGCTAAATATTTTACTCCTATAAATAAAAACGAGCCACTAGTGACTCGTTTTTGATAGTTAAGTAATACTGATTATGTTTTTAACTTTTATGACTATCAGGCATACCTTCATGAGCTGCAGTAACTTCTAGCTCTTCTTCTAATTTACTTTCTAAATCGTGAGAAGTATCGCCTTCAGCACCATGCATCCATTGTACTAATTTACCTGCAGATAGGAATATTAAGATACCTGTAATTAATGCTGCAGAGCCAACGCCCATAAAGATGTTAGCAGCATTATCAACCATTTCTTGACCTTCCCCAACAAAACCACCAATAAAGGCAGCGAGTTTGTTAGAAAGTGCAGTAAAGAAGAACCAAATACCCATTAATAACGAAGTAAACTTAAGAGGTGCTAATTTGGTTACCATTGATAAACCAATCGGGGATAAACATAGCTCACCTAAAGTATGGAAAAGGTAGGCAAATACTAAGAATAACATGCTTACTTTAACGCTAACATCGCCGCCTTGAACCATAGTTGCCCATAACATTACGAAGAAACCTAATGCTAAAAATACCATTGCTAAAGCGAATTTCTTAGGTGAGGTAGGTTCATTAGAGCCCATTTTAACCCAAACGGAGGCAACGACAGGCGCTAGAATAATAATGAACATTGCATTTAATGATTGAAATGATGAAGCTGCGATTTCAAAACCAAACAAACTACGATCAGTAAAATCAGAAGCGTAAATGGTAAATAAACCACCAGCTTGTTCGAAACCAGCCCAGAATATCACTGAGAACATACTCATAATTAAAATAACTTTCATGCGATCAATATCGTCAGAAGTTAATGGAGCATGAGCTTTTTGATCACCTTTAGTTCGTTTTGCTGAAGGCTCTATACCAATATCGCCTAAATATTTATTAGCTAAAGTTAATTGTAAAGCCAAACCAATAAGCATACCGCAACCTGCAAGGATAAAACCGTAGTGCCAGTTAACTTGCTCACCTAAAACACCGACAGTGATTGGAGCAAGAAATGCACCTAAATTAATACCCATATAGAATATAGTGAACGCACCATCTCGACGATGATCACCATCTTCATATAGCTCACCTACAAGACTTGAAACGTTAGCTTTAAATAAACCGTTACCGATACAAATTAAGGTTAAACCGACATAAAATACGTTCTCTTCATTGCCGACAATCATGTCTTGCGGAATACCTAAAGTGAAGTACCCAGCAGCAAAAATGATACCACCATAGATAATCGCTTTACGTTGACCAATAAAGTTATCGGCTAGCCAACCCCCTATTACAGGTGTTAAATAAACAGCCATGGTAAAAGTACCGTATAAGCCTAACGCTTCAGCATTTGTCCAACCAAAACCGCCATCTTGCACACTAGCTACTAAATATAGTACCAACAATGCGCGCATGCCGTAGTAACCGAAACGTTCCCACATTTCAGTACCAAAAAGTAAAAAGAGTCCCTTAGGATGACCAAACATAGTCCCCGCTTGTGGAGCTGCCATAGAATTATTCCTCTGTTATTGCGTTGTAACTTATTTTTGTTATTTTGTAGATTTTAATTATTACTAACTATTAACACGAATTGCAAAAAAGTTGTAAACGAAAAAATTTAAAAGTAGCGAGTGTTATACCTGTGAATACCAATAAAGGCAAGTACAACAGGTTGAGCAGTTTGTATTGGGGATGGTAAGTTTTCTCGCAACTTTCATAATGATCAAGCTAAGTCGCTAAAACCTTAAAAGGAGAAATAAGCTAAAATTGTCGTTTTTTTATAGCGCTTAATTGTTAATTAATAGTAATATTGGTCGAGAGAATCAAAATAGCGCTGTAAATTAAATCATGTTTCAGCTTCCATATTTATAATATTAGGGATTGTACGATAAATGTCACACACACTTGATCAAACCAAAATTGCCATTATCGGTTTAGGTTATGTTGGTTTACCTCTAGCGGTTGAATTTGGTAAAAAATACCCTACGGTTGGTTTTGATATTAATCAGCCTCGCATTGAAGAGCTGAAAGCGGGTAATGATTTTACCTTAGAAGTTTCAGCAGAAGAGTTGGCTGATTCTGAATTTATTAGCTATTCATGCGATGTGACGGCACTAAAAGAATGTAATGTTTATATTGTCACGGTGCCAACGCCGATTGATAAACATAAACAACCTGATTTAACTCCCTTAGTTAAAGCCAGTCAGATGTTAGCGAAAGTAATTAACAATGATGATATCGTTATTTATGAATCAACTGTTTATCCAGGGGCAACAGAAGAAGTATGTTTACCTGAAATAGAAAAAGCATCAGGATTAGTTTTTAATCAAGACTTCTTTGCAGGCTATAGTCCTGAACGTATTAACCCAGGTGATAAAGAGCATCGTGTTACCAATATCCTAAAAGTTACTTCAGGCTCAACAACAGATATTGCTCAATTTGTTGATGACTTATATGGTTCAATTATTACTGCCGGTACTTATATGGCTTCGTCAATAAAAGTAGCTGAAGCGGCAAAAGTAATTGAAAATACTCAGCGAGACTTAAATATCGCCCTTATTAATGAATTAGCGGTTATTTTTAATAAATTAGATATCGATACTGAAGAAGTTCTAAAAGCCGCAGGCACAAAGTGGAACTTTTTACCTTTTAGACCTGGTTTAGTTGGTGGTCATTGTATTGGCGTCGATCCTTATTATTTAACACATAAAGCGCAATCTATTGGTTATAACCCTGAGGTGATCTTAGCGGGTCGTCGCATCAATGATGGCATGGGGGCTTATGTAGTTGCTCAGCTAACTAAAGAAATGATCAAGCGAAAAATTCAAGTCAATGATGCGAATGTATTAGTGATGGGCTTAACGTTTAAAGAAAACTGTCCTGATGTTCGCAATACCAAAGTCGTTGATATTTTAACTGAGCTTGAGGAATATCATATCAATGTAGATGTTTATGATCCTTGGGTGAATCCTGTTGAAGCTAAACATGAATATGGTGTTGATATTATTTCAGCACCAAAAAGTGAAAACTACGATGCTGTCATTTTTGCTGTAGCACATCATCAGTTTAAAGCTCTATCGGGTGATGATATCAAATCTCTACTGAAAACAGATCATGTGATTTACGATTTAAAATATATGTTAGATCCGAAGTTGAGTGATATTCGCTTATAATTTTTCCTTAAAGCTCGACCCAAATTAAAAAAAGCCCGACTCTGATGAGCCGGGCTTTTTTGCTGTTTTTTGTCTATTTATCTATTTTTTCAGCCTTTTGGTGAAGAGTAATTGTTTCTGCTTAATTGGCAGTGCTAAACTAGCGCCATTAATTTATTTCACTTTATGGATATCCAATGAGTCAATACCACAACATTCAACAGCAACTAAGACAGCAAAAAAGCACATGGTTAGTCACAGGTTGTGCTGGCTTTATTGGTTCAAACCTGATTGAAACGTTATTATTGCTTAATCAAAAAGTGGTTGGCTTAGATAACTTCGCAACAGGTCATCAAAGAAACCTTGATGAAGTACAATCTGTGGTTAGTGAAAGTCAGTGGAGTGATTTTACTTTTATTCGTGGTGATATAAGAGAACTTGATGATTGTCAAAAAGCGGTTAATGGTGTTGATTATATTCTTCATCAAGCGGCTTTAGGCTCTGTTCCTCGCTCTATTGCTGACCCTATTATGACTAACTCTGCTAATGTGACTGGTTTCTTGAATATGTTGGTGGCAGCAAAAGAAAGTAAAGTTAAAACGTTTGTTTATGCCGCTTCCAGTTCAACCTATGGCGATCATCCTGCATTACCTAAACTGGAAGATAATATTGGTAAGCCTTTATCACCTTATGCAGTGACCAAATATGTGAATGAACTATATGCCGATGTTTTTAAGAAGACCTACGATTTAGATACCGTAGGTTTACGTTATTTTAATGTTTTTGGTAAAAGACAAGATCCAGATGGGGCATATGCTGCTGTTATCCCTAAATGGACATCAGCAATGTTTAATAATGAAGATGTTTTTATTAATGGTGATGGTGAAACCAGTCGAGATTTTTGTTTCATTGAAAATGCGGTACAAGCGAATATCCTTGCTGCTTTGGCCAATGATGAAGGGAAAAATCAAGTTTACAATGTCGCACTAGGCGATAGAACATCATTAAATACTTTATTTGATAGCTTAAAAGTAGCTTTAAAAGCTAATAACATTAGCTATGAAAAGTCACCTGCTTATCGTGAGTTTCGCTCGGGTGATGTTAGGCATTCTCAAGCAGATATTTCAAAAGCTAGAAATTTATTAGGTTTTGAACCAGAGTTTAGAATTCAAGCAGGCATCACTAAAGCAATGAGTTGGTACGTTGATAATTTATAAAAAGTGATAAAAAACACTTAAAGTAACGAAAAATTTAGAGATTTGACTTAATGACTAACAAAGTATTAAAAGCTGTTATTCCGGTTGCTGGTTTAGGAACGCGCATGCTACCAGCAACTAAAGCTATTCCTAAAGAAATGCTACCTATTGTTGATAAGCCCTTGATCCAATATATTGTTAATGAATGTATTGATGCCGGTATTAAAGAAATTGTCCTAGTAACTCACTCATCAAAAAATGCCATTGAAAATCATTTTGATAAATCTTTTGAGTTGGAGACTACTTTAGAGAAACGAGTTAAGCGTCAATTGCTGGATGAAATACAGTCTATCTGCCCAAAAGACGTGACAATTTTACATGTACGCCAAGGTGAAGCTAAAGGTTTAGGTCATGCGGTATTGAAGGCTCGTCCGATTATAGGTAATCAACCATTTGTTGTGGTTTTACCCGATGTTATTTTAGATGATGCGACTGCGGATTTAAAAACAGAAAACTTATCAGCGATGCTAAAACGTTATATGAAAGTAGGTTACAGTCAAATTATGGTTGAGCCTGTGCCTATGACACAAGTAAGTAATTATGGTGTTGTTGATTGTGAAGGGCATCAACTTGATGTTGGTGAGTCTAAAGTAATGACAGCTGTTGTAGAAAAGCCACCCGCTGATGAGGCACCATCTAACCTTGCGGTAGTTGGTCGTTATGTTTTATCGTCTGCTATATGGGATTGTTTAGAGTTTACTCCTCCTGGAGCGGGTAATGAAATTCAGCTAACGGATGCAATTGCCAGTTTAATGAAATTAGAGAAGGTTGAAGCATTCCATATGACTGGCAAGTCTCATGATTGCGGCTCTAAATTAGGTTATATGAAAGCGAATGTTGAATACGGTTTGCGTCATCAAGAATTAGCTGGAGAGTTTTCTCAGTATTTACGGACCGTTGTCGAATCATTGCCAATGAACTAATCAAAGTGTGTAAGCTATAGCTTTTTAAGCTTCTTTAACTAGAAACCCTAAATCCTTATTCCTAAAACATCTAATAAAGCTCTTTCTTATATGGAAGAGCTTTTTAGCTTGTGGCATTATAGCCTTATTAATTATTCTGGAATACAGCGCTTAACCCTTATGAACATGACTCATCTGAAGAAGTTAGAAGCAGAATCTATTCACATTATTCGAGAAGTGGCAGCTGAGTTTGATAACCCAGTGATGCTTTATTCGGTTGGTAAAGATTCTGCTGTGTTATTGCACCTTGCACGTAAAGCCTTTGCTCCAGGAAAAATTCCTTTTCCATTGATGCATGTAGATACAACGTGGAAATTCAAAGAAATGATTGAATTTCGCGATCAAATGGCAAAAGAACATGGCTTTGAATTGTTAGTGCATACTAATCAAGAAGGAGTGGATATGAACATTTCTCCTTTTGTACATGGTAGTGCTAAACATACCGATGTGATGAAAACTCAAGGTTTGAAACAAGCGCTAGATAAATATGGCTTTGATGCTGCATTTGGTGGCGCTCGACGTGATGAAGAGAAGTCACGTGCCAAAGAACGAGTTTATTCATTCCGCGATAAAAACCATCGTTGGGATCCAAAAAGCCAACGTCCAGAACTATGGAATGTCTATAACGGTAAGGTCAATAAAGGTGAAAGTATTCGTGTTTTCCCTTTATCAAACTGGACTGAATTGGATATTTGGCAATACATTTATTTAGAAAGTATTCAAATTGTGCCTCTTTACTTAGCCGCTAAGCGTCCTGTTGTTGAGCGCGATGGTACGTTAATCATGGTTGATGATGATCGTATGCCAATTGAAGAAGGCGAAGAAGTGATGATGAAAAACGTCCGCTTTAGAACGCTTGGTTGTTATCCGTTAACTGGTGCGGTTGAATCTGATGCGGCTACTTTACCTGAAATTATTCAAGAAATGTTGCTGACTAAAACATCTGAGCGACAAGGGCGAGTTATTGATCACGATTCTGCTGGTTCGATGGAGAAGAAGAAAATGGAAGGTTACTTCTAGTTTTCAGTTTGTCAGTTGACCGCTAATAAAATTAATTAATAACCAAAGCTATCATGGTTATTGAAATAGAACGTTTTTCAAGGAAAAAATAATGAGTGAACAATCGGATTTACTTCATACAGATATTGAAGCTTATTTGAAGCAGCATGAAAATAAAGAAATGGTGCGTTTCTTTACTTGCGGTAGTGTTGATGACGGCAAAAGTACGTTAATTGGTCGTTTATTGCATGACTCCAAAATGATCTTTGAAGATCAATTAGCTGCGATTACAAAAGATAGTAAAAAGTCAGGTACCACTGGTGAAGAAGTCGATTTGGCGTTATTAGTTGATGGTTTACAATCAGAGCGTGAGCAGGGAATTACCATTGATGTTGCTTATCGCTACTTTGCTACTGATAAACGTAAGTTTATTATTGCTGACACTCCAGGCCATGAACAATATACTCGCAATATGGCAACCGGCGCTTCAACTTGTGACCTTGCTATAATTTTGATTGATGCTCGTTACGGCGTGCAAGTACAAACTCGCCGTCATTCATTTATTTGTTCATTGTTAGGGGTTAAACACGTATTGGTGGCGGTAAATAAAATGGACTTGGTAGACTTTAGTCAAGAACGTTACCAAGACATTAAAAAGCAATATCGAGAGTTTGCTGACTCATTAGCTTTTGACGATGTACGTTTTGTGCCTATTTCAGCATTAAAAGGAGATAATGTTGTTGAAGAAAGTACCAATATGACTTGGTACCCAGGCGCGACATTAATGAAGTTATTAAATACCATTAAAATTGATGGTGAAGATGATTTTACTCAGTTCAGATTTCAAGTTCAGTATGTTAACCGTCCTAATCTAGATTTTCGTGGTTTTGCGGGAACTGTTGCTTCTGGTCATATTCGTGTTGGTGATGGCATTGTTGCTTTACCTTCGGGTAAAGAAACCACCGTTAAATCGATTGTAACCTTTGAAGGTGAAATTGAACGTGCTGATAAAGGCATGGCGGTTACTTTAACCTTAGAAGATGAAATTGATATTAGTCGCGGTGAAATGATTGTTAAAAAAGACAATCTACCTACTTCTTCAAAAGAATTTAATGCTCATGTGGTATGGATGAATGAAGATGAATTAGAGGCTGGACGTGAATATTACATCAAGCAAGGTAGTAAAATGACTACAGGCCATGTGGTGAGTTTTGAACACCGAATTGATGTGAATAGCTTTGATAAAAGTGCAGTGTCTCAATTGGCATTAAATGAAATTGGTTCGGTAAACTTTGCCGTTGCTGAAACGTTACACTTTGATTCATACGGTGAGAATAAAGCAACAGGCGCATTTATTATTATTGACCGTTTAAGTAATATTACGGTTGGTGCAGGTATGATCATCGCTGCTAATACAGAGCAAGTTAAGCATCAATATAGTGATTTTGAACTTGAATTTAATAACTTGGTTCGTAAACACTTTCCACATTGGGGCGCACGCGATTTAACTCAGCTGAGTTAAATTCAATTTAGCTATGAATCGTGAGCTATATTTTTAAGTAATATTGCTATGCTAACTTACTAAGTTTAAACTTATTTTGTTGAGTTTGAACTTAGTAAGTAATAAATTAACAAAGCCTTCCTGTAAACTGGCAATAAAGGATAATAATGTTGGCAATGCAATGGCTATTAGTTGCTATTTTTCTTTTTACTTTTATTGGTTTAATAAAGTTTCAGCGTATTCCTGAGCGAATTTTTGCTGGTGCGATGTTAGCGTGTTTAGCTTCTTCGCTTGTCACTTCTCAAGACATTCTTAATAATGCGGTAAACTCTGGCTTAGTGACATTGGTTCTATTAGTATTATGTTCATTTTCCTTTGAACGTACTAGTGTTTTAAGACGACTATCAGTATTAATGTTTAATGGTTCTAAAACCAAATCATCAATAAAAACATTGCTATATACAGCGTTCTCCTCTGCATTTATGAATAACACCGCAGTTGTGGCGGCGTTAATATCTACTGTTAAGAATAATCAGTTAATTAATCCAGGTAAGTTGTTACTTCCGTTATCATTTGCAGCTATTTTAGGTGGAACTCTCACGTTAGTTGGTACATCAACCAATTTAATTGTCAACACTATGTTGATTGAACAAGGGCATGCCAGCTTAGCTTTTTTTGATTTTACCTTGATTGGCTTAACGGCATTATTTAGCTGTTTATTGGTGATACTTTTCAGACAATATACTCTGCCTGACATGTCGGTAGAAAAGCTTGATTGTAAGCATTATTTACTGGAAGCTAAAGTTAATGTTGATTCTAAAATGGTTGGTTCAACGGTAGAAGAGAATGGCTTACGAAATTTAGATTCGTTATTTTTAGTGGAAGTAGTACGCAGTGGACGGCTCATTTCACCAGTAACACCTGATGAAGTGATCTTAGCCAGCGATAAACTCATTTTCTCAGGTGATATTTCGAAAGTCTTTACCTTGCATCAATTCGATGGTTTAAGCTTATTTGCTGAACAAGATGGTTTATTAAAAGAAAACTTAACCGAAGTCTTAATAAAACCAGATTCCGCTATTGTTGGAAAAACACTTAAAAAATCGGGTTTTAGAGCGCGTTTTGATGCTGCTGTTGTTGCTGTTCGTCGTGAAGGTGAACAACTATCAGGTAAGTTGGGGGAGTTAGTTATTCAACAAGGTGACTTTTTAGTCTTAGCGGTTGGTAATGACTTTAGTACCCGTACTAATTTATCTAAAAACTTTTATATAATTTCCGGTCACCAACCTGAAAACATGTTATCGGGTTGGCGTGATAGCTTAACTGTGTTTGGTTTTTTTATTACCATCACTGCATCAATTATTACTGAACTTTCTTTACTTAAATGTTTAATGTTTTATTTAGCTACGTTAATTTTTTGCGGCTGTTTAACGATTAATGAAATCAAGCGTCGGTTTCCATTAGAAATTTGGATGATTGTACTTGGTGCGTTAACGTTAGCAAAAGCATTAGATACCAGCGGTGTTGCACAACTTATTGCGATGAATATTGAGGGTTTATTAGATGGTCATAGTGCTTATTTTGCGCTAGTTATTATCTTTGTTATCACTTTGTTGATCACTGAAGTCATCACTAACAGTGCTGCAGCAGCGCTGATTTTTCCTATTGCTTATAATATTGCACTTGGCTTAGAAGTCAGTCCTTTACCTTTTGTTATCGCAGTAGCTTTTGCTGCAAGTGGTAGTTTTATTAGTCCATACGGTTATCAAACCAATATCATGGTATTTAACGCGGGTAATTATACATTAAGTGATATTGTCCGTTTTGGTATTCCAATTACTCTGGTTTATTGCTTAGTTGTCTTAAGTTTAATACCGTTGGTTTTTCCTTTTTAATTATTATTTAGCTCGTACCTTTTAGGACCTTTATGAAAACTGAAAATACTGTTTGGCATCATCAGAACATTGATAAAACGCTTAGAGCGAAACAGAAAAATCAACGTCCATGTTTATTATGGTATACCGGACTTAGTGGCTCGGGTAAGTCAACCGTCGCTAACGCGGTTGATGCCTTGTTGTTTGAGCGTGGTTGTCACAGTTATTTACTCGATGGCGATAATGTGCGACACGGTTTAAATGGTGATTTAGGTTTTTCTGATCAAGATAGAATTGAAAATATTCGCCGTATTAGTGAAGTCGCTAAGCTGTTTATTGATGCCGGAACTATAGTTTCAACCGCTTTTATTTCTCCATTTGCTGCTGATAGAGCACAAGCAAAAAACATGTTGGCAAAGGAAGAATTTATAGAAGTGTTTATTGACACGCCTATTGAGGTTTGTGAACAGCGAGATCCAAAGGGGTTATATAAAAAAGCTCGTGCCGGTGAAATAAAAGATTTTACCGGTATCAGTTCAACTTATGATGTACCTGAGCAACCAGATATTCATGTGAAAACGGCCGACAACACTGTAAAACAGTGTGCAGAGCAGATAGTGAATTATTTAATCAAGCAGGAATACATTCATGCACTTTGATGTTTTTAATGGTGATGCAGATGGCATTATCGCTTTGTTGCAATTACGATTAGCAAAACCAAAATCAAGCACTTTAATTACTGGCGTTAAACGTGATATTAGCTTGGTTAAGCAAGTCCCCGTAGCAAGAGCGAAATCGGTAACTGTCTTAGATATTTCAATGGAAAAAAATAGTGAAGCATTAAAGCAATTACTTGCTGCTGATGTTGACGTATTTTATGTTGATCATCATCGTACTGGCTCTGTTCCAGTATCAAATAGGTTGACCAGTATTTTAGACGTCGATGCAAATACTTGCACCAGCTTATTAGTAAATCAATACCTTGAAGGAAAATATGCTCACTGGGCGGTAGCAGCAGCTTTTGGTGATAATATGACTCAATCAGCACAAGCACTTGCCAATGAGCTTGGTCTTTCCTTACCACAACAAGAGCAGTTAAAAGCTTTAGGTATTTATATTAATTACAACGGTTATGGTCGTAGTGTTGAAGATTTGCATTTTCCTCCACAAATATTATTTAAAATATTGCTGGAATACCCAAACCCCTTAATACTCATTGAAGATAAGTCATCTGTTTTTTATCAACTTGAGCAAGCTTATTTTGATGATATGGCTAAGGCTAAAGCGGCTGATGTTATTGCCGATAATCAATTTTGCCAAATAGTAGAGCTACCCGATCAAGCTTGGGCTCGTAGGGTTAGTGGTGTATACGGTAATGAACTAGCAAATCAAAACCCAAACAAAGCGCATGCTGTATTTACCTCTAATTCAGATGAGAGTTTTACTGTGAGTTTAAGAGCGCCATTAAACAATAAGCAAGGTGCTGATGAAATTTGCAGTCAATTCCCTACAGGAGGGGGACGTGCAGGTGCTGCAGGTGTGAATCAATTACCCGCAAAAATGATTACACAGTTCGTTGAAGCTGTGTCAAAATATTACCAGTAGTTGATTGAAAATAACTTGATGGAAATGAAATTATAATGAAATTACTTATTACTGGTGGTACAGGTTATATTGGCAGTCATACTGTTGTTGAGTTGCTTAATTTAGATTATGAAATTGTTATTGTTGATAATTTATCAAATTCATCAACCTTAGTTTTAGAAAGAATTAAGAACATTACTGGCAAAGACGTTACTTTTATTAAAGCGGATATTTGCGACTATCAGGCAATGTCTTCTTTATTTAGTCAACACAATATTGATGCGGTTATTCATTTTGCAGGGTTAAAAGCGGTAGGTGAGTCAAATCAAATCCCATTAAGTTATTACCATAATAATGTTTCTGGTTCGGTAACCTTGTTGCAAGTGATGGCTGAGCATAACGTTAAAAACTTAGTGTTTAGCTCTTCTGCAACTGTGTATGGTGAAAATAATGTTTCGCCACTTGATGAGTCAATGGCAACATCTGCGACTAATCCTTATGGGCAAACTAAATTAATGATTGAAAATATCCTTTTTGATTTAGCGAAAAGTGATAATGAGTGGTCAATTGCTTGTTTACGTTACTTCAACCCTATTGGTGCACATCATTCCGGCACCATCGGAGAAAACCCTAATGGTATCCCAAACAATTTATTACCTTATGTTGCGCAAGTTGCTGTAGGTCGTTTAGCTGAGCTGCAAGTATTTGGTGATGATTATGACACGGTTGATGGTACGGGGGTTCGTGATTATATTCATGTAGTTGATTTAGCTTTAGGTCATGTTAAAGCGGTGCAAAATTTAGCCATTAGCGAAGGTGGAATTAAAGGGTGTCAGCCGATAAACCTAGGTACAGGCAATGGTACTTCGGTCTTAGAGATTGTAGATACTTTTAAAAAAATTAGTGGTAATGACATTGCTTATAAAGTTGTGCCGAGAAGAGCAGGTGATCTTGGTACTGTTTATGCGGATGCTGCCATTGCTAAAGACTTATTGTGCTGGCATGCTGAGCGTGACTTGCATACTATGATTGCTGATACATGGCGTTGGCAATCTGAAAATCCGAATGGTTTTGAATAAATAGGACTTCAAATAAAAAATGAGCTTAAAAGCTCATTTTTTATTTGAAAATTTTATCAACTTTTTAACCCGTAGAAGTGTTAAAAACTTAATTGAATTGGTATCAGTATTTAGTGTTTTAACCGTTGGTATATTGAGCCTGTTCATCAGCCCAAGCAAGAGCTTCATTATAATCTTCTACTACTTTTTCTTTAGCTAAGCCCAACTTATCCATGACGAGAGTTATTTTATCCCATTCTGCATGTTCCATGAGTTCTGCCAAGGTAATTAGTGCCGCCATAACGCCTTTTTTTGTTAGCAATGGTTGTTTAATTTCTTGAGCAAGTGGCAGTTTTGCTAAAATACTTTCTAGGTTTTCATCTAAAATTGCATCAATAAGCGATAATAAGCCTGTTAAAAAAGCAATAGATGTATCAAGTGGAGCTTTAACATCTCCAGCCAGTAATTCACAGAATTTAGCTCTAGCCATCGCAGAGTTAATTAGTTCGGAAGGTTTGTCTGGGTTCACATTAGTAGCAAACATTAATGCGATAAAACGTTTTAATTCAACAGAGCCTAGAGTGACTAATGCTTGTTTAATACTGGCTATTTCACCACGGCGTTTGAACATCGCTGAATTGGCGTAACGTAGCAGTTTATAAGATAAAGATACATCACGCTCAAAAACAGAAGTGATACTGGATAGATCTAATTCAGGTTTTGATGTTTCATACAATAACTCTGCCATTGCCATTTGTGATGGTGATAAGGTTTTGGTTTTAACCATTTCAGGTTTAGCAAAGAAGAATCCTTGAAATAATTCAAAACCTAACTCTACTGCTTGGTTATATTCTTCGTAAGTTTCTACTTTTTCAGCAAGGAGTTTAATATGAGGGTGGGCGGCGACGGCCTGTTTAACTTCTTTGATTGTCTCGATAGCACAATCTTGCCAGTCAATTTTAATTATTTTAACAAAAGGATAAAAATGTGCCCAAACTTTTTGATGAATATAGTCATCAAGTGCCAGGATATAGCCTTTTTCATGTAAATCTTTACACAATGCGAGTAATTGCTTACCTGGTTTTACGGTTTCGAGTATTTCTACTACCACTTCCGCAGGCGTCAACATTTCAGGGTAACCCTGCTTAAGCGTTTCTAAGGTAAAGTTGATAAAGGCAGGTTTATTGCCAGTAAAGTCACTTAGCTCCATATTAAATTTACTGGCTTCGATCATTTTACTGGTGGCTTCATCACCATCGATGTCTGGGAAAACATTATCAATACTGTCGCGAAACAACAACTCATAGGCATAGAGCTTTTTTTCTTTATCAAGAATGGGTTGTCGTGCGGCGTAGAAATACATATTTTTTCCAGAAAGAACTACATTGTTAGAATATATGGGAAATCAGCTGATATTTCATTAATTATTTTATATTCATCAAAATTATTGAATAACTTACAATAATTTTTGATAAAGCCTATTAAAACTAACGCAATGATTGCTATCATCTGAAGTTATAAAAATTATAGTACGACTTAGTTTAAATTTCAGTATTAATCATTATAAAAATAATAACCTTAGGAGGTTTTCTTGGCTATTGAAACATTTATTTCATTGGCGATTTACTTTATTGCCATGATTGGGATTGGCTTGTACGCCTATAAAAAATCTACCAGTGATGTTGCAGGTTATATGCTTGGTGGGCGAAGCCTAAGCCCTGCTGTTGCTGCTTTATCCGCTGGTGCTTCCGATATGAGTGGTTGGATGTTGATGGGCTTGCCAGGAGCTATGTATATTACTGGTTTAAGTAGCGCTTGGATTGCGGTAGGTTTAGTTATTGGCGCGTTTGCAAACTACTTGATTGTTGCACCACGATTACGCTCTTACACAGAAATTGCTAATGATTCTATTACTTTACCTGATTTTTTTGAAAACCGTTTTGAAGATAAAACGCGTGTATTACGCATCATTTCATCTTTGGTGATCATTGTATTCTTTACTCTATATACTTCATCAGGAGTTGTTGCTGGAGGAAAGCTTTTTGAGAGTTCATTTGGTTTAAGTTATGAAATAGGGCTTTATGTTACTGCGGGTATTGTCGTGGTTTATACCTTATTTGGTGGATTTTTAGCGGTGAGTTTAACTGACTTTGTGCAAGGTTGTATTATGTTTATTGCCTTGGTGTTAGTTCCTGTGGTGGTTGTTAATGAAGTGGGTGGCATCAGTGATGTTATCACCAGTATTAATCAGGTAAATCCCGACTTGCTTAATATGTTTAGTGGTGTTGGTTTACTTAGCATTATATCAGCAATGGCATGGGGGCTAGGTTACTTTGGTCAACCTCATATTATTGTTCGATTTATGGCGATACGTTCATTAAAAGATGTTCCAACAGCTCGACGTATCGGTATGAGTTGGATGATAGTTACGGTCATAGGTGCTACTGCAACTGGGTTTGCTGGTATTGCATATATTGCTAACACAGGAGGCTCTATTGCAGATGCTGAAACTATTTTTATTTTCTTATCTCAAGTATTGTTTCATCCTTTAATTGCTGGTTTTTTATTAGCGGCGATATTAGCGGCAATTATGAGTACCATATCTTCTCAATTATTGGTGACATCAAGTTCATTAACGGGGGATTTTTATCAGGCATTCCTCAATAAAACTGCGAATGACAAAAAGCTAGTTTTTGTAGGTCGTCTATCTGTTGCCTTAGTTGCTTTGGTTGCCGTATTTTTAGCTTATGATCGTGATAGTTCTATATTAAGCTTAGTGAGTAATGCGTGGGCTGGTTTTGGTGCTGCATTTGGACCTGTAGTTATTTTAAGTTTGTATTGGCAACGAATGACTAAAAATGGAGCATTAGCAGGGATATTAACGGGGGCAATTACCGTATTGATTTGGATTTATGCACCAATTTCTATAGAGGGAAGATCACTGAGCAGTTATATGTATGAAATTGTACCGGGCTTTATTTTATCTACTTTAGCTATTTACCTAGTCAGCGCTAATTCTAGAAAGGGAGTTAGTAAAACTATGGATGATAAATATAATGAAATGAAGCAATTACACCAATAAATTGCTTAATAAAAGTTAGGGAAATAAAAAACCTCAAGTGAATCACTTGAGGTTTTTTGGTTTAGGATGAACAACAATTGAAGTTATATTTTGGCTTTATATAGACCAGCGAATGTTTTTATTAATACGCTCTTGCCATTGTTTTAATGATTCTGTTTTATCGCCAACAACAATAACATTACTTTGGTTAAAGTTTTGTGCTCGACCTTTTAACCATTCGCTATTAAATGCAGGGCTAAAGCTTAAATGTTCGCTGTTTGGGATGATAAAAACATTTACCGGATTTTCTTTACCTCTAAAAACAAGATGCAGGCTCTTCATACCATCAAATCGACAATAATCCGCCATCATTAGCTCACCAAATACATCATCAAAACTGCCATTAAAACTAGCCATTTTCTTATTAAGGGAAGCTAAAGTAACTTTGGCATCATCGGTATTAGAAAAATACTGTGCTTCATGATTTACATGTGCAATTGCATAGTCACCAATGTTGCTATAAGCGTTAGAGAACTGCATGAAATTAAAGGTTAATCCCATCGCAAAAGCAACCGAAGCAGCAAGCGCTAGTTTGACTCTACTGCGACGTTTTTGTTGTTGATGACTTGCCAATGATTGGCGCAATATAAGTCTTTCAGCCAGATCGTCAGGTACTGCTACATTAAGTGCAGATAATATTTTTTTATCTAATAACTCAATATCTTGTGCGAATTTTTGTTTTGCTGGATCCGAATTTTTTGCCGAAATAACGTCAGCATCAGTCGTATTGGGATCTGCATAAATGCTTTTTCTAAATTGCAAATCATCCATTGTATTGGCCTCGTTGTTGTGGCTCATCGTCTAGCGCTTCTTTTAACTGATTACGGGCTCGAAAGAGTCTAGTCATTACAGTATTTTTATTCAGTGATAAGACTTGTGCTATTTCTTCACCAGAAAACCCACCAATGACTTGTAAGGTTAACGGCTCTCGATACTCAGCAGGCATTGCTGCTATTTTATCTCGTAGCCAATGGTTTTCAATTTCTTGCTCAGAGCTTGTTGCCTTGGTATCTGTGATCGTGGCTTCTTCGTATTCGCTCATATCAAAACGTTTACGTTCGAACCGTCGGGCATTTTCACGCCGTAATATTGTGATCAACCAAGACTTAGCTGCTTTTTCATCTTTGAGAGAGTCTAAAGCACGCCACGCCCTTAAAAAGGTTTCTTGCACTAAATCTTCGGCCACTTGTTTTTCGTGACAAAGCCAATAAGCATAACGATATAAATCGGTATGTAATGCCTTTACTAGTGCTTCATATCTAACTTGTTTTGTCGCCATATTGTTAGAGACCTGAGCATGGTGATTATTATTTCCAAATATTTTTTTTATCATAAAATTATTTCAAAATTTGTATCTGAATAGTAAATTATAGAGCATCTAAGTAATATAACGCTGATCGGACTATCAGCGTTATATTTTTAATGAGAAAAATTTGAAAGCGGCTTTAAAGGTTATGGATTTAATGAAAAAGTATTCATTGTATTGACTTGTTGCTGATTTTTACTTAAGTCGTTAAGAATAGTTAGCAATTGCTTTCCTTGCCAATCTTGTTGTTCTTTACCAAAAACACATTGCTGTAAATGCAGAATAGCCTTTGAAAACTCAGGTTCATTGCATTGTTCGACCACCGTTGAAATGGTTGAACTAATAGATGAATCACTTTTTGAGTAGAGCTGATTGAACCAAGGGACGATCAAACTTAATGCTTGTTGAGCATCATTTTTCTTACAAGCATTAATCAGTGAATGATATGCATCGTTGTGCTTCCTAGTTACTTTTATCGTTTTAGGTTTAGATTCTTTTTGCCAAAAATATGTCAACAACCAAGCAAAAGACGTTAGCAGCCATAAACTTAAAAACAACCATTGCAGCCATGAACCTTGTTGCACATAAACCGTTTCTATTTTTTGTTTTGGCTGGGTTATTTCAGAGGCTAATTCAACGGTTTCAGGCACCTGTTGGTCAGGATTCGGTAAGACTGTAATGGTTTGTGCAGCAATTGTTGCTTGCTGTAATCTATTCGTTTTAGTATTCCACCAAGGGATGACTATTTCGGGTAATTGATAAGTACCCGCTTTATTGGCTACCACGGCAAAATTACGAACTTTTTGACTGACTAAACGGTTGTTATTCATACCTGTATGTAATTCAGCTTGGTCAGGGTAAACTTTTAATCCTGCAGGCATTGGCATGTTAACCTCAGGTAATTGCTCTTCTGACAAGCCCGCTGCCGTTAATGTGATGACTCGAGTGATCGGCTCACCTACTTTAAAACTATCGATACTAGGTTGCCATTCTTGATGAATAGCCAATAGCTCGCTGGGTAACCAAGCACCAGTATAGTTTTCAGGAATAGGAAGAATAACTAAAGGAATTTCATCACCAATAACACTAACAGGCTTAGTTTCAGCAAAGCTTAAAAAATTCCCTCTACGTGTTGATGGCACCATAATCTCACCAGAAAAGACTGGTGATTTTAGAATATAATCGCCACTTTTTTGCGGGCTGATAGCATAGCTTCGTTCTATCACTCGATAACGACGGCCATTAATGATAGTTTCGCTTTCTTTATCTTTCCCTATTTGAGTGATGTTCGAATCAGCTAATGTTGGCTCGGTTAAACTGCCACGTTTTAATTCCGCAGCAAAATGCAATTTTACGGTAAGTGTCAACTGTTGTTGAACATACACTTCCTTTCCTGATATTTCGCTGGTAATAAATAAGTCTTGTTGCTTACTTGCTTGTGGATCGCTAGCGGCAAGTACGATGACATCAATCGCTTGAGTTTCTTGGTCTTCAATTGTTAACGGTGGAATGGTATAGCTGCCGGCTTTACGAGGAATTAATACTGTAGTCCACTTAGTTGTTCTGCTGGTTTTGAAGTTGACCATGCTGGTTTGAGAACTCACTGAAGTACGTCCAACAATAAAGTTTTCCATTAATGGCGAGGTGTCTAATGCGTTCGTATTTACATCATCATTTGCGGTAACAATTAAGACAAAAGATTCGTTCACAACAACAGGGTTTTTATCTATAGAGGCACTGACTAAAGTTAATGCCATGATTGATGGTGATAAGAGTAGTCCAATAATACCGAACATGAATCCTGAAAATAACTTTACCACTTTTTATTTACTCCAATACGACTGCGGTTTTGACGACGTTTTTGATATTCCAGTTGCATTTTATTACGCAACAATAGGTATGGGTCATCGGTAACTTTATTTAATAACTGTTTATATTTCTGTTCAGTTTCTTTATCTAATTGACCTTGTACTTGCTGAGCTTGAACATCTTCTTGCTCTTTCTCTTCTTTGTCCTTTTCAGCCTGACTTTGTTTATTCTCTTGTTCTTGTTTTTGCTCTTCTTTTTCAGCTTCACTTTGTTCTTTTTGTTGTTTTTCTTGTTCATTCTTTTGCTGGTCTTGAGATTTTTGGTCATCTGAAGATTGTTGGTTTTGCTCTTGCTCGTTTTGCTCATCACTCTGTTGTTGATCTTTATTCTCTTTGCTTTTTTGCTGATCCTGCTTGTCTTGCTGTTCTTGGTCTTGATCCTTATTATGGTCTTGGTCTTGGTCTTGATTTTGCTGCTGTTCTTGCTGTTGCTTAAGTTGCTCAAGCAACGCTTTATTAGCTTTGGCATCAGCCATATTAGGTTCTTTCGCTAATGCTTTATCGTAGGCTTCAATTGCTTCATCTAACTGTTGTAGTTTGGCTAAAGCATTTCCTTGGTTATAAAGAGCTTCGGCGCTATCGCTTTGTTGAAAAGATTCTAATGCCTGCTGATAATTCTCTGCTTGGTAATGAGCACTACCTTGCCAAAGGGGATTTTTAAATTGTTCTGCTGCTTGTTCAAAAGCTTTGTTTTGGTAACTTTGCTGTCCTTGTTGATCTTTAGTTTTCCATAAATCTTGCCAAATATCAGCATGTACTGGGGTTGAGGGCATCAATAAAATGAAGCAAGGAATAACACTGAGTAATACGCCTCTACGAAAATAACTCAATACTAAAGGGAGTATGATCAATAATAAATAAGGGCCAAATTCTTGCCATTGGTCACCAGTATTTAAACTTTGCGCTTTTTTATCGGTTTGTAAATCAACGGTGCGAACCATTAAATTTTCAATATCATCTTCATCATTACTTAGGGTTACGTAGTTGCCTTTTGCTCGACTCGCTACACCTTTAAGAGAGCTAACCGTTAATTTTGGTATAATTATACCGCCATTGCGATCTTTCATTAATTCGCCATTGGTTAGTTTTATTGGCGCTCCAGTTTTGCTACCAATACCCATGATATTAATATGGTAGGGAAATTCTGTTGACCATTCGGTGATATCTTGTATATCACTGCTCTCGATACCGTCAGTAAACCAGTAAATATCGCCTTCTAAATGACCCGCATTTCTTAACATTTCGCTAGCTAAGGTCAATGCGGCTAGTGGATTACTGCCAAGTTCAGGCATTAAATCGGGTGTTAGTGAAGGTAAAAGTAATTTAATATTGTTGATATCTTCGGTGAGCGGACTAATAGTAAAAGCATCACCGGCATAAGCTATTAGCCCTATTTCACCTTCGCTAATATTGTCTAATAAATCTATCGCTTTATAACGTGCACGTGTTAATCGGTTAGGAGCAATATCAGTGGCATACATTGAATACGACATATCCATGATCATCACTGAGCCACGAGCTACTTGATAAACTGGTTGTGGTAGTTTCTTCCAAGTAGGGCCAGCTAAAGCAGTAATGGTAAGTAGCCCTATAATAAAAGGTAAAGTTAGCGACAATGCTCGCCCTTGTGACTGAGAGTCAATTAAGGCTTTGGACAAATGCTTAGGTAAAAGTTGTTGCCAACCTGATTGACTAATACGGTATTTTTTCAGCAAATAGATGGCTACTATCAACACAATGATAGCACTCAGCCAAAGTGGCCTAATAAAATGAAAATCATTCATGATGGCCACCTGATTGTTTTGCTTTTGCTGATAATGAAAGTGATGGGAATAATGATCTTGGTAAAACCAATACAACTAAATAGAGCAAAGATAAAATAAAGGCTAGGCCTAACGGATAGTGGAAGAGTGATGTAAGAGGGCGCATTTGTTGTTGATCTTGCTCAACGGGCTCTAATTGGTCGAGTAGTTGATATATTTCTTCCATATCTTCACTGCTTCTGGCACGAAAATATTGTCCGTTAGTTTGCTCGGCAAGGCGTGTTAAAGACTCTTCGTCAAGCTCACTTGATGGATTGACTTGGCGTTTACCAAAAATAGATTGTTGGATCATCACGTCTGCACCAATTCCAACAGAATAAATCGTAATACCTTTAGCAACTGCTAATTCAAGTGCCTGGTCGGGTGTTATTTTCCCAGCCGTATTTTGACCATCGGTTAGTAATAATAACACGCGGTTAGATTCTTTCTTTTCATCAAACCGTTTTACCGCTAGCGCAATAGCATCACCAATTGCTGTTTGCTTGCCTACTAAGCCTAACACGGCTTCATCTAGCATTTGTTGTACGGTGTTTCGATCATAAGTCATTGGTGTTTGCATATAAGCGTCATCACCAAATAATATTAAGCCTAAACGATCACCTACACGGCGTTCGATAAAGTTGCCAAGTACTTCTTTTAGCATTTCTAAACGATTGACTCGAGAACCATTTAGCGACATATCTTCAACTTGCATACTACCTGACAAATCAACTGCTACCATCATTTCTCGGCCTTCGGTAGGAATATTAACCGCTTCACCTAGCCATTGTGGCTGGGTGGCAGCTAACACTAATAATAGCCAAAGTAGGGCCAGCAAAGAACGAGGAGCTTTTTTACTGGCATCAAAATTGGTATGACTATGCTCGCCATGTAAAAGGGTTGGCATTCTTAATGGTGCGGCTTCAACATTACTTTTAGCGGGTAGCCAATAAACGATAAAGGGTAAGGGCAAGGCAATAAAGAGCCATGGCAGAGCAAACTCAATCATGTTTTCTCTCCTAAAAGCAAAATATTTGTACTGTTCTTATTAGAACTATTAGTCTGATTTTTTTGCTTTTTAAGTGGCAAGGCATGTGTTAACCAAAGTATGGCTGCTTTTTTTAAAGGTTCGTTGTTTGTTTCAGCATGCTTTTTATATTGACTCGTAAAAGCATGTTGAGCCAATTCTGTGAACTCAGCTTTGTGCTCTTCTGCTAACGTTTTTGTGAAAAATTTTTGTAATTCATCACCAAATAAAGAAGCAACTTGTTGTCGAGGAAAGTATTGCAAAGCAGCCCACTTTAAAGTCGAAATTATTTCATTTTCTGTTTGCTCTTGTTGACTGATTTTTTGTATCGCTGCTTTTTTGGCTTTATTAATGAAATGACGCTTTTTGAAGTAGACAATAACCCAAATAATTATTATTAAAACGATTGCAGCAACCAACCACCAGCCGGGAGCAATAGGGTAGTTATGAATACTTTCAGGTAAGTGTATGGTTTTTAATTGTGCTAGCGGATCCATTTATTGGCTCCGTTTTTTAACTGTTGTTCCAAGCTTTCACCTGCCGAAAAATGTAATAAACGAGCACCAGCTTTTTCTAATAAATCTTCTTTTTCATCAATGAAAGCTTGTGCTTGTTGCTGATAACGTTGTGCAGTTTTCTCATCGCCTAGCGTTAATTTCTGTTTATAGTGACCATCTGTGATACTGACATTAAGCTTCTTGCTGCTACTTGGCAGGGAATGTTCAAGCGGGTCTGAAACTAAACAAACCACTAGTTCACAGTGCTTGCTGATATTGGCTAAATGGCGAATAGCTTCACGGTTAACCTGATAGCCGTCAGTAATTAAGTAAACTAGGCTACCTGGTCGAGAAATTTGCCTGATGCGCAAGCAGTTGTTTTCAAAAGATAAACTATTATTTTGTTTGTTTTCATCAGCAAGAGTTGAGCCTGCTTGACTGATAAACTGTTCGCTATTTTCATGCGTGGTTTTCAGAGCATGTAAATAATGTAAAACCCCTTGTAAGCGACTTCTAGGCTTAAGCTCGGTATGTTGATTTTGATTAAAAACAATACCGCCGATGCGATCGCCGCGATTTTTTGCATGCCAAGCAACCAGTGAGGCTATATGTGCAGCTTGCACCGATTTAAATAATAACTTGCTGCCAAACAACATGTTAGAGCTTAAATCAGTTGCTATGAGTACAGGACGTTCTATTTCTTCGCGAAATAACTTTGTATGAGTTTTACCTGTACGTGCGGTAACACGCCAATCGATGGCACGAATATCATCACCATTTTGGTAATGTCGAACTTCATCAAACTCCATACCACGGCCTTTTGAACGAGCTAAATAGTTACCACTCATGGTGCCATGTAAATTTTTTCGTGCCGCGAGATCGATCAACGAAGATTTGTTCTGATAGTTGATCAACTCGTTAATCGTTAAATCTATGCCAGAACTTTGAATGCTAGCCAGTAGCTCTTGGCTATTGTCTGGTATGACTTTTTTAGTTTGTTTTAACCACATAGTTAATCAAATAACTTAAGAAACAGCGACTAAGCTTAGTAAATGATCAAGTAATTGATTACTACTAATGCCTTCAGCTTCGGCTTGGTAGGTTAACAACACGCGATGACGTAGCACATTATGGAACACGGCTTGTACATCTTCAGGACTAACAAAGTCGCGACCTTCTAGCCAAGCGCGAGAACGAGCACAACGGTCAAGGGCAATGGTTGCTCTTGGGCTGGCACCATATGCTAACCATTGTTTAAGTTTGTCGTCATATTTTTCAGGTTGGCGAGTAGCCATAATTAAATCAACGATATATTTTTCAACCGCTGGCGCCATATGAATTTTCATCACTTGTTCACGTGCAGCAAAGATATCATCTTGTGAAATTTGGCTAATGTTTTGTTTTTCGTGTTTTATTGCTTCACCACGATTCAGTTTTAAAATTTCAAGCTCACTAGCGGCATCAGGATAATCAATTTCAACATGCATCAAAAAGCGATCTAGTTGTGCTTCAGGCAGTGGATACGTCCCTTCTTGTTCTATAGGATTCTGAGTTGCCATTACCAGAAATAAATCGGGTAATTGATAGGTTTTTCTACCAACGGTTATTTGACCCTCACCCATTGCTTCAAGTAAAGCAGATTGTACTTTTGCGGGTGCTCGGTTAATTTCATCGGCTAAAACTAGGTTACGAAAAAGCGGCCCTGGTTGAAAAACAAAAGTGCCATCTTCTGGGCGATAAATATCAGTACCCGTTAAATCTGCAGGCAATAAATCAGGAGTGAATTGTATACGATGAAAGTCAGCTTCTAAGCCATCAGCTAAGGCATTAACGGCACGTGTTTTTGCTAATCCTGGAGGACCTTCTACGATCAAGTGACCATTGGCTAAGAGGGCGATCAATAAATTTTCAACTAATGCGTGTTGTCCGATGATTTGTTGTGATAAATGCTCTCTAAGGGAAGAAAAGTGCTCAATAGCCATAATAGAATAGTTCTTATTGTTAATAAATTGTTATGAATTAAATTTGATTACTTACTTTATATAAGGTTCAACTAAAATAAAACAAGAGTTAAGAAAGAAATTGTAAATAATTTTAACGAAGAAATTAAGTATTTACGTCGTATTTATCGGTATATCAAGCGCATTAATTTCAATGCAATGTTGAAATATTTAATTAAGTCGTTAGAATTGAGTCATTAACCTAAGAGGTCAGACCTCTTTGTTTTGATCTTATATGAGGAAATAACATGACAGTTAAATTACAAACAGCCAAGGGTGAGCGAATAGCCGTTGTTGCTGGTTTACGTACACCATTTGCTCGACAAGCTACAGCTTTTCATGGTGTACCAGCAGTAGATTTAGGCAAGTTGGTGGTCAATGAGCTGCTTAGTAAACATGATGTAGATCCTCAAATAATCGATCAATTAGTTTTTGGTCAAGTAGTACAAATGCCTGAAGCACCAAATATTGCACGAGAAATTGTGTTAGGCACAGGTATGAATGTGCATACCGATGCTTATAGTGTATCTCGTGCTTGTGCGACTAGCTTCCAGTCTACGGTCAATATTACTGAGTCAATTATGTCGGGTTTAGTGGATGTTGGTATCGCTGGTGGTGCTGACTCAACGTCTGTAGCTCCTATTGGCTTGTCAAAGAAATTTGCTCGAATGTTATTAGATTTGAGTAAAACCAAAACGTTTGGGCAAAAGCTTGCTCTACTTCGTCAACTACGCTTTAAAGATATTTTACCCGTGCCTCCATCTGTTGCTGAGTATTCAACAGGTTTATCTATGGGGCAAACTGCAGAACAAATGGCAAAAACTCATGGCATTACCCGTCAAGCTCAAGATGAACTAGCTCATCGCTCACATACTTTAGCCACTAAAAGCTGGCAAGAAGGAAAACTAGCCGGTGAGGTAATGGCTGCTCATACGGAGCCATTTAAGTCTTTTATTGACAAAGATAACTGTATTCGTGAAAACTCAGAGTTAGCTGGCTATGCTCGTTTAAAGCCTGTTTTTGATCGTAAACATGGTACGGTGACCGCAGCAAATAGTACGGCGTTAACTGATGGCGCATCGGCGATTTTATTGATGCGAGAAGGTCGAGCAAAAGAGTTAGGTTATAAACCATTAGGTTATATTCGCAGTTATGGTTTTGCTGCCATTGATGTTTGGCAAGACATGTTAATGGGCCCAAGTTTCGCTACACCTATTGCTTTAAAGCGTGCTGGGATGGAATTAAAAGATTTAGATGTAATTGAAATGCATGAAGCGTTTGCTGCTCAGGCGTTAGCGAATATTAAAATGTTTGCCAGTGATAAGTTTGCACAAGAAAACTTAGGTCGAGATAAAGCGATTGGTGAAATAGATATGGATAAGTTTAATGTCATGGGGGGCTCCCTCGCTTATGGTCATCCTTTTGCGGCAACAGGCACACGCTTAATCGTACAAACCTTAAATGAACTGAATCGCCGTGGTGGTGGTACAGGCTTAACTACTGCTTGTGCTGCAGGTGGTTTAGGTGCGGCAATGATTGTGGAGACAGATTAATGACTACTGAAAATCAAAAAACATTTAGCTTAATTCGCCAAGAAAACGGTATTGCTCATTTAGTAATGGACGTTATTGGTGAGTCGATGAATACATTAAAAGCAGAGTTTGCAGATGAAATTGCCCTGGTATTAAAGGAGATCAAGTCTGACAAGTCGATTATTGGTCTTATCTTAAGAAGTGGTAAAGCAGATTCATTTGTTGCCGGTGCTGATATTAACATGTTGGCCAGTTGTCAGACAGAAGAAGAAGCAACGGCCTTATCTCGTCAAGGACAAATGATTTTTGCCCAAATTGAACAATTATCTATTCCTGTAGTTGCGGCTATTAATGGCGCTTGTTTAGGTGGTGGTTTAGAACTAGCAATGGCGTGTCATATGCGAGTTTGTAGCGATAATGCTAAAACTGCTTTAGGTTTGCCTGAAGTGCAGTTGGGATTATTACCAGGTAGTGGTGGTACGCAGCGCTTACCGAAATTGGTTGGAATTCAAAAATCGTTAGATATGATGCTGACTGGTAAACAACTGAGAGCTAAACAAGCGCTAAAAGCAGGTTTGGTTAGCGATGTTGTACCAAATAGCGTTTTACTTGAAGTCGCTGAAAAGCTTATTTTATCAGGTAAAGTTAAAACTAATCAGCAGCGTTCAACGCTTAAGCGCTCTCTAGTAAATAAGTTTTTAGAGGGAACAAGCATCGGACGTAAGCTGGTGTTTAGTCAGGCGACTAAAACGGTATTATCAAAAACTAAAGGCAACTATCCTGCGCCGTTAAAAATAATTGATTGTATACGAACAGGTATAGAGCAATCATCGAAGAAAGGTTATCAGCGAGAAGCGGACCACTTTGGTCGATTAGTGATGAGCCCGGTATCAGCGGAACTAAGACAAATTTTCTTTGCTACAACTGAAATGAAAAAAGAGCAAGGGGTTGAAGGCGTTGCTGGACAAAAGATTAAACAAGTTGCGGTACTCGGTGGTGGCTTAATGGGAGGAGGAATTGCTTTTGTTACTGCTACTAAAGCCAATATCGCCGTTCGCATTAAAGATATTGCTGAACAAGGTATTCATCATGCTTTGAAATACAGTTTTGACTTGCTCAACAAAAAAGTGAAACGTCGATTTATCCGTAAGAATGAAATGCAAAAACAAATGTCGATGATTACCGGGACGACTGATTATTCAGGCTTTAAAAATACTGACTTGGTTGTTGAAGCTGTTTTTGAAGACTTATCGTTAAAACAAAAAATGGTTGCCGATATTGAAGAAAACTGTAAAGAGTCTACGATTTTTGCTAGTAATACATCGAGCTTACCAATTGGACAAATTGCTGCAAAAGCCATTCGCCCTGAAAATGTGATCGGTTTACATTATTTTTCACCCGTAGATAAAATGCCGTTAGCTGAAATTATTGCGCATGATAAAACTTCTGATCAAACGATCTCAACAACCGTTGCCTTAGCTAAAAAGCAAGGGAAAACACCTATCGTTGTTAAAGATAAAGCAGGCTTTTATGTTAACCGTATTTTAGCACCATATATGAATGAAGCTGCGTTAATGTTACTAGCTGGTGAGCCCATTGATAAAATAGATAAAGCCTTAGTTAACTTTGGTTTTCCTGTTGGGCCGATGCAATTACTAGATGAAGTGGGAATTGATATTGGCGCTAAAATAGGGCCTATTTTACAAGCCGAATTGGGCGAAAGATTTACGCCACCACCAGCTTTTGACAAATTAATCACAGATGGTCGTTTAGGAAAGAAAACTAAAAAAGGCTTCTATTTATATAATAGTAGCAAGAAGAAGCAGGTTGATGAATCTGTATATGCCTTATTAGGTATTACGCTAAGTGAAAAGTTATCTGTTGATGAAATTAGTTTACGTTGTACTTATATGATGCTTAACGAAGCAGTACGTTGTTTAGATGAAGGCATAATACGCAATGTACGTGATGGAGATATAGGCACCATTTTTGGTATAGGTTTCCCTCCATTTTTAGGTGGTCCGTTTCGTTATATTGATAACGTTGGTGCTATGACTATTGTGAATAAAATGAATCAATGGGAGTCTGACTTTGGTGAGCGTTTTAAACCTTGTGATAAATTAGTAGAAATTGCAGAAAAAGGTGAGAAGTTTTATTCGTAGCTGATAAGGACATTTGCTAATTAAGTAACGGAATCAGTTTGCCGTTAACTTGGATGATTTTGTAATACTAAGAGGCATATATCTGCCTCTTTTTTTATGGATGTTACATGGGAATTAATGAGGTTTTTGAGTGAAAATAACACAACTACCTAGTATAAATCTGAAGATAAAAGTATTTGAATAAATACTCTAATTGACGTATATTACGCGCCGTTAATTTTAGCGTTTTTATTCAATTTTGGATTGAAAGTATTATGTTGTTACTTGCTGCATTCATTGGTGTATTGTTTTCGTTGTTTTTTTATTGTCAGGCACTATCTAATGGCTTAGGTCGCAAGCGTTGGGCTTGTGCTGGCTTCGTTTTTGGCCCATTTATTTGGCCAATGTTTTGTATGAAAAAGCGTATGAAAGTTACACGTCTCTTTGGTTTTCATTGCTTAATATTAAAAGCTTGATATTAATAACTTGAATTCAGAGGGCGCTCAGGAGGATTGGGCGGTGTTGCAATACTTGTGGATTTTATCAACAACATAGCCGCTAACGTCCGTGTAGCGATTATTATTGTGCTAAATGATGTCATCTAGAATCGTATTAAGACCATAAAGATTTAGCAGGCATTTCTTTTATTTCAATTTTCGCTGCAATTGCATTTTCTTTAGGCTCAGCAGCAAATAATGTTTTAATTAGCTTGATCATAAGTATCTCCTAAAGTCTGATAGAACCACGTTTAGTACCAACACGAATAGAACCACGTTTAGTACCTGCTTCGTATGTATCTAGTACACGGATAGAGCCACGTTTAGTACCAACACGAATAGAACCACGTTTAGTTCCTGCTTCGTATGTATCTAGTACACGGATAGAGCCACGTTTAGTACCAACACGAATAGAACCACGCTTAGTACCTACACGGATTGAACCACGTTTAGTACCTGCTTCATATGTATCTAGTACACGGATAGAACCACGCTTAGTGCCTACTTCTTGAATATCTAATACATTTACATCAGCACTTGGAACTGGTGAGGCATTGATTGCAAAAGATAAAATGATCGAACTTAACATTTCTATATTCCTTATCTGATTGGTTAAAATAGTTGTTATTATTTAAGCAACACAGATAAAGCGAAAAGCATGCCAAGCTGTAAAGTCTCGCTATATAAGACTTTGCAGCTTGTTTTTGTTAGATGTCAGAAATTTGTCACTAAGCCTTTAAACTTAACTTTTATTAAATGACGTAGATTTGTCGGTGATCTGATGAGAGAGTAGGTAACTGCGGAAATCTCTTTCTGGCAGCGGTTTACTGTATAAATACCCTTGTAGTTGTTCACAACGAAGTCCAGATAAAAAGCTAAGCTGCTGATTGGTTTCAACTCCTTCAGCAACAACTTGTAAACCTAAGTTATGAGCAATGGTCACTATAGTGGCAACCATATTACGTCCTTGCTCAGATTCTTCTATGTCATCAACAAAAGCTTTGTCAATTTTTAAGGTATTTAAAGGGAATTTTTTTAAATAAGCCAAAGATGAATAGCCGGTCCCAAAATCATCTAAGGAAAGGTGAATACCCATGGCACGGATCTGCAGCATGGTATCAATCGCTTTTTGTGGTGAGTCCATAACCGTACCTTCTGTAATCTCTAACTCAAGGTACTTTGCAGGCAATCGACTTTCTTTTAATATGTCGGCGATCATGCCAACCAAGTTTGATTGAGTGAACTGTACAGCGGATAAGTTAACTGCGATGCGACCATCAAACAGTCCTGCATCAATCCAAGACTTAGTTGCATGACAAGCTTTACGTAATACAATTTCACCAATGTCGATGATTTGTCCGGTTTCCTCTGATACGGGGATAAAAACAACGGGGCTGATGATACCTTTGCTTGGTGTTTCAAAACGAACTAAAGCTTCCATACCAGCAACTTTACCAGTAGCTATTTCTATCTTAGGTTGATAAAAAACAGAAAAGAAATCTTCTTTTAAACCATGGCGAATTAAGCTTTCTATTTGCAAGCGCTTAACCGCTTTTTTATTCATTGAATCATTAAAGAACTGATATTTATTGCCGCCATTATGCTTTGCATGATACATGGCGGTATCAGCATTCTTTAACAGCTCTTGAGGGCTGATACCATCCTCAGGATATAAAACAATACCTATACTACTGAACAGTACCAGTTCCTGGTTTTTTAATTTAAATGGTTCGGCAATTACTTTTAAAATATCTTTGGCAATGGTAGTGATCGTATGAATATCGTTTGTGTCTTCAACGATGATGCTAAACTCATCACCACCAAGACGATAAACGGTATCTTTTTTGCGTCCTATGGCTCGAATGCGCTGAGCAACTTTACATAATAATATATCGCCAACTTCATGCCCCATAGAGTCATTTACTTTCTTGAAGTTGTCTAAGTCAAATACTAATAAGGCATGAGGGACCCTATTTTTTACTAGTCGAGCTTGGTTAGCTTGGAAATAAGAGCGGTTGGGTAAACCAGTCAAAGTATCAGAGTTAGCTAAACGCCTTAACTCTGCCTCTGTTTCTTTACGTTTAGTGATGTCAGAAAATACACCAACAAAGTGAGATATATTCTTACTTTCGTCTCGAATAATATCAATGTTGAGATCGGTAAGGTATAGCTCGCCATTGTTGCGTTTACTTTCAATCTCACCATGCCAACTACCTTTTTGCATAAGATGCTTCTTCACATCTTGAGTGAAGCTTTCAGGATAACGGCTAAAACGGAGAGATGTTCCTAGCTTGTCAGATTTTTTTCTACCGGTAATACGTTGATAAGACTTGTTAACATCAACAATGTTGAATTGACGATCGTAAATAACAACCGCATCAGAAATATTTTCGATACATTTGGCAAAAAGCTTTAAGCGTTCATCTGCTTTTTTAATTTGGCTGATATCTTTAAGTGTACCTGTCATTCGAGATGGTTCATTATTCTCATCACGTTCTACGACTTTGCCGCGATCAAGTACCCAAATCCATTTGTTATCTTTGTTTTTTACTCGATAAGTAGCTTCGAAATGTTCTGTTTTCTCAGCAAAATGTTCATCTAAAGCGACTCGAATACGTGAGATATCTTGTTTATGAATATTGGTTTCATTATTATTGGCATTGCCCAGATTCCGTTTACCATCTTGAGGGAACTCAAGAATCCCCCAAATGTTTGAGCGATAAATTTTACTTTTTTCAATATTCCAATCCCACATTTCATCGCCACTTCCCCATAGTGAAAGCTTTAATCTTTCCTCACTAAGTTTTATTTGTAGGTGATAGAGACGTTTATGACGTAGTTGTTGAAGGAAATAAGCTAATACTAACAAACCAATTAAGGTGTAAATAAGTATTGCACTATTGGATAGCCACCAAGGGGGCATGATATGAATTTTTAGTTTTTTATATTGAAGCGTTTCAGGATTAAATAGGTCATATGCCTGGATTTCAAAAGTATAATCGCCAGCATTCAAATTGGTATAAGTAGCATGCCGATTATTAACATCTGTTTCTATCCAGTTTTGATCGAACCCTTTCAAGCGATATTTATAGCCTAGCTGGTTTGGTAGTTTGGCATTTGGAGAGACAAACTCAAAACTGAATTGAGAGTGAATATATTGTAAGTTCAATTGTTCTAAAATATTTATATGTGCTGGTAGCTTTAATTCATTAGATTTCTTGTTATCAAGATCGACAATACTGATTTTTTTATTTGCAATTAACAGGTCAGTTAATATTGGTTCATTAATCTCTTGGGATACTGTCAATAAAGAAGAGGGAGAGAATGAAATAAATCCAGAAGAGCCACCAAAATACATAATGCCATCATTGGAGATTGTAGAGCTATTACTTATAAACTCAATATTACTGAGGCTAAAATCTTTATAGAAACTACGTACTTTGTCACTTTTAGCTGAGATAGTACTAATTCCTTTATTAGTACTCACCCAAAAATTGTTATTTTTATCAACTAATAGGTCAGCAATAAAATTATTAGCTAATAAGCTTTCTTCGTTAAATACACGTGTTTTCCCTGTTAACTTATCAATTAATAAGACACCTTGGTTGTCAGAGCCAAGCAATATTTTGTTTTGAGATACCGCTATAGAGGTTGACTTGCTTATGGCATAGTTAGCTTTTTTCTCAATAATAAAATTTGTAAACTTAAATTCTTGTGGATCAAAGGAAAGTACATTTCCTTTTTCATTTGTCATCCAAAAGTTGCCAGAGTCATTAATTGTTAAGCTAGTTAATTTTCCTTCATATTGGCTGGGGTATTTTTTGTTTTTTTCTGTTTCTATGTTGTAGCTAGTCAACGTTCCATCTGTACTAATAAACCATATAGTTTTTTCTTGTAGATATATTCTTTCTGGTTCATTAAATGCGGTAGATTCGCCCCAATTCTCATGTTTTGTTAGTTGCTGATTTGTCCGGTTTAACTGGAATAAATCATTCGCGTTAGTTTGAATGAATAAACTATCGTGGTTGGAAAGTAGATCAAAAACCTCACCATTTAATTCGGGTGAAACATTATCTAAGTCTCCATTCGTTTTAATATGAATTAAACTTTCATCATGTGAGAGCCATAGCTCATTATCTAAAGAGGTAATAGCATTTACGTAACTATTTAGTTCTCGGTTAATGGATTGACTTTTGCTGATAGTTGTAACTAAGGGATCATAAATGAAAGCACCGTTTAATGTACCAACCCAAAGCTTATTAGTCTTGTCCATATATAGATTATAAATAGCGTTCGATTCTGTTAAGTTATTGTTTGATAGACCTATTGATTTTTGAGTGCCATCTAATATGTTTATAACTTTAAGGCCAGTGTCTGTACCAATCCAAACCCTAGAATTAGTCGTTTGATTTAAAGAGAGCGCTTTTACTTGTTCTGAAGATTTGTTTTGTAAATGGTAATGTTTAATAAGGTTGTATTGTTTATCAATAATGAAAACGCCATTATCTGTAGCAAGCCAGTAATTGCTATCAATCTCTTTAATGTCATAGAGTGCATTGATCGATAGTTTTTGTTCTGCCTTTATAGTTTCTTGAATATTTGTTGCAAATGAAAAGTCTTTGTTAGCAATATAAACACCATTTTCAAAGGTGCCTAGCCAGAAATTATTTTTCTCATCTTGAAAAACAGTTTTGACCTCTTGGAGTTCATCATTTAAACCGTAAACTTTTATGCGAGAAAATCCTGAAGATAAAGCATCGTATTTATGTAGGCCTTTTTTGGTGGTAACCCAAATAACACTTTTTTCGTCTTGGTATATAGACCAAATTACATTATCTAATAATGTTGAACTATCACTATCGTTGTGCAAAAAATTTTCAAAATTATCGAGTTTGTTATTATATTTACTTAAACCATTATCAGTGCCAATCCAGAGTTGCTTATTCTCGTCAATAAAAAGGTTTCTGATGTAATTGTCAGCAATTGAATTTGGATCTAAAGTATTACTGCGATAATAAGTAAAGTTTTTTCCATCAAACTTATTCAAACCATCTTGAGTTGCTATCCAGATATAGCCTTCGTGGTCTTGTACAATGTCGAATACGTAACTTTGTGATAAACCATCTGCAGTGGTTAAATGCTTAAATTCGATATTTTCATCTAAATTAACAGATGCTGAAATAGCTTGATTAGTAACTATAAACGAGAGAAAAAATGCAGTGCTGAAAATACGCAAAAAGCGAGAAGGAGAAAAATTTTGAAAAATAGATATCTGCACAAATACAACCTTGGTGAAAATACTAATTAATGCCTCGCAAATGCCGGCTATTAGGATATTTTAGCTATTATTATTATTATTCATCTTCCATTACAAAGCATGGCTGCGGTGAAGTCAACTTTTTAGCTAAAAGTTACTATAACTCGAAACTATTTCTAAATTTGCTCTGAAACGGTATTTTTAAATAATTTTGGTATATGTGTTTGTATATCGGCACTTTTAATATTTAATTGAGCATTTTTTTGATATCTTTTCAATCGCTTGTTCAAACTCTTTACTTTCAGTGGGAGAACTATTACTTAATGATGTTTGATGAGACATTAAACAAAATCTATCTACCGCGTGTATTTGTTCATTTATTATAGTTTGCAGCTGCTCTTTAATAAAAACGTCAATATCAGCAAGTGTTAATGATAAAATTACCTTGATAAGTTTTTGTTTTTGTTTGAAGTTAGTTTCTTTATTACAAATAGCCGCCCAAAATCGCTGGCTTCTAATGCGTAGACTTGTATCGTGTTCTTGTAATTGACCAGCAAGGCCATGCTGTAGGTAGTGCCAATCTTGCTCGCTGATATCATCAAGCGCTTGGCGACATTCATTAATAAATTCTGTCATCGCGTCAATCAAGTCGGGGGCTGTTATATTTGGTGATTGAATATAAAAAGCAATCCCAGGGTAGCGGTTAATAGGAACAAAGCCAACACCGACTAAATAACCAAACTGCCTTTCTGTACGCATTTGTTGGAAAAAAAGCGGTGAGAGTATCTGACTAACAATCATGCTTTTAGCTATGGTTGATAATTCTCTATCTGCCATAGGGTAATAAATTACACTGGCATGATCATGTTCTGGCAATAATAAAGGCAGCTCAAGTGTTCCTTGATTTTTCACATCTAATACAGGAATTTTTACCGTATTATCACAACTATATTTTCCGTGGAACGTATTTTTGATTGTTGCTTTTATTTGTTGCGCTTCAGGTAAACGCCAATTGCCGTGGATAAATACTTCTAAAGAAATATGATTGAAAACGTTTTGACAATAGTGAGTGAATTGCTCAAAAGTTACCAAAGACAGTGCAATAGATAAACATTCTGAACTTGGGTTTTTTGGCTGCATAGTTGAACTTAGCTTTGAAAAAAGCTGAGCAATCGATTTACTATTATCCGAATTTTTCCAGTGAGTAATAAGTTGCTTTTTCAGCAGTGAAAACTGACTTTCAGTACAACTAAATTGCTTTAAATCATTGAGTAAATTTTGTAGTAATAACGGCTGTTTCTCGCTAATACCTGAAAGTTGTAAGGTCATGCCTCCCTGATGGGCATATAAATGATAATGTATGCCAGCAAGTTCAGCATCATAATGTTGCTCAACAACAGATTCGCTATAAAGATCAACAAATAGTCGGGTCATGGCTATGTTAGTGGTGTTTTCGATGATCATTGGATTATCAATACCAATATAAATATACCCCTTGGGCACATTGAAGGTATGATCTTGTTTAAACCAAACTGACAAGCCATTTTCTTGCTCAATTAATTCTGGTAATAGGATTGCCTTATTTTGTTCCGGTTTAGCAAAAAGTTCAGGGCTGTCTACTATGTAGCTATTTCTTTCTGGCAACGCTAATGCAGGATTGGTTGAAACAATTTGCCACTGTGTTAGTAGCTCTACGGATAACTTTTCTACTTGATAAGGAACTTGATACCAACGGCTCAGTAAATCACAATCGTACTTTTGACTAATGTTAATAATGCGCATGTTATTAGGTGATAAGAAGCACAATAGTTGGGTAATACTTTCTTGCTCAAACCCATCCATAACATAATCGCCAAAAATATAATCTTGCTCTGGGTAGTGCTGCATGTTGATAACTAATTGACAAACAGAATCAAGTGGTTTCATTTTTTCATGATAATGAAAGGATAACTCGGCGATTGATTTCTTTTCATGGTAATAATATAGCGGTAAGTCTTGCTGTTTAAGCAATTTAATATAAGCAAATATAATAGTGATTATTTCATCTGTGTGGGCTTCACCTTGCTCGGTAAGCTGAATGCTAATATTAAAGTCTTTGAAATTATAACCATTGATACCCGAGCCAGCGGTTAAACCGAGTGCCCATTGTTTCTGTTTTAAAACAGATAAAATACTTTTTGGCCCTTCGTGACCTAATAGGTAAGAAAGTATTGATTCTGGCTTATGACGATATAACTCATCAATACTGGGCATAGCGAAACTAACAATGAGCTGATGGTCATTCTTAACTGGTTTCACTTTTATTGCTATTTTTTGCTGATGAGGTAAATAAAGAGGTTCATCTGTTAGCGTTTGTTTTGGTTTGTCATTTGTTATAGTTGAGAATTTTTCCTCAACAAGTTCTTGCAACTCTTTTATTGATTGTGGACCTTCAACCACCAAAGTCATTGCCGATGCTACATAATGCTGCTGAAAAAAGTTCGCTACCGTATCACGTAAATTTTCGTTTTCATTATCAGCTAACGTTTCAGTATTACCGACAGAAAATTTAGCAAAAGGGTGAGCGGGGTTAATAGTTTCTTTATGAACATCGTATAGTCGTCTGATGTCATCTTTTAATTTGAGTTTAAATTCTGCATCAATATTTTTCCGTTCTTTATTAACAAATTCTTCTGATAGTAAAGGAGCGGTAAAAAATTGGCTAAAGCGATCTAAGGCTGCTTCAAGGTGTTGATGATGAATATCAAAGAAAAAACAGGTATGTTCAGTAGCTGTCCATGCATTGTTGCTACCACCATACTGGCTTATAAACTTTTGGTATTCACTCCCGTCAGGATATTTTTCTGTGCCAAGAAATAGCATATGCTCAAGGAAATGCGCTAATCCTTGTCGTTCAATGGGATCAGAAAAATGACCAACATTTACCGCTAAAGCAGCTGCAGACTTTTCAGTTTCGTCATTATGAATTAATAGGGTTCTTAAACCATTCTTTAAGGTGAAAGGCTGGTAGTGTTTTAGATCGTTAGGGCTTTGTTTCAAAAGCAGCTCCAAGCAAATACTTAACGGCACCTAAAACACGTATCTTCAAATAGCTGGCTATACGTTAGGAGAGCATTTGTTCTATAAAAATTAGTATGTTAGTTACTATAAGTTACCAAGTGAAATAATAACAGTCTATTTTATTATTTGCTGATAATTCAAACCGCTATTTAACAATAGTTAATATTGTTTTACTATAGCCAAAAATTACCGACACTGATGTAAAACATGCAAATCTTTATTATGCGCCATGGTCAAGCTAATCCTATGTCAAATAGCGATAGCGCAAGAGAATTAACCAAGCAAGGTTTTTTAGAGTCATCCAATATGGCAAATTGGTTGAAAGAGCATGCAAGTAATGTTGAACAAGTATTGGTTAGTCCTTATATCCGAGCTCAACAAACTGCCCAAACAGTGTTGGCTGATAGTGGCTTCTCAGCAGAAATAACTACGTTAGATTTTATTACACCATCGGGCGATGCTCGGCAGGTACATGATTATATTGATGGTATTATTGATAAAAATACTGTTAAACAATTATTGATTATTTCTCATATGCCGTTAGTGAGTTATTTGGTCGCTGAATTGACGTTTAATCAAGAGTCACCTATTTTTCAAACAGCCGCTATTGCTCAAATTGATTACGATATTGATAGAATGAAGGGTGAGTTAGTTCAGCTAATTTCTCCTTTTGATTTACTGTAAATTAATCAGCTGATCTACAGTAGTTGAGTAAATATTAATCACGCATGAACTTATCGTGCAAATCAACCAATACGAGTAAAGCTCCATTGCCCCCCCATTCTAGTGGTGCTTGATGAAAAGCTAATACATCAGGATGTTGCACTAACCAGTGAGGGACTTTATTTTTCAGTACTCTGCCACCTAATCCATGAACAATACAAACACATTGCGCGTGCTCTTTTTGGCAGGCGTATAATAAAGCGGCTATTTCTGACTTAGCTTGTTGTTGGTCAAGGCCATGTAAGTCTAGAATCAAATCAGGAGCGTAAACCCCGCGACGTAAATTTTTAGCTTCGAAATGATCCGTACCATCTTTTACGTATTTTATCGGTCCTTGATTAGATAAGTTAGGCTCAAATTCATCGGAAAAAAAGAAGCTGGCATGCTGTTTTGCAGCTTTTTCTTGAATGATTGTAGTTTTAGGCTTGATGGTTCTTTTTCTGGCGTGTATTGTGTCGTGCACCATAGGTTTTACCTTACCTATGGCATCTTTAAACAGTTGTTTTTCTTGCTTGGATAAAGCATCTTTGAATTTCATCTGCGTAGTCTAAAAATATCTAACGATAATGACAAGACATTAATCAATAAAGGGGATGTAAGGTGGTAAATCAACCTAGCAACCAAACGAGTAACGAAACAAACGAAGAGATATGTCAACAACTTGAAACTGTTGGCGATTTTGTCCGTTATGCGGCGAGTCAGTTTAATCGCGCTGATGTTTTTTTTGGTCATGGAAATGACAACGCATGGGATGAAGCGATCACGCTAGTATTGTTTGTGCTTGCTCTGCCAAGTGAATTAACTAAACATATTATGCAGTGTCGATTAACAAATGATGAAAAGCAGCATGTTTTAGCGGTGATTGAGCAACGTATTGTAGAAGAATTACCAGCGGCTTACATTACTCATCAAACAAGCTTTGCGGGTTTACCTTTTTATGTTGATGAACGCGTATTAGTGCCACGATCGCCCATTGGTGAGTATATCGAACAACGTTTTTCGCCAATGATTCCAGCTGGTCAATCTATAGAACGAATTCTTGATTTATGTACTGGCAGTGGCTGTATTGCGATTGCATGCGCACATTATTTTCCTGAGGCTGAAGTTGATGCGGTTGATTTATCGGTTGATGCGCTTAACGTTGCACAAATAAATATTGAAGATCATGGTTTATCAGCACAAGTTATTCCAATTCAGTCTGATGTTTTTTCTGGGGTTGAGGGACAAAGGTATGATTTAATTGTTACTAATCCTCCTTACGTTGATCAAGAAGATGTTGACAGTTTACCAGCAGAGTTTAAACACGAGCCTGAAATAGGCTTGGGTAGTGGCGTTGATGGTTTAGATATTGTAAGACAAATTCTGGCACAAAGTAGTGAACATTTAACTGATGATGGCATTTTGATTTGTGAAGTGGGTAACTCACAAATTCATGTTGAGGCAACTTACCCTGAAGTAGCTTTTAATTGGCTAAGCTTTGAACGTGGAGGACATGGTGTTTTCATGTTATCTAAACAGCAATTAACCGCACATTCTGCAATTTTTAATCAACGGGCGAAAAAGTAATCATGTCAGGCAATACATTTGGAAAGTTATTCACGGTGACTTCATTTGGTGAAAGTCACGGTTTGGGATTAGGCGCTATCATTGATGGTTGTCCACCGGGGTTAGATTTATGTGAAGCTGATTTACAGGATGATTTAGACCGTCGTCGACCAGGTACTTCTCGTTATACAACCGCACGCAAAGAAGCAGATCGCGTGAAAATTATGTCGGGTGTTTTTGAAGGTAAAACCACTGGTACGCCAATTGGTTTAATGATTGAAAATACCGATCAGCGCTCTAAAGATTATGGGGATATTGCGCAAAGTTTTCGACCCGGTCATGCCGATTATACTTATTGGCAAAAATATGGCATTCGAGATTACCGTGGTGGCGGACGTTCATCAGCACGTGAAACTGCCATGCGTGTGGCGGCGGGTGCTGTAGCTAAAAAGTACCTTAAACAAAAGTTTGGAATTACCATTCAAGGCTGTGTGACTCAAATAGGTGATGTTTGTGCCGAGCAATATGATTGGAATACTGTTGAACAAAACCCGTTCTTTTTTCCAGATGAAAGTAAGCTCGAACAATTAGATGAATTATTGCGTGGCATCATTCGTCAAAAAGATTCTATTGGCGCCAAAGTAACTGTAGTTGCTAATAATGTGCCTATTGGACTCGGTGAACCCATTTTTGATCGTTTAGATGCAGATATTGCTCATGGATTAATGAGTATTAATGCAGTAAAGGGGGTTGAAGTCGGTGATGGCTTTGCCGTTGTCAATCAAAAAGGCTCAGAGCATCGAGATGAGTTAACTCCTGATGGCTTTAATAGTAACCATGCTGGTGGTGTGCTTGGTGGTATTTCATCAGGTCAACCGATTGTTGCGCACTTAGCGTTAAAGCCAACTTCAAGCATTGGTGTTAGCGGTAAAACAGTAAACTTACAAGGCGAAGCTGCGGATATTATTACTAAAGGTCGCCATGATCCTTGTGTTGGTATCCGAGCAGTGCCTATTGCTGAAGCTATGCTGGCATTAACGTTAATGGATCATTATCTACGTCATCGAGCACAAAATGCCGATGTTGAGTGTATCACTCCTGATATCTCTAATTAGTTGTGAAAAACATTAAAATTTAGTGGTGATAAAGTGCAGGTAAAGTCATGAGTACACCGCTATTTACGAAGCTATCGGGTAGCTATTTTTGGTATTTTAGTATTCTAGGCATGGTAGTGCCTTTTTTACCTATTTATCTTGATGGTAACGGCTTTAGTTCACTGCAAATTGGTGAAATTCTTGCCATTGTTACCGCAACCAAAATTGTAGGTCCTACGCTCTGGGCTATGATGGCGGATAAATCAGGCAAACAACTTGCCATTATTCGACTCGGTGCTTTACTTGCTTTTCTCAGTTTCAGTTTATTATTTTGGGTTCAGGGCTATTGGCCGATAACTTTTGTTTTAGCACTGTTTAGCCTTTTTTGGACAGCAATTTTACCGCAACTGGAAGTGTTAACTTTAGTCTCAGTGCGACGCAACGCTAAAATTTATGCTCGAATACGTTTATGGGGCAGTGTTGGCTTTATTGTACTGGCAATAGCCGCAGGAGAGGTGATCGCACAGTGGAGCTATCATGCTTTTACCTTCCTTGGTTTATTTGTTTTATTTGCTTTGTATTTATCAACTTTATTGTTAAAAGAGCCACATGCTAAAAAACAGTCCAACATTAAAAATATTTCTATTTTTTCCAAACTAGTTGAACCTCGTTTCATCTTTTTCTTCATTGCTGGTTTATTATTGCAAATTAGTTTTGGCCCATTTTATAGCTTTTTTGCTCTCTATTTACGAGACTTAGCTTATCCAGGTTATGCCGTAGGTTTGTACATTAGTTTGGGGGTTATTGCGGAAATTGGCGTATTTATTATTGCAGGACGCTTATATCAATTATTTGGTGTAAGAGTGTTATTAACTTTCAGTTTACTACTTACCGCAGCTCGTTGGTTTATCACCGGATATTATGCTGATAATCCTTACATATTAACGCTGGCTCAGCTCACTCATGCAGCAAGTTTTGGGCTATATCACAGTGTATCAATTCAATTTGTTCAGCAGCATTTTCATATCAACCAACAAAATCGAGGACAAGCTATATACATCAGTGGCGTATACGGTATTGGTGGTGCTATTGGTGCTTATTTCGCTGGACGTTGGTGGCTTGATGGAGCGGGAGCTGAACTGAGTTTTGAATTAGCCGGCGTAGCTGCTTTATTGGCGGCATTATTTGCTGTGTTTATTTATAGTGAAAAAGATAACAAGCAGTAATTTTTTAAACACATTCTCTACCTCCCATCACCGAGTAAGTTAATCTTTTCTTATTTAAGATTATTTACTTAATTTTTAAGCAAAAACTCAATTCTTTTCTATAATTTATTTAACAATAATAAAACGATAGCTTAATTCGTATGGTCTAAATTAGGTCATATGATTTTGTAGTAGCCCTGAGAGGTAGTTGTATAGGAATAAAATAACAATAAAAATAATATAGTCACTAATGATTCTACTATGGTGTGATGCGCTTTTACATCATGGATAAATACTATTAGTCTTCATTTTTTCTCTCGGTTTCATTGAATGAGCCGATCACTCTCGATGTCATTGCCTTAATGATGTTATAAATTCCTTTGTGTCTATTTAAACTTAAAGCTATTGATAATAAAGAATATTTTGCTTTTTCTGTTCTTTTGTATATGATTAAATTAGTGTTTAAAAAAACAACAATTATTACGATAAGTCCGAAGTCTATCGAGTTTTGTTAATAGCTTTTGCTATTGACGATTTAAGGAGGCGTTGTGGGTACATCTGAACAGATTAATCAATTGTGGCCAATTGCTGCCTATTTTATTATTTTGGTATTGATGTTGATTTTTATGTTGCTGTTGTCTCATGTCCTCGGCCCCAAAACACAAAGCCGAGCAAAAAATACGCCTTATGAGTCAGGTGTTATATCTGTCGATAATAATAAAACTCGTTTCACCAGCCATTTTTTTCTGTATGCCATCTTTTTTGTCATTTTTGATTTAGAAACTATTTTCTTATTTGCTTGGGTGATCGCCTTTGATGAAGTGGGTTGGTTGGGCTTTATTGAAGCCAGTATTTTTATTGTCATTTTATTTGTGGCACTTATCTATGTTTGGCGTATAGGGGCTTTATCATTGAAGCAGCGACATTTGCCATTCCGACCTGAGCAATTAAGATCAAATTCATTGGGTCACAGTCAATTAAATTTATCGAAAGATAATAATCGAGGTCAATAATGGAGTGGTCAATCACTAAGGCCAAACTTGACGATGCTATGAGTCAAGCACAACAAGTATCAGAGCAAGAGCTTAAGCGGAATGTGTTTATGGCTAAGCTTGATGACATGATTAACTGGGGGCGAAAAAATTCTGTTTGGCCATTTAATTTTGGCCTAAGTTGTTGTTACGTTGAAATGGCAACGAGCTTTACTTCTCGTCACGATATTGCCCGTTTTGGTGCTGAAGTGATTCGGGCAACACCCCGCCAAGCGGATCTCATGGTAATTTCTGGCACTTGCTTTCGTAAGATGGCACCCGTTGTTCAACATTTATATGAACAATTATTAGAGCCTCGCTGGATCATTTCTATGGGATCTTGTGCTAATTCTGGCGGCATGTACGATATTTATAGTGTTGTACAAGGAGTCGATAAATTTATCCCGGTGGATGTTTACGTGCCCGGTTGTCCGCCACGTCCAGAAGCGTTGCTAGAAGCTTTATTATTACTACAAAATTCCATTGCTCATCAACCAAGACCATTGAGTTGGGTCGTCGGAGAGCAAAATGTTTCGCAAATTGCTAAGCCATCGTTACGTGATATTAAACATCAGCATCGCATGAGTGCGACCACATTAGATAAACCGGACTCAGTTTAATGAGAAAAGCTAATAGTATGTCTCTGATTGAGAGGGCTTATGAGTAGTATTAATCTACAACAGTGTAAAGATTGGCAACCTCAAGCCAAAGTGCCCATCGTTGATGAAATAACAGCATTAGCTAGCAACCTCGAATTGACTGCGGTTACTGCGCTGGAAAATATTGTTGATGGTATTGATAGTTTTTGGCTTGATAAAAGTCAACTTAATCAATTGATGCAAATTTTACGTTATGATTTAGCTCAGCCATTTGATATGTGCTTTGATATTACCGCCATTGATGAAACTCAACGGCAACATAAATCCTCACAAATAAAAGCTTTTACAGTAAGTTATCACTTACGATCTTTTGAACGTAATCAAGATATTCGTATTAAAGTCAATTTAACCGCTAATGATAAAACCCTAAGTAGCGCCTGTAGTTTTTGGCCTAATGCTAACTGGTATGAACGTGAAATATGGGACATGTTTGGTATTGTTTTCGAAAATCATCCTTATTTAACCCGTATTTTAATGCCACAAACTTGGCAAGGTCATCCGTTATTAAAAACGCACCCTGCTCGGGCAACTGAAATGGATCCATTTACATTGCCGCCATTAAAACAAGATGAAGAGCAAAAGGCATTACAGTTTGATCCTGAAGCTTGGGGTATGAAGCGACAAAGCCAAGACAATGATTTTATGTTTTTAAATCTTGGCCCCAACCATCCTAGTGTGCATGGGGCTTTTCGTATTGTATTACAAATGGATGGAGAAGAAATAGTCGATTGTGTGCCAGATATTGGTTACCACCATCGCGGCGCAGAAAAAATGGGTGAGCGTCAGTCTTGGCATAGCTACATTCCTTATACTGATCGGATTGACTATCTTGGCGGGGTGATGAATAACTTCCCCTATGTTATGGCGGTAGAAAAACTGGCAGGCATTACCGTCCCTGACCGAGCTAAAGTTATTCGAATTATGACGTCTGAGATGTTTCGCATTTTAAGTCATTTATTATTTTATGGCACATTTGCACAAGATATTGGTGCTTTATCACCGATATTTTATATGTTTATCGATCGTGAAAAGTTGTTTGCCATTATTGAAGCATTTACCGGCGCAAGAATGCACCCAAGCTGGTTTCGTATTGGTGGTATTGCTTCTGACTTGCCTAAAGGTTGGGACACTATGGTGCGTGAGTATGTTAATTATCTTCCTGCACGGCTAGATGAATATGAAAAAATGGTTATGCAAAATGGTTTATTGAAAAAGCGTACTGTTGATGTTGGTGCTTACACCACTAAAGAAGCGATTGAGTGGGGCGTAACAGGACCAGGTTTAAGGGCAACGGGGTATTCGTGGGATTTAAGAAAGCAACGCCCATATAGCGGTTACGATCAATTTGATTTTGAAGTACCTGTTGGCCATAAAGGTGATTGTTATGATCGATGCCGTGTCCGTGTTGAGGAAATGCGCCAGAGCATTCGTATTATTGAGCAATGCTTAAATAATATGCCTGAAGGACCATATAAGGCAGAACATCCACAAACAACACCACCAAATAAAGCTAAAACCATGACGGATATTGATAGCTTGATCCCACATTTTGTAAACGTGTCATGGGGGCCGGTAATTCCTGCAGGAGAGGTTTCAGTAAGTGTTGAAGCAACTAAAGGCATTATGGCTTATCACTTGATCAGTGATGGCTCCACCATGAGTTATCGCACTCGTATTCGCACACCAAGTTTTGCTCATTTACAAATGCTGCCGTTGCTCAGTCGTGGCCAAATGGTGGCAGATTTGATCGCCACCTTAGGTAGTGTCGATTATGTGATGGCTGATGTGGATAGGTAGGGGAAGCTTATGAATATCATTAATCAGGTTGTTTTACATTGTACTCAGTATTTAACGGCAAGTGAAATGGCGGAAATTGATCATGAAATCAGCATTATGGAAACACGGGAAGCGGCAGGGATAGAAGCACTAAAAATAGTGCAAGCTAATCGAGGCTGGATCAATGATGACAGTTTAACAGCGATTGCTCAGTACCTAAAAATGTCTACCGCAGAACTAGAGGGAGTAGCGACTTTTTATAATTTGATCTATCGCCAACCAGTAGGGAAATACGTCATACACTTGTGCAATAGCATCAGCTGTCACCTAACTGGTTACAATGAAATACTGCAAACCATTAAACAGCATTTAGCGATTGATTATGGTCAAACCACCACCGATGGTTTATTTACTTTGTTATCGAATGTTTGCTTAGGTGGCTGTGATAAATCACCCGTGATGATGATTGGCGATAAGCATTATCAGCAACTTAATGTAGAAAAAACCATTGAAGTATTAACGCAATTGAAAAACCTATCGGATGAGGGGAAAAATATCTAATGCAGGCATTAACTCATCCTTTAACTTATTTGGTTAACTTAGCTACACCGCTAAATTTAACCCAATATACGGCTCAAGGCGGATATTTAGGTGCAATTAAAGCTTTAAAAGAGTTTTCTCCTGCACAAGTTTTGGAGATTATTAAAGACTCGCAGTTAAAAGGTCGAGGAGGTGCAGGTTTTCCTACCGGAATGAAATGGAGCTTTGTGCCGCACTATGACGATGATGATGTTAGATCAAAAGAAAATAAATACTTGGTTTGTAATGGCGATGAAATGGAACCTGGTACGTTCAAAGATCGACTGCTACTTGAAGGGGTACCGCATCAACTAATTGAAGCAATGATTATTGCTGCCTACACCATAGGTGCTAATAAAGCTTATATATTTTTACGTGGGGAATATCACCTTGCGGCGAAGCGTTTGCAAATCGCGATTGATGAAGCTTATCAAGCGGGTTGGTTGGGCAGTGGTATACAAGGTACTGGCTATCAGTTGGATTTATATGTTCATACAAGTGCCGGGCGCTATATTTGTGGCGAAGAAACCGCACTCATTAATGCTTTAGAAGGTAAGCGAGCTAATCCTAGAGCTAAGCCTCCTTTCCCACAAGTGGCGGGATTATTTGGTAAGCCCACTATTGTTAATAATGTCGAAACGTTAAGTAATTTGCCACATATTTTAAAAAATGGTGCGCAATGGTTTAAAGACGTCTCACCAAACAGTGATGCAGGAACTAAAATTTATGGCGCTTGTGGGCGAGTAAAATCCCCCGGGTTATGGGAACTACCGATGGGAGCGACTATTGGGCAGGTACTAAATGATCATGCAGGTGGCATGTCTGATGGTCTGAAGTTAAAAGGTTTATTACCCGGAGGTGCTTCAACAGACTTTCTTATGCCTGAGCATCTTGATGTGCCGATGGATTATGACTCAATTGCTAAAGCAGGCAGTCGTTTGGGGACGGGTGGTTTAATTGTTTTAGATGATAAAAATTGCCCTGTTGCTATGGTGCTAAATTTGCTTGAGTTTTTTGCTCAAGAGTCGTGTGGTTGGTGTACACCTTGTCGCGATGGCACACCATGGGCGGTAGAAATTTTAACTCGTATTGAACATGGTAAAGGCAGTCTTGATGATATTGACTCCTTGCTAAATTTATGTGATTTCATGTGGATAGGGAAAACCCATTGTGCGCTTGCTCCGGGTGCCGTTGAACCGCTCAAAAGTGCATTGAAATATTTTAATGACGACTTTATGCAGCACATTGAACAGGGCTGCTGCCCTTATCATGGAGGACGTTAAGGTGAGTGATATTGATAGAAATGAAAGTAATGATAAACCAACCACAGATGTCACTATTTTTATTGACAATCAAGCGGTTCAGGTAAGAGCGGATAACAACTTACTGGCAGGGGTATTATCAAATAAGTTAAATCTTCCGTATTTTTGTTGGCATCCATCTATGGGCTCGGTTGGTGCTTGTCGTCAATGTGCAGTAACCCAATATCAAGATGAAAATGACACACGTGGTCGGTTAGTAATGGCCTGTACAACACCTATTACTGACGGTATGCGCATTAGTTTAAAAGATACTCAGTCTGAAAAATTTCGTGAGCAAGTGATTGCCGCTATGATGACTAACCATCCACACGATTGCCCTGTGTGTGCAGAAGGCGGTGAATGCCATTTACAAGATATGACGGTAATGACAGGTCATAGTTGTCGAAGTTATAAAGGCGATAAACGAACTTTTACTAATCAAAATTTAGGTGAGTTTGTTGGTCATGAAATGAACCGCTGCATCACTTGTTATCGTTGTGTGCGTTATTATAAAGATTATGCCGGTGGTGATGACTTCGGTGTTTACGGTTCAAAAAATCAGGTATATTTTGGTCGCCAGAAAGCAGGACAGTTGGAAAGTGAATTTAGCGGAAACTTGGTAGAAGTTTGTCCAACCGGTGTTTTTACCAATAAGTTATTCTCAGCACATTTTAGTCGAAAATGGGATTTACAGTCAGCGCCATCGATATGTGCTCATTGCTCTGTCGGCTGTAATACCAGTGTTGGCGAGCGTTATGGCAGTGTACGTAGAGTGATGAATCGTTACCATGACCAACTCAACGGTCATTTTCTATGTGATCGGGGACGGTTTGGTCTTGGTTTTGTCAACGGTGAGCAACGTATTCGTCAAACTAAAGGCATCCCTCAACAATCAGTTGAGCGTTTAACTCGATTGGATGTTAATAAAGCTTTAGCGCACTTTAACGGTAAAAAATTCATCGGCATTGGCTCTGCTCGTGCATCAATTGAAGCTAATTATTATTTACAAAAGTTGGTTGGTGATAATTACTTTTCTTTAGGTCTAACTAATACTGAAATGTCACTGGCTGCTCAGCATAGAGCGCTGCTTTCTACTCACTCAAAAACTAAGAGTGCGGCACCTAGTTTACATGATATTGAGCAATGCGATTTTGTTTTTATTATCGATGAAGATATTACACAAACTTCACCTCGCGTTGCTTTATCAGTGAGGCAAGCATTACGTAATGCGGCAATTGAAAAAGCTGCGGGTATTGGCATTCCGCATTGGCAAGATAGTGCGGTACGTACTATTGGTGGCAAGCTATTATCCCCTTTATATCTTTTACAAAGTAAAGCGAGCAAGCTTGATGATGTTGCAGAAGATATTGATATTACTTCGCCAAAATCATTAATAGCTAAGGTTAATGATATTACTACACAGTTGAAAAAATCAGCTTTAACAAGTGGGGAACAGCTTGATGATAGTTTTACCGCAAGACTTATTACAGCATTTAAACAAGCAAAAAATCCTCTAATTATTGGTGGCTGGAGTGCAGAATCGCCAGCGTTATTTACTGCAATAACTAAGCTCTTTGAAGAATTATCAAACATAACTCATTCAACACAACTATTAATGATGCCTCCACAGGTAAATAGTATTGGCCTATTGTCATTAATGACAGAGCAAAGTTTATCTTTAGAGCAAGTTATTGACCATGCACAAAATGAAGGTGCTGAAGGTGTTAGTGGCTTAATCATTTTAGAAAATGAATTAGCGGCTTTATCAGTAGAACAATTTGCATTAATTAAAAAGCAAGATCTAAACATTATCTCGTTGGATCACAGCAAAAGTGAAGCAAGTGCTAATGCGGATATTATTTTACCAGTATCAGCGGTAAGCGAATCGGACGGCCATTTTATTAACTATCAAGCGCGGGTACAAAAATTTTCACAAGTGCATCCTACCGCATTACCGATACAAGAAAACTGGCGTTGGTTGAACCTATTAGCGATGGCAGTTTTTCCTAAAAATAACTTAAGCAAAAATGTTCGTTCATTAGCACAGCTACACCAGTTATTTGCTGAAGAGCATGATGATTGGTTGCTTGATACAATGAATGAAGAACATTCAATCGCCAGAGAAACTCATCGAGTTAGTGGTCGTACGGCCAAAAATGCTAATTTTAGTGTGCATGAGCCTAAAACAACACAAAGTAGCTCGAAGTTAAAGTTTTCTATGGAAGGAGAGCTGCAAAGTGACCAGCAAGAAAAACCATTCACTTGGGCACCCGGTTGGAATTCTAGTCAGTCAATTAACCAGCTCACTAGTCAACCGGTTAATCAGTCAGGTAAAACTGATCAGTTTCTATCTTTCTTTCAACTCTCCCCTATTACAGATCAATGGTTAACATTTTGTGAATCTTTAAGAGAAGTTAATTTTTCCCTGCAAGTTCCTTGGTATCGTGGCGAATGGCAGTCAAGCCTTAACCCTGAATTTATTCTATTAAATCAAGAGAATAAAGTTTTTATTTCTCCACAAGCAATGAAGAAAGGACAGTGGCAACAAGGGCAGTGGTTGACATTGCGTTTTTCTCACCTTGGCGAAGATGCTAGTTCGGTAGTTGCGCAAGCGTTTCAAGATGAGCGGCTTAGTGATGATTACCTTTATGCTGACATTAATTTGTCTTTAGCTAATACAGAGTCTAATTCAGTAGCTAGCTCAGAAGAAGAAAGAGCAATGATGAATTCAACTGAAATTAAGTTATCTACCGCCAACCAGCAAGATCTACTTGCATATCAGCAAGCATTTAATAACAGAGAAAAACACGCTACTACTGATAAAGCGAATGCTTTAGCTAGGTTAAAAAATCAAGATCAATACATTCCAATACGCTTAGTTTCAGGAGGTTTAGATGATGTCTGAGAATATTTGGAAACTGATTGAAATCAGTATCATTATTGCTTTATTAATCCCCATGGCAGCAATGTTAGTGTGGGTTGAAAGACGCCTGATTGGTATTTGGCAAGATAGATTAGGCCCCAACAGAGTAGGGCCGTTTGGTATTTTACAGTCATTTGCGGATTTACTTAAAATACTCGGCAAAGAAGATTGGATCCCACCCTTTAGTGATCGACTTGTTTTTACCCTAGCTCCAGTTATTGGCGCTGTATGTGTATTAATGAGTTTCGTGGTTATTCCTTTTTCGCCAAGTTTAGGTGTTTCAGATCTCAATATAGGACTATTGTTTTTCCTTGCGATGGCGTCTTTAGCGGTTTATTCCGTGGTTTTAGCTGGTTGGGCGTCAAATTCTAAATATGCACTATTAGGGGGAATGAGAGCTGCAGCGCAAACAGTGAGTTATGAAGTTTTTATGGGATTATCGGTAATGGGCATTGTTTTGTTATCCGGTAGTTTTAATTTGCGAGAGATCGTTTTAGCACAAAGCGATGGTTGGTTTATTCAGTCACAATTTTTAGGTTTCTTTGTTTTTTTAATTGCTGGCATTGCTGAGAGCCATCGATTGCCATTTGATTTACCTGAAGCGGAAACTGAGTTGACTGCTGGTTTTCATACCGAGTACTCAGGTTTAAAGTTTGCTTTATTTTTTCTTGGTGAGTATTTAGGCGTAACCTTAATTTCTGCAATGACTGTGGTGTTGTTTTTTGGTGGTTGGTTAATGCCTGAACCATTAGATGCTTGGTTACCACCATTGGTATGGTTTATCGCGAAAATTTTCTTTTTTATTCTTTTCTTTATTCTTCTACGTACTTCATTACCACGACCTCGATTCGATCAATTATTACTGTTTGGTTGGATGGTGATGTTGCCATTGGCTCTGTTTAATTTATTAATGACAGCAGCATTGAAGTTAACGGGAGTATTGTGATGCTAGATATATTTCTGAGTCAGTTTCGTACCATGTGGTTGGTGTTAAAGCATACCTTTACTAAAGCAGATACCGTTGAATATCCAGAGCAAAAACCTTATTTAGCGCCACGTTATAGAGGTCGTATTATTTTAACACGTGATCCTAGCGGTGAAGAGCGTTGTGTCGCTTGTAATTTATGTGCAGTAGCGTGTCCAGTTGACTGCATTGCTTTGCAACAAACCATTGATGATGATGGCCGAAAAAGAGCAGACTTTTTTCGCATTAATTTTTCTCGCTGTATTTTATGTGGTTTTTGTGAAGAAGCCTGTCCTACTTATGCTATTCAACTGACACCAGATGTAGAACTGGCTGAATATGACCGACAAAACTTAGTTTATGAAAAAGAGCATTTACTGATTAATGGACCAGGAAAGTATCCTGATTATAGCTTCTATCAACAATCAGGCATTGAGATTGCCAATAAAGAGAAAGGGCAAGGGGCACAAGAAAAGCCACCTATTGATATTAAAGGCTTAATGCCATGAAAGTACAGTTTACCAGCTTAAAGTTAAGCATCAGAAAAATAACCATTCATACTGATATTAAAGGTTTGAAGCCATGAACATACAATTTGCCAGTGTTGAAACATTGTTTTATTTGGCCGGTTTAATTGCCGTAGTCGCCAGTTTAAAAGTGATAACTCGAAAGAACACCGTTCATGCTTTGCTATACCTTGTGATTTCTTTGTTGGCTGTTGCTGTGTGTTTTTACTTGATGGGCGCGCCATTTGCTGCAGGCTTAGAAGTGATTGTTTATGCCGGCGCTATTTTAGTACTTTTTGTTTTTGCCGTGATGTTGTTTGGCTTAAATAAAGATGAAGTGAAACACACCCCTAAAAACGGAAGCTTATCACATTGGGTTGGTCCTAGTATTCTCGCTACTTGTTTACTTGCTGAAGTGATTTTGTCATTACAAAGTAGCGATATTCAAAGTCGATTAAGTGCCACGGTAGTGACTTCAAAGCAAGTTGGGATGCTACTTTACGGGCCTTATTTACTAGCCGTTGAAATTGCTTCATTTTTGCTGCTCGCAGGTCTTATTGCTGGCTATCACTATGCTAAACCTGATAATCAAGGAGGACATTTATGACTACCATTCCACTTGAACATGTACTCATTTTAGCGTCAATTTTATTTATGATTGGTTTTCTAGGTGTGATTGTTAGAAAAAATACTCTGTTTATGTTGATGAGTTTAGAAGTGATGCTTAATGCTGTTGGTGTGGCTTTTATAGGTGCTGGGAGTGTATGGCAGCAAGCGGATGGTCAGGTGATGTTTATGTTGATTTTAACCTTGGCTGCAGCAGAAGTCGCAGTGGGTTTAGCGCTATTAATCCGTATGCAACATTGTTTTAAGTCGCTCGACATTGATCATTTAAGTCAACTCAAAGGATAAGGGATAATCATTATGTTACTTACATTGCTACCTTTTTATCCTTTAGTGAGTTTTTTACTGCTGATCAGTTTGAAAAAACGTTTGTCTTGGTCACAAGCTTCAGTACTCAGTGTTGGATCCATGCTGATCTGTGCGGTGAGTAGTTTCATCTTGTTTTTCTCTCTTGCCAGTAGTGAACAAAGTGTTATCACTAGCCATTTATGGCAATGGTTTTCGTTAACGGCTGAAGCACTGCCTCCAACTTCACTCATGGCTGCTAGCACAGTTAATTTTGCTTTTTATCTTGATGAATTGTCGGCAGTAATGATCTGTGTCGTTTCTGGTGTTGGTTTTCTTATCCATTTATTTGCCGCAATTTATATGAGAGATGACGAAAATTTTAATCGTTTTATGGCTTATATGAATTTATTTATAGTGGCGATGCTTATTTTGGTTTTAGCAGATAACTTAGTATTACTTTATTTAGGTTGGGAAGGTGTCGGTTTATGCAGTTTTTTATTAATTGGGTTTTGGTATCAAGAAAAAGCTAATGTTTTAGCAGCAAGAAAAGCTTTCATTATTACCCGTATTGGTGATACGTCAATGGCGATTGGTTTATTTCTGTTGTTCAACTCATTAGGCAGTTTAAACATTCAAGAAATTGGTAGTTTAGCGACTCAGCAATGGACGATTGAGGGTGAACAAGCATACTGGGCATGTTTATTATTACTTGGCGGTGCTGTTGGGAAATCAGCTCAATTACCTTTACAAACATGGTTGCCTGATGCGATGGCGGGTCCAACCCCTGTTAGCGCACTTATTCATGCGGCAACTATGGTAACCGCTGGTGTTTATTTAATTGCCCGAATGAATGCGTTATTTGTTTTATCCCCAGAGGTGATGACTTATGTTGCTTGGGTTGGCGCATCAACATTATTATTAGCCGGTTTTGCTGCGTTAGCACAGTCTGATATTAAACGTATTCTAGCCTATTCAACCATGAGTCAAATTGGTTATATGATGCTGGCACTAGGTGCTGGTGCATGGTCTGCAGGAGTTTTCCATTTAATGACTCATGCTTTTTTTAAAGCGCTATTGTTTTTAACTGCGGGAGTTATTATTTATGCACTTCATCATCAGCAAAACATCTTCAAAATGGGCGGTTTATTAAAAAAAATACCGTTTGAAAGTGGTTTGTTTATTATTGGTTTGATTTGTTTGATGGCAATCCCTGGTACATCAGGATTCTTCTCTAAAGAAGCGATTATTGGTCAATTATGGTCTTCACCCACAGCAGGAACAAGTTTATGGTGGTGTGCTATTTTTGGTGCTTTGTTAACCAGTATCTATAGTTGTCGATTATTTTTTATTGCATTTTTGGGGAGCGGTTGTTCAGAAGTTCAATCAGGGAAGAGCTTAAAACATAGCTTTGATAATCACTCTGATGTTTCGCAACATACTTTATTAAGATCATCTTTGGTGGTGCTGGCATTGCTATCTTTAGTTGGTGGTTTTTTCACGCTTGATTTTACTGGAGTATTTTCAACGGCTGATAACGGGAATATGTCTAATCAGGTCAGCTTAGCTGAACCATTATGGTTACATACTGTGGCTATTGCTACGCCGTTTGTCGGTATTGCTTTTTCATGGTTTTACTTTAAAAATTATAGAATCACTAATGATAAAGTAAATCCTCCTGAGCCAAGTTCGTTAAATGCTATTACGCGCTTTTGTCAATCAGGTCTTGGTTTTGATTGGTTATATTCCACCTTGATTGTTAATCCTTTTGTTTTTATTGCTCAACTAAATCGTCGAGATATTGTTGACCAAACTCTTATGACTTCTGCTTGGTACGTTACTTTATGGCGTGATGTGCTGTCATTTAGTCAAAATGGTTTATTACGTTGGTACGCTGCGGCTTTTGCTTTTGGCTTAGTGATGTTTATTGGAGCATGGCTATTATGATGATTTCTTTGTTAATGGCAGGATTGATGCTAAGTGGAGCTTTTGCTTGGTATCGCGAATCGAAAAAAGAAGACAGTGCCAGAGGCATTGTTCTACTCGCACTCATCGCTGCTGCCATTGTTTTCATTTTTCACATAATGAACTCTGAGCATGATTTTTCTAATTTAATCATAATAACTCAGCATGCATGGATTGATATTTTCAATATTGAATATGCGCTAGCACTAGATAACTTAAGTATTATGTTGCTGCTATTAACCTTTTTACTCGCTTTGGTTGCTCTATTGATTTCTTGGCGTGAAATTCGCCATCGCAAAGGTTTTTATTATTTTAATTTAATGGCAACTATTACCGGCATTATTGGCGTGTTTACTGCCGTTGATATGTTTTTGTTTTTCTTCTTTTGGGAAGTTATGCTATTGCCAATGACGGCCTTAATTGCTATTTGGGGCCATGAAAACAGGCACTTTGCTGCAATAAAGTTCTTCATTTTTACTCAAGTAAGTAGTTTATTAATGTTAGTAGCGTTAATCAGTATGGCGTACTTACATCAACAACAAACGGGTAGACTGAGTTTTTTTTATCCTGATTGGTTGGCATTAACTCTACCTGCAACAACGGGTTATTATTTGATGTTAGGCTTCTTCATTGCTTTTGCAGTTAAGTTACCATCGTTTCCTGTACATAGCTGGTTACCTGATGCTCATACACAAGCACCAACAGCCGGTAGTGTTCTATTGGCTGGGGTCTTATTAAAGACAGGCGCGTATGGCTTAATTCGCTTTGTTATTACTCTGTTTCCACAAGCGAGCATTGAATTTTCTCCTATTGCCGCCATGCTCGGTTTAGTCAGTATTTTATATGGCGCAAAAATGGCTTTTGCGCAAACTGATTTTAAGCGTCTAGTTGCTTATAGCAGCATTAGCCATATGGGATTTGTGATGTTGGCTTTGTTTTCTTTTAATCATAATGCTTATAACGGTGCTGTTATAACTTTGCTTGCTCATGGTTTAAGTAGTGCGGCATTATTTGCCTTAGCAGGCATGATTTATGCGAGAGTTCATTCTAGAGATTTAGCTGATATGGGCGGATTTTGGCGTTCTGCACCATTGATGGGCGGTTTTACGTTAGCGTTTGTTGCTGCTGCATTTGGCTTACCTAGTTTGGCAAATTTCATTGGTGAGTTTTTAAGTTTAGTTGGATCATATCAAAGGTTTCCAGTGATCACTATTTTTGCAGCACTAGGTATTATTGGCTCAGCAGTTTACGGCATGATGTTATTTCAATCGGCTTTTCAAGGCCCCGTTAAGAATACTTTCATTGATTTAAGTATTCGAGAAATTATTATTAGCTCAAGTTTGCTGACTGCTTTACTTGTGATAGGGCTTTACCCCAATCTTGTTTTGCAGTTTTCGTTTAAAGGAGTGATGTAATGGAACTTTCTACCTTTATTGCTTTAACTCCTCAGCTTGTTCTTGCAACAGGTACCGTATTTGCTTTAATACTGATTGCTTGGCAACGAAGCCAGCAGCTTTTAGCACTGTTTACTCAAGGTATATTATTGCTTGCATTGATTGCTTCAATAGCTAGTTTAGGTGATGGGCAATCCATGGTTACCATATTACTAAAAGTTGACGACTATAGTCGATATGCTTTCATTTTAGTGCTCATTGCTAGTTTAGTGGTAGTTCAATTAAGTAAAACTATGCTAAGACGAGATATTGAAGTTCATGATGAATACTATGTTTTATTGCTATTAGTTGCACTAGGAGCTGGTGTATTAGTGGCGAGCGATCATTTTGCTAGCTTATTTTTAGGTTTTGAATTATTGAGTATAGCCTTGGTTGGATTAGTTGGCTATTTACGTAGTACTGCATATGCAGTTGAAACCTCTTTTAAGTACTTGATTTTAAGCGCTACGGCATCGAGTTTCATGTTACTGGGTATTGCTTTTATTTACGCGCAAACTGGTCAGTTAAGTTTTTCAGGTTTAGCTGGTATTACTAATGCAGCTAATGTTAGCGATACTGGTGTGTTAGGACAAAGCTTACTTTATCAATTAGGTTTTATACTCTTTTTCTCCGGTATTGCATTTAAGCTGTCATTAGTACCATTTCATTTTTGGACACCTGATGTTTATCAAGGCTCACCAACACCTATTACCTTATTACTTGCTACAGTTTCAAAGGTAGCTATGTTTGTTGTGTTGTTAAAGTGTTGCTTCAATGCAGCTCAAATTGACGTGTTTCAACAGTCTGCATTAGCTGATGTGATTGCTAGCATCGCTATTTTATCTATGATAGTGGGTAATACCTTAGCGTTAAAGCAAAGTTCAATCAAAAGGTTGCTCGGTTATTCTTCTATTGCTCATATGGGCTATTTATTAATTGTTCTTATGGTGAGTACTACCGGGGGAATTAATTTTGCTTGGCAAAGTGTACTGTTTTATTTATCTGCTTATTTGTTAGCGACAATTTCTTTATTTACTGTGTTAGCTTTATTTGAAGCTGGTAATCCTATTGAGCACCGCCTAGGGAGTGATATCAAAATTGATGATTGGCAAGGGATGTTTTGGCAAAAGCCTATGTTGGCAAGTTTAATCATTATCGCGATTTTGAGCTTAGCAGGCATACCCCTTACTGCTGGGTTTATCGGAAAATTTTATTTAATTTCTTTTGCTTCACAACAGCAGTTGTGGGGATTATTAGTTAGTTTGATAATTGGTAGTGGCATTGCTCTCGCTTATTATCTACCGATAATTTTTAGTCTCTTTAGAGAAAGCAATAAAGAATCAGCCGCAGATGCTGCAGTAAATACTCAAACGTTAACATGGAGCACGTTAAGTTTTAATCAGCTCTTTGTTGTCGTGTTGACAATACTTGGTTTAGGATTAGGTCTTTTTCCAAATAGCTTAAGCCAGCTTATCGCTTCGTTGTCGTTATGATATGTAATAATTAACTTAAATAGTTAAAGGCGTGTTTTAAAGTTTATAGATAATAAACGTATCGAAAGAGCTATTTTATGATGTTTTATACTTTAATTCGATTAAAAATCTTGCGATCTTATATTTTTTATGTATAATGCGCGCCTCAATGTAGGGTGTTAGAAGAGAGCCTTACCATGAGACCTTTTGGATGTTAGAAGACATCTAAATTTTTAAGAGTGGGGTTATCCCAATAGACTTGCCCAGCTAGTGTCCAAGACTAGCGTAAAGAATGTGCCTTAAGTCTTCCCGGTGGTTTCCTCGTATATATATGTACGCAGGGGTTGTTAGTTTACAATTTTGCCTGCCTAGAGAAGACAATTTATGCTTAATATTGACAATGCCCCTGTGGGTTTTGATGCCCTTGGTTTGCCTGAAAATTTATTATCAGCTGTAACCGCCTTAGGTTTTGAATCATCAACTGCGATTCAAGCGCAAACTATTCCGCCACTACTTGCTGGTAGCGATGTTTTGGGTGAAGCCCAAACAGGTACAGGTAAAACTGCTGCTTTTGGTTTACCTGCACTTGCCAAAATTGATACATCAATTAAGAAACCACAATTAATGGTGTTAGCACCAACACGTGAACTAGCGATTCAGGTTGCTGAAGCGATTGAATCTTTTGCTAAAAACATGAAAGGTTTAAAAGTAGCAACATTATATGGTGGTCAATCATATGGTCCTCAATTTCAACAACTAGAGCGTGGAGCACAAGTTGTTGTTGGTACGCCTGGTCGTTTAATGGATCATCTACGCCGTAAAAGTTTAAAACTTGCTGATTTAAGGTTTTGTGTACTTGATGAAGCTGATGAAATGTTAAACATGGGATTTTTAGAAGACATTCAGTGGATATTAGATCATTTACCTGAAAACACTCAAATGGCGTTGTTTTCAGCAACTATGCCTTCAGCGATTCGAAAAATAGCGAATCGTTTCTTAAAAGATCCTAAACATATTAAAATTGCTGCTGTTAAGAAAGAAAAAGCTAACATTCAACAATTCGCTTGGAAAGTTAGCGGCATCAGAAAAATTACTGCTTTAGAACGCATTGCTGAAATTGTTGAATTTGATGCGATGATCGTTTTTGTACGTACTAGAAATGATACAGTTGATATTGCTGAGCAGTTAGAGCGTGCTGGTTATCCTGCCGTTGCTTTAAATGGTGATATGAACCAAGCGCAACGTGAACGTACCGTTGATCAACTTAAATCAGGTAAGTCTTCCATTTTAATCGCAACAGATGTTGTTGCTCGTGGTCTTGATATTCAACGTATTTCATTAGTTGTTAACTATGATTTACCTGGCGATAACGAAGCTTATGTTCATCGAATCGGTCGAACAGGTCGTGCTGGTCGTGAAGGTATGGCAATTTCTTTTGTTCGTCCTCGTGAAATGTACTCGTTACGCCACTATGAGCGCTTAACATCAGGTACCGTTAACACATACGAACTACCTAACATTCAAGAAATTGGTCAAAAACGTGTTGAACGTACTCAGGCAGAAATGGCTACCCTTGTTGCTGAAAAAGATTTAGCAGATATGCGCGAAATCATTGAAACAATGGCTAATGAGTCGGAACTTTCAATGTTAGATTTAGCCGCAGCTTTATTATATCAAAAGCAACTTAAGCAACCATTAAAGCCGAAAGAAGATCCAAAACCTCGTCGTGACGCTCGTGAAAATAATCGAGATCGTAATGACAGAGATGGCCGTGGTCGTCGTGATTCTCGTGGCAATGGTCGTTCAGATAATCGCTCAGAGAGTCGTGGCGAAAGAGCTGAACGTAAACCTAAAACAGCACGTAATGATGTTGATTGGCAGACTTATCGTCTTGAAGTTGGTAAAGAGCATGGTGCTAAACCTGGTGATATTGTTGGCGCTATTGCTAACGAAATATCGCTTGATAGTAGCTATATCGGGCAAATTAACTTACATGATCGTCATACTTTTGTGCAGTTACCAAAAGGTATGCCTGACAAATCATTCAAACAGTTAAAGCGTGTACGGGTTCGTAGACAAGCATTAGAAATTACAGTTTCTGATGTGCAAGCAGCACCAGCAGCAGATCGTCCACGTAGACGAGCAGAACGTTCAAGAAAACCTAGCTAAGTATTAAAATCATTGGAAGAAGGCGCTTTAATAGCGCCTTTTTTGTTTTTAATTTTAGGTGATATTCATCACATATCATCAGTTTTTCATGTTAAAAACACACTGTAACTATTTATGTACATCGTTCATGTATGCATTGCTAAGGCTAGCGTTAAGTCGATTCATAATTGCGCGACTTTTACGTACATAATTTTTTACGCATGTATTTTAAATTGATCTTTATCATGCTTTCTCTGCCGGCAGAACATGGTGATAATGGCTTCAATGCAGTTGAAGAGAGAAAATTATGTCAGATGATAAAAACCCATTAAACTTACGTGGTATTGAGTTTACCGAATACGCTACACCAGATTCAGACTTTATGGAAAAAGCCTTTTATGGATTTGGCTTTTCAAAAACCAAAAAATTTGCTGGTCGTAATATTGATTATTTTAATCAAAATGATATTCATTTTTTATTAAATAATGAACAAGCAGGCTTTTCTCGTGAATTTGCTAAAAGCCATGGTCCTGCCATTTGTTCAATGGGCTGGCGCGTAGATGATGCTAACTTTGCTTATGAAGAAGCAGTAAAACGTGGTGCAAAATCGGCTCAAGAGGTAGCAAACAAATTACCATATCCAGCAATTTTTGGTATTGGTGATAGTCTTATTTACTTTATTGAAAAATTTGCTGCTTCAACAACTAATCCAGGTTCAATCTATGAAGACGATTTTGTTGCTCATGATGCACCTGTTGTAAATGAAGATAAAGGCTTCTTACGCGTTGATCATTTAACGAACAATGTTCACCAAGGTACAATGGAGCATTGGGCTAACTTCTATAAGAGTATTTTTGGTTTTACTGATGTACGCTATTTCGATATAAAAGGGGAAAAAACCGCTTTAGTTTCTTACGCGTTACAGTCGCCTTGTGGTACTTTCTGCTTACCAATCAATGAAGGTAAGGGACAAAAGAATAACCAAATTGATGAGTATTTAGATGAGTATAATGGCCCAGGTGTGCAACATTTAGCCTTCATTTGTGATGATTTGGTTGGTTCATTGGATAAGCTAGATAAAGATATCATTGATACTTTAAATATCGTTCCTGAGTATTATGATGATGTATTTAAACGTATTCCTTGGGTGAAAGAAGATCATAAACGCATTCAAGATCACCAAATTTTAGTCGATAGTCAAAAAGAGAATTCGTATTTATTACAAATTTTCACTAAAAACATATTTGGCCCAATTTTTATTGAAATGATCCAACGTGTTGACGATCAAGGATTTGGTGAAGGTAACTTTACGGCATTATTTAAGTCTATTGAGTTAAATCAAATGGAACGTGGTGTGCTTTAAACTAAGAAATAGAAAATAAAGTAATAAAAACCCCGATTGTTGAAAGACAATCGGGGTTTTTTATTACTGATTCATTTGATGGGGCAATATACTGAGCTAGTTGAAACCATCAAATTTTCACTTATAGCGGATATTAAACATCAGCTATAAGTGATCTTTTTTATAATTAATGACCGATGTTTTTATCAAAAAACTTAGCCATCTTTATATATAACTCTTCACGGTTTTTAACATTATAAAAACCATGAGCCTCTTTAGGTTTAGTTAACCATTGATATGGGATATTTGCTTCATCTAGCTTTTCTTTTAATAATAAAGCATGGTCAAAATGAGCACGAATATCTTTTTCACCATGGACGATAAATAAGTCGGCCTTAATTTTCTTGACATTTCTTGCTGGAGAGAATGCATCCATTTGTGCAGGATCATGCCCAACCACACGGTCAAGGAAGTTTTTACCAAACGCTGTACCCGGTATATCACCTGTCTTATGTAATAAGTCCATATCGTAAACACCAGCATTGCCTAAGGCACATTTATATAAGTCTGGCTCATTAACAACATTCATTATTGATGAATAACCGCCAAAGGATACGCCGTAAAGACATAATCTATTGATATCAGCAATACCTTGGTCTACAGCCCAATGGGTAGCATCGGTAATATCTTTCATGATTTTATCGCCCCATTGACGATAACCACTGCGTTGAAATTCAATGCCGTATCCTCCACTACCTCGAAAGTTTACTTTTAATACGGCATACCCTCTACTAGCCAAAAACTGTGCATCATCATCGTATGTCCAATAATCGCGAGGTCCATGTGGTCCACCGTGAGGTAATACGATCATAGGTAAGTTTGTTTCTTTTCCTTTAGGCAAAGTTAAATAACCGTATAGTTCAACGCCATCACGGGCTTTAAATTTGAATGCCTCTGTGGTGCCAAGTGTTTGAGGGTTTAACCAAGGTTTGGCTTTCATTAGAAGCTCAAGCTTCTGTTCTTTCGCATTGAATAAATAGAAACTACCAGGATCTTTATCTGACTCAACCTTAATTGTCATTAAATTCATGTCTAAAGTTGAACTGGTAATTTCTACTTTAGCGCCACGAAATGACTTAACAAAAGAAGGGTACCAGCGGCCAAGAGGATGAGTATTATCTAATACTTGAACAAGTGAATAATCGGGTTCAAAATGTGCAGCATAAAGAGCATTATGTGGGCCGAAATCTAAATCAAGTACATCAACATTTTTATTTACTGCAACAGGGGTTCGTTTTTTAGTCTTTAAGTTGTATAAATAGATACCACCCACAGCTGAATCTATAGTTGAGCGAACATAGACATTTTTATTGTCTTTAGTAAAAGCTAACGGGGTCATTGAACCTTGGTCGGAATCATAACTATCCAGCTCTTTCCAGTCACTATCGCCGTCTTCGCGATAATATACTTGGCTTAAATTAACACCATCTTTTGCAATTGTTCCTGTGGCGAAACGAGCTACACCATTATGATCGGCAAGAAGACCACCTCCTTTAATAGGTGATTTTACTAAGCGTTTCATTTTACCAGTATAAACATCTAGTTTATGTAGTTCGGCGTGAGCGCCTTTGCGACTGGCCGGAACTCTTATTATCGTAATATTTCTAGGATCGTCATACCTTAAATCGGTTAGCTGCATTGAACCTCTGGTTGGTCCTCCTGATTTTCGAGGTTTTCGAAAGCCGAATAACATCTGCTTTTTTGAACCATCAAAATTCATCGCAACGACTTCACCTGTGGCAAAAGGACGATCTCTAGCGCCTCTTTTCATACCGACATGTACCATAATACGCTCGTCGTTAACCCAAGTAACATTGAGAGGCATCTCATTACCACGCCAATCCAAGTTACCAACAACTTTATTAGTGGCGCGCTCCATAATAGCCACGGCTCGTTTACCTTTGGCATTACTGATGGAAGCAGCTAAATATTTACCATCAGGTGATAATTCAATATCATGGTATTGCATATGTTTTGCAAAATGCTCTACGGGGATAAGCTCCGTAGCATTACAGGTCAGAGTAGATAAAACTAAACATGCGTTTAGGAATATATTTTTTAAATTCATGATTGCTACTTTTCTCTTGTTGTTAATATCTTATTATAAGAAGTACAGTTAGCCATTATATTATTGTTACGTTTAATTAACAATTTTTTAAATTAAGTATATAACCTTGCTGAGTTTCCCACTGATTTTTATTTGTATTTTTAAACGAATCATTCATATTTTTTAAAGTAATTATTTGTTATATATCAGGTAGCTAATAAATCATCACTTTTTAAAGGTTGCAACCCCATAAAATCTATTATGAGTACAAAACCTGAAGTATATTTGTCTGTAAAATTATGCAATCACTTTCTTGAACGCCATAATTTCTTTATTCTTATAAATATAAAAAATCCATAATCAAACGAATTGATTATGGATTTTTAGCAAATTACTCAACAATGAACCGCCATCAAAAGGTTAATTGATATTAGCCATCTTGAGTATTATCGCTTACTCAATATTAAAATGATTGAGTGTAGTTCAATGTAAACTCACGGCCTTTAATAATCGTCATAGCAGGGTATGAGAATATGTTGAACTGACCAGTGTTACCACCTTCAGATGCATCACCACGTGCACGTGAATCTAATAGGTTATTGATACCTAAACGAACACTAGCATCGTCATTAACAACATAGTTAACGCCTAGGTTATAGTTAAACCATGGTGCATAACGTTTTTCATCAACTTGAGTCCAATCATTGCTGCTAACATCGTTTGGTAATGAACCATATCTATGTTGTTGAAGAGTAATTCTCCAATCATCAGTAGCATAACCAAGCGTTGTTGTCATTTTAGAGCGGAATTCACCGTTAAAGTAGTTATCACGGTACTCTTCATCTACTTCATCACCAGTAAACCATTGGTTTGTGGTTTTAAGAACATGTGAGTATTCAGTTTTAAAGCTAATTTCACCGTAACCATCAATTTCGTATGAGTAGTTTACGTTGATATCAAAACCTGTTTGCTCACGTACAGCTGCATTGATGAAGCTTGATCTTGTTTCATTTACTTTATAAGAAGTATTGAAACCAGTTCCGCCGTTACGATCTACTGCTGCAATAGCATTTTTACATAGGTTACTGTTGATATCTTCAGTACCAGCATAACAATCACGCTCAGTTCTCATAATACGATCTAATGGGAACGGACGAACAGCATCTTCCATTTTGATGTTGTAGTAATCTACTGATAAGTTCAAGCCGTCCATTGGTTCCCAAACAAAACCAACAGTTAGTGAAGAACCTGTTTCTTCTTTAAGTGTTTTTGAACCTGAAGATACACCAAAAGTTTGGTAGCTTTCTGTGTAATCTTGAGTACAAGTTGTGTTCAAGCTAGCTGTATCATTACCACCAACTAAAATTCCACCAGTATTACCAGCAGCTAATGCAGCACAAGAATCAAATAAAGCATAATCGGTAATTGAAGTGTAAGAGCCTGACGGATCTTTAAATACATTGTGTAAATCTGGGGCACGGAAAGTAGTACCGTAGTTTGCACGTAATAACAATTCGTCAGTAGGACGGTATGTTAAACCTAGTTGCCAAGTTGCTGCTCCACCTACTTCAGTTTCATCATTATAATTATCATAACGACCAGCAAGGTGCATATCAATTTGTTCAGTTAAAGGGATTGCAAATTCTAGGGCTAATGCTGTACGAGCACGATCACCTGAACCTTCAGTACCAGTTAAACCAGACCAACCTTGACCAACGCTACCTAATGTACGGGCATTAACGTTAATATCATATTCAGATTTTTCGTATTCAACTAATGCTGAGAAACCTAAAGGACCCGCTGGTAATTCATAAAGAGTACCAGAAAGACTTGCACCAAGAGTAGTTACACTAGATTCAGAAGCTGAGTCATTTAAACCAAATATTTCGTTAAAGCCATCTTCTGAAAGTGGTTGCCACCATAAATCCCAGTTTATCATGTTGCTACCAGTAGCTTCATCATATGGTACATAGTAATCAGAAGCAGCTTCTAATTTTGCACGATACTCAGATTGGTAATCTTTTGATTTACTATGAGAAGCATAAACTTCATAGTCATAATCTTCCATTACTGTACCAGTGAAAGACAATGTTGCTGTAGTCATTTTCTCTTCATAGTTAGCTTTGTTACCTTTACCGTACATTTCTTCGTCTTGCCATGTACGTTGTAAGTAGTTATAAGTTCCATCATGTGGAGAATAGAAATAACCACCACCTAACCAGTTAGGACCTTCAGTAATTTCACTTTTTAAGAAGCGAGTATCCCAAAATTGGCTGCCACGGCTTGAACCATCGCCTTCCCAATGAAGTACATCAAAAGTAACTTGATGATCTTCAGCTAAATCATAGCTACCAGAAAAGTATAAAGAAGAGTTTTTACGCTCGTTGATTATGTCGAAGTTACCTGAAGCATCTCTTGAACAGTAATCGCCACGAGAAGGACGGTTTGCTGGACCTAAGTTTTCAAAGTTAGCACAAGTTCCATCAGGTGGTGTTACATATTTCCAACCACTGTTCCATTGCATACCCATTAATGTACGAGGCATTACACGTGCGTACTCTGGGAAGTCATTAATGTCACTAGCGTTATCGAAACGGTCATCCATCCACTGACGTTGATTTGCTTTAAGTGGATCTTGATTCATGTGATCAACGGCTAGAGTCCAGCTAAATTTGTCGCCTGTACCACCAGTAGTGAATGAAAGTTGACGGTTGTTTGCGCCGCCATGTGCTGTAGTTGAACCAGTAGCCGTAAATGTAGACTCTTCTACACCACGCTTAGTGATGATGTTCATTACACCAGCAATTGCATCAGAACCATAAATAGCAGAGCTACCGCCAGTTACGATATCAAAACGCTCAATAGCAGCAAAAGGAATTGTTGCTAAGTTGAATACGTTGTTTTGTCCATTATAGGCACGTGGGTAGTTAGCAACACGCTTACCATTTAAAAGGATTAAAGTACGGTTAGGACCTAAACCACGGAAGTTAACTGTTTCAGCATTTTGAGTGAAACCGCCAAATGCTTGTCCTTGGTTAGTACCAGTAGCACTACTTAACGATTGAACTGCTTCATACGCTGTAGTGAAACCTTTATCTTTAAGATCTAACGCTGTAATAGTTAAAACAGGTGCTGGACCTTCAATGTCTGTACGTTTTATACGTGAACCTGTCACATAAATACGTTCAACTTCATCATCTTCAACTTTGTTTTCTTCTTCTGCCGCCATAGCGCTGAAGCTAGTAATAGCACCTACGAATAATGCTGTTTGCACACCCATAGCTAATTTGTTTAATTTAATCACTGTTATTTCCCTAGTCTTATGTTTTATTTTTATCTTAGTAATATTCACAAATTTTGTAATTGTATTGGTAAAAAGTCATCGGTTTTGCATAAAACTTAGAGGACTATTTATATTTTGAAATACAGATTACATTTTGTTGTTTTTGTAACAAATCTGTTATTGAAACAGTTCTTATTACTAAGCACTGCTCGATATTACATGTTATTGCAAAAATTCACAACATAGATATAACATGTAACTGAATATTTATTTACAGCAAGTTAACAACAATCAAAAGACTTTCTTATTTTTTGTTTACTAGTTGAATTATATGGGAATTTATTTAACAGAAACTTTTAAATCTTTAAGAATTCCGTCTTGGAGATTGTAAACAAAACCGTGCACTGTTAAATCTTGTTTGTTTTTCCAAGCATTTCTCAAAATAGTGGTATTGCAAACATTTGCTACTTGTTCAATAACATTTAGTTCACAAAGGAGGTTAACTTTTTCTTTTGGCTCTTGAATCACATCTAATTTATTTTTATGAAAGCGATATACGTCCTCAATATGACGTAGCCAATTATCTATCAAACCGTAACTTTCGGAGTCTAAAGAGGCTTGTATTCCGCCACAGCCATAATGACCACATACAATGATATGTTTTACCTTTAAGATCTCTACTGCATACTGGATAACGGAGAGACAGTTTAAGTCGGTGTGAATAACTTGATTAGCAATATTGCGATGAACAAAGACTTCACCAGGTTGCATACCGAGCAATTCATTAGCAGGTACACGAGAGTCTGAGCAGCCTATCCAAAGATATTCTGGGTTTTGCTGCTGGGAAAGAGATTCAAAAAAGTGAGGATCTTCTTGCTTAATTTTTTCTGCCCATTGACGATTGTTTTTAAATACGTTTTCTAAAGAAGACATGTTTCACCTTATTACTGGTTATATGGCTGACTAAACGGATATTGATTTGATGTTAAGTGATGACATTTTATGTCAATGTTATAGGCTTTGTAAAATAATCAATGTAGATAATTGTCCATTTGCGATAAAATTGATGAATGCTTAATTAATAATATTGGAAAATAATAGTATGGCAACAGCATGCGCTAGACACATATTGGTTAAAAGTGAGAAACAAGCGAGTGAGTTAAAAGAGAAAATTTCAAAGGGAGGGGATTTTGCTCAACTAGCAAAAAAATTTTCCACTTGTCCTTCAGCTAAAAAAGGTGGTGACTTAGGGGAGTTTAAACGTGGTCAAATGGTAAAGGCGTTTGATGATGTAGTATTTAAAAAAGAAGTGCTTAAGGTTCATGGCCCAATTAAAACACGCTTTGGTTATCATCTAATTCAAACTATTTATAGGAGTTAATTGTTTATTCAATGTCTGATGTTACTCCTCTTTGTCTTTTTGAGCTTGTTCTAATTGTCGCTGTTTAACTTTATCTAGTTGTTCATCAGACAGGTGAAACTTTTTGGCTGAATGTTTAATCAGCATAACCGCACCAACTATGAGAGCTAATGCGGCTATTATTATTGTTATTTTCATCAAATCCATTTCAAGTCCAATTTATATCGAGTAGTAGTTATTTAACCTTCATATTATTGCTTTTTTAACAATGTTCTTATAGAACTTTTTATTGGTCAGTTGTATAAATATACAAAAAATCATTGAAAACACGTTTAATTTCCGACATGTTGGGGTAAGCTTTTTAAAAATTTAAACAAATGTTTAATATTTTTAATTATAGAAACTAAATATCAAAAATTAATAATGGGCAAGCTATGTTTAACCTTTTAAATATCAAACTTCTCTTACCTCAAATTATTGTAGCAATCATCTCTTTACTTTTATTGATGATTTTTGCGCAAGATATGACTAAGTTTTCTGTTATTTTTACCATATTCGTTATATTAATTGTGCAGTTACTTGCTAGTTTTATTTTCTCTCAGCAAGCATTAGGTCAACGTATTAAGCAATTAAAGGGCTACTTAGATCTAGTGGTGAGTGTTGATCAAGCACCTCCTAGTCCTTTAAAAGATAATCGAGCAGATGACTTTTCAGACGTTATTAATAAATTAAGTGATTTCATCGTGAGTTTAGCGGATGTTACACAAGAAATCAGGCAAGAATCAGAGTCATTAAGACAAGGCTCGGGAACGTTAACTAGCCGGATCAGTGACTCTGTCGGGTCAGTTGATCAATCTTCTGGTCAAATTGAACAAATGGCTCAATCAATGGATCAAGTTGCATCAACGTCAACAATTCTAAATGAAAGTGCTGTACAAGTGAATGATACTACCTCGCAGGTGATGTTATTGCTTGAGCAGGGCACCTCATCGTCAAGTACTAGTCAGCAAACTATTGCTGCATTTGCAGATGAAGTTAATGGCATGGCAAATGATTTATCATTGTTGCAAGAGGAATGTTCTCGCATTGGTGGAGTGCTTGATGTGATACGAGGCATTGCTGATCAAACTAACTTACTTGCTTTAAATGCTGCTATCGAAGCAGCTAGAGCTGGTGAACAAGGACGAGGTTTTGCTGTTGTTGCCGATGAAGTTAGGGCTTTAGCTCATCGAACTCAAGAGTCAACGGTAGAAATTCAGTCAATGGTAGAAGGTTTACAAGAGAAATCGACTAATGCCGTGAAAGGTATCGCTAAAGGGAAAGCATTAAGTGAAGACAGTTTGAACCAATCTGAAGAAGTTGTGAGTGCTCTTGGTCAAATTGCGCAAGCATTTACTGAAGTTGATAACTTAACGTCTCAAATTGCTAGTGGCACTGAAGAGCAGCAGCAATCAACCACATCAATAAACGATAACATGGCTGCGATTGTATCATTGAGTCGAGATATTAATGAAGGTTTACAAGCGGTAGCTGAACATGCAGAGCAGCAAAAAGCCACTGCAGAAGAGGTAGATATCACGTTAAATAGGATTTGTGTCTAGCTTGCAAATACCTAATTTAAAAAACGACCGTTTAGCGGTCGTTTTTTGTTTGTTGATTACTACGATCTTTAGCTAATTGCTGTAGCTGTTTTGTTTGTTGATGCAGGCTGGTACGCACTAAAACTTCTCTGTCTTCTTCTCGAATAAAATGAAAAATGGCTTTATGTTCATAGTTACTATCGTTATTGATGGTATCGATATCAGTGACGTCAATAATTTCCCCATAACAATATACCGCGCAATTATCTTGTGGTAAAAATATTCTTAATTCAACTAATGTTGCCAAGTCCATTCTTTTATCACTTAAAAAGGTAATCCCGCCTCCGCCAAAGCTATTGCCTTGCATACGATGCATTTCTTCATCTTGCTGACTTAAAATATAGCCAATAAGTAAATCTATTTTCTTAGATTGATGATTTAAGTAATCAACTAATTGGCCTGCAACACCGCTTAATGTTTGTAAAGGGCGTAGCGCAGCTTGGTCAATTGACACCATATCGCTTGCCATTTTAAATGGCATTGGCATATGTTCGATAAAGCTTTGATAATTAACTGCATGGCTATTTTCAAGCGGAGTAACATTTATAGAAAACTCATAATTAATAGAGAAAAATTCATTAAATTGTGCCAGTTTATTTTCGCTTGAAACCGATGCCATTGTAATACCTAAGAAAGTAATTGGATGAAAAGTATATTTTGTTAATCTAAAGTTTTATTTAGATTGTTGTTGATTATGGGGTATTTAGCTCGATTAAACAATTGTCAGCTTTGGGATGAAGTCTTTACCTTTCAAGCTTTAAAAATACGCTGACTGCGCACTCAGCTATTTCATTAACATTAGTGGTATCGGTATAAATACCATCAATAATCAACTTTGCAATGCCGTGTAAAGTTCCCCATATTACTTGAGCTAAGCGTAGCGCATTTTCGTTGCGGGCTAACAAGCCTTGTTGTTGCCATTGTTCAGTCATTTTCACTTGATGCTCGAAGCTAGGGTAGGCAACGCTTTTTAATTGTTCGTTAGCACCATGGTCTTTCCAAATGGTTCGACCAAACATCAAGTCATATAAATAAGGATTTTCAGTAGCAAATAAAAGGTAAGCATGAACAAAGTGTCGATATTTTTGCTCATTTGATAAATTGTCATTGGTGATTGTTGTTTCAGAAAGCGCTTGCCATTGAATAAAACCTTGTGCGGCAATAGCACAAAGTAAATCATTTTTATCTTTAAAATGATGATAAGCAGCGGTTCTTGAAACGCCGACATTCTCTGCTATTTTTCTCAAAGACAAGCTTCCTGTGCCTTCGGCATTCAGCATTGCTGTGGCAGTGGTTAATAACGAAGCACGTAAATCACCATGGTGATAGTTACTTTTAATTGCAGACTCCTACTGTTCTGAACAGCACTTTATAATGATTTTCTTGATGGAAAGGCTACATTAGCAAATATTAGTCCAGCAACCAATGACATAAAAATTAAAAATGCTTGAGAGCCAATATCAGTAGTATTGAGTATGTTTTCGCCTGATACTGCAATATTAAGTCCCATATAAACTTTACTGCCGGGAACGAGTACCACTAAACCTAATAATTTGACAATACTTGAAGGCAATTTCATTAAACGAGAGAAAATATTACTATAAATTCCCAAAGCAAAAGCGCCAACAAATGCACCCAAGGCAACATCAAAATACATACTACCTAAAACACTTGCCCCGTAGGCAACATAACCAGAAATAATTCCCCACGGTGCATCTTTTGTTCGTGCTCTAAATAAGATAACCAAACTGATCGATAATGTGGTGACAGCAACCCAAGAAGTCCATTCAGGTGTGCTTTCTGGTTTGACAAAATCGACTGTGCCCCAGAATTTTTGTCCAAGAGCAACACCAAGTAGTGCACCAAAATAAATTTTAAACAGCACCATTATGGCATCCATTATTCTTGCGGTACCGGCCATTAAATTTCTAGCAGCAAGCTCAGATAAACCTAATGTTAGGGCCAAGCCAGGAATAAAGGCAATGATGCTAGAAAGAATCACTAACGGCATATTAATACTTGGATCCACTAAAGTAATAGCGGATGCTAGTACGGCAACGGTCAATGCAGCAATTGGCTCCAGCATTTCGGTGACACGCTTGGAACGTTCAGCCCAAAATACAAAGATGCAAACAACAAAGCCAAGTAAAGTTGACCAAACAACATCATTCCAGCTGGTATGCATAAGCATAGCAAAGGCGCCACTTGATGCGCCAAAGGCAAGGAAAGTGAGAAACTTACCATAGGGATTTGGCTTGTTAGCAATATCATCAAGTCGTTCAATAGCATCGGCTAAAGAGCGCTGGCCAGAGCTTAATTCATCTACCAACTCGTCTGTTCTTGCTAAAGATCCAAGATCTAACTCTCCCGGCTGAACACGAACAATGTGGTTGTAATCTTGGTTCTCTTGATTTTCTGACAAAATAAAAGTTAATGAGGTAGGTGTTACAATAAAACTCGCTTTAATATCAAGAAACTGAGCAACATTTTTCAGGTGTGCTTCCATACGGTAAGCAGGCGTACCAAATTTATGTAAGGCCTTGCCTAAACGAATAATAAAGCGTCGTTTTTCGATGAAGTTGTTATGGTCAGTCATTAAAGTTTTATTTCCTAAAGCGATAATATGTTAGCTAAAGTGATGTGCTGGTTTACCATCGTGATATGTCTTAATGATATTTTATGTTAACTTGACGTTTTATCAAACAAAGTTATTTTATAATGACACTATTAATTATTTTAGGGCTAATATTTGCAGCGGTTGCTTTGATGGTGATTTTGGGTGAAAAATTTGCCAAGCCCATTGATGATGAACAACAAGCAAAATATGCAAAAATTATTCGAGTATTAGTTTTTGTTGTTCTGGTTTCGGCAATTATTAAAGCGATGTTATAATGGCTCTGTCGCCTCCTGTTTTAAATAAAACTAACTTATATCAACAATCACTATAGTCTTGCTTTAATTCAAGGGTGCTACGTATTAAACTGATAATGCTCAACACTCTTTAATTGGTTATTTCATCACTAGTTCAGCAAGGCAATTTTATGTTTGATATTCCACAAATTAGTTTAAAAAATAAAGTTTCAAAACAAGAATGGCAAACTCGTGTTGATTTAGCTGCTTGTTATCGCCTTATCGCACAGCATGGTTGGGATGATTTAATTTATACTCATATCTCAGCGCGTATTCCTGATTCGGAACATTTATTGATTAATGCTTTTGGTGTAGCTTTTGATGAAATTACCGCCTCAAATCTAGTTAAGATAGATATACAAGGCAATATTATTGACCCAGACTGCCCATTTGAAATTAATCCTGCTGGCTTTACAATTCATAGTGCGGTGCATGAAGTGCGTCATGATGACCAATGTGTATTACATTTACATACTAATGAAACTATTGCGGTTGCTAGCTTAGAAGAGGGGCTATTGCCGTTAAGTCAATATGCAATGTTTGCCTTGGCGTCAATGAGTTATCATGATTATGAAGGTTTAGCAGTAAATATGGATGAAAAACTGCGTTTACAAAATGATTTAGGTAATGCGAATTTTATGTTGTTAAGAAATCATGGCGCATTAACGTTAGGCAAAACTATTGGTGATGCTTTCATGCATATGTACGATTTAACTCGTGCTTGCCAAGTGCAACTTCAAATTATGGCTACAGGTATGAAACCTGTTTATGCTCCGCAAAGTATTGTTGATGGCATTAAAGCACAAGCGAGTGTTGTCCATACAGGTATTACTGGTGGACAGAAGTCTTGGCCTGCTATGCTCAGAAAAGCTTATCGTGCTGATCCAAGCTTTGCATTATAAATATGACTAAAAACGATTAATTAAACCCATAATATTACCAAACCCAATTGAAAGTTAAGAAGATAAAATGAAAGTAACTCACGTTGAAATTTTTGATATTGAATGCCCAAATCGTGCTGGTTGGAATCCGGTTTTTATTCGTGTACACACAGATGAAGGGATTTCAGGTGTGGGTGAAGCGGGTCTTGCGTACGATTGGGGACACAGCGCTGCTGCCGCCATGATCAAAGAAATAACTGAAGCGGTGTTAATCGGTTTTAACCCATTTAATACCGAGTTGTTATGGTCGAAAATGTTACGTGAAAGCTTTTGGGGTTTAGGTGGAGGGCCCGTGTTGTATTCAGCAATGAGCGCAATTGATACCGCACTTTGGGATATAAAAGGTAAAGCACTAGGAGTGCCTGTTTATCAACTATTAGGCGGTAAGGTAAACAATAAGTTACGTACTTACGCTAGTCAGCTACAGTTTGATTGGGACGTTGAAGTTAAAAAATTATTCTTACCCGAAGAGTATGCCGAAGCGGCTTTAAAAGCTGTTGCCGAAGGTTATGATGCAGTAAAAGTTGATCCTATTGTGTATAACGCAGATGGAACATCATCGTTTGATCGCACTAAATTATTTACTAAGCCACAAATGCGTTTATTTGGTAATAGATTACGTGCTATTCGTGATGCGGTTGGCGAAGATGTCGATATTATTTTTGAATCTCATTCATTGATGGGAGCAGCTTCTGCCATTCAAATGGGCGAAGTTATCGAAGAGGTTGGCTGCATGATGTACGAAGAGCCTGTGAATTACTTAAATGCCAAAGTACACAAAAAAGTCGCTGAACGCGTAAATGTTCCTATTGCTGGAGGCGAGCGCTTATATCATCGCTGGGATGTACGCCAATATTTTGAAGATCAAAGTATTGATGTTTTACAACCTGATGTGGGTTTATGTGGCGGCTTTACTGAAGCAAAAAAAGTGTGTGATTATGCCGATGTTTACGATATTCGTATTCAAGCACATGTGTGTGGTGGGCCAGTAGCTACTGCAGCATCGCTGCATTTAGAAACAGCCATCCCAAACTTTTTAATTCATGAACATCACACTTATGCCACTAAGCATTGGAATCGTGAATTGTGTTTACAAGATCCACAACCGAAAAACGGTGTTTTTCAAGTGACTGAAGTGCCTGGACTTGGCATTGAGTTGAATGATGAAGTGGTTAAACGGTCACCAAATGTTACGGTAAATACATTGAAGTAACCATACAATTATTGCAGTGCGTTATTTCTCAAACATAGTCAACAGGTAAAGCCGTGGTATATTTAATCTCTTCCATGGCAAAACTTGAGCTAATATCTGCAAAGCTTGCTTGTGTAATAAGCTTCTTATAAAAAGCATCGTAGGCCTTCATGTCTGAAACCACCACGCGTAATAAGTAGTCTACCTCACCACTCATTCGATAAAACTCAATGATTTCAGGAAATTCTTTGGAGTTCACACTGAAATCATCAAGCCAATCAAGGTTATGCTGATTGGTTTTGATCATGACAAAAACTGTTAAGCCAACATTTAGTTTTTCTGGATCCGCAAGCACAACACGACCTTTAATTATGCCGTTTTTTTCCATTGTTTGGATACGTCGCCAGCATGGTGTTGTTGACAGTCCGACTTGCGCGGCTACTTCACTAACTGATTGTGTGCAGTCATCTTGGAGTATCTTAAGAATTTTTTTGTCGAAGTTGTCCATCTTCTCTGCCATTAAGCGGAATATGTTAGGAATAATATTTCATTTATATCAGGATTGGTAGGTGTTTATTACGTATTTATTTGATAAATGCGTTTTGCATTCTCAAAGCATAATTGCTGCAGTTCTATCGTTGAGAGTATCGGGAGGTGTTGATGTTGTTGCCAGAGCTCTTGGTAACTTTCTTTGAACAAACATAATGGGAAATTACTGGCAAGCATTACTCTATTTAAGCCAAAAGCTTCAGTACAGCATTGAATGACCTGCTGTTGCCAAGCTAATGGATATTGCCTGTTGACCATTTCAAAGCCTGAGCATTTAATTGAAACCTGTTGAAATGAGCTGAGCAACTTTATACTTTGTTGCCAATTTTTCCATGTTTCGTCATTTATGATTTCAGGCGGCCACCCGGCATGATTTATCACGATATTAAGTTGTGAGAGTTTATTTAGTATGTTGATGAGTTGCTCTGTCGCTGCAATATTTTCTAGTGACATCTGACATTCAAAAATGAATGACCGCTGAGCAAGCTGTGCTAGGTTTTCTTGAACATGTGCACTGCATAGATACTCAAGTGCGTTTTCATCAAGAATATCACGCACACCAACCACCGATTTAAATTGACCTAGCTTGGTTAATACCTGTTCAAATTCGTTTGAGGATAATTGTAAGTTAATACCAGCGATAGATTTAAAGGGTAGAGAGCAAGTGCTTTCTAACCACGCAATTTCTCGCCAAGGTTGCTGATTGTCAAATCCTGCTTCAATATGAACAAAGCCTGCCAACTCAAGAGGGGAAGTTAGTTGTAAGTCATGCTCACTAAAGCTTTTCTCTATCACGCTTTTATCAGACCAAAACGGTGGGTTATCAGATTTTAACCACTGATAATCACCTTTTTCTAGATTAAATAAATGTAGGTGCGGATCGATTATTTTCATCGTTACATTACCAAGTTTATTTGGTTGATTTAGCTTATTGTGCGGTATAACCGCCATCAATAACTTGCAAGCTGCCAGTAATAAATTTTGCTTTATCTGACGCTAAAAAATATACCAACTCAGCTACTTCTTCCGGCTGCCCTAAACGCCCCAATGGCTGTAATGCAGCTTCTTCTGCGTGTATTTTCTGTTTATCTGCGCCAGAGCGTTGGCAGTAATTATCAATTGCTTGATGATATAACGGTGTTTCTATCGTGCCTGGACATACAGCATTGGCACGAATGTTAAATTGTGCGTAGTCAAGCGCAGTGGTTTTTGCCATTGAAGCGAGCGCAGCTTTACTCATGTTATAAGCAAAAGAATTTTGTTTGGCAATTAAAGCTTGGTCAGAAGCCATTAAAATAATAGCACCGTTTTTATTGGTTTTCATGTTTGGTAATACAGCTTTTACTGCTGCATAAGCACCTTTAACATTAATACTTAATACTTTATCAAAGTCTGCTTCTGAGGTGCTTTCAATGTTGCCAGAAAAATGAATACCTGCATTAGAGACTAAAATATCAATATCATTGTCTTTGGCTATATTGGTTATAATATCAGTGACTTGCTTTATATCACTAACATCGCATTGACGAAATATTCCGTATTTGCTTACAGTTAAATCAAGGTTAAACACTTGATAGTTCTTGCTTAAAAATAACTGAACAATACTCAAGCCTATACCTGAGCTACCCCCCGTAATAACGCATGTTTTTTTCATTAGTTGATTACTTATTTAGCCACTGAGAAAGTTTTGATTATCATACCCGTTCGAGCTTTTGACTACTAGAACAATTGATTTTAAAGCACTTTTAGAAGTAGATGATGACATATTCAAGCCATTTTTTTACACGAACAAGTCAAAGAGATCAAATTGGTTTTGGTTTAAGTGATGTTAAGAAAGTTGTTGTGATGCAATTACAAGGCAATATAAATTTAGTCTTAAATGAGCTGGGCAGCGAGTTTGAGGTTAATCTATCTAACCTCAAACAGCCATAGTGGCGATTAAATCGCGACAAAATTTTCTTGTTGTATAAACGTCAATAAATTGTTTTCACTTTACTTTGCTAATTCAACCATTACTGCGGTGTACATTTTTAAATTCAAGGCAAACTGCTTCATAGTAATAAACTCATGCTCAGAATGACCTGTATATTCGGTATTAGGCATAGATGGACCAAATGCTACTGCGTTAGGAAATAGGCGTGAATTAGTGCCGCCTCCAATGGAGATAGGTTTCGCGTTTTTTATACCTGTATAGTGTGAAAATACACTCAGTAGTGTATCTGTATGTGGGGCATCTGATTGAATGAATGGGTCGCCAATATAGTGATCTAGTTCTGTGATATCTGCCATGTTCCTTAATTTCCAAGTTGCAATGGCTTGATTGATCTCACTACGTAGCTGCTTGCCTGATTTACCCCGTGGACGGCGAATATTAATATTGAGCTCAATATTATTTTTATATTGCTTGATCACTGTAGGAGAAACAGTCATTGGGCCCATAAAATCATCACGGTAAGCAATGTTCCCAAATTTCTTTCCTTCTACCCCTAAACCGATATTATCATTAATGAAATTAACCAGTGTGCCAGCACCATTATTACTCCAACGAGTACCTGACAACAAATCTGCGAGGTAGGGAATAGCATTCACGCCGTCATTAGGCTTAGATGAGTGAGCAGATTTCCCTAAAGCGCTAATGGTTAACTGACTGCCTTTAAGTTCTAAGTCAAAACTTACCCCACTGTAACTTTGCACTTTTTTCATTAGCTGCTGTAATAAATTGATATCAGCGTTTTCAATGACAGCTTTAGCATCTTCAGGAATTTGGCTACCAAAATAACCGCCTTCAAAATGACTGATATAAGCATCAATAGGTTGGCTTTGCTCTTTATTAAAGGCTATTTTTAATGTGCCATAACCTTTTTCTGCGGTAACTACGGGATATTCAGCATCAAGGGTGATATTGATTTGTGGCAGTTCATTGTTTTTTACGTAGGCTTTTATTGGTGCCCAGTCCGATTCTTCAGCCATATAAACATAAAGTTCTAAGCGTTTATTAAGCTTTATGCCTTTATCCTTAATGGCTTTCATTGCATACAACGCACTTGAAATAGGACCTTTATCATCTTCTGCACCGCGAGCAATTAGTTTCCCCGGTTGGGATGTGGTATCAAGCTCAAAAGGAGATTTCTCCCATTTACTCGGATTCACGGGTTGTACATCACCATGAGTGATAATACCAACACGCTCTTGGCTATTTCCTAAGCCAATGATGACTAGGTAGCCGTGATCTTGAAAATCTAAACCTAAGCTTTTCGCTTGTTTTTTTAATTCAGCTTTAAAGGCAATATGCTCAGGGTTATCATCAGCTGATAGGCCATCAACAGCTACGGTATTGTACTGAACCAGCTTGGCTAAACTATCAACCATAGCATTTTGGTATGTGTTCAGTGCGTAATTTGCAGTACTGTCTGCTAACGTACTGACTACTTGGTTGTCAGCTAGTGTAGATAAAGAAAGTGCCAGTAATGGCGCTGAAAATAAACGAATGAGTTTGGTTTTATTAAACACAAAGATTCCTTGAAAATTAAATAGCTATTATTGTTTTAGTATAATTACCGTAAGTAGACCGATACTATAGAGAGAAGTTCTTATCCTGAACAGCTACAAAAAACAAAAAATAATACCTACACAGTTTGTTACGGGTAAGATTAACTTTAAAATAGTTGGTGAGATTATGAAATCAGATTTTAGACAGCCTAAATACCTAAATCAAAGTGGTTCAAAAAAAGGGCAGTACTTTGTTAATCGTCTCGATTTTTTTGAATTTCATCAATATCCCAAATATAAGCAGCATAAGTTTATCGCTTTTATCGGCATGTTATTCTCTATTTATTTGTTATTACAAATTGCTAAAGTTTCAGGACTGCTTTGGTTGCCTTATTTTTTATTTTCTTTATATTTAGCGCAATTAAGCACAGTGAGTTTTATTATTTTACAGCGGAAGATGTGTCGTTATCGTGGTTATTTTCTTTATCCTAAGAAGTGGCTGACATTCTTTTTGAGTATTCAAAAGGAAGTAGATTTAAATGACTATGATTCGTGTGCAACACTAGAAAAACGTGATTAATCAGCTAGCTACAAATTAGTGAAAATTAGGGGATTTTAAACATGACGAAATTGAATATAAGAATTGCGAAAGTGGAAGATATTGCAACTATTTTATACTTTATTAAAGAACTGGCTATTTATGAGAAAGCTGAGCACGAAGTACTAGCGTCTGAGTCAAGTATTAAAGCAACGATGTTCGCTGAAAACTCCGGTGTACATGGACTCATATGTGAATATGACGGTGTGCCCATCGGTTTTTCAGTTTATTTTTATAATTATTCGACTTGGCTTGCAAAACCTGGACTCTATTTGGAAGATTTATATGTATCACCAGAATATCGAGGCAAGGGAGCAGGTATTGCTTTATTGAAACGGCTCGCTCGGATTGCGCTAGATAAAGGCTGTGGTCGTTTTGAGTGGAGTTGCTTAGATTGGAATAAACCCTCTAGAGACTTCTATGAAGCATTAGGTGCACAATCTCAAGATGAGTGGATTGGCTACCGCATGTCGGGAGATACTTTAGTTGATTTTGCTTCTTGATGAATACTGATTAATATCAATACGCTTGAGCATACTGAAAATGTAAAGAACAACATTCTGATAACAGGATGTTTTTTAACTTTTGTCTATACTTAACTCTGTATAACTTGGTATAGATATTTTTAAAATAGTTCAAGAGGTAGGTATGGTAGCAAACAAAGATCTTGAAATTCTTTCTCAAGCAGATTTAGATGACTTATTAAGGATCAATGAATTCTTAGAACAAAAAGATGAAAACTCTTTAGTGAGTGAATTGAAAATGGCCATTTTAGATTCTGGAAAATTAGAACTTGTTCAATGGCAATCACTACGAGATCACATTCGTGAAATCGAAGAACTTATCCCTCATATTGAATTGATTATAAAACTCAAAAAAGAAAATAAAAAATAGTTTAACTTTTATTTATAAAGCAGCTTATCAGATTACAGCCAACCTTTTTGCTGGGCGATACGTGCAGCATCAATACGGTTGGTTGCGTTGAGCTTTGCGATCGCCTCAGATAAATAATTGCGAATAGTTCCTTCTGATAGAAACAATAACTCGGCTATTTCTGCTGTTTTTTTCCCTTCTCCAGCAAGGCGAAGTGCTTTACGTTCTTTATCTGATAAAGGGTCAAGTACATCTAATGCTGCAATTGCTAATTCTGGATCGATCACTTTTTTCCCCAGCATCACTTTACGTAAAGAAGCGGCAAGTTGCTCTGATGGTGTATCTTTTAATAAAAAGCCTTTTACCCCAAGTGACAATGCTCTTTTAACATAACCAGCACGACCAAAGGTTGTCATTATGACCGTATGAACATCAGGAGTGTGCATATGACAATGTTGAGCTAATTCAAGACCTGTCATCTTTGGCATTTCAATATCAGTGAGTAAAATATCAATCTGGTGTTGAGTTAAAAGTGTTAGTGCATCTTTACCATTTTCAGCTTGAGCAACAACCTCAATATCATCTTCTAGATTTAATAAAGCAACTAAAGCACCACGAACTAGCGCTTGATCTTCTGCTATCAATATTTTGATCATTGGTTAAAAACCTCTTTACCGAAATCTATTTCTAAATGAAAACCTTGGTGATTATTAATAGTGACTTTGCCGGATAAAGCAGCAACACGTTCGAAAATACCATGCAAGCCGTTGCTTTTCTTAAACGGAAGTTCATTGTTTTTATCATTATTTTGATCGTCATTGAAAATAGATAATTGTAATGAATCATCATTTTGCTCAGTAAATATTTTAACTTGCTTTCCTGTGCTATGGCGTAAAATGTTAGTAACTGCTTCTTTGATAATTAATAAAATAGAACTCTCAGCTTTAGCTGTTAGATTGGTTAAAGTGACTCGGTGAAATAACTCAAAACCATTTTCTTCTATTAATTGGTAAAGCTTACTAAGCTCTGTTTGGTAATCTTTTGTTTTGTAACCTGAAACGGCTTGTCTGACTTCACTTAACGTTGAACGAGTAATTTCTTTAACTTGAGTGATCTCGGTTAAGGCTTGTTCCATTTTACCCGCTTTACCTAATTTATCTGCTAAATCAGCTTTAAGAGCAATGGCAGAAAGTGTATGACCGAGTAAATCATGTAAGTCTCGAGCAATACGTTCACGTTCTGCAACCGTGGCAAGTTGTTCTATTTGTTGCTGGCTTTTAGCCTCTTTAAAAGCATAGTAACGGGTTTTTCTTTCCGCTAAACCAAAGAAGTAATTAGGTATACAACAAAATAATGCCGGAAGAATAAAAAAACGGTTTAATTGTTCAAAGGTAATAGCAGTGGCAAATATTAATAATAAGGTCGCTAGTAACGATATTTTATTTTTAGGCGAACGGTAATAGTAACCAATGAAATACGCGGCAAAAGCAAACAATGTAAAAGTACCTGGATTAAAATAAGTACCAATAAAAGCCAGTGAGAGAATGGCAATAATATATGGGGATATCTCGTGCTCAGCACACCTTTGTCCTTTGAGATAACAATAAACAAAGGCAATATATATGATTAAGGCGCCAAATAAGTTTTCAATACTAATGTTATGCCAACTAACGGCAATAGGGAAAAAGTAAAAGACGGAAAATAATAAGGGAATCCAAGTCCATAAAGAATGGCAATTTTTGATTAAACTTGGCGCTACAAATTGCTGAGCATTCATTTAAACCATTCCTTTTCTTTTGAGAGTATTTTTTATAGTTAATAATATTAATTAATAAAAAGTAATAAAGCTTAACAATATTTTAACTAAACTTTTGATTAAGTTAAGTGACAAATGTCATTACCTATTAAGAATAAACTAAAAAAGTAATAAACTTCTGCAGTAAAAATAAAACTGTTTTATAATGTCGCCATACAATTAAAGAGAATAGCTATGAAAGTTTGTGGTGTTGAGTTAAAAGGCAGTGATGCCATTATTTGTGTAATGACACGTGCTAATGGGTTATATGATATTCCGCATGTCCGTGTGCCTAAGATCAGCATTAAAGATGCTGGGGATGCAGAACAAGTGAAAGCATTTCAATTTGCATTTGCTAAATTAGTTGAAGATTATAAAATTGATGCTGTAGTGATCAAAGGGCGTGCATTAAAAGGAAAGTTTGCTGGCGGTCCTGTGGGTTTTAAACTAGAAGCAGCTATTCAGTTAATTACTGACTTAGATGTTGAAATAGTTTCCTCAAGTTATGTTAAAAGTGCTTGGGCCAAGACACAAATTAACATTGATTTTAGGGATACAGGATTAAAGAAACTACAAGAGCAAGCGTTTAGTACTGCTTTTGCTTATTTGGAAAATCACTAACCTTAATAGAGTTACATTTATTATTTTACTTAAAGCACCTTAATTACTATTAAGGTGCTTTTTTTATATATGGATGCATGTATCCAGCTAGGGCTTAGACGACACAAGAGCAAGGTTTATACATGGAAGTATTGTCATGTTTAGAACCAGATAGAAACTAAGCTCTGGAAAGTAAGAATTAGCGAAGAGAGCCTCAACAAAAGCGCTTTAATGGACTTTTTAAGATAATGGGGAAAAATTATAAAGGAAAATAATACGGCGGATCAAAGACCTTTCTTTATGTAAAAATAAACCAAATAGACTCTGGTGAAGTTAATGCACGTTGAAGTTAATCAATATATAATGGAAAAATAAAAGCAATTAAATAATGTAATTCGTCTACTTTATCGAGTTATATTCGTGGTAAATGTATGTTGATTTATAGCAAAATAACTTCTCTAGATTCGCTCTCCAAGGTCGATACCTTATCGATCCCAGCTAAGTTAATCGACCATATTGCCTTAAAAGCAAGTATTCCTGCGCTAGGTTTATGGGTATTGCTTTGTAACCAAGTAATAGGAACAAATCGAAGTAAAATAGATTTTTGTAAAACCTATCAACTCTCTCAAGCTGCGTTTGATAACACTATGGCTAAACTTGCTACGCTTAATGTCGCTTGGCAGGAGCAGGACTTAGGTACTGAAGATTGGGTCGTTGCCAACTTACCTAAAGCATTAGCATTACAAACTGAAAAATTTCTTTTTCAATTGGAAAATATGTTTAACATGGATGACTTGTCTGGTGATGAAGTTGCAAGGGAGTTTGAACAACCTATCTTTGAGTTCCACCAACACCAACAAACTTCTCATTCAACAAACACCCCTGCAGTCAATATAGCAGTACACTCAGCATTAAATAAGGAAGATGAAACTGCTCATATTGGCATGTATCGACCGCCAACTAGCACACAACATCGTTGGGATAGTTTAGAGCTTGCGTTAGACTTTTTTGATATTGCAGCAACTAAAGTGCCTAAAGAATTGGTTCAACAGTATTGGGACAGCTTTATTTCTACTAACGATAATAAAGGTGAAGTGGTTCCTGCCAGAGCATTATTATTCAAAAAATGGAAAGCGTATATTGCCAATGTATCGGTTAATTTAGCTGTGTCTGATAGACGTTATAGTAATAATATCGAAAGAAAGGTTAAAAGTAATAACATTCGAGAGCAAAAAAACATTGATGCCTGGCAAGCCTTGTTAGAGCAGCGTATTCCACAAGAACAATCATATAGTGCGATGATGAGTAATTTAGCCACTGTTGAAAATGATGTTTGGTTGGGGTTCGTGCAACAAAATATCCGTTTTAAAAATGATCCAATGAACCCAACAACTTTACAATATGCTTTTGAAGAGTATTGTAAAACCAATGGTCAGAAATTCCTAAGAAAGAAAGACGTTCCGTCAACTGAAATTGAACAGCAATTAAATGATACGTCGTGGGCAAATAATTTAGATGACGTGCTTTAGTTACCTTGAATAAGCTTGATTGGATAGTGAGAGTATTGTGATGAAAGATATGAAAAACTTAGTAAACCCTGCTAATTTAAATCAGGCGATGCAGCAAGCTGATCAAACATCGAAGCAGCAAAAACAAGTGATCACAGAGCAAACTATTGAGTTTGTTAATCGGGTGATGAAAACAATTTTAGCTAACTCTCCAGCATGGTCTATTTCTCTTAAAGGCACAGAAAGTATTAATGACTACCGTCAGCAATTGGTGAAAGCATTTCTTGAAAATGAAATTACCCAAATGGCGCAAGTTGAATTAGGCTTAAAACGCATTCGTAAAGAGCCGACAAACTTTTTGCCTAGTGTGGGTCAGTTTATTGGTTGGTGTGTACCTACAGCTGAAGCGATAGGTTGCCCTGATAGTACAGATGCCTACAAAGAAGCTTGTCGATATCGTTATAGTAAAAAACCACTCTCGCACCCTTGCATCGCCTATGCATTAGCAAAAATTTCAATGTATGAGTTATCAAATAAATCTGAAGCCCAAACTAAACCAAGATTCGAAAAACTGTATCAGCAAGCGGTTGAACTGTTTTACTATGGTGATCCACTTCAAGAATTTGTTGAGCGTTTTAAAAGGGAAGTGAATCATGATTTATCTAAGCTTGCGGATTTACGTGGAGATGATGATTATCAGCAGCGTAATCAAGAATCGGCTAAAAAGCACCTATCAGCAATCAGAAAAAAGCTGAAAAAAAGCCGAGCTTAGTTCTTTTTTCTAATAGTCAAAATCATATACTTTCATGGTAACGTCTTTAGAACCTTGTTAGAATTGCTTTTATTTTCTAAGACAAAAAACTATGGCAATTAATTGGTTTCCTGGGCATATGCATAAAGCCCAAAGAGAGATACGTGACATACTTCCACAAATAGATGTCGTCATTGAAGTATGTGATGCTCGATTACCTTTTAGCAGCGAGAATCCAATGATCACCGAGATCAGAGGTGATAAACCTTTGATCAAAATTTTAAATAAAAGTGATTTAGCTGATGAAAAACAAACTCAGCTTTGGTTATCTTATTTAGAGTCTCAGCAAAACGTTAAAGCGATCGCCTTAACCACTAATAACCCTTCAGTCGCTAAAGCACTGCCTCAAATGATCCGTAATCTTGCTCCCCATAAAAATGAAGAAGGCAAACAAATTAATGCCGTCATCATGGGGATCCCTAATGTGGGAAAATCAACACTATTAAACACTTTGGTGGGCAAAGCCAAAGCGAAAGTGGGTAATGAACCAGCGGTAACAAAAGGGCAGCAAAGAATTCGTCTTGAAGAAGGCTTATATCTTTATGATACGCCTGGCATGTTATGGCCAAAAATAGTTAATGAAAACAGTGGTTATCGATTAGCTATCACCAGTGCAGTGAAAGATACAGCTTTTGATCATGCTGATATTGCTTACTTTGCGGGCGAATATTTAATAAAAACTTATCCTGAGTGCTTAATTGAGCGTTATAAATTAGATTCATTGCCAGCAACTGAGGAAGAGTTGTTAGAAGAAATTGGCCGGTTAAGAGGCTGTGTTAAAAGCGGTGGAGTTATTGACTTTTATAAAGCCTCAGCCATTCTTATCAATGAAATTCGTGATAAAACGTTAGGATGCATAACGTTTGAAACGCCAGAAATGATTGAACAAGAAAATAGTCATTTTGCTGAGTTAGAAGCAAAGAAAATAGCTGCACGAGAAGCCAAAAAAGAAGCGCGTGGCCGAGGCAGAAAAAATAAGCGTTAGTAGCTTTATGTTTATTGTTATTTCTTATACAACGACTTACTAGGACACTAAAAATGAGTTCAGAATTTACTTTACACCCAATGTTACAACGCGACTGTATAAAGTTATTGGAGTTGCCGTTATCTTCTTTATTATTGATGAATGACAGTCAATACCCTTGGTTTGTTTTAGTTCCTCGAGAGGATGACATAGAAGATATCTATCAATTAGATTGGCAAAATCAGCAACAGTTATTAAATGAGTCAAGCTTGCTAAGTGAAGTGTTAATGCAAGTTTTTCAAGGGACTAAAATGAATGTTGCGGCGTTAGGTAATGTTTGCCCGCAGTTACATCTTCATCATATAGTGCGTTTTGAGCAAGATATTGCTTGGCCCAAACCTATTTGGGGAGCTTTTCCTATGGTATCTTATACTGCTGATGAAATTGAGCAGTTGAAAGCAAAAATATTGCCGTCACTAGAAGCTGTATTAACCAGTAGTAACTAATAAAAACCAGTAATATGAAATAAGAAGAGAGATATGAAAACATGAGTAGATGCTTATCTACTCAATATCTCATATCTCTGCTTGTACCTCTATCTAATTAGGCAACTTTACCTTGATGGCTTTTTACTTGTTCAAGTGATTGCTTAAGATCGGCAATCAAGTCATCTACACTTTCTAAACCTGCTGAAATGCGAATTAGACTATCACTGATCCCTGCAGTACGACGTTCTTCTTCTGAATATGGAGAATGTGTCATGGATGCTGGGTGTTGAATAAGTGATTCTGCATCACCTAAGCTTACAGCAATTGAGAATAATTCCATACGGTCAATAAACGCTGAGCCACCTGCTAAATTGGTATGCAGTTCAAATGCAATAACACCACCAGCAGCTTTCATTTGATTTCCGATAAATTTATTACCAGGATGAGATTTTAAGCCAGGATAATAAACTTTATCTACACTTGGATGGCTTTCTAAAAATTCAGCAATTTTTTGTGCATTGCTGCAATGACGTTCCATACGAATGGGTAGTGTTTTTAATCCACGCATAATTAACCATGCATCATGTGGGCTAATGGTTGCGCCAATATCTTTAAGTGCGGTTAATTTAATATGCTCGATCATTTCAAAGTTACTACAAATAATACCGGCAACTACATCACCATGACCATTTAAGTACTTAGTGGCACTGTGAATAATAATATCAGCACCAAATTTAGCAGGCTGCTGTAACACAGGAGTTAAGAAAGTATTATCAACTACCGAAATTAATTGATGCTTTTTAGAAATGTTAAGGATTTTCTCTAAATCAAGCACCACTAGATTTGGGTTGATAGGAGTTTCAAGAAAAATCATCTTAGTATTAGGCTTAATAGCAGCGGTAATGTTTTCAGGCTCAGTCATATCAACAAAGCTAACTTCAATGCCAAACTTGGTTAACATATGGCTCATTAAAGCAAATGAACAGCCGTAAACTGCACTTGAAGAAATAAGGTGATCGCCACAAGATAAGTTGGCTAATAACGCGCCAGATACTGCTGCCATACCGGTAGCTGTAGCTGCTGCATCATCCATACCTTCCATTGCTGCTACACGCATTTCTAATTGTCTAGTGGTTGGGTTGCCTAAACGAGTATAAATATAACCTTCGCTTTCACCTGCAAATCGTTGTGCGCCTTGTTCTGCATTTTTAAAAATAAAGGTGGAGGTTTGATAAAGGGGGGTTGCCAAAGAACCAAATTGCTCATCATTGATACGACCAGAATGAATTGCTTGGGTTTCAATATTTGTACTATCGCTCATTATATTTCTCTGTTAGTTATGTTTCGACATTTTTAAACTATTTATTCACTGATATAGCAATTTACAAACCAACCTTGTAAAGCTCTTTAATATCAACGCATTAGATGTTTCTTGATACATACCTTTATTATGTTTGTAATTGTTTTAGTACAAGCTGTTATTCGTTTTGGTTGCTTTTAATACAGTTATCAATAAATCCACAATTTTATTGCCTTACATGCTTGTATTATATTTAGTACAGTGTACTATTTTTGTTACTGATGGTTTTTTTAGTATATAAGAATTAATGAAATTTGAAATTAAATCCTCCGATCGTATTGGCATAAGCCAAGAGATTTTGTCAGCATTTTCAAAGCAATCTTGGAATTTAAAAGCGATTGAGGTTGAAACTTGTTTTACCTATGTGAATATTGAAAACACCACAGTTGCATTGCTGAATGTGCAAAATGTTTTACAAACTATTTCTGGCATCATAAGTTGTACTGAAATTTCACTGATGCCATCAGAAAAAAGAGAAAATCATCTCAATACTCTTTTAGCGAGAATCCCAGATCCCATTATTGATATTGATGAGAAGGGGGTGATTTTAGCTTTTAATCAAGCTGCACAAAATTTATTGCCTGATGAGCTTAACAATGCTCAAGGTCAACAAGTTGAAAAGTACCTTGATTGCTCAACTTCATCTATTCTTGCTAACAAGGAACAAAGCCGCTCATTAAATTTTATAGGGCAGCCATTTGTAGCAGATATTACGCCGGTATTTTCTAATAGTCGTATTTCGGGGGCAGTGATAAGTTTACGCTCTATTAATAAGTTGGGACGTCAAATAGCATTAATGCAATCGTCTAGTGATAGCGTGTTAGATAATATTATTGGCAAATCATCAAGTCTAAGTTTGGTGGTATCACAAACGCTTCGTTTTGCTGAATTAGACTTACCTGTTTTGATTTCGGGTGATACAGGTACAGGCAAAGAGCTGATTGCTCGTGCATTACATCAATCAAGTCCTCGTAAAGCTGAACCATTTTTAACGATTAACTGTGCAGCTTTACCTGAACAGTTATTAGAGAGTGAACTATTTGGTTATGAGTCGGGTGCATTTACCGGAGCAGTGAAAGGTGGTAAACCGGGCTTGTTTGAATTGGCTCATGGCGGTACCGTATTTTTAGATGAAATAGCGGAGATGTCAGTTTATCTGCAAGCGAAACTATTACGTTTTCTCCAAGATTATCAATATCGTAGATTAGGTGGCACTAAAGAGTTAAAAGCAAATATAAGAATTATTAGTGCGACTCATCAAGACTTAAATCAGCTGATTTCAACCAAGCAATTTAGGGAAGATCTATATTATCGTTTAAATGTTCTTAAGTTAGTATTGCCGCCATTAAATAAGCGGATTGAAGATATTCCGCTATTGGTTAAGCATTTTGTTAAGAATGCTGCTCGCCAGATAGGCCAATCTGTACCAAAGATTGAAGATGATGTTCTGCGTTTATTACAGGAACATTCATGGCCTGGAAATATTAGGCAATTGGAAAATGTAATATTTAGAATCATCGCCTTAGATCAGAGTGGTGAGATCAAAGTCAGTGATATCACTGATATTTTATATGGCCAAGGCAATGTTAATGCTGATAAAGATAAAATAAAAACAGAATTGGTGTTTGAAGACTGGACAAGTGCGCAAGCACACTTTGAAAAATCGTTATTGAAAGAGTTGTACCCGTATTACCCAACCACGCGAAAACTTGCTACTCGGTTAAAAGTTTCTCATAACAAAATAGCTATGAAGTTAAGGGCTTATGGTATTGGTAGTTAATCGTTTGATGGTTAGTTCACTAAGTTAACTGTCTTTACGTTAACCACCAGTGAACTTAACCTTAAAGCCTTGTTTCTCTAATACCTGCTTGATTGTGTCGCGTTTATCACCTTGTACTTCAATGGTTTCACCAACAACACTGCCGCCACTGCCACAACTCTTTTTAAGCTTACTAGCAAGTGCTTTTAGTTCTTGGGTGGATAAGCCTAAACCACTGATCACCATGACCCCTTTACCTTTTCTGCCTTTTGTTTCACGTCTTACTCGAGCAAAACCATCATTTGGTGTGACCTTTTTAGTGGATTTTTCTTGCTTGATTCGACCACTATTAGTTGAATAAACCAGAGAATCTTCGTTTGATTGCTTGCTTTCTTCATTTTCAGGTTTGACAGGCTCACGACCAAACGCACTGGCAAGATCGCTAAGACTAGAAAATTTGTTACTCATAAGTTGATTATCCGAATTTTGGTCAGTGTTATGGGAGGAAGCTAAATTTTAGACAAAAATAAAGCCACGCTAAAGTGGCTTTATTATACAGACCTACTAGGAGGTTTCTAGTTTACAGTTTACCTTCTAACTCAGGTAAAACGTCAAATAAATCTCCAACAATACCGTAATCAGCGACTTGGAAAATAGGCGCTTCAGCATCTTTATTGATTGCAACGATGATTTTTGAATCTTTCATACCGGCTAAATGCTGGATAGCACCACTGATACCAACAGCAATGTATAAGTCTGGAGCAACAATTTTACCTGTTTGACCAACTTGCATATCATTTGGAACAAAGCCAGCATCTACAGCGGCACGTGATGCACCAATAGCGGCGCCAAGCTTGTCAGCAATACCTTCAAGTAGCTTGAAGTTATCGCCATTTTGCATACCACGACCACCAGAAATAACCACACCTGCAGCGCCTAAGTCTGGACGTTCTGATTCTGATAATTCATCTCTTACATGAGCTGAAAGGCCTGCGTCAGTTACTGTATCTAGTGAAACAATTTCAGCACTGCCATCAGTTGCTACGGCGTCAAAACCTGTAGGGCGTACAGTGATTACTTTTTTGTTGTCTAAACTTTGCACAGTCGCAATTGCGTTACCTGCGTAGATAGGACGAACAAATGTGTCAGCGCTTTCAACGGCAATAATATCTGAAATTTGTGCTACATCTAATAAAGCAGCAACGCGAGGCATAAAGTTTTTACCTGTTGTTAAAGCTGTTGCTAGAATATGTTGGTAATCACTCGCAAGATCAGTAACTAACACGCTAATATTTTCTGCTAGCTGATGCTCATAAACGGCATTGTCAGCAATAAGCACTTTACTTACGCCATTAACTTTTGCAGCTTCATCTGCAACATTTTGACAGTTAGCGCCTGCAACTAAAAGGTGAATATCCCCCCCAATGGCTTGTGCCGCTGCAACTGTTTTTAAAGTATCAGCTTTTAATGTGCTGTTGTCGTGCTCAGCAAATACTAAAATGCTCATGAGATCACCTTCGCTTCATTTTTCAATTTTTCAATTAGTGTATCAACACTATCAACAATGATACCAGCTTGACGTTCAGCTGGAGGCGTTACTTTTAATAAAGTTGAACGCGGACTTAAATCAATACCGAAATCAGCGGCTGGTTTCACAGCTAATGGTTTACGTTTTGCTTTCATAATGTTTGGTAATGATGCATAACGAGGTTCATTTAAGCGTAAATCGGTAGTAACTATGGCTGGTAAATTAAGTGCAACCGTTTGTAAGCCACTATCTACTTCACGTGTAACATTGACTTTATCGCCATCAACTTTTACTTCTGAAGCAAAAGTACCTTGTGGCATGCCCGTTAATGCGGCAAGCATTTGGCCTGTTTGGTTGTTATCACTATCAATAGATTGTTTACCAAGAATAACCAATTGAGGTTGTTCTTCTTCAACAACTTTTTGTAATAATTTTGCTACGTTTAATGAATCAAGATTTTGATCGGTATCTATTTGAATAGCTCTATCTGCGCCTAAAGCAAGTGCAGTACGAAGTTGCTCTTGACAAGATTTGTCGCCAATAGATACAGCAATAATTTCAGTTGCTGTACCGGCTTCTTTTAAACGAACCGCTTCTTCTACTGCGATTTCACAAAAAGGGTTAATTGCCATTTTTACGTTAGCAAGATCAACATTTGAGTTGTCTGCTTTTACGCGAACTTTAACGTTGTAGTCGATCACACGTTTGATAGGTACTAATACTTTCATCGTTGCCTCTGATTGTGCTTGTTGTATTGGTGTATATTATGTCGGACTCTATTTAGTCTACATATATAGTCACTTAGTTTAATAATGGCTCGAAGATTACTAATAGATTACGTGTACGTCAACGTAAACATCCTGTAATATTGAGCGGATCTAATCTATGTCAATAAATGTTAGTATAGAGAATAGTATTTACTGATAAAAAAACCATATTTATTAGTGATTTTAAATGCGCTAAATCATTCTTTTTGAGTTCGCTTAACTAGAAAGTGTATGATAGTATCAAACAGGTGTTTGAAAATCAAACGTGTGTTTGAATTCCAGTAATAAGATACTTTTGGGGGAAATTATGGAACGTGAGTCGATGGAGTTTGATGTTGTTATTGTAGGTGGTGGGCCATCAGGCTTATCAACAGCATGTCGATTAATGCAATTAGCACAAGAAAAAGAACAAGAGCTAATGGTTTGTGTCGTTGAAAAAGGCTCTGAAATTGGTGCACATATTCTCTCGGGAGCAGTTTTTGAACCTCGCGCCTTAAATGAATTATTTCCAGATTGGCAAGAAAAAGGGGCTCCTTTAGCAACTAAAGTGTCTGGCGATGACATTTATCTTTTCAATAGCGAAAGCAATGCGATTAAAGTACCCAATTTTTCTGTGCCTAAAACTATGCACAATGAAGGTAACTATATAGCAAGTATGGGCAATATGTGCCGATGGTTAGCTGAGCAAGCTGAGCAGATGGGGGTTGAAGTATTTCCTGGATTCCCGGCTCAAGATATTTTATATAATGAAGATGGTAGTGTTGCAGGTATTATTACCGGAGATATGGGGTTAGACATTGAAGGTAACCCTAAAGGCTCCTTTGTTCCAGGCATGGAATTAAAAGCAAAATATACGGTATTTGCAGAAGGTTGCCGTGGTCATTTAGGCAAAGAGCTGATTGAAAAGTTCAAGCTAGATGAAGGTAAATCTCCGCAGCACTATGGTTTAGGTTTTAAAGAAATTTGGGATATTGCTCCTGAAAATCACCAAGAAGGCTTGGTTGTTCATACGGCTGGTTGGCCATTAGATAAAGACACAACAGGTGGCGGCTATTTATACCACGCTGAAAATAACCAAGTATTTGTTGGTTTGATTGTTGACCTTAATTACAGCAATCCGCATTTAAGTCCTTTTGATGAATTTCAACGATATAAACACCATCCAAAAATTGCTCAATACCTTGAAGGCGGTAAACGAGTTTCGTACGGTGCTCGTGCAATGGCTAAAGGAGGTTTTAACTCTTTACCTAAAATGACAATGCCAGGTGCTATTATTGTTGGTTGTGATGCTGGTACTATTAATTTCGCTAAAATCAAAGGCAACCATACCGCAATGAAGTCGGGAATGTTAGCTGCTGAGAGTATTTTTTCAGCGATTACTGCTGATGAGAATAATAAAGACTTAACAAGTTATACCGAGGCTTATCAAGCATCGTGGTTATATGAAGAGTTGTACAATACTCGTAACTTCGGTCCGGCGATGCATAAGTTTGGCACCATGATGGGTGGCGCATATAATACTGTTGATCAAAACTTTTTTGGTGGAAAATTACCGTTTAACTTTAAAGACGATACACTGGATCATGAGCAATTAAAATTAGCATCAGAGTCTGCAGTTATTAACTACCCTAAACCTGATAATGTTTTAAGTTTTGATAAGCTTTCGTCGGTATTTTTATCAAATACTAATCATGAAGAAGAGCAGCCTTGTCATTTAAAACTTGCAGATAAAACGATCCCTTTAACTGTAAATTTAGAGAAGTATGCTGAACCAGCATTACGCTACTGTCCTGCTGGCGTTTATGAAATAGAACAGGGTGAGGAAGGCGATAAATTTGTTATCAACTCTCAAAATTGTATTCATTGTAAAACGTGTGATATCAAGGACCCTAGCCAAAATATTACTTGGGTAACACCTGAAGGGACTGGTGGACCAAACTATCCAAATATGTAGTTAATTTTCATCTTTGGTAATTAAAAAAACCTGCTGCTGCAGGTTTTTTTAATTATTAGTTTGAATTAAATTAAAGTCACTCAATTGTGGGATAATTTCTGTTAGTTGAGTTTCGATTTTATCTAACTTTTTTAATTGATGGCAAAATAAGTCGGCCTTGGTTGCGATAGCGTCGGCCTTTGAGCTTATTTCTAGCTCCAGCTCTTCGCCCATCGTACTCATTCTTTCACCAAAGGTGTTGACACGTTGCTCGCTACTTTCTTGCTCTTCGTTGGTCATAGCCTCACCAACAGCCATCAAAATTGTACCGATTGATTCTGTCACAATTTCTTCTATTTCATGTTCAAATTCACCAGCAAAAATTTCGTCGAAATCATCAAAATCTTGTGGAGCGATATAAAAGTTTTTATCGCTATGATTAAATCTGCTTCGTAATCTCCATTGTAACTCGTCAAAACGTTTTTGCAGTTTTTGGTGGGTTGCACTGTTTTCACCGGTTAAACCAGCAATGACCTTATTCACCGTTTTTAAACCAACCTCAACACCCTCAATGGCGATAGAAACGATTTCTGGGATCTGTTGGCGAATGCCACTGGAGTACTCTATAACTAATTGTTGTTGTTCCTTAGATAGAGATACTTCTTGACCGCGGACAAATAATTGCTTGCTACCGTTAATTTGCACTAGCGTTTGATTTTTATCTAAAATGCGAATGTGAGTAGGGTCAATAACCACACCATACTTAAAATTGATATCGCATTGCGCTGCCATTGAAGGAAAAGCGATTAAGCTAGCTGTGATAATAGCAGCGGATAATGACTTCTTAACAAAAGAGAGTTTAATTTTCATTTTAGGTATTAACTATTGGGTCAACAACAATTTTTCTTTCTTTGTAAATCATTTTACTTGGCCCATATTCTCGTTTTGTTTTATCGTGAAAGTCACCTACGATAAGTTGAACACCATGATAGATCCTCTCAGTTGCCTCAATATAAACACTGTTCATATACTTTTGAATTTCTTCATCAAGTGCTTCTTTTTCATTAAGCACTTCACCCATTTGATTAGCATGATATTTATAGGTAGAAATTACTTTGGTTAACATCTCGGGATTAGCTTTATCTTTAGGCAGCTTTTTTAGTTTGTTGGTGGCATTCTTCAATTCTGTGGTTTTCTTTGATTCAACTTCTAATCTTGCTTCTATCTCTTCTATTTGTTGGTTGAATTGATTAATTCTATTTTCAAAAGTAACTACGGTTGTACTACCAGCCGTTGCTCCAACGATACCTGCATGAACAGAGGTACCTGCACGAATATACCCAGCGATAAGTTTACCATTGGCTTTATCTTCAGTGCCTAACCAAAGCTTATCTTCAACATTAATAATACTGTGCATAAGCTGGTTTTCTATGCGTAAATTCTTACAAGAAATATCGGCATATTGGCAGTATTTTGCAAAAACACTTCCTTTGGCAGCAATGCTAACGCTCATTATTATTGCATCAATATCTATAGTTTCAACGTCTTGTTTTTTTCCGATAATACCACTGCCAATAGTAATATCTCCACCAGACTCAAGCGTGGCCGATTCAACAAAGCCCCCAATGGTAATATCACCACTCGCTGTTACTTTCATGCCTTCACAGACGTCACCGTCTATAATAACACTTCCTTGAAACTTTATATGTCCCGTACCAATGTCAACATTTTTAATTTTATAAACTTCGTCTACTTCCATGCCATTATCAATGATTCTAGGTAAACCAACTCGCGTAGAGACTAATACTTGCTGATTTTTAGGACTGAGTGTAGTGCCATCACCAATTTTGATATCAATATCGTCACCTGGCACAGGATCAAGCGGAGTACCTGTTACTGAAAATCCTTTGATTCCATCAGTAGGAGGAATTTTTTTCGCTAAAGGCTCTCCCACTTTAACGCAAATAATGTCGCCAAGATCGCGCATATCAACAGAGCCATCATCTCTTTCTTTAGGGCGTAGAATTCGTTCTTGTGCACTTTGTACGAGGTGTTTTATTTTTCCATCTTTTCCATTGATTGCATCTTTACCATAGGCTATTTCACCTTTCACAATCGTGCCAGCGGGCTCTTTAGCGGCTATTTGTGCAAGTTTAATTAACTCTTCCTTGCTAAAACCTTTTGAAACTCCTGCTTCTTGTGCTGCGTGTAAAATAGCTTTAGCAGACAAATGTTTTCCGCCAAGTGCCGTTGAAATTTCAGCAGAAGCTAACATTTGATCTTTGTCTATTTCTATTGATATTTTTGCATCACGACGTTCAAGAATTTGGTAGGTTATTTCACGGCCAGACTTATTAGCTTGTAAGGGTTTTAAAACACTATTAAGCTCAGCAACGGCATTTTTAATATTACCATTGTCTACATAAAGCGCAGTAAATTCTGAAGCTTCGATGAGTTCATGAATGCTAGCTTCGGTTATAGTCGAGCTATCTTTAATTGGCTGTAATAAGAGATCAATATTGTTCTTCTTATTTGGAAGTAAACTCGCTTTGGTCACGCTTTATATTCTCCGGTGAACTAGATAACAACTGTTAATTAAATATAACTATCTTGATGAATGCGAATAAAGTTTCCGGTTTCAACTTTTGAATAATCAATTTTATACTCTTTATTATCAAGTGCTTGTATAAAGATTAATGTTTTATCTTCACCAAAAACTTCTGTTGCTCCAACATCAACAACCTCTTGATAAGCTTTTTTTGCATCTGATTTTTTTCTCGGAATAGGCCCCTTATATATGCCAATGCCACGATTGCTAATAATAACGACAGGGTGACTGCCATTAACTATAAGTAAGTCAAACTTTCTAATCTTATGGATAATGGTATTTCTACCACTGGTAATGTAATTTTTCTCAATCAAAATATGCTCCTACATAACTTAATGATCTAACTTATTGATTTTCTATATGTTAATTTCAAGTTTAAGCTGAAATAACACTACAACAGAACTAATGAGTTATGCCTTAATTATAAATGTCATTAAATATTAGTCTAGCTTACTTTTAAATATATAAAGTTTTGATTTGCTAAGCAATAAATAACAGAAGATGTTTGAAAATAAATAGCTAAAAATAAGTAGCTAAAAAAATGCTTAATGAATGCTTTTTATATAATTTGGGCATTCATCACTTTTTATTAATACGCGACGAATTAAGTCTAAAGCCCGGTTAGCGACCATGGTTTGAAAGTACTTTCTTGAGCCCTTAATGCAAAAATATTGTGTTTTAATCTCATTGTTTTCCCCCCAAGCAATCCATACAGAGCCAACTGGTTTTTCTGCACTACCGCCATCAGGGCCAGCAATACCTGAAACAGCAATAGCAACATCAGCATTTGATTTTTTTAAAGCGCCTTGAGCCATTTCAATTACAACGGCTTCACTCACTGCGCCGTGGTGGTCTAGCGTGCTAGGTGATACATCGATCATTGCGGTTTTCATTTGATTAGAATAAGTGACAAATCCTGCTTCAAATACCTGTGATGAGCCCGCTATATTGGTGAGTAAACTTGCAATTAGACCACCTGTGCATGATTCGGCTGTAGTAATTTTAAGACTTTGCTTTTTTAATAAAGTTAAAACATGCTCAGCCAATGTTTGAGGTTCATTTTTTATATTTGCTAACACATGCTCTCCTAACAACGATCTAATCTTGTTGTGGTACTCAGTTAGCATTTTTTCATCACTGTTACTTTTAATCGCTAATTTTACTTCCAAAAATGGCATTGCTGCTCGAAAACCTAGTTCAATGTTTTCTGACCAGTTTTTGAATTCTTTATCGATAAGTTTTTGAATACTGGATTCTCCATAACCAAATACTTGCAAGCGGATCACTTGGTAATAGTGGTCTGAAGTCAGCTTTTGTGCAATGTGAGGCATGATTTCTTGAGTCATCATACGTTTTAACTCATGTGGTACACCTGGTGTACAATAAATATCACAATGTTGAAATCGAGTAGTGAAGCCGACAGCGCTACCTACAGGGTTGGCGATAACGTGACAATTTTCTGGGAGCATGGCTTGTTTTAAATTGGGATGACTTAATGCTACACCCCGTTTATCACACCAGGTCGTAAGATGAACTAAGGCGTGGATATTTTCAACTAATTGAGTATTTGATGCTTGAGCTAAAGCTTGAGCAGTTAAATCATCAACAGTTGGCCCTAAGCCTCCATTAATAATCAGTATGTCAGCTTGTTGAGACATATGTGTTATTTCATCAACTAAATAGCTTAAGTCATCAGCCACTGTAACTTTTCGTTGGACCTCAATGCCTAAATCTTTCAATTGCTGAGCAATCATTGCCGAATTACTATCAATAATATCGCCAATCATAAGTTCATTGCCAGTCAACAGTAATTGAATTCTCAGTCTTTTCATTGCTTAGCGTCTCATATAATATGGAATGAATAACATTTGATGAATATATGATAATTTAATTTAGATTTATTTAAACCTTTTTTAAATGAATCGCTTCTAATGATTTAACTGATAAAAATATATTTCGTGGAGAAAAAATATGATTAATTACAAACGTTCATTTATCGCATCAATTGCAATGATTTTTAGTTTGGGCATACAGGCGAAAGTTGTAGATGAGGTTGTAAAATCATTTGATGTCAGTGAACGGGCTGAATTTCGTTTAGAGAACGTGAACGGAGAAGTTGAAATTACTGCATGGGATAAAAATGAAATTAAAGTTACCGCAACGATTACGGCGAAGAAGCAAAAAGACCGTGACCGTATTAGTATTGAAATGGATGAGAATTCTCGCGGTGTTAAGGTGGAAACACATTATAAAAAAAGCTCTGGCTGGGGAAATAACCACTCAGGAAAAGTTGACTATCAAGTGATGGTGCCAACTCATGCAAGATTGTCATCTATCGATTTAGTTAATGGCTCTATTACTATTACTGATGTGAAGGGAAAAATTAAAGTTGATTTGGTGAACGGTTCTATTTCGGCTACCGGTTTAGCTAGTGATAGTGAAATTAACTCGGTAAACGGTAGTATTAAAGTATCTTACCAGTCAACCTCAAGTGACTTAGATGAAATTTCGTTAGACACAGTAAACGGAAGTATTAAGTTATCTTTACCGGAAAAAATCAGTGCAGATGTTGATATTGAAACCATGCATGGCAGTATTCGTAACGATTTTGGTTTATCTGCGGATCGCAACATGTTCTCAGGGAAAAACTTAAACGGTACTATCGGCTCTGGTGATGTAAGAATTTCGATAGAAAGTGTTAATGGTGGTGTTAAGTTGTTGAAAAATTAATACTAGCTTGATGAATACATTCTGGATTAAAATAAGCGGCTCTTAGCCGCTTTTTAATGTTTACCATAAAGTGATTTTGAAAAATAGAACAAATTGTATATAAACATAAGTAAAATATAGATGTTTTATGTGATAGAAATTTAATCTCATCGCAATATTAGGTATTTAAAAGAATGAATTTTGATCGACAACAATTAGTTGGCTCTTGGTATAGAAGTGAAACAGAACAAAATGGTTCAATTAGCACTGAGTTTGCCCAGTTATCTGCAGATGGTTGTTACGAGTTTAGTTTTACTGTCCAAGATGGAAAAGGTGATATGCTCCAACAGTCACTTGAGTTCGGTGACTGGGGGTTAGTTGGGGATATTCATTTTACTATTGCTAAAGCTGAGTATCTTGAAAATGAGCAATTTGCTACAGATTTAGCCAATCCTGATAACTATCATGCCTACCAAGTACTCGAATTAAGTAGTCAAATATTTAAATATCAACATATAGTCAGCAAAGAAGTGTTTATCCTGAGACGAGTTATTGATAAAATCGCCCATTGCTAGCAACCCCATAACTAGTTAATACTAGTAAAGTTATCTAATACACTTTTAAGCAGACACATTTTTTGAGAAAACACATGAAGCGATTACAGTCAGCAAGTTTAATTACTGCAATAAAAACCCCTTTTGATGCCAATGGAAATATAGACTTACCTACATATGACGCGCTCGTTGCACAGCAAATTGCGGCAGGTGTTGACGGTATTATTGTTGGTGGAACAACAGGAGAGGGGCACTTATTAAGCTGGGAAGAGCATTTAATGCTAATTGCTCATAGTGTTCATCAATACAGCAAGCAGCTGTTGATCATCGGCAATACCGGTAGTAATAATACTCGCGAAGCGATAAAAGCCACTACCAATGGTTTTGCCATGGGAATGGATGCTGCATTGCAGATTAATCCTTATTATGGACGCACTTCTGAGCGTGGTGTGGTTGAACATTTTAAGCGTGTATTAGCGATTGGCCCAGCCTTTATTTATAATGTTCCTGGTCGTACAGGGCAAGATTTAACACCAAATATTATTGAACCATTATCAAGTCATGAAAATTTCATCGGTGTGAAAGAGTGTGCCGGAAATGAGCGTATTGCTTATTATGAAAAACAAGGTATTGCTTGTTGGTCTGGTAATGATGATGAATGTCATGATGGTCGTCATTTACATGGCTCACATGGCGTTATTTCTGTGACATCAAATATTGTTCCCGCCTTAATGCGTCAACTAATGGATAAAGAAAATAACGAGCTTAATCAGAAGTTAACACCATTAATGCAGTGGTTGTTTTGTGAGCCTAACCCAATTGCTATTAATACTTCACTAATGATGACTCATGCAATTTCTCCAAACTTTAGATTACCTTATCAAGCACTTACTTTAGAACAAAGACACCAAGGTTTAGCTATTTTGCAGCAGTTTAATCAAACAGATTTAGTTGGTGAGCACCTAGAAATTTTAACAGATGAAGATTTTAGTTATAGTGCCTAATTAGCGTGAGTTTCGACTAGCGGGGATTTCGACTAAAATTGTTATTCATCGTTTATTGAGATAGTTGCTCTATTATTTGAGCTAAATTAGGTTTTAGCTCAGAAGTTAGTTCAAAAGATTGCTTTTCATCTGAAATAGGGCTGGAAAACTCAAGCTTAACGGCACACAACTGTAGGTTTAGAGTATCGAGATATTGCTCGTCAGCTTTTCCATGTAAACGATCACCAACCACTGGCATATTGATACTTGCAGCATGTTTTCTTATTTGGTGCTTTCTACCTGTTTCTATTTTCACTTCAATGAGTGATAAATTACATTCTTGGTTATATTCTATTAGTTTGAAATAGCTACAGGCTGATTTATCATCAATATCTTGCGTGATTTTTTCTGGCTGTTGGTGTGAACTATGATCGCCATGAACAATAATGTGATAAGTTTTTTCGATCTGGTGCTGTTCAAATATTTTACTAAAAGCTTGAGCCGATTTTTTGCTGTGAGCAATGATGATCAACCCACTGGCTGCTCTATCTAATCTATGCACAATAAAAGCTGAGCGCTGTGGTTGAAGTTGAGTTTCTGCCCAACGAGCAATGGTGCAATGGTCACTCCATTTTGAACCTTGTGACAACATGCCATATGGCTTATACCAAATACTGTAATCGTTTAAGTCTGCAATTAAATGTGCAGGCATTGGTACTTGGTTAAGTACTTTTTCATCATAATAAAAATGTAAACTATCATGAAGCTTTAATGTTTTTTTAACTCTTCTTAATCTTTTAGTATACTTTCCCCGACTTAACCATAATGCACCTTTAGTGACTGCTTGTTTAATTTGATTCGTACTGAGTTGACACTGATTCTTAAGACTGTCAATAACCGTTATATCCGTTTGAGTAATATCAAGATGTAATTCAAATTTAGTCATAAATTTTATCGGGAAAAAATCAGACTGGTATTGTATCAAGTAATGCTACGTCTATTAAATATATTTCTAACCGACAAAACTCACACAATGAAGAAAATGTTGTTAAAATAGTAAAATAGCCCCTGAAGAGATAAATGGTATGGAACGTGATTTAGTACTTTTTCCTAATGATAATAACGGTAATGCTTTGTGGCAAATGCTTGAAGAAGGTGATGATTTAACCCAAGAACGAGAGATTGAGTTTTCAGTGCTTTTCCCAAGTGAAGAATTGGCTTTGAAATTTGGTCAATTATTATTGGAGAATAATCAAAAACTATCTTTTTGCGCTTATCCAAATGATGAAGATTTTCCATGGGAAATAACGGCCTATCCTGAGATGAATGCAAGTTATGAAAATGTTAGTGCTTATCAAGCATTATTGGAAAGTAGTTCAGCTCCATTACAAGGTAAATTTGATGGCTGGTATTGCTTAGCTTCATCAAAGTTAGCTTGTTAATGATGGATCTAAAGCAATTTAAAGCTATCACAGATCGCAGTGCTAAATCTTATCATCAACAAAAGGCGTTTATTAAAAAGGTACTGGCTGGTCGTATTGATACTTGCCCACAATGTAAACAAAAACTCATTGTTATATTGCCTAATGAGTCATCAGAGTCTGGTATTTACTGCCAGAAAAAATGTACTGACATTGCATTAGATTTTGATTGTTAGTTTTCATAAAGCCTAAAGGGTGGTTCTAATCACTTAGGCTTTATTGCACATTATAAAAACGTCGCTATTTCATCCAGTGGCTTTTTCACTTGTGCATGATGAGGCACCGTAGCATCTTCACTTGGGTAACCTGCAATAAGTAACATGTATGCTCGGTCATTTTCAGGTCGTCCACATACTTTACTTAAAAACGACATCGGTTTTGGTGTATGCGTTAAAGTTACTAACCCTGAAGTATGCAGTGCATTAATTATAAAACCGGTAGCAATGCCTACTGATTCATGTACATAGTAGTTAGTATTTTTATCTTCAGAATTTATACCGCCTTTCTTTTGGCTAAAAATAGCAATTAGCCACGGAGCATCTTCTAAATAAGGTTTGTCAGCATCTGTACCAAGTGCTTTTAATGCGCCAAGCCATTCTTTACCAGCACGGCCTTGATAAAAGCCACGCTCATGAAACTCAGCTTGTTCACGAATTTGCTTTTTAATATCGCTACTGTGTACCGCAACAAAATGCCAAGGCTGATGATTTGCACCACTTGGCGCAGTTGCTGCTGCTTTTATGCAATTTTCAATTATTTCTTTTGGAACAGGTCTATCGCTAAAATTACGGATACTATGACGACGCTTTATATCATTGTAAAAATTTTCTGAGCGACTGAGCATCTCATCGACAGGATATTCAATATAATCGCTAAGTGGTGTTGAGTCGTGTGCTTGCATTAAATTTAAACCCTAGTGCTTTTATTTCAATAGGCAAGAGCATATAACACTGAAAAGATATTGCAACTGCAACAACTGTAGGGTGAATAAGTCATTTTGTATCTATTTTTTTACACTTTTTTAAATAACTAAAAAAAAGGACAGACTAGCTGAGTTGGTTAGAACAAGGTGGGAAATTATTTCAAAGCTAAGTTCCTAATTTTTCAAAACAAAAACTTAAGGCTAATAATCTGAATGAACTTTACAAATTTTATTGATTCTTTTAATCTAAATCATTCGCTTTTAAGTTTAAATGAATCTTACAATTATATTGGTTAATTGAACAAATATACTAAAGTTAAACCTTCATGGTATTGAGTAAGTAGGAGTTACTTGCATGAGTAGTTTTTCTAATATATTAGCTCTAGCCCAGCCTAGCACTTGTAACCTAATGGCAATTAGAAAATCAATTGTTTTAGCGAAAAAAAATCAAGCCAATCTTACTGTCTTATCAACGAAAAAAAAATACTCTCCCTATCAACGATTTTTTAATAATACTGAAAAAAATGATTTAAGTAATGAGCCACAAATTCTTGAGTTGGTTAACTTTGCTAAAAGGGAAGGGATCTCTACTCATTATAAAATCATAGAAGCGAGGGACCAGCTTACAGCACTAAAAGATCAACTTCAGGCCAACGAGTATGATCTGGTTGTCACTGACCATCAGCAAAAGGAGTCTCATCTTTGGCCATTTCATAAAACAGAGGATTCGAATTTGTTAAATGCCTCAGATACCTCAGTTTTATTTGTTGGTCAGCATAAGTGGCTGAGTAATGGTAATGTTCTAGCAGCGATAGAAACAGAAGAGAATACTCCGGTTCATAATAATTTTAATAATGAAATTATGGTTAAAACAAGAGACTTAGCAAAGTTGTTAACAAGTAATATTCATCTGTTTAATTGTTATTTCGACAGTTGCAGTGTCGCTTTTAAAGAAATGGAGTTTTCGCAAAGAAATGAGGAATTCGCTCACCATTTAGAGCATCTAACTATTTTGGCTAAAGGATATCAGCTTGAGGATAAGTGTATACATGTAGAGGAAGGCTTGGCTGATGATGTTATTCCAGAACAAGCGCATAAATTCAATGCCAATGTTGTGGTAATAGGATGTGGCGAACACAAAGGATGGCTAGCTAACATTAAAGGCCATACGATTGATTATGTTTTAGACAAATTAGATTGTGATTTACTAGCTTTGAAACAATCTAGTATTCATTAGTTGTTAATTTTTGGATATTCACAAATTATGAGAAATCTTCAGTCATGCTTTTTAGTTCGTAACTATGTTAGGAAAAATAATTAAAGTTCTTACGTCAAAAATAGTGAGTAAATAACAAAAAACTTTCACAAATCGCAAAACAATAAAGGTAATTAAGTGCGCATAGTAGAGGCTAGCAGTTTTTAATTATAAATTTCTACTTTGGGGCAGTATAGCGGTTATTAGGAATGGTAAACTTATAGTCTATTTGGATTAGTTCCTGCTTATATTTATTATCAAAACTAGACCTTTACTTGGTATACAAAGAAGTAATAATTGTGTCGAAGAACTTTACACTTGTATTTTCAACTATTTAATTTTCTACTAATTATTTATTACCTTATTGAAAATTCACGAATTACTTCTGGTTGGAATGATTTATGCCTTGTTATGCATTATATAGTGGTTTGCTATTAATGAATTAGGCTGTGTGCTGTATGAATTTATTAAATATAAAAGGTGCATTATCAAAGCTTCATCGACGACGGAGAGCTATAGAAAGTTATGAATGGTGGAACCACCTTAATTATGCTCAAAAATTTTCAGTAAGTTCATTATATAAATTTGGTTATAAAATAAGTTTTGTAAGAGCTGCTGGCCATACAAGTTTGGTTGTCATGTCACTCAGCGGCAGTATTGTTACAGTCGATAAAGATGGAATAATAGACTCTCATCCTGAGGTTCAAGTTCGACGACATTAAATCGGTAGTTATATATCCGAATTGTTACGTGGGGATTGGTTTTGCTAATAACTCATCTACAAACCAAATGTTATTTCTTTTGATTAATCGAATTTACTTTGAATCTTTATATTTTTTATGACTATAACCAGCGAAAAGTGTGTTTCTATTTCCAGAGGATTGAAACTATTTCGTTGCTTTTGAGTTATTTAAGGCAGTATTAATCTCTACAGAATCAAGTGACACAATAAGTAATTATCGAGCGGAATGACTAGCTGTTTTTATTTCTTTGATTATTTGGAAAATTTTGGTGAACATAATATTAAACCTTTGGTTGTTTAGTTGAACCGTTCACATTGCTAATTTTCGGAAAAACATTTTATTTTTACTATAATGAGCGCAAGGTATTTTATTTATTGCTTTTTTGTGAGCGGGTAGTTTGAAATTAATCATATATTCTATTTTTCTTTGCACTTTTTTTGCGGTGTTAGCAAAAGCAAAGGAACCACTTTTATTTATTGTCAACCATCCTGGCTCGGCACCCTATTTATATTTTGATAAAAATAAAAAAATATATCAGGGGGTTATTCCGGATATTTTAAATGGTTTGATTGAATCTGATCAAATTAGTATTAAATATGTTTCTAATAGTCGTAAACGTAGTGAAGAGTATATATACCAAGGAACTGCTGACTTAATGATGTTAAGCAAGGCGTGGTTGAAAGAACCAGGTAAATTGATTGCTACCATACCTTTGCATCAACATCGTAGTTTTTTGTACAAGATTAAAGCGTTTCCCGATAATTTTTCATTAGAAAACTCAACTGATAACGAAACCCTATGTACTAAAAAAGGTTTTATCTATCCTAACTTAGCGCCATACCTTAAAAGTAAAAGACTCATTAGAATTGATTCGTCAAATCACTTATCTATGCTAAAAATGCTATTCAAGCAACGCTGTGATTATATGGTGATGAATGAGTTTAATGCGCTGAACATAATAAACACTTCTTTTTTTGACAAAGAAAACTTTTATCGTTCAAAGTCTCCTGTTAGCGTTGTGCCGTTAAATATTATTTTAAGGGCAGAGTTAATACACGAAAAGGAAGTATTAGATAAGCACATTAAATACTTGAAAGAAAGTGGTGAACTTCAACGTATTATTAAAAAGCACATCACTTATCCAGAATGAGAGCTATAAAATATTTTTTATGTCAGCTTCGCCTTTAATGTGATCATAAACTAGAGCTGTTTCAATCACAAAATTTGGTCAGCTCTATGATATTGGTGATCATACGAGAGGAGGCCATATTTGAGGCTAACTGATATGATTAATTTTTCTTTTCCGGTGACGTATTTCTCATCATTAGAGACGATCCAAATATAATGCCTCTTCTTCAAGCCAACTCAAAGCATCACCTAAGTTGCTAAAATACTGTACTTCACCAGAAATAAACCAGCCACCAACTTTTGTGCTGAGCTCTTGCCATTTTTTATTACCGTAAATAGCTATTTTATTAAACTCATTACCGTGTTTTAAGCCTAACTTTAAATCATCCCAAGCGGCTCTTAACTCCCAGCCATCAAGTTCAGTACCATCAATGAGTACATTCACATGAGGTTGTTTAACACCTGCTAAGGCTGAATCTATCATTGGGGTAATAATTTGATAATCAGCATGAGTTAAGGTACCTACTGTTTTTAATGAAAGAAAAAAATCATTGTTAATTCGTTCAATACCAATTGATAAACCATGTTTTCTGATTGTCATATCGCTGCTCCTAAAGTAGCTAAATCTAATTAACTAATAGATAAATTATAATAAGAATAGATGCTTTTATGGTTTATCTATCAGTGATTATTACCAAAATAGGGCTTAAGTGACTAACTGTTGATATCTATCAATAGAAGATATGATATTTGCTTATAGACTTGACCATTGTTGTTTTAGGCCCATTAAATGCACTAAACCAAAACCTAAACAAATTAATGAACTCCATAACCAAAACTCTGGGCTATTTTGCATAGGGTTTCTAATTAAAAATAAGCCACCTATTCCCCGTAGTAAGTAAATTGTAGTAATGAGTACTAAGGCCGTTTTCATTAAGGGTAAACGTGTAATTAAACCTGCCGCAGAAAACGCGTACAATGACCAAATTGATAATACAGTGACAATGCCTGAGGTGATCAATGTTGCTTTGCTATTACCTTGTTCAGCCCAAATGGCCATTTGTTCACCAGCGCCAAAAAAACGATACCAACTTCCGCCAAAATAAATACAACCAATGTGAAGCAACGCGGCAATGGCACTGAGTGCTCCGGCGATGAGAAGAAAGATATTCATGAAGTCATTTACATCCTTGTTGTTTTTCTAGTTATTTCTATAAAGGTTTCTACATGATAAAACAAAAAAGACGCAGAAGCGCCTTTTTTAAACTGATGATTATTTTGAACTTAAATAGTTAAATTTCAAGGTTAGCCAATGAAAGCTCTGGCATTACGGAACATGCGCACCCAAGGTGAGTCTTCTTGCCATTCATCTGGATGCCAAGAGTTTGCTACTGTTCTAAAGACACGTTCAGGATGTGGCATCATGATAGTAACACGACCATCGGTTGTCGTTAGCGCTGTGATACCGTCTGGTGAACCATTTGGATTTGAAGGATAAGTTTCAGTCACTTGACCATAGTTATCAACATAACGCATGGACACGGTACCAGAATCGTTCGCTGCGCCAATAGCTTCTTCAGAACTAAATTCAGCGTGACCTTCACCGTGAGAAACAGCGATTGGCATACGTGAACCAGACATTCCTTTAAACAGTACTGATGGGCTTTCCTGAATTTCAACTAATGAGAAACGTGCTTCAAAACGCTCTGATTTGTTTTGTACAAAGTGTGGCCAAGCATCACTACCTGGAATAATTTCTTTTAGGTTAGATAACATCTGACAACCATTACACACACCTAATGTAAAAGTGTTTTCACGTTCAAAGAAGGTTTTGAACATTGCCTTAGCGTCTTTGTTAAACAAGATAGATTTTGCCCAACCCTCACCAGCACCTAATACATCGCCGTATGAGAAACCGCCACAAGCAACTAAGCCGTTGAAATCAGCTAAATCAGTACGGCCAGATAAAATATCAGACATATGTACGTCAATCGCAACAAAACCAGCACGGTCAAACGCCGCCGCCATTTCAACATGCGAGTTAACACCTTGCTCACGTAAAATTGCAACCTTAGGATTTGTTTCTTTTCCTGAAACATTCGCTGCATCTTGAGCGATTAACTGAGCAACAATATCTTCGTTGATATCAAAAGTAAGCTCAGTATTTAAGCCTGGATCTTCAGTATCAAATTTAATGTCATGTTCTTGTTGTGCACATTCAGGATTATCACGCATTGACTGCATTTTGTAAGTGGTTTGTGCCCATGTCGTACGGTAATAAGTACGAGAGTTCTCTAGTACAACTTCATCATTTCGGCTAAAACGAATGGTATCTTCGTTATTAATACGGCCGATATCAGTGCAACAATCTTCAATACTGTTTTCAGCAAATATCGCGTGAATTACATCTACATCACTTTCGCGAATTTGAATTACCGCGCCAAGCTCTTCGTTAAATAATACATCTACATCGTTACCTGATTGCGATGTTAATTTTGTTAAGTCAACATCAACACCTGTATGACCAGCAAATGCCATTTCCACAACAGTAGTAAATAAACCACCGTCAGAAATATCGTGATAAGCCACTAATTTCTCATCTCGAACAAGTGTTTGCATCGCATTGAAGAAACCTTTTAACGTTTCAGGGCTATCAACATCGGGAGTCTCGTTGCCAAGCTGCTTGTAGACTTGAGCTAAACATGAACCGCCTAAACGTTGCTTACCTTTTGATAAATCAATGGCAACTAGTCTTGTTTCGCCTAAATCAGTTCGAAGTTGAGGAGTAACTGTTTTACGGATGTCTTCAACAACACCAAATGCGGTGATGATTAATGACATTGGCGATGTTACAGATTTTTCTGTGCCATTCTCGTCCCACTTGGTTTTCATCGACATTGAGTCTTTACCAACAGGGATGGTTAAACCAAGTGCTGGGCATAGCTCTTCACCAATGGCTTTAACGGCTTCATATAAACCAGCATCTTCACCAGGGTGACCTGCAGGCGACATCCAGTTCGCTGACAATTTAATACGATTCAAGTCGCCAATATCAGTACCAGCAATATTCGTTAATGACTCAGCTACTGCTAAACGAGCAGAAGCGCCAAAGTTTAATAGAGCAACAGGTGTACGTTCACCTAGCGACATTGCTTCGCCGTGGTATGAGTCAAGCGCAGAAGCGGTAACACCACAATCGGCTACAGGAATTTGCCAAGGGCCAACCATTTGGTCACGATTAACCATACCGGTTACGCTTCGATCGCCAATGGTAATTAAGAACGTTTTTTCGGCAACGGTAGGTAGCGACAGAATACGTTGAGCGGCATCTTCTAATGTGATGTCTTTGATATTTAACTCATCACCTTGTGCCAATTCTGTTTTGACGTCTTTAAATATTTTAGGGGTTTTACCTAATAAAACGTCTAGCGGTAAATCAATGGGGGTATCTAGCTTTTCATCACCTTCAAAGTGAGCATCAGTAACCGTTAATTGTAGCTCTTCGGTTGCACGACCAACTACAGCATAAGGTGCACGCTCACGGGCACATATTTGCTCAAAAGCTGCTAAGTTTTCATCTGATACCGCAATAACATAACGTTCTTGCGATTCATTACACCAAATTTCATGTGGTGCCATACTACGTTCATCGTTAGGTACGTTACGAAGCTCAAATACACCGCCACGATCGCCATCTGAAACTAATTCAGGGAAAGCATTTGATAAGCCACCTGCACCAACATCATGAATAAAGGCAATAGGATTTTGCTCACCTAATTGCCAACATTTATCGATAACTTCTTGGCAACGACGTTCCATCTCTGGATTTTCACGTTGCACAGAAGCAAAATCTAAACTTTCGGCTGACTGACCTGATGCCATTGATGAAGCGGCACCGCCACCTAAGCCAATGTTCATTGCAGGACCGCCAAGCGCAATTAAATGAGCGCCAACAATAATTTCACGTTTTTGAACATGCTCGTCACGAATATTACCTAAACCACCAGCAAGCATAATTGGTTTGTGGTAGCCACGAACTTCAGAGCCGTTAAACGAGTTAACCTGTTCTTCGTATGTACGAAAATAGCCTAAAATAGCTGGACGACCAAATTCGTTGTTAAAAGCCGCGCCGCCCAAAGGGCCTTCCATCATAATATCAAGGGCTGAAACGATACGGCTTGGCTTGCCAAAATCAGTTTCCCAAGGTTGCTCAAAGTTAGGAATACGTAAGTTTGATACTGAAAACCCTACTAAACCTGCTTTTGGTTTAGAGCCAATACCGGTAGCACCTTCATCACGAATTTCACCGCCACTACCTGTTGCAGCACCGGGGTAAGGAGAAATAGCTGTTGGATGGTTATGGGTTTCAACCTTCATTAAAATTTGAATGTCTTCGTAATTGTAACCGTAAACATTCGATTCAGGATTAGGGAAGAAGCGACCGCCTTTATTACCCACCATAACCGCGGCGTTATCTTTGTATGCACTTAAGACAAAATCAGGGTTAACTTCATGGGTATTACGGATCATTTTAAATAATGATTTTGGTTGTTTTACACCATCAATAGTCCAATCTGCATTGAATATTTTATGACGACAATGTTCTGAGTTGGCTTGAGCGAACATGTAAAGTTCAATATCGTGCGGGTTACGGCCTAACTTGGTGAAATTTTCGAATAAGTAATTTACTTCGTCTTCAGCTAACGCTAAACCTAGCTCTACATTGGCTTTTACTAACGCTTCTTTACCACCATTTTCAATATCAATCGCGGTTAATTTACCCGGCTCAGCTGTAGCAAAAAGTGATGTTGCTTGTGCCATTTCAGTAAATACAGCTTCCATCATGCGGTCTGAAATTAAATTATTAAGCTGAGTTTGCTGCTCAGCGTTAAGTTCAGAACTAGAGATATAATATGCAATACCGCGCTCTAGACGAGTAATTTTATCTAAACCACAATTATGAGCGATGTCTGTTGATTTTGAAGACCAAGGAGAAATAGTGCCCGGGCGAGGAGTTACTAATAACAATTGGCCCACAGGATCATGTTCTTCAATGCTTGGTCCATACTTAAGAAGTTGTTGTAAAACTTGAAACTCTTCATCATTAAGTTCTGCTGAAATGTGCGCGAAATGTGTAAATTCAGCATAAATTTCTGTTACAGGAAGTTGTAATTCAGCACACTGAGCTAATAGTTTCTTAACTCGAAAGTCTGAAAGTGCTGGAGCACCACGAAGGGTTTTAATTAACACTGTATTAAGCATCGTCATAAAGTCATCACCAAGATTGAATTTAGTAGGTAAAAATCGCGCGTATTATAGTGGATTTTGGTGGTTATGATAAGCAAAATTAGTACACTAAATGAAATAATTAGTTGACCAATTAGTAAGTTTTAAAGGGCTTGCTGAGTATGCTATTTGATAACGCCAGTAAATATATGAAATATAGAATATCTGTGTTTTAATTATTATCTGTTTTAAGTTTGTTAATGTAGCTATATGTTGAACAATTAGTTATCCCAATTGGTGTTATACTCAAATTGTGCTTTATCAATAAACAAATAAACGCCACAATAAATACTTATGAAACAAATATTTTTAAAGAAAAGATTAAATAAAATCAAAAAACAATTCTTTATCTTCTTGTCAATTTTACTGACGAGTTGGCTTTTGCAGAGCTGTAAAACAGCCTCTGAACAAGCGAGTTTACAACGTATCATTGAACGTGGTTACGTTACTGTAGGGACATTGTATGGGCCAACTACCTATTATATTGGCGCAAATGGTGATACGGGTTTTGAGTATGAATTAGCAAAAAAATATGCTGAATATTTAGGGGTAGAGCTAAAAATATCTGCAAGCTATTCTTTAGATGAATTATTCTTTTTGGTTGAGTCTGGTGAAGTAGACTTTTTAGCTTCAGGGTTAACGGTTACTCCAAATCGTTTAAATAAATATGTTTTCGCTCCTAGTTATAATCAAATCAGTCAGAAGCTTGTATTTAAACAAGGTAATCAACGGCCAAGAAAAATAGAGGATTTAACAGGGCAGTTAGTGGTAACTGCAGGCTCTAGCCATGTTGAGAACTTGGAGTATTTGCAAGAAAGTCATGCAAGCTTGTCTTGGAAAGAAAATGCAGAATTAGATAATGAAGAATTATTACTTCGATTATTAAATGGTGAGATTGATTATACCATCGTGGACAGTAATACATTGGCAGTGAGTCGACGTTATTACCCAGAGGTTAGTATAGGTTTTACCATTAAAAAATCTGAGCCAACGGCTTGGGTATTAAAAAAACAAAACAATGGGTCAATTTTAGCCAGCTTAATCGAGTTTTTTGGCAAAGTTCATCATGATGGAACTTTACTTGCCTTAGACGATAAATATTATGGTCATGTTGAACAGTTTAACTATGTTGATACACGATTATTTATTAAGGCAGTTGAAACTAAGTTACCTAAATATCAAGCAATGTTTGAAAAATATGGTCAAGACATGGATTGGCGACTTTTAGCGGCAATAAGCTATCAAGAATCTCACTGGCGACCTCATGCCCGTTCACATACAGGAGTTCGAGGTATGATGATGCTGACTTTACCTACAGCAAAACAGATGGGCATTAAAAGTCGGTTAGATGCTGAGCAGAGCATTCGAGGCGGCGCAAAGTACTTTAAACAAATGTTTACACGTATGCCGGCAAGAGTGCCTGAGCCGGATAAATTATGGTTTGCTTTGGCTTCTTATAATGTTGGCTTAGGTCATTTAAATGATGCGCGTAAAATTACTAAGCAACAAGGCGGTGATCCCGACCGCTGGGTTGAAGTAAAAGAGCGTTTACCTTTACTAAAGCAGAAGAAATTTTATAAGAAAACCAAGTATGGCTACGCCCGTGGAGATGAACCCGTTAATTATGTTGAAAATATAAGACGTTATTACGATACATTGACTTGGATGGATGACAAACTGAAAGAAAAGCAACAACAAGAGAAACTTCTACAAGAGCCACAAAAAGAACTAGAGCTTGAGGCAGGAGAGCAAGCAATTACTACTCCTTAAGAATAATTTGTTACATATTATTAAAGGTGTAGATAAAATTATTCTGTCATTATTTGGTCATATATATCAAGGATACTATCAATGAAAGGGTATTAGCCCGTATAAATAATTAGGTGATATTGATGTTAAATAAAATAAGAAAAAACTCTCATACTTTACAGCGTAAGCGTTTGATTAGTCGTCAAAAATATAAAATAACTTGCCGTCGTCAGTTACAATTTACCCAAGAAAATAATACGAGTGATACTCCTGAAGATAAATAATACTTTATTTATTCTTTAGCTGTTGAGCTAATTTCTTTTCCTGTTTTTTTTCTTTACGTCGACGTTTAAAAAAGTTAGACAGCAGCTCACTACATTGTTTGGCTAATACCCCCTGTTCAACCTCTATTTGATGATTTAACTTTTCATGCGTGGTTAAGTTAAAAACACTACCTGCACTACCTGTTTTTAAATCTTTTGCTGCAAAAACTAAGCGATTTATTCTACTGTGTACTAACAAGCCTGCGCACATAGGGCAAGGCTCTAAGGTGACATATAAGGTACAGTCAAGTAATCGGTAATTATTGATTGCAATTGCCGCTTGTTTTATAGCTAACATTTCAGCATGAGCGGAAGGATCATTTAAAGTAATAGACTGATTAAAACCTTCACCAATAATTTGACCATCAGCGACTACCACTGCACCTACAGGAATTTCATCAATATTTTCAGCTTGTTGCGCAAGTTGATAAGCACGTTGCATAAACGCTTTATCTAACGCTTGTTGCTCTTTGTTATCCTTTTTATCTGCGAAGCTCATAAAAAAATCTCTAATAAATCATTCAAATAACGGTGACCTAATTTACTCACTTGCCAAGAGTGATCACTATTTTCAATTATTAACTGTTTTTGTTTAGCTAGTTGTAAGTTAGGTAAAATAGTATCGCTTGATAAGCCCGTTCTATTTTGATACTCATCTAGGGTAAAGCTGCTATATAAACGTAAGCGATTCATCATGTATTCAAAGGGGAGCTCGTTAGCACTAACTTCATTGATATGATCTAAGTGAGGACGGCTTTGGTCTAAATAGCCTTTTGGATGTTTCACTTTTACAGTGCGGTAAATTTTTTGATTAACGCTATCGGTAATTTTGCCATGAGCGCCACAGCCTATGCCAAGATAGTCGCCAAATTGCCAATAATTGATATTATGCTGACATTCAAAGCCAGGTTTACAGTAGGCAGAAATTTCGTACTGTCGGTAACCTGCTTTTTTTAATAATGCGATACCTTGGTCTTGAATATCCCAAAGTATTTCGTCTTGTGGTAATTTTGGCGGACGAGAATGAAAAGCTGTATTTGGCTCAATGGTTAATTGATACCAAGATAAATGAGTTGGATTTAGTTCAATGGCTGTATTTATATCGTCAAGAGCATTGGCAACATTTTGCTGAGGTAAACCGTGCATTAAATCTAAATTGAAGGTTTTTATTCCGCATGAATACGCAAGCTCTGCAGCTCTTTTTGCTTGATTACTGTCGTGAATTCGGCCGAGCTTTATTAATTTATCAGATTCAAAACTTTGCACGCCGATTGATAATCTAGAAACGCCGGCATTAAAAAATCCAGTAAACTTCTCGGCTTCAACTGTTCCAGGGTTAGCTTCTAACGTGATCTCTATATCATCGTTATGTTTAAATCGAGATAAAACTTGGCTGAGTAATTTTTCTATTGCCTCGGCTGAAAACAAGCTGGGTGTCCCGCCACCGATAAAAATACTGTGCAGAGGTCGGTCGTTTAATGAAAACCTTGCAACATCGCTATCTAAATCATCAATAAGCTGTTTTACGTAATCTTGTTCTGGGATGTCAGCTTTTAAGGCATGCGAATTGAAATCACAATAAGGACACTTTTCTACACACCAAGGAATGTGAATATATAAAGAAAGTGGTGGGTTTTCTAACACAATTATTGCTCACCAAAGTGTTGCACAAGTTCAGCTAGTGCTTGGCCACGATGGCTCAAACTGTTTTTCAAGTCGCGTGGTAATTGTGCCGACGTCATTTTAAGTTGCTCTTGCCAGAAAACAGGATCATAACCAAAGCCTTGTTCACCTACTTGTTTACGAGCAATACTACCTTGCCATACACCATGACAAATAATGGGAGTTGGATCGTTTTCATGTTTCATGTAAACCAAGACACAATGAAAACGAGCACTACGTTGCTCATCTGGGGTATCTTCTAATGCCTTTAATAATTTAAGAGTATTATCATCATCGCTTGCATTTTCTCCAGCATAACGAGCAGAGTATACGCCAGGTGCACCATTTAGTGCATCAACTTCCAAGCCGGAGTCATCAGCAATTGTTGGTAAACCGGTAATTTTAGATGCATGTCTTGCTTTGATAATGGCATTTTCAATAAAGGTAGTACCCGTTTCGGCAACTTCTCCAACATTGAATTCACTTTGTGGCTTTATTTCAATATTGTGTGTCGCTAGTAAATGGCTTAGTTCTTTTACTTTACCTTGATTGCCGGTTGCTAAAACAATAACGGACATACGGATACTCTACTGGTGTGATACAAAATTATGCTGGGCATAATACAGCAAATATGGAGAAAGGGGCAGAGAGTATATGAGATAAAACTCAGAGAATAAAATTCTGAGCTTTATCTGAATTAAATAACTAATCAGTATAAAATTTTTGTGAAAACTCTAATTGGTGTGTTTCTTTTCCGTCACTAATCGATAGTTTAAAGCGAATGGTTTCATTATTGCGATAATTAACTTGTGCTAAGTAGTATATTGACTGCCCTTCTTTTACTTGTTCAAAGGAAATCGGTTTATTTTGTCCAGCTAAATTTTGCGCACTACCAGTAATGGTAACCACTTTGGCGGGGGTATCTTTTTTGCTATTGTCTAAAACTGAAATATTGATGATGGCATTAAATTTACTGCGTTCAATGCCATAGGCCTTTGCTATTTCAGGCGTTAAGAATGTGGCTCCTAATGCCATATAATGCACATCCATCGTACCCATTTTTTTCATGTTTTCAGCATGACTAGTAAATGACAAAGTGCCCAATAATAGTATGAGCATTACACCAAAATGTTTAACGAATATCATATGAAACTCCAAATGAAAGAGGCTATTGCTTCAGTATAAATGATAGCCTTGTTTTTATCGATTTAGCTTTATAATTAACAAAAATTAAAGTACTCGCCAAACAGGGATCCAGCCAGAAATAAGAATATTAATCACGTTCAGTAATAAGAATGCAATTAATACCGACAAGTCTAATCCTCCAATACTAGGAACAATGTTTCTAATTGGCTTTAAAAATGGTTCGGTTAATTGGTGGAAAATCACTTGAGTTGGATTGTAACCTTGTACGACCCAGCTCATTAATGCCATCACTAACATGACGATAAATAATAAAAAACCGGTTTGTTTGATCACATATAAAAAACCTAAAAATAGTGCTGGAATAACTTCAATAGCATCACCATTTAACAGGGGAATAATAACAAACTTTAATGAGGCGATCAGATAAGCTAAAACTAATGTAGCTAAATCAATGCCACCAAACCCAGGAATAAGGCGACGGAAAGGGATCACTAAAGGATTGCTTACTTTAACAATAAACTGACTTAGCGGGTTATAAAAGTCAGCTCTAACTAGCTGTAACCAAACACGAATAATTAATATCATCAATACTGCGTCAAACATGAAGCTTAGTAAATAATTTACTGCTGCCATTTAATACTCCGAAAATTAACTTCTAAGAAGTTATTTATAAAATTAATATTTAGCCTATTAGCTATTTTGCGCCATTTCTTGGGCTCGATGCAATGCACAATTCATCGCTTTTGTTACTATTTGTGGCAAACCATCATCGGTGAAGCTTTTCAATGCCGCTTGCGTAGTGCCACCTTTTGATGTGACATTTTCACGTAATTGACTAATAGATAAATCGCTATTTACCACCATCTGTGCAGCACCTAGCGCGGTTTGTTGAACCAACTCTCTACTTTCTTTTGCTGAAAAACCTAATTCTTTAGCTTGTTTTTCCATCGCTTCCATAAATAAGAAAAAGTAAGCAGGACCAGATCCTGAAACGGCAATAATATGATCAATTTCCCTTTCATTATCTAACCATTTTATCATACCTACCGCAGACATTAACTCTTGTGCCACTTGTTTCTGTTGCTCATTGGTTTTTGATGAGGCATAAAGACCACTGACACCTAAACCTAATTGTGAAGGGGTATTTGGCATGGTTCTAATGACTGAACAAGGTTGGCCTAATGCATCTTCTATTTGTGCAATTGTGCAACCCGCAGCAACTGAAATAAAACATTTGTCACTAATATCTATTTGTGCGCTTATTTCTTGGCATACAGTGGCAATTAAATGAGGCTTTACTCCTAATACAATAAAGTCAGCAAACTTCGCGGCATCAATATTATTTTCGCTCTGTAAAATGCCTAACTGTTTCGCTAAGTTAAGACGCTTTTCTGCTGATGGATTGGTAACCATAACATTACTCGCTGGAATGCCTTGTTTTATCAAGCCAGAGATAACAGCGCTGTTCATATTTCCAGCACCAATAAATGCTATTTTAGTCATGTTGAATTAACCTATTGTTAGATATTTTTTGTAAGTCAGAGTAGTAAGTGCAATTGTTCATTAAATTATTCAAAAAGTCGCGTTGTTTTCATTAATTTACTCATTTTATTGAGAATAAATTAAATTGCTTTTCTTTGACCAAAAATAGCTGAACCGACCCTCACCATGGTTGAGCCTGTTGCAACAGCCTCAATTAAATCCCCAGACATACCCATCGATAATGTATCAAGAGTATTGAAGCGTAATTTTAGTTGCTCAAATAAATTCTTCATAGCAGTAAAACTTGCTAAAGAATCATTTTTCTTCGGAATCGCCATTAAGCCTCTAAAGGTTAAATGTTCACTATTGTCGATAAGTTGAGCTAGCTGCTCAACTTCATTTATTTTTACACCTGATTTTGAGCTTTCATCGCTAATATTCACTTGTAAACAAACGTTTAGCGGAGTATCTTGACTTGACCTATGCTGATTAAGACGAGTGATCAGCTTTGCTCGGTCAACGCTGTGCACCCAAGAAAAGTGTTCGGCGATATGTTTAGTTTTGTTTGATTGAATAGGACCAATGAAATGCCATTCAATATCATTTAGGTGAGTTAATTGCTGAATTTTATCAATGGCTTCTTGAATATAGCTTTCACCAAAGGCTCGTTGGCCACACTGGTAAGCTTGTTCAATCATAGCAGCAGGTTTAGTTTTGCTTACTGCCAATAACGTTATCTGGTTTTTATCACGTTTGGCTAGCTCACTTGCTTGTAAAATTTGCAGTTCTACCTGAGCGATATTATCTTTAATGTTAGTCATATTTTTTGTTAGCTTTAGTCTTTAAATTTTAAACAATGTTGTCTATAAATAATTCAGCATTGTATTTACTAAGAGGTTTGTATGGATATTACCGAATTACTCGCATTTAGCGTAGATAATAATGCATCTGATTTACATCTTTCTACAGGCGTAGCTCCTTCCATTCGTGTTGATGGTGATGTGCGTAAACTTAATATTCCCGCATTTGATGAAAAAGACGTCAATGCCTTAGTTTATGACATTATGAATGATAGGCAACGTAAAGAGTATGAAGAAAACCTAGAAGTGGATTTCTCGTTTGAAGTGCCTAATTTAGCTCGTTTCAGGGTAAATGCTTTTAATCAAAATAGAGGGCCTTCTGCGGTATTTCGTACTATCCCTAGTACTGTGCTCACCCTGGATGACTTAGGTTGTCCTGATATTTTTCGTGATATTTCAGACTATCCTCGCGGCTTAGTTTTGGTTACAGGGCCTACAGGCTCGGGTAAATCAACCACCCTAGCAGCAATGGTTGATTACATTAACCGTAATAAATATCACCATATTTTAACCATTGAAGACCCAATAGAATTTGTTCATGAAAGTAAGATGTGTTTGATTAACCAACGAGAAGTGCATCGCGATACCTTGAGTTTTAGTAATGCACTACGTTCAGCTTTACGTGAAGATCCTGATGTTATTCTTGTTGGTGAATTACGTGATTTAGAAACCATTCGTTTAGCCATGACAGCTGCTGAAACAGGGCATTTAGTTTTTGGTACCTTGCATACTACTTCAGCTCCTAAAACTATTGACCGTATTATTGACGTTTTTCCCGGTGAAGAAAAATCGATGATTCGTTCAATGTTGTCAGAATCCTTACGGGCAGTTATTTCTCAAACATTAGTGAAAAAAGTAGGAGGGGGGCGAGTTGCTGCTCATGAAATCATGATTGGTGTTCCTGCTATTCGTAATTTGATCCGTGAAGATAAAATTGCTCAGATGTATTCTTCTATTCAAACAGGGATGCAGCATGGCATGCAAACCATGGATCAATGTCTACTGAATTTAGTTAATCGTGGCATGATCACAAAGCAAGATGCAATGGAAAAAGCAATGGATAAAAATCAGTTTAAAAGCTTTTAGCTTCTTATAAAAAATAAGAGAAACAACAATGAATTTTCATAGTTTATTAAAAAAAATGGTGCAAGAAGATGCATCTGATATGTTTGTTACAGCAAAGTTAGCGGTTAGTGCCAAGGTGAATGGAGAACTAGTTGCTATTGATGAGCATGTTTTAACGCCTGATGAATCATTACAGTTAGTACATGATGCGATGACGGAGAAAAACAAAGCTATATTTGAAGAAAGCAAAGAATGTAACTTTGCTATTTCAATCGATGACATTGGTCGATTTCGTGTTTCAGCGTTTTGGCAACGAGATATGGCGGGGATGGTTGTTCGCCGTATTGTTACTGACATTCCAGAGGCGGATGACTTAGGTTTACCCTCGGTATTAAAAGATGTGGTGATGTCAAAGCGTGGTTTAGTACTGTTTGTAGGTGGTACAGGAACAGGTAAATCAACCTCTATGGCTGCACTAATAGGCTATCGAAATAAAAACTCTCGCGGACATATTTTAACTATTGAAGATCCAGTAGAGTTTGTCCATGAGCATGGCAAGTGCATGGTCACTCAACGAGAGGTTGGTTTAGATACTGAAAGCTTTGATGCTGCATTGAAGAGTTCATTACGACAAGCTCCTGACGTTATTCTTATTGGTGAAATTCGAAACCAAGAAACCATGGAACATGCGCTAAGTTTTGCTGAAACAGGGCATTTATGTATTGCGACCCTGCATGCTAATAATGCTAACCAAGCTATTGATCGTATTATGCATTTAGTACCAGCAGAGCAGCATGATAAGTTATTGTTTGATTTAGCATTAAATCTACGGGGAGTTATTGCACAACAACTGATCCCAACACGTGATGGGCATGGTCGTGTTGCCGCGATTGAAATTTTACTGAACTCTCCTTACATTGCTGAGTTGATCAAAAAAGGTGATATTGGCAGCATTAAAGAAGTAATGCAAAAATCGAAAGATCAAGGCATGCAAACTTTTGATGGTGCGTTGTTTGATTTATATCAAAGAGGGCAAATTAACTATGCGGATGCTATTCATCATGCGGATTCTCCGAACGATTTACGCTTGATGATCAAACTTCGTAGCAATGATCAAGGTGGAGCAGGTTCGTTAGCAGGTGTTACACTTGATGGTTTAGAGCCCACAGAATTTGAGTAAAAGTCTAATCATTCTTGAATGTTAAAAAGGCCAGTTTAGTGGCCTTTTTTTAGCTTCAGAGATTCGCGCACTAATTAATCACTATACTGCCCTTCAAAGTAACTTTCGATGATCAATCGAGCAGACTCGGCATCAATATTATCTTTTTTAAGATTTCGGTAACCACCTTGAGCAAACAAGCGCTCTTTAGCATCAGCAGTGGTTAAACGCTCATCTTGAAATTCAACATTAAGTTGGTACGTATTGGCGAGTCGATTGCCAAATTTTTTAGCATCAAGTGTTAATTGTTGCTCACTGCCATCCATGTTTAACGGTAAGCCTACGACAAGAAAATCAGGTTGCCATTCATTAATAAACTTGGTTAATTGTGCTTCATTAGGAATGCCATCTTTGGCTTTTACTGAGCCTAAAGGAGATGCGCTGCCGGTTATTTCTTGTCCGACGGCAACACCAATATATTTTTTACCAAAGTCAAAACCCAATAATGTTCTATTTCCTTCGGTTTTTTTTATTGCTTTCTTATTTATCATATTATTCATCAGATTCTTTATTGCTAAGCGTGACCTGTTTGAGAGGATAAATGAGCGAGGTCAAAGCCTAATTTTTCAGTCGCTTTTTTCCAACGTTGTTCTATCGGCGTATTAAAGATAATGTCGCCATCAGCAGGAGTGGTTAACCAAGAATTTGCTATTATTTCTTCTTCAAGTTGTCCCGGCCCCCAACCAGCATACCCTAATGTGACCATGTATTTTTCTGGTGATTTTTCTGTGCCTAATGCCATCAAAATATCTTTTGATGTGGTTATCATCACTTCGTCACTCAAGGCTAATGAACTATTCCAACCTTTTTGAGGACTGTGTAATACAAAGCCTCTATCCGTTGAAACAGGACCACCAGTAAGTACTTGTTGGCCTAATTCTGGTGCATCCTCTTTTTCTGCATCAATTTGAGTGAGCAATTCGTTTAAAGTGACATTAACAGGAAGGTTAATAATTAATCCCATTGCTCCTTCATCATTATGTTCACAAATATAAGTTACTGTTTTATTAAAATAAGAGTCATCTAACGCAGGCATTGCTATGAGTAATTGATTTTCTAAACTCTCCATAAACCTCTCCTATTGATCATTAGTATTAAAATATTTATTTTTGACGAATATTTTCTTCAATAGCATCCATCAACTTTCCACTGATGTTAATTGGATATGCGGCTTCTATTTCTCGGATACAGGTTGGGCTGGTGACGTTTATTTCGGTAACTTTATCACCAATCACGTCAAGTCCTACAAAGTATAGCCCACGTTTCTTCAATTCGGGAGCAATAGTTTCAGCAATCAATTTATCACTAGCACTTAATGGTCTAGCTTCACCGCGTCCACCTGCGGCTAAATTACCTCGGGTTTCACCTTGAGCAGGAATACGCGCTAAGCAATACGGCATAGGTTCGCCATTAACAATTAAAATACGCTTGTCACCATCTTTAATTGCTGGCATAAATTCTTGTACCATGGCGTATTGATTACCATGATTGGTCAAGGTTTCTAAATTAACGCCGACGTTGGCATCGTTTTCTTTAATTCTAAAAATGGATGATCCACCCATACCATCAAGTGGCTTGATGATGATGTCTTTTTCTGCTTGATGAAAGGCTCTAATTTTATCATTATTACGGGTAACTAATGTACGAGGTGTTAAATCAGCAAACCAAGCAGTGAAAAGTTTTTCATTGCAATCACGTAAGCTTTGAGGTTTATTAACAATGAGTGTGCCTTCAACTTCTGCACGTTCAAGCATGTAGGTGGCGTAAATAAACTCAGTATCAAAAGGAGGATCTTTTCGCATTAATACCGCATCAAGTTCTGAGACAGCAATATCTTCAACTTCAGCAAGATCATACCAATGTTGTGGATCGTCATAAACTTTTACCTTTTGAGTTGTCGCACGACATTGTCCTTGCTCAAGGTACAAATCCTTCATTTCCATGTAATAAATTTCGTAACCACGTTTTTGTGCTTCAAACATCATTGCCATTGATGAGTCTTTTTTCACGTTAACTTGTGAAATAGGATCCATCACGATACCAAGTTTAATTGTCATGTTAATTACCTTTATTCTGAGCTAATTGTAACTAATAAGTTACTGCGAATTGACTCGTTTAAATTTGTTTATCTTTACTTAATATCGCCATAACGACACTGTAAAGCTGTTATTGCCGTCAATGCGGCGGTTTCAGTTCTGAGCACTCTTGGCCCAAGTAAAACATCAAGAAAGTCAGCGTTATTCGCTGCTGTAATTTCATCCTCGCTCAACCCACCTTCAGGGCCGATAAGTAACCTGATGCGAGCACTTTCTTGTGGCAGATTCATTATTGAATGTTTTGCTTTGGGGTGTAAATTCAACTTCAATGCACTGCTTTGTTGAGCTAACCATTGTTCAAGATGAATGGCTGGCTTTACTATAGGAACGGCACAACGGCCACTTTGTTCGCAAGCACTGATAACTATTTTCTGCCATTGGTCGATTTTCTTCTGCAATCTATCCCCAGTTAGCTTTACACCACAGCGTTCGGTGAATAACGGGGTTATGGTATTCACTCCCAGTTCAACGGCTTTTTGTAAAGTGAAGTCCATTCGATCTCCTCGAGAGATGCCTTGGCCTAAATGAATATTTAACGGTGATTCAGCATCTTTTTCAATAAAGGCATTAATGATAATGTCAGCCTTTTTTTTACTAACATTGATTAACTGGGCTTGATACTCACCTAATTTTTCTTGATGAGGAATACCATTAAACAAAGTGATGTGATCACCTTCTTTAAGTCGTAATACCCTTACGGTATGACCAAAAGCATCGTCATTTAAGGCAATTGTTTGACCAATGGTAAACGTTTGATTTTGATAAATTCTAGGATTACGCATGTTTTGATAGCTGCTTTAATAAAATGACGACTTATTGTTGTTAAAGATAAGGGTGAGAGAGGATGATTTCAATAGGGGAAACTAGTATTCTGCGAACTAATTGTTATATTTTATATCAGAAATAATCACTTATAAAAGTGGGTTACATTTTTTTACTGTTTTAGCGTTTATCAAATGTAATAATAACCTAACTATTTTATTTATATTATAAAAGTAATGTCCATCAGGGAGAGTATTAATGTTCCAACAATATATAGGCACTCGTTTTTCGCTATCGTCATCAAGAAAAATTCTAGAGCAGATGGTTTTGTTAACCCTGATCAGTTTAACCGTTATTGGTTGTGGTAAAGCAGAGCAAACAAAAAAAGCGATGCCAGCACCTGCCGTGTCTGTATATACAATTGTTGCTGAGGATATTGGCTCTTATCGTGAGTTTGTTGCCCGCACGGTGGCCTCAAAAGAAGTTGAGTTGCTCGCTCGTGTAGAAGGCGAATTAATCGAGCGTAACTTTACCGAAGGCTCCGTTGTTGAAAAAAATCAAATGCTATTAACCATAGATCCCGCAGCCTATCAAGCATCATTAGCATCAGCGAAAGCAGACTTAACCAGCAGAGTAGCAGGTGCTGCAGGAGCGAGTAGAGATTTAACACGAGGTAAGAAAGTTGCTGGTGAAGGATATATCTCTCAATCTGATTTAGATAAATTAATCACCAATGATGCTCAAGCAAAAGCAGCGGTTAAAGTGGCAAAAGCGGCATTAGAAAAAGCTCAGTTGAATTTAAATTATACCCAAATCAAGGCTCCATTTTCTGGTCGCATTGGTAAAGTTAATTATAATGTTGGTAATGTTATAGGGCCAGCAAGTAACACGTTGGCAACACTAACAGCGACTGATCCTATGTATGTTAGTTTCCAAGTAGAAGAAAGCGATTATGTTTCTTATTTACAAGCTAATAAACAGATGAAAGATCCAACCGATGCACAAGTCGATATTTCTTTACGTTTACCTAATAACAGTGAATATGCTCAACAAGGACAATTAACCTTTGCTGATACAAAAATTGAGCAAGGAACAGGTACGGTTGAATTAAGAGCAATGTTTGCTAACCCTGAAGGTATTATTTTACCCGGCTTGTATGTAAATCTGGTGCTTGAAAGTAAACAGAAAGAATCTACGGCTTTAGTTCCTCAGTCAGCTGTGCAAGAAAACCAACAAGGTAAATTTGTCTTAATTGTTGATAAGCAGAATAAAGTCTCTCAACGTTTAGTTACTTTAGGTCGAAGAATTAATGCGATGTGGGTTGTTGAATCTGGCTTAGCCATTCACGAAAAGGTAATTATCGAAGGTTTACAAAAAGTAAGAAATGGCATTGAAGTTAAGCCTGTGAGTAAAAATGTTGATGCATTAACCGGTGTTATTTCCAATTCCATTTCAGCTAAATCAGCACAGTAAGGACGATTTTATGATAAGTAAAACTTTTATTAATCGGCCTAAATTCGCCATTGTTATTGCAATTGTTATTACCTTAGCGGGCTTAATTGCTATGGGGGTACTACCAGTAAATATGTACCCGCAAATAACGCCACCCCAAGTGGAAATTACAGCTGTTTACCCTGGCGCTAGTGCCCAAGTGGTTGAAGAAGCGGTTATTCGCCCGATTGAAGAACAAATTAATGGTGTGGAAGACATGATGTATGTTGAGTCAACTGCATCAAACAATGGCATGGCGACCATTACTGTATTTTTCAAAGTTGGCACTGATGGTGATATGGCACAAGTTAATGTGCAAAATCGTGTAGCTTTAGCGCAAAGTGCTTTGCCGTCTGAGGTGACCCGGCAAGGGGTGAGTGTTAAGAAAAAGTCGAGTTCGATGTTAATGGCAATTAATTTGTATTCTGAGCAAGAAAACATCGACCAATTATTTTTAAGCAACTATGCAACCAATTCTCTTACTGAGCCTTTAAGCCGTATTCCAGGGGTTGCTGCTACCGCCGTAATGGGGGAAATGACCTATAGCATGCGTGTTTGGTTACGTCCTGATCGTATGGCTTCTTTAGGCATCACGGTAACTGAGATCAAGCAAGCTTTACAAGAGCAAAACTTAATTGTTGCTGCGGGTAAGTTAGGCTCAAGCCCTTCATTACCTAATCAACAATTTGAATATTCTATTCAAGCAAAAGGTCGTTTAAAAACGGTTGACGAATTTGGCCAGACGATTGTTCGTGTTAGCAGTAATGGCGGCTTTATTCGTTTATCGGATGTTGCTCGTATTGAGTTAGGGTCACAAGATTATGGTATTCAAGCTCGATTAAATGGTAATGAAACCGCTTTGTTAGTGATTTATCAATTACCCGATGCTAATGCCACCGAAGTGGCGGCAAATGTTAAAGCGTTAATGACAAAATTAGCACCGCGTTTTCCAGACGGTTTAAATTATGTTATTCCTTACGACACAACTAAGTTTATTGCCCGTTCAATTGATGAAGTGATCACAACATTATTTCAAGCGATTGGCTTGGTTATTTTAGTGGTTTTTTTATTCTTACAAAACTGGCGTGCAACGATAATTCCCTCAGTTGCCATTCCGGTGTCATTAATTGGTACTTTCGCTTTTATGTTGTTAATGGGCTATTCAATTAATACTATTACCTTATTTGGCCTAGTACTGGCTATTGGTATCGTGGTTGATGATGCCATTATTGTGATTGAGAATGTTGAGCGTATTTTAAAAGAAGAAAAATTGCCGATAAAAGAGGCTGTGACCAAGGCTATGGAGCAAGTTTCTGGACCAATTATTGCGACAACATTGGTGTTATTAGCTGTTTTTATCCCTGTAGCATTTATGCCTGGTATTACAGGTGAGTTGTATAAACAGTTTTCAGTAACCATTTCTTTTGCGGTTATTATTTCATCGATTACTGCGTTAACACTGAGTCCTGCACTATGTACGGTGTTATTGAATGAAAAAAACATGCAACCGATTGGTTGGTTGAAACCCTTTGAACGTGGCATTAGCAAAATGACTGGTGGTTATGTTAAATCGGTGAACTTTATTTTAAAACGCTCAGTGCGTATTGGTTTATTGGTTTTGATGATGTTTGTTGGCACAGTTTGGTTAACGACATCAGTACCAACAGGTTTTGTTCCGGGGGAAGATCAGGGCTATGTTTTTCTTGATATTCAATTACCCGATGCGGCTTCAAGTAATCGTACTCAAGCATTAATCGATAAAATTGTACCGATGATCAAAAACGATCCCTCGGTGACTGATGTTATAACTGTTTCTGGCTTTTCATTGTTGGGGGGAGCAGGTTCAAACAATGGTTTTGGCATTATTATGCTTAAAGATTGGGAAGAACGTAAAACTACTGAGTTAAAGCTAAGAGCAACTATTCGTCGATTAATGGGGCAGTTGTGGTCAATGCCTGATGCGCAAATTATGATCTTTAATCCTCCCCCAATTCCTGGATTGGGTAATAGTTCAGGTTTCGAATTTAAGCTACAAGATAGTGAAGGGCGTAGTGCAACTGAACTAGCACAAGTCATGAATGGCTTGATATATGAAGCGAATCAACGACCTGAATTAAACCGAGTTTTTAGTACTTACCGTGCCAATGTACCGCAATACTTTTTAGAAGTTGATCGTAATAAAGCCAAAGCACAGGGGGTAGCATTATCAGATATCTTTGTTACTTTACAGGCGCAGTTAGGCTCAATGTATATCAATGATTTCAGTCAGTTTGGTCGCACTTATAAAGTAACGGTACAAGCAGAAAGTGAGTTTCGTAAAGACCCTGCTGATTTACGCCATTATTTTGTACGAAACAGTGCCGGTGAAATGGTACCCCTTACAACTTTAGCGAAGTTAACGCCTATTCTTGGGCCTACGAGCATTAGTCATTTTAATTTATATCGTAGTGCTAGTATTACAGGACAAGCGGTGGCAGGGCATTCGTCAGGTGAAGCCATTGCTATTATGGAAGAACTTGCCGCTAACTTACCACAAGGTTATATTTTTGAGTGGGCAGGGCAATCGAAGCAAGAAATTGAAGCAGGGGACTTAGCACCAATACTATTTTCCTTGGCAATATTATTTGTCTATTTGTTTCTTGTTGCACAGTACGAAAGTTGGACTATTCCTTTCTCTGTTATTGCTGCCGTGCCATTAGCATTATTTGGATCGATGCTAACCTTATACAGCTTAGGTATGGAGAACAATATTTATGCGCAAGTTGGCTTAGTATTATTGATTGGTTTATCAACTAAAACAGCAATACTGATTGTTGAATTTGCTATGGAAGAACGTGCTGCAGGTCGAACGATAATGGAAGCAGCACTAAATGCTGCGAAATTACGTTTCAGAGCGGTATTAATGACGGCATTATCATTTGTACTTGGGGTATTGCCTTTGGTCTTTTCATCAGGAGCTGGTGCTAGTAGTCGTATTTTCTTAGGTATTACTGTATTAACCGGCATGTTAGCGGCAACAATATTCGGCACCTTGTTAGTTCCCTACTTTTATAGCTTAATGCAGCGAATGCGTGAAAAAGTGAAAGGTAAAGCTTAATCAAGATGGTATAACTGAAATAGTAATTACCCTTAATGCAATAAAAAATGGCGACTAAGTTAACTTAGTCGCCATTTTATTTATTTGCTATTAAAGATATTTTTTACAAACCTGCAGATTGGCGTAAAGCTTCGGCTTTATCGGTTTTTTCCCAGCTAAATGCGGTAAAAGTATCATCACCTACTGTCATTTCAACTGGCTCACGACCAAAGTGACCATACGCAGCAGTCATTTGATACATTGGGTGTAGTAAATCAAGCATCTTTGTAATACCGTATGGGCGTAAGTCAAAATGCTCACGCACTAGCTCAATTAAATTATCTTGTGACACTTTACCTGTACCAAAAGTATCAATAGAAATTGAAGTTGGCTCAGCAACACCAATAGCATAGGATACTTGAATTTCACAACGATTGGCTAAGCCAGCAGCAACAATATTTTTTGCCACATAACGACCGGCATAAGCGGCACTTCTGTCAACTTTTGATGGATCTTTACCAGAAAAAGCACCACCACCATGACGAGCCATGCCGCCATAGGTATCAACAATGATTTTACGGCCAGTTAAACCACAATCGCCTACTGGGCCACCAATAACAAATCGACCCGTTGGGTTGATAAAGTATTTGGTTTCAGCGGTTAGCAGCTCAGCAGGTAGAACTGCTTTAATAATATTTTCCATTACCGCTGTATATAAATCTTCTTGAGATATTTCAGGGTTATGTTGAGTTGATAAAACTACTGCGTCAATTGCAACTGGCTTGTTATCTTCATAAATAAAAGTCACTTGGCTTTTTGCATCAGGACGCAACCAAGGTAATACACCTGATTTACGCATTTCTGCTTGGCGCTCAACTAAACGATGAGAGTAAAACAATGGGGCAGGCATTAAAGTTTCGGTTTCATTGGTTGCATAACCAAACATTAACCCTTGATCACCAGCACCTTGATCTTCAGGCTTTACTCGGTCAACACCTTGAGCTATTTCAGGTGATTGCTGACCAATTAAATTCATGATACCGCAAGTTTCACCATCAAAACCAACATCTGACGAGGTATAACCAATGTCACTGATCACCTTACGGGTAATGCTTTCTAAATCAACCCAAGCGGTGGTTGAAACTTCACCTGAGATAATAGCTACACCTGTTTTAACCATAGTTTCGCAGGCAACTCGAGCATGTTTATCTTTGGCAATAATAGCGTCTAATACCGCATCAGATATCTGATCAGCAATTTTATCTGGATGGCCTTCTGAAACCGATTCAGACGTGAAAAAATGAGTAGACATAAAACCTCGGGAATTTTTATTAAAAAATAAACTTGTTGATATCTATTCTAACGCTAATAAAAATAATTTCCTAGTTTTTTTACGCCTAGACGTCTAAATGGCTTTAGCAATCTCGATAATTAAGAATTTTTGTGAATAATTTATTAAGAATTAAGTTTCATTACATTATTTTATCTAGAATAGTGAGAGATATCTCTTGCTGCCAAAGTTGTGAAAAAGTTGCTTGCTGGTTTAAACAATTTTTCGAGCTGTAAAATTGGTGCTGCATTAAACTTTCTTGGGCAGGCGATTGATTTGTTCTAAGTAAATCATAGTGAGATAAACGACGTTTAAGTTGTTGGGTGACCGGTTTCGCTGTTTCCATAATGGTAATAGAAGAGCCAACAACATCAGTAATTTGTTGATGCAAAAAAGGGTAGTGAGTACAACCTAGTACCAAGGTATCAATTTCTTGTTCTACCAGAGGTAGAAGGTAACCTTGTAATAATTGCTGACATTCAATACTTCTGATGTTTCCTGCTTCTACCAATTCAACTAAGCCAGGACAAGCTTGAACAATAACTTCACTGTTTTGTTTATGTTTTTCTACTAAGGATAAAAAACGTTGATTTTGTGCTGTCGCTTGGGTGACCAATATCGCAACTTTTTTGCTTTTACTTTGCTTGGCGGCAGGTTTTATTGCCGGCTCTACCCCAATAATAGGAAGATGGTATCGCGCTCTTAAATTTTCAATTGTATTCACTGTTGCGGTATTACAGGCAACTACTATCGCTTTAACCTTTTTTGATACTAACCAGTCGGCAATCGCGTTAACTCTTTGTTCAATGAGACTTATTTGAATATCACCGTAAGGAGCAAAAGCT